>ERZ857775.489-NODE-489-length-56572-cov-12.148380_pt1 | contig 56572 bp, 54 predicted proteins | sample MGYA00519698_ERZ857775 | MGnify/ENA primary metagenome ERZ857775 (study PRJEB31778, sample SAMEA3449363) | human gut metagenome | biome: human gut; feature: human-associated habitat; material: faeces | place: United Kingdom | collected 2010/2012 ...
GAAACGGAGCTGTGGCGAATACAAAAGATACTTACAAATGTTAATGTTAAGATAAGGGATATATGTATGCTTGCTATGTTCTTGAAAATCACACCCGAAGAATTAAATAATCCGCACATAGGCGAAAGTATTGTAAAATTGAACCGTAAAAAGGTATATACAAACGCTAAGCCGGGCAGCAAAGCAAGAGATTGGAACTCTGTTGATAATGTCGCTTTACCAAAGGTTCAAAAAGCAATAGAAACATTAAAATGCACCGAACCGCCCAAAAGGGTTACCGGTTATGCAATTGAGCGAATGTTAAAACTTCCGTCAAAGCAGATACAAAATCTTCCGAAATGCAGAGCAGAAGTTTTAAAACACTCTGAAACACAGACGCAGTTTTGGACAAGAAAAATCGAATGGGCTGTTAAAAAGCTTGTTGCCGAAAACCAACCCATAAACCTTAAACACATCCGTACTCTTACAAATATGCGTAAGGAAAATATACTCTCGGTCATGCCCTATTTGGAGTATGAGACAAGGTTAATAATAGATGGTGTTGGTTTTATATAAGTTTTGTGCATCATACATAGGACTGTTACAAAAAGCTTAAATTTTCTATTATCCCCTTACGAAAATACGACTTTTGTGTTAAAATATAGTTACGGTTGAGTGCGTAAAGATTTTCTTTAGCATTCAACCGAATACATTTAATGGAGGCTTAATATTGATAAATAAACCATTTAAAGGAAAAATAAGTCCCACAGGGGGCGAGATTATTGATATTATTGGGAAAGAAGGTGTTAAAAATGGATATCATTTAGGGGAAAAGCAAAAGGAGTTTATCAAAAAAGCGGTCGAACTTATTGCTAAAAACGATGAAAGTGATAATGAAGATAAAATTAATGCAATTTCTGCACCATGTGGGTTTGGAAAAAGCAGCTTACTGAAAGGTCTTATAACTTGGTATGCCCAAAATGATGAGAGTGCTGTTTTTATTACTGACAGTATAGAACGATTAAACGATGCATATGATGTTGATGATTTCACCAAAAATAATATTTTTAAATTTGAAGGTGAAATGAGCTTTATGGCGGTAAAGGATGAGATGATGGATAAGACGATTGTTCTCATCTCAACTCAGAAGTATTTCAATTTAAGCAAAGAGTTTCGTGAAATTCTTTTCAAATATAAATATAGAAAAGAAATAAAGCAACGGCGAAGAGTTTTTTTCGATGAAAAGCCTTACTTTTATAAGGTGTCCAATTTTGGAATTAAAGAATTAAATGATATTGATTCATTGCTCCGTTCCGGACTTGATGAAACAATAACCGAAAAAAATAGGATTATAGAGTTATTTACAGACTGCAAAGAAAAATTAATGCAGTTTATGGAGAACAGTGAAAAAGAAGATTATACGGATAAGCTTTGTTTTGTGAATCCAAAAGAGTTGGACAATTATGGAGTAAAATATGATGAAGAGTTGTTTAAACTATTAAAAAAGTATTATCCAATCTTAAGCGAAAATAATATTGAGGCTTACAAGTTGCTTGAGAATTTCAGAACACTATGCGAAGAAGGTGGTTTTTTTACTTCAACCAAAAAAACGAACGGATATATGTATTCAAAACAATTTTTTATATATAAGGATTATTATGAATTTTTTACTTCGGATAGCAGTCAGACAAAGTTTTATATATTTGATGCTACCGCTTATATAGATCCAATGTATAATCAAGAATGCATAACAAAGCATAAATTCACAGAATTTTATCAAAAACAGCCGCTGAAAATAAAAATAGTTAATATTTCTACCGGAAAAACAGCATTTACCAACGAAAGAATAGAAGAAACTATAAGGTATATTAAAGCAACGAAAAGTGTGGATGAACCGCTAATAATGACTTATACTAAAGTAGAAAAAGATTTTAATAAAACATTCAAAAACGTAATTCATTTTGGAAATATAAAGGGTTTTAATAAATATAGTGATATATCAGAGTGTTTTCATGTTGGGATAAATAGGTTTGCAGATACTGAATATTATTTTATGACCTGTGCTATAAAACCCGAATATTATACGGACATACTGAAAATGTCTAAGAAAGATACAACATCTTTTTTTGATATAGTATTTAAACGTTACATAAGTTTTGGAAATTCCCGTACTGAAACAAAAGATTATAAAAAAGAGATAAATGAAAATATTGATGCAGACAGGGCTGAACAGTTAATTATTGATATGGAACGAAATTTTGTTGATTCAATAATAGCGGATTTTGAGCAAAATATATTTAGAATGTCAATAAGAAAGTATAATAACTCAGAACAAAACACGGCATATTTGCTTTTAAATACAAATGTTTATTTAAACAAGCTGGTGATAGACAGAATTGAAGAAATATATAGAGGAAGATACGATGTTGAAATTTTAGATGAGCCTCCAATGATAGGTATAGCAAACATAGAGAAAAGAAAATCTAAGAGAGGAAAAACACATGCTCAACAGATATTAGGTTATTTAAAAAAATTATCGATAGGCGATACGTTTATGATAAAAGATTTATTAAATGGTACAGGACTGACAATAGCCCAATTTAATAAAGTGAAAGAAAATAACCCTGCGATAAAGGCTATTTTTAAAGATTTAAGGATAAAAGGATATACATATTGGATAAAAGAAGATGTAGTAGAAAAATATAAAATAAAGATAAAAAAGAAAAATACCGAAGATAAATGAAAAATACCCCTATTCTTTATAAATAATATATAGGAAATAGGGGTATTTTTATAAAAGATATTTGAGATTGTATCTATTTATTTAAATAAAGGTGTCATAAGAGTACCATAACCAAAAAGCTTAGAAATTATCGCTCCTTTTGCGGGATATATGGTTGCAAAGGGAGCGGATAATTATTTATTACAGTTGCGAAATTCATCAATCAAATTTTTAATTATTTTAATCTGATTATCATTAAGCCCCGATATGTCGATACTTTTTTGCTTATCTTCAACCTCATTGCGCTGAACGCCGAGCATATAGTCTATGGAAACATTAAAAATAAAGGTAAGCTGCATAAGAATATCAAGCGAGGGCATACGAGTACCCTTTTCATAAGAAGAAATCATAGACTTGTTTATAAACAGCTTTTCGGCAAGTTCAGTCTGATTTAAGCCTTTCTCTATTCTCAAATTTTTTAAATTAACAGCAAAAATGTTATCCATAGCCTTTGCCCCTTTTTTAATATATTATATACAAAATTTTACCTTAAAAAAAAGAAACAGTAAATAAATTTAAGTTGAATATAAGATAACTTGTTGACAAATAGAAAACAAAATGATATAATGTTGGAAAAGGTTGGAATGTAATACTATAAATAGAGTCGACAGATGTCGAAAATCCGATATATGAAAATGAAATCAGAAGTAAGGACAGAAAATATTGAATTACATTAATGAATTTAAAGGAGAAATACTTCTCTTATCGGATGAAACTTGAAACAAAACGGCGGCAATTCAACTGGGCTTATTGTATTACATGCTTGAATAAGGGCGAAAGAAAGTACAGTGTATTATTTGAATTTTGAGGAGGATTATAATGAGTAGTAATGATAATGCTTTGATGAAAAAAGAAGTAATTAAGAATATCGGTATCGATCTCGGTACCACTAATACGGTTGTTTCGTATATTGATGAAGAGAGTAATATATGTAATTTGAAAATCGGCACAAGTGAAACTATACCGTCTGTTGTTTTTTTTAATTCCAAAGATGAAATATACTTCGGAAATAAGGCATTACAAAGATGCAGAAAAAATAGTCAATCGGTCATTAAATTATTCAAAAGGACGATAGGAAATCCGAGAGAAGCTTTTACAGTAAAATTTAATAATGAAAATGATGACGAAGGTGCTGATACATATTATGTACTGGATACTAATTGCTTGATTGATCAACCGGATATTTTTGCATTATTTGATGCAGAAAGTACTATCATATTACCCATAACTGTAACACAAGAATTGCTTTTTAGAGCGGAACAACCTGAAACTAAGTATAGTGCCGAAAAAGCATTAAAAAATATTGACGAAAAAGACAAATATAATATTAATATAGTATTTGAGGAATCAGATACATCCTTGCTTCCCAAAGACTTTTTTAAGGGTTTTCAATCAGAGACCATTAATGATGAAAACGATAATAAAGTTTTGTCCATTGCATTAAAATTTAAGGAAAAGAATCCTATATTAATATCTAGTGATAATAAGTTAAAATTAAAAGCAGCTACATGTCAAATTTCGGCTATGTCATTAAAGGATTTTCGATTAGATAATTTGTCAAAAAATAATAAAGACAATAAAATAGTATTATCCAGTGAAGATGTAACTGCATTGTTTTTAAGATATATAAAAAGAGAAGCACTTGATTCACTGAAGTGTGATAATTTAAACGCAGTAATAACTGTGCCGGCCAATTTTACAAATATAGAAACAGAAGCGACAAAAAGAGCTGCAATTGAGGCGGGATTTAATAAAATACATATTGAAAAGGAGCCTATTGCTGCAGCTATTGCTTATTCCATAGATTCGAATAGTAATAAAAATATTTTGGTTTATGATTTTGGCGGAGGAACTTTTGATGTTGCCATTGTAAAATATAACAAAGAAAAAAATGAGTTTGATATTTTAGGAGTAGATGGAAATCCAAAATTAGGAGGGCAAGATTTTACGGATGAGTTGGTAAAATACATATTAGAGATTTTAGAAGATGAAAACGATATAGTCCTTCATGATATTGAGGAAAGCAACTTAGATGAGGCGGAATACCTTGCCGATAGAAGCATTATAGAAGCAGAGGCTGAAAGGGTCAAGAAATCTCTTTCTTATGTTAATGAAGAAACTATAGAATTGGTAAATTTGTTTACACCAAGCGGAACAAGCTTTAACAAACGTATACCTATAACCCGAGAGGAATTCAACTCTATTGTAGGAGATATTGCGAGAGAACCCAACGAAGCCTTGATTAACACATTAAAAGAATCAAATTTACTAACTGAAGATATTGATATTGTTATTATGTCCGGAGGAACATCATTGATGCCACTGGTGCGTGATAAGGTTCAAAACTTTTTTGGTAAGATTCCTTTTTCTGATAAAAATCCGGCAACCTTAATAGCTAACGGAGCAGCTATAATAGCCAGTACCCATTTTTCAGAGGAAGATAAACAAAAGGCAATGTGCCCGATTAGACGTACAAAAACAGTTACTGATTTTGGTATTGCAACGGATGATTATGATTTCGATTGCATAATTCCGGCAGGAACCCAACTCCCTGTGAGCGAAAAAAAGAAATACTATTTAATAAAAGATGGTCAAAATACAATTGAGATTAAAATTTATTCGCGCAAAAAAAAGCGGACAGATACAAAAGTGTATAGACTGGATTTTGTTGATTTAGTAACCTTAAGTAATATTCCTTATTTAAAAAAACAGGATGTTGAAATCAATGTTAATTTTGAATTGACTGAAGAATATGAATTAAAAGTTTCGGCTGATATTGTAAATACAAACGGAGAAGTTATAGAAAGCAATAGAATTATAATAAATCGAGAAAGTACAAAATAGGGAGTGAACAAAGTGGAACAAAGTGGAACAAATAAAAAATTTAGTATGGATGCATTGAATGAAGATATTAATAATGCAATTGAATTTTATAAGTTATATAACCGAATAATTGAGCTTTGGCCTGTTAGTGAGTCGGATAATTTTAAAAAGGACGATGAGGGTAGCAGATTAATTGAAAAATTTAGAGTTAGAGATGTTAAAGAAAGAAGTTTTGATAAGTTTTCATCAACCGATGACATTGAAAGAGAAATAAATAATGTTAAAGATGCGACAAGTGATTTGGCAAATAAAATAGGAGATATTATTGATGATAATGAAAGTGAGCTTCCGGAAAGCATAACAGAAGCGTTAAATATTATATACAATCAGGCTGAAAGATTTTCAAAATCATACAAATCAAGAAGCGAGAAACTAATCACTTCATTGAACAATGATGATATTGAATTAACTACTCATTGTGATTCTTTTATTGAACTAATAATAAAAACGGTAGGTGATTTTGTTGATGAAACTGTTTCGGCAATATATAGAGGGATGAAAATGTCACATAATGCTATATATGAGATAATATTATGTGAGGTTAATACATTCCTTCAAAGAGTAGGTATATATACATACGATTTACACATAAATGAAAAAATAAATTATGATTATTGCACAGACAGTAATGACGGAACCGATAAAGACACAGAGGATTGCAATTTAGATGATGTTATTATAGATATTAAACAGCTTCCGTATTTGCTGGCGGATACAATTGTTGTTTCAAAAGGAAAAGTAAGCACATGGAGGTTTAAAAGATGAGCTTATATTTAGGTATTGACTTTGGTACTAGCACAAACTATATTACCCGATGGGATGAAGAGAAGAAAAAGGCCGTACCAATAGTTGGGCTTAGCGGGTATGGTTCTTCGAAAAATAATTTTCCTAACGTCATATATTATCAACGTTCCGGAATCCCTATTATAGGTGAGCCTGCTTTTGAAAAATTGAAATCAGATCCTTCAAATGCGGTTTACGCTGTAAAAAGGAGAATCGGAGAAGATAAATGGACATGTCATATTGAAAATATTAATAAAGATTTAACCGCATACGAAGTGACTAGGGATATTTTTTCTAAGATAAGAGAGGAAATACAAAAACAATTTGGTGGACAGTACATAGATGGTGCGGTTATAAGTGTTCCGTACTCATACCAACATAAAGAACGTTCGGTTATAGAAGGAGCGGCGAAAGCTGCCGGTATTAGAGTTGTTGGATTGATTGAGGAACCGATAGCTGCTGCATTGAGTTATGGAATGTTCAACACTGAAATTGAGGTTGGAACAAGAGAAAAAGTTTTGATTTTTGATTTAGGAGGTGGAACATTTGATGTTACTATCTTTGAATTTTTGAGAGAGCCGGATTGTTTTAAAATTGAGGTTTTGAATACAGCCGGACATAAAAATTTAGGCGGAAATGATATCGATGAATTACTAAAAAACAAAATTGTTGATAGTGTTTTACAAATTCCGCTTGAAGAAAGAAATCCTAAAGATCAAAATAAAGTGCTACTTGTTGCAAATGAAATTAAAGAAGCTTTGTCAGAAGACGAAAGTTGTGATGTTTTTAAAGAGGATATATACGGAAGTAAAGAACTTGAATGGGAGATAGAGGTTAAAGAACTGGAGAGCTTGCTAAAGAACGGTTTCTTATCCAAAATAACAGATGTTTTGGATGATGCAATATTCGACGTTGAAAATTTAGAACCTGAGGATATAGATAAAGTTGTTTTGGTTGGTGGTTCATCAAATATACCGATTATACATAAAGAATTGACAAAATATTTTGGCAAAGAACCGATAAAAACCAGTAGACCTGAAGAGTTGGTTGGTGAAGGTGCTGGTATTTTTTGTGGAATGAAATTAAATGGAGATAAAATGCCGCTAAAGGTTGTTCAAAAAATAAGCCACGCAATTGGAGTAAAGGTAGGCGGAAAGTTCAAGCCATTACTTGCCAGAAACAGTGAATACGAAAAGTGGTCGCCAACAATAGAATATTTCACAATTTCCGGTACAGAAGGTACTGAAGCGGAAATAGAAATTTATCAGGGTAATTCAAAAAACATCAAGCGTTGTTCTTATGTGGGAAGAATTTATATTGATACGGATGATTTTTCGGAAAATAAAATAGGTATATCGCTTGGTACCGATAAAAACGGCAAGGTTATTTACAAATTATATGATATAAATAATAACATAGTAAAACAAGATGAAATGAACTAAGGAGAATAATTATGGACAAAAAATTATATTTATATTATCTTAAACGTGATAAAAAAAATGAAATTGCATTATATTATGAACAGGTATTTTCTAATGAGGCAGAAACAGTTTTAAAAAGTAAAGGCGGGTTTGGGGAAATAGTGCAAAAAAAATTAAATCGTTCCCAAGAAAAAGATAAAAAAGAGTCACTTTTAAGTCGTTACAAGGTAGAGTTTGAGACATGGGAAAAGGAAAACGCAAAATCAACAAAAATAATATCGGAGACGGAAAAAGCTGACGAATCGAATGGTGAAAGAATAATTCAGAAAATAACCGAAAAGCCGGTTGAAGAGTATTACAAAAATGAAGAAGGCAGCTACGAAATATACTACACCTACAATGGTAACGGTAAAAAGGAAGGCTTAATTAAATGTACTAAGCTTATTAAAAATATCGAGAAGGCAAAAATTGAAGAGGATAAAGAGTATATATACATTAAAAGAAGAAATGACTCAGATAGTTTTATAGAAGAGAAAAGGAATAATTTAAAACCATATAAGAATGAGAATGAGTACAAGATTGCGTTAGGCATAATCGAGCCTAAGAACAAGGAGAAAAAAATAGATACAATTACAGCAGTAAAGAAAGCACCATGTAACCTTCATCGAGAACCGCAATCCAATATTAATGAAGGCAAAAGCGAAATAGATTTATCTGCTCTGACAAATGAGCTTATAACAATGAAACAAGAGATAAAAAAACTAAATGTCAAAATTTATGACTGTGCAAGAAAGACGGATGTAACCAATGCCTTAGATTCAAAATTGGGTAGCTTAAGCAGAGCTCTAAAAGAGTACATTGAAGGTGTCGTAGTCAAAGGCCTTTCTGCAACGCCCGACAAAGAGTTTATTGCAAAAAAAATTGACAATATGACAGAAGGAGTAGCTGAGACGCTTGATGGTTTTGCGCTTGATATACAAAACACAAAAGCAGCAGCAGAAACAATTCAGGGTAAAGTTACAGCAGTTGAAGGAATCTTGTCAAAAAAAGGGATAACAATTTCAAAAGAATCTGCGCCTATAAATGATGATGCAAAGGCTATTGCAAATGCTAAGCGTTTAGCAGATAAATTAATATCAGACATTGCCGCAGCGGCAATTGAGTATGGTAACAATAAAGAGGTCTTGGATAATCTTTCAGAAAAAGAAGCTCAGCGTAATCAGGAAATGATTGAAAGAATTGAGCGGGTGAGGGTTGAGGCTCGACAAGAAATTTTAATAGAGTTGATAGATAAGTTTGAGAATATAGACGCACTTCTTGAGTGCGAAAATAACAGGATGATATCAGCCTTTTTGAAGAATAACGGATTAACAATTGATGATGAATTACAAAAAGGTGATGAAATTGAAATTTCAGCAGAAAAGTGCGAGAGTTATTTGGCGCGTGCCAAAGGCGTGAAAGAGCCGGGTAAATATAGAGTTACTCGCTCAGCATATCATTTAGGAAGCAAATATTTCCCTGCTGAAATAGAGAAAATTACAGAATAGCGTGGAGGTTTTATGGTGGCATATTATTGTGGAATTGATTTAGGTACTACAAACAGTACCATATCTGTAATTGATATTTCCAGAAGAAGTGATGATCCTATAGAAAAGCTCACCACTATTCCTATATATCAATATAACCAAGAATTTAATGCAATTGATAAAGGAAAGACACTGCTCCCATCCTTCCTTTATTTTCAAGTAGAAAAGAAAAATGTATATACGGGATATTATGCGAAAAGTGTATATGCTCAGGGAGACAGACCTATGCAAACGGTTACGGCGGTTAAAACAAGAATTGGCGGAGAGTCATCTGTTACTATTCCGGGCTATAACAATAAAAATGTTGAAGATTCTTTTGACATGACGCAGTGTTCGGCGTTTCTTCTTAAAACTATAATGCAATCATTTAAGGAACAATATGGTGAGGAAATCGGGAATGTTGTTATAACTGTCCCCGCTGCGTTTAATACTGATGAAAGAGAAGCGACTATTAATGCTGCATTATTAGCGGGATTTAAAAATCCAAAGATTTTAGACGAACCTACGGCAACCCTTTTGTATTATATTAATGGAGGGGAATCATCCATTAATGATTTAGGAACAGACACTTCGTATGATGGAAAATATATCATGGTGTATGACCTAGGCGGTGGGACTTTAGACGTTTGTATTGCTAAAATTGATAAGAATGAAGATGGCGATGCTGAAATAGATATAGTCTCAAGATCACCGAGGAAAGATTTAGGCGGTAATGATTTTGACCAATTATTAGGTGCATATTTCCTTTCTGAGTGGGAAAAAGCAAGAGAAAGTATTGAAAACCGTAGCATCTCAGATCAAAATACCATTATATCGAGAATTGTTTCTAAGGCGGAAGAATATAAAATTGAGCTTAATGAAAAGATTCTTGATAAAATGGACAATCCCCGTATGTTGCAAAGAGTAAAATCCGAGGCGGTTTTTGAAGTAATGTCAGGAATGAAAGTAGATACGTCTGTTAACAAGGCAATTCTAGATGAAGTGTTTTTAAGCTTAACAGATCCTACAGGCGAACTTTTAGACCCGGTTATTCATTGCCTGTCGGAATCAAACCTAAATCCCGAAGATATTTCTATGATAGTGTTAACAGGAGGAATGACTAAATACTACGCAGTTAAAGAAACGTTGGTTGAATTATTCGGTAATGGAGTCTCAATAATAGAAGTTGACGCCGAAAATTCTGTTTCTAAAGGAGCTGCCATTCATTGCTATAACGAAGCCGGAAATCAAAAATTAATTAAAATACAGATTAACGATAGAATGGCTGACGATGTTTTTATTAAAATTGAAAATCAATTTGAAAAATTAATTCCAAGAGAATGTAGTGTGGGAAGCGGCGAATTTGATTATATTATCCCAGAAGACAGAATGTTGAAAATACCTGTTTTCCTTTATCACGGACTAAACGAAAGCGAGCCGGCAGAGTTTACACCTATTTCGGGTAAATATATATATTTGGATAAAGCTGTTCCAAAAGGCAGCACAATAAAACTTAAATGGGTATTAGATGAAAATAAGGTAATAAATATTACATTGGCGGAATTGAATGAATCATTGGAAATTAGTAAAAACAATCGTTTAAGCGATGAAGAAATAAAAAATGATATAGTTCAAACTTATACCGTAAATCCATAAGAAAGGAGAATTTATAATGCCTATTGACCAAGCGGAATTAGCTAAAACACTTAAAAGAATTAAAACATCATTGAATAAACGCTACGAAAAGGATGCTGAATTATATATTTCATATCAGGATACCCTTGTGATAAAGAAGCATCTATATAATAAAGAATACGAAGCAATAAATGACATTGTACGAAATAATATACATTCTCCCGCAATTGTATCGCGTGTTATAGCTAAAAATTTATGGCTAATACATAGTACTGATATAACTGCGGTTGAAGAGAATTTAAAAAGTATAATGAACTGTTGTGATTGGAGATTTTTGAAGCGCATTAAAGAGCAGATAGATGATAACAAAATAGAAGCAAGCGTGGAAGTCAAACAGTTTATTTTAAAAACATATTATTCAATAGCACCGGTTGAAGAATGTATAAATTATCTGGATAATGCAGAACATTTTGAAAATGACACGATAAAATCATGCTTTAAAAAAATCGTGAAAAAAGCAGAAACAGTAGCGGATAAAATGCAATATATTGAGAAGTATTCGAAAAAGTATAAATTTATTGAAAATGATAAGAATATCTTAATTCAAGTGATTAAGCAAATGTCCGATGAAGAACAAGAGAAATTTCAGGATGAAATTTCTAATGTGGTTGATGAAGCTATTAAAAAATCAAGCGAACCTCAAATCATATATATGTATACTTTGTTTTATCTTGATAAAGCTCTAAGTATATTGCTGGAAATTGGAGACAATCTGGATCGTTATGGGTACATTGCTAAATGGAACGTGCTATGTAGAGTGATAAAAAAATATTTCAAATCAATAGTTGATAAAGAAAAAATGGTTATACTGGCATCACAATTGTCAAAAGATTATGTAGAACGTCCTGATGGGGTGAAAAATTGTTTTATGAACCAGATTTTTTCCAAAGCAGGCGAATTTGGAAAAATGAAAGATAGCTTTATAGAGGGCTTAAAGAAAAATTTGGATGAAAAAGAGATGGAATGCATTGAAGTAAATAAGCCGACAGCAAAAATCACAAACGGAAAAGAATTATTTGATTTTATTGAGGCCAATCCATATACAGGACCTAGATGGTATGAATTTATCCTATATCATATATTTCAATTAAAAAAGAAAGAGGGTTCTTGTTTGGTTGAAATGTTAGATAAGTATATTAATGACAACTTGCCAATTGAATCTCAAGGGCAATATGTAGAAATTTTTAGAGAATATGCGAATCGGATAAGAAAAAATGATAATGGAATATCAGAAGTAATGCAGTATTTTTATGACAGACATAACGTGACCTATGAAAGTGCTGAAGAGTGGCTGTACTCACCGAATAAAAGTTGTGTTATACTTGATTATATCGAACAAGCCCTTGTTGAAACAATTGTAGAAAGAAATTTTAAGCAAGGCGGTAAAAATGGTATTATTTATAAGTTTTTATTTGATTTTCATAAAGATAAGTGTATGAAGCTATTTGATGTGTAGGAGGAATAGTAATGAGCAAATATAAAGTGGGAATTGATTTGGGAACTTCAAATACAGTATGTTGTAGTTTTAATAATAATTTTGAATTTATAAAAATTAAGCGAGGATATATTTTACCTTCTGTACTTATGTATAAGGATGGTGAAATTAAAGTAGGCGATGCTGCAAAACAGCGAGTTATCCGATATCCCGATAATGTAATTTCATCCTCCAAAACATATATGGGTGATTTTGATAAAGTGTGGGAAATTGCTGATAGAAAGTTTACACCTACCGATGTTGCAAGTGAAATACTAAAAGAAATTAATAAAGCTGCAAAAAAGCATTTTAATACAGAAGAGACTATACAGGCAGTAATAACAGTTCCGGCGTATTTTACGTCCTCACAAACGGATGAAACAAGGAAGGCTGCCACTAATGCAGGTTTTGAGGTTATAAGAATTATTACTGAGCCAATGGCAGCAGCAATAGCATATGGGTTAGATGAGTCCAAAGAAAATATTTTTGTTGTTGATATTGGTGGCGGTACTTTTGATTTGTGCTTACTCAGTTTATCAAAAACAGAGGAGAATGAAAAAAAATTTAGCACGGTCCATATTGATGGCGATTCTAAATTAGGTGGAGATGATTTTGACAAAGTAATCCAAGATATGTGTTATTCTTATCTTAGAACACAGTATGCAATTGACTTTTCATCTTTAACTAACTCCGGTTTAATGGAAGAAGAGTATAATCAAGCCAAGCAAAAAATAAAGCAAAAGGCGGAACAAGCAAAAGTGGCTTTATCGGATGCTTTGGAAACAGATATTGATATCGCAAATTTATATACGAAAAACGATGTCCCTGTTAATTTTAGATATACTGTTACAAGAGAAGCTTTTGAAAAAGCCTCAATGCCTCTGTTTAATAAAATGAAGCGAATAGTAACAAGATTTATGGATAATGCAGAAATTGAGACTAACGATATAGATAAAATAATTTTAGTTGGTGGTTCTGCTAACATTCCTTATATTAGGCAGTTTATTTGTGAATATTTCGGAAAAGAACCATTTGCTGATAAAGACTTAGCCAAACTTGTTGCGATGGGAGCGGCGATATATGCCTCGAAGAATGATACATTAGTTTCGACCAAACTGATAATCGAAGATATTCTGAGTCATTCATTAGGAATTGAGGTTAAAGGTGAAAGGTTTTCCCCAATTCTTAATGCCGGAGAAAAATACCCAATTGCAAGAACACAAGTATATGAAACTGTATATGATTATCAAAAATGCGTTAATATTAATGTATATGAAGGTGAGTGTAAAGAAAATATACATAACAATACCTTTTACGGTGGCTTTGTATTAGATAACATTAGACAAGGGGTGGCAGGTGTGCCAATTCAAGTTAATTTTGAAATGCATGAAGATAGAACTTTGCATATTACTGCATGGGATGAATCTACCGGAGCTCGTGAAACAAAAACAATTACAATAAACAAAGGAAAAAGAGTATAACCGAAATAATCCCTCGCTTTTTGAAAACTTTTAAAGTGGATTACAAAATTGTTATGTTACTAAAGAAATTTTATGTGGACCGTGTGAGATATGACAAGTCGTTCGAGAAACGAAAATTGGATATATAGGTTTCCGAAAATTGATAAAAGCACAATGTAATCAATAATAGATACATCGTTTTCTTACTGCCATATAATTTGAGAAATGTAAATTCTGTAGTTTATCCTTTAATAAAAATTCTTTCGGATAGCAATTCAGTAAAACTGACCGGATTCACAGAAAACGATGAATTGTAGGAGTGGTAATTTGTGGGGGCGATATTGCTACATAATGAAATTAAAGAGAAGGACAAGCTTGATGACTTCACAATGAAGGTTAATGATATGTGTCGTAGCCTTCAAGAAACAGAAAAAGAATATGTCAATGATGATATAGCGTTTGAGGCTTTGGTTACTATAAAAAATATGAGGATTGAAGATGCGGGTGATGTTTTATTATTCTGTGGAGCAATGAATCTGTTAAATACATATGTTAAACAAAAAAGCAGCAGATTAGGATATGGGTTCAAGCAAAATATGCATTACTTGACAAATATTTTGTTGAATCTTGATGGTGATGATGTTTATATAGATTATCAGGATGATGGCTCATTACTTGTAGTGCAAATTTATCAAATTCAATTTAGTTTTCATTACATAAGAAAGAAAAGTGAAATAATTTCATTATGTAACTCCGGACACCGCAAAGATCTATTGTGGGACGGTATTAGGAAGCAAAATTGTGCTGTTACATTATATAAGGCTGTATGGGGAAACAATATACGTACCTGTAATCTTACTTTTAGAGGTAAACCGTTGCGAGCTAAAGTCTTAAAAGCAAATGAGTTATATCTTGAGGGGAAAATGTCCTTCTCAGATTTAAAAAGATAATACATTAACAAAAACCTTTTTAGCGATAATTTGATAAATAATGTAATTTATTAAAGGCGATTGCATTCATGCAATTAAACATTAATAGATTTATATGTGGAGGTGCGAATATGTGCGATAAGAAAGGTATGGATGATTTTTTTGAATTTTTAGGCTTTCAGGAAGTCTTGAAAAATTCACGGAATGAAAAGTCGAAAGATACATTAGATGACATTTTTAATACAAAAGAAAATCCCAACGATAACGATAAAAATTCGTTTTGGAAATAGGAGGGAAATTAAGAAGTTGAGTTTCATGCTAAAGCGGCTGAGGTTACATTTGATAACAGGTAGAAATATATACATAGAACTGCACTTGACGGTGTGACAACAATAGGTGAGAGCTCATTTGAGAATTGTGAAAACCTAATTATTAAATGTTCAAAGGATTCGTTCGCTTATGAGTATGCGGAAGAAAATCATATAAAATTTGAATTAATATAAAAAGGAGTTTTTAGAATGAGTTTAGAAGAAATGTTGCGTGCAGCAATGTGTAAAATTGAACAGGAAGAAAAGAAAAATCAGGAAACTATATCAATGGGTGAATACATTCAAAATTCACCTGGTAAGAGCCCTATTGAATGGATTGTTATTGACAAAAGGGAAGAAAGTAAACTTGTTATAAGCAAATATGGAATTGATGCCAAAATATATAACGATTCGTCTGAAAATATAAAATGGAAAACATCATCACTTCGTAAATGGCTAAATAAAGATTTTATCGATGCTGCTTTTTCGGAAAATGAAAAGGATTTAATTTTAGAAACAAAAAATTCGGAAAATCCTGACGAAACCGAGGATAAAATTTTTTTACTCAGTGATTCGGAAGTGATGAAGTATTTTAAGACATTTAATAGTGAAAAAACATTACCGACTAAATATGCACAAAAGCAGGGAGCCCCTGAAGGAAATATGGGTTACACCACGTGGTGGCTTAAGGAACCCGGAACAATTTCTTCTGATATATTTGGTTCTTCAACGGGCAAGATGTATGGTGCAAATGGACCGATTGTTAATGAAATATATGCTGTACGTCCTGCTATGTGGATAAAAAGTATATAGGATTATTTCATAATTTTACCACACTTAGACTAAATCTGTTCTAAAATATTGACTATTGGGTAATAATATGTTATAATTAAGCCATAAAAACCTGCAATGTCGACTAAAAATGGAGTAGATGATATGGAAATTAAACGAGATTTATACTTAAATAAGTTAATAAAACGAGAGTGCAACGGATTGGTTAAGGTGGTAACAGGCATAAGAAGATGCGGTAAATCATATTTGCTGTTTCACTTATATCGCGATTATTTGCTCAACAAAGGGATTAGCGAAGACCACATTATTGAGATTGCTCTTGATGATATAATGAACGAAGAACTCAGAGAGCCGAAAGTATTATATAATTATGTAAAGGAGCAGATTCGGGATAGAGAACAATACTACCTTTTTCTTGATGAAATACAATATGTCGGGGATTTTTCGGATTTGGTAAACGGATTATCTCACATCAGAAATTTGGATGTATATATAACAGGAAGTAACTCTAAATTTCTGTCGAGTGATATTCTTACGGAATTTAGAGGCAGAGGGGATGAAATACGCGTTAATCCACTTTCTTTTGCTGAGTATAATTCAGTATATGACGGTAGTGTATCGCAGGCGTGGAAGGATTATTATACCTATGGCGGACTTCCGCTCATTCTGACCCGTGAAGATGATGAAATGAAAGCCGAATATCTTTCGTCTTTATTGAAAAAGGTTTATATCAGCGATATTGTTGACAGAAACAAAATCCGTAATGAAAGCGAGCTTGAAGAGTTGGTTAATATTCTTGCATCCTCGGTTGGCTCACTTACCAATCCCGCTAAGCTCAGCAGAACTTTCAGAAGTGTTAAAAACAGTAAGATTACCGAAAAGACAATAAAAAAGTATCTGGGCTACCTTACGGATGCATTTTTGATGGATAAGGCAATCAGATATGATGTAAAGGGCAAAAAGTATATCGAAACACCTTCAAAGTATTATTTCACTGACATTGGTATAAGAAACGCACAGCTTAATTTCAGGCAACAAGAAGAAAATCATATTATGGAGAACATTATATTTAATGAACTTAAAATACGGGGCTATCGTGTGGATGTCGGTGTTGTCGAAATAGTCGAAACCAATGGTGAAGGAAAAAGGGTGCAAAAGGGATTGGAAATAGATTTTATTGCAACAAAAGGCAACAACAAGTATTACATCCAATCAGCTTTTGATATGCCGAATGAAGCAAAAGAAAAGCAAGAAAAGAAATCATTGTTAAAAACAAAGGATTCTTTCAAAAAAATCATTGTTGTAAAAGATGACATTAAACTGAAACGAGACGATAATGGCATTGCCACTATGGGCATATTTGACTTTTTGCTTAATGAAAACAGTTTGGATATGTAGATTTATATGGTTAATAATCACGGCGGCAACTTGAACCTTGTTGAAAACAAAGACTGATAAATACACTATATATTACAGGATTACTTCTCTGTAAAAGCCGCCGGCGGCGAAAAAATCTCCCCCCGCTTTCGATGCTTTTATAAAATTTTAGAGGTCGGAGCGGTTGCGGACAGGTGTTTTCTATGATGAATCATAAAATTTTGAGTTGGGAAACGGCATAATTATCAGCTCCTGTCTTGCTCGGATTTCAGTAATTTATAAAAGGACGAGCGTTTCAGATTGAGTCGCGTCATTGCCTCTTTGGCGGTGATGCGGCTCAACCTGTATTCGGATATAACGAAATCCCAATTTTCCAGTTTAATCAGCTTAGGTCTGCCGAGATGCTTACCCTTGGCTTTTGCGGCGGCAATACCCTCGCTCTGGCGCTTATGGATGGTGTGGTACTCCTGTTCGGCGATAGAGCTTAAAACCTCAATCATAATATTATTAACCATATCAATAACCCAGGACTGTTCATCTGCTAAGTCAATCATTGTTGTGGGAAGGTCAGCAACTTTAAGGCGAATATTGTTATCCTTGAAGTATTTAAGCTCATTTTTTATATCTGTTTTGCTTCGACTGAGCCTGTCAAGTGATTTGATTACCAATGTATCACCTGCCCTTAAAATGGCGTTTTTGAGGGCGTTATAGCCTGTTCTGTCCAAACTCTTGCCCGATTGTTTATCGGTGATAATATCTCTGTCATCCGCCCCGAGAGAGCGGAATAATTCTATTTGTCTGTCAAGGTTCTGTTCGGTTGTTGATACTCTTGCATAATAATAAGTTTTGTTCATGTTAAAATTCCTTTCCTGATAAAATAACAGTCCGTAAATGTTGTTTAATATACAGACATATTCGTAAATTAAAATAAGACCTTTACGGACTGTTTTTGCTGCATTTTAGGTGCGTCCGAAAACGTACACCTTTTTGAACTAATTATGTTTCTCGATAATTTTGATGATTTCTTCAAGAGCCGAAATGCGTTCTTCCGTCAATTTCAGTTCCTGTACTCGATTTGATTTTTTGTACATAAGGCGTTTATGTAGTTCAATATCATATAAGTCGAGTAAATATTCAAGCTTGTCCATGGTAAGTTTCTCCTTTCTGCGGATTAATTTATCATATCACTTCAATAAACATAGCGGAATTTTCATCAAAGCGAAATGGTATTCCGTATTGATTATACGCCTTTGCGTTATCGAGTGTTATTGCCGAGTCAAAATAAAGGTCGTATTTATACACATTTCCGCTCGAATCAATAAGATATTCAAAGTCAGAGCTTTCGCAGAGCAGACCATCGTTATTAATAATATATCCGCATACAGGACACAAAAGTTTAAAGCTGTAATCAAAATTAAAATAGTCATAGTAAGAATCAATGTATGACTTATACGAATGATTTGAATAAAAAATTCCGTTATCTTTTATAAAATTACCGATAAGATGAATCCTGCCGTCTTTTGATAAAAGACACATCTTGGATTGAATTTCATTTTCAATTTGTTTTAAGATTCGGGGGTTATTATAAAATTTGCTTTTTAACTTTGACATACGCTTTAAAATATATGTCTGTGTATCACTTAAACCATGAGCGCATTTTATCGGAATTATGCCGTTGTGGCACACGCCGACAGCAGTTTTAAATGATGTTGCTTTGAGATAACGAGCTTTTGTGCTTATGGGAAACGGATGGCAATTTTGAGGACTTGTCCTGCCGTGGGTAGTGATTCTGAAGTGCATAACAACGCTTGCAAGTTTTAAATCAATACGCTTTGACAGAGAGTTTAGAAATTCGTTAAAGTCTTTCCAAAGCATAAACCCCTTTTGAATATGAACAAATTCGGATTCGTTCCACATAATGCCTGCTCCGTCCGGATTATTATCAAAACAATTTTTAAGTATCGTTCTGTCAGGTATAGAAATGCCCTTATCTTTTGCAATGATGATACACATTTATATCAGCTCCATTCTTTTTAAATATTCATTTAATTCTTTATAGTTTTGGGACATAAAAATATCCTTCCACGATGTGCAAGGAATGTCGGAAAGTTTTGATTTCTTAGCGTAATCGCTTATTACAATTACAAATTGTATTGCGGAAAGAAATGTGTTTAGGTTCAATGTGCCTTTGAATATACGAAATTCAACAGTGCTTGCGTTTTCAAGGTTAATGGCTTGATAGCGACCGTTTGACTTGCAACACTTCATCTTGTCGATAATTGTTTTTTCATTATCATTGCTTTCATAGTTGATTTCTGGGTTTTTGCACCAATGAAGCTCATGTTCTTTTCTTCGGCTGAATTTGAGAATATGGCTGAAATAAAACTTGCTTATAAGAAGTATAAGTTTTGCGATATGTAAGTCCTGTTCGTTTTGGGTGCTTCCGAAGAATTCTCTGCTTATGTGTATATGCAAACCGCAGGTTGTCGTGTCATGAGATAAAAGCGAGTGTGACTTGCAAATGTTTAAAATGTCATTCCAGCCAAATTGGCTGATATGATAGTCGGCGGAACAAGGGTGAGATACTATCTCAAAACCATGACTTAGGCTGCTGTCATGCTTTAGATACAGCTTTTCGCCATATGTATCGGTTAAATATTTTGCCGCAATGTATGTCTTTTCTGATTTGAATGAATCTGTTTCATTATCTACTTCAAGCTCAATTCCGAGGAAGCAATTGTCGTTGCTTTCACCGTAAAATATCGGGTAAGGCTTGTAGGAATAATCGTTTATCAGATCTGACATATCTTCTTCTATATTACGAATACAATCGGCGCAAAGATGCGCATCACGATGTGAATAGTATTCCAGTTCGTCTATGGGAAAAATATTTTCACATTCATCACATATGCCATAATTGTCGGAACAATTTTCGCATATAGCCCTGCCTAAATAGCTGCCGTAATACCTGTGATTAGTATAGTATTGGTTACAGTCACTGCATTGGAAAAATGCGCTTGAGCTCAAACAATGCGAACAAATATATCTTGTATCATCTCTGTTATAATTTACGATTGTCAGGTCATCATAAAGCTCGGCTGAACCGCAGTTGTCGCATATTCCCACACAATCAGAACAGTAATATTTGCCATCGACTAAATACATGTTATCGGTTTCATATACATACCCGCAGTATGTGCATTCGTTTTGTTGTTTCATTTTAAAAATCCTTTCATTTGTTTAATATTTATAATGGTTTTTGTAATAGATTATAGGCTTTAATATATCATCTCGCTTTCTGTAATATTGTTTTATATATAAAAAGAGTCAGTTTGCGTGAGAACAAACCGACTCTTGGATTTTCATATTTGATTTGCTAATTTACATTTTTGGAGTAAAAGTATTTTTGGAATTCTATCTTATCTGATGGATGTCTGGAATGAAATAAAAATAATTTTTGTGAAGTAAATATTTCTAAACTTTAAAAAAGTCTTGCATTTTAGAAAATAATGTAGTATGATGTTAATAGAGGTTTTATACTATGTCAAAGGACAAAACAAAATAGCCAAGAGACAAAACAACAAAACCTTGAAGAAGAAATTCTTTGAGGTTTTTAATTTAGCACAAATTTTAGTATAAACCTTGAAATCACGGATTTTAGAGCAATAAAACCGGAATTTTATCGCATCCGGTCAGAGTGAATTTAACAGAATATGGGTCATTGCCCTTACGCTGTTTGAATTTGCCTCACAACAGGAAAAATCCCCGAAGTCCGCATAAACAGCGGATTTTCGGGGCTTCTTTTTGCCTTTTGAGTACATTTTGAGTACAATTTTTAATTTATCCTTTCAAAGTGTTAATATATTTTATCTTTTCTAATTCTTTTTTATGAGGGATATTCAAAAGTATTTTATAGTGCGTACTATATATTTTTTTAGTACCTAAACAACACTTTTTATATTTCTTATTAGAACCACATGGGCATCTATCGTTTCTTCCTAAATTTTTATACTCGGGTTTTAGCATTGGTAGTTCTTCTATGTCCCAATAATCATAAGGAGAATTAAGATTTGGAAGCAATGTTTCTAGCATTTTGTAGTTGTACTTTTGTCCATCAATATGTAAAATAGCATATTTGTCAAAAGGATCTCGAACTAACGATGCAGCAATAATTTGGTAATCTGTAACTATTCTTGAACACATCTCACCCATATAAAGTTTTCCGGGTTTGTGCTTACAACCTCCACGCAATGATACGGTTTTACCACATATAGAGCATTCTTCCTTTTTGATAATTCCCTCTCTGCTTAAAAAAATAAAATAAGGAAAGAGTTTTTCGTAATTCAAGATGGTTTTCTGTATATGTTTGAGGTTGAAATCTTCCAAACTCCGATTAATGTATTCAATATTTTTTTTAAGGAATGACAACGCAATATCAATTTTTTCAAGAGTGTTCCAAGCTTTTTCGTATTCTTTGTTTTTTAGATTGGCAAACATATTTAAATAGTTTCTTTGAATAATGTATATTTGTCGTATGCACCAATAACGATTAGCGTTTGTTTCATTCTTTTCAGCGATAGCATTATTTCTTAAATTTTCTATTTCATCATAGACATTTTGATCTAAAGATAAATTTTTGCGATTTAGATAATTTATAATTTCATTATATGTCATGATTACTCCTCATTTTCAAAGAGATGAGGAATAGTAGAGTCCAGTGTATCTTTAATACCTTTTACAGGACCTTTGTAGGATATTCGCTTACTCTTCTTACCATTTTGTACAATAATATTAACTTCGGCACTTAATTCATTGTCTTTTCGATGTAGTTGTTTTAGTTTGTCATAAAGGTATGCAGATATAACTTCGATAGCAATAGGTAATATTACAGATGTAACAATAACAGTAGCAACTGTTACTGCGGTTGAGTGTAATTCTAATCTATTAAAATCGTCATCTGAAATGGCAATATCAGTTATGATGTCGTCAGGTGTATTTTCTTTTACATAATCCAAAAATTCAAGTGTTAATTCAGGAAAAATGGGATGCTCATATCTGTTTGAATTTTCTGTCGGGATTAGTAATATATTTGCTTTTTTAATGTCATTAATGTATTTTTGTGGGACATAGGGTTTTTCATATATCAAATTAAAATTTATCTCACTATCAGTAATTTTTAATTGTTTCTCTTGGATTTCGTGTCTCATATATAACTCCTTTTTAGTTTACATTGTCAGAACTAAGTATAGTATTAGAGTATTGCAGTTCAAGTTCAATAACCTCTTTTTGCTCTTTTAGGCTATTTAAAATATTTATAAGCTCTTTATCCGATGTGCCGTGAATTTCAGCGGCACATTTTTCATATCTGTAATTTATCCGCTCCCATTTCAAAATATCACTCAATATTTTATCGGATTTTAAGTAGTACATAATTTTATTTGCAGAAATCTTTGCACTATCATTTTTTGCATTGAAGAAATTTGAGATAAACGGATTTATTTCAATGCCGACAGTTTTGGAATTCAGCATACCGTTTTCTTCTCTTTCGCCATTTAATGATATGATTTTTGTCTTTATGAGCATAATCATAAGTCCCATAAAATCACCGACTGTTTCAAGCCGTATATTATTCTCAATTCCGGCAATCGCAAAAGAGCTTATGCCGAGAGCCTCCGCTATTCTGTCAATTTGCGGAGCCTGCGGCACCATTTTGTTCGTTTCATATTTTCTTATGGACACGGGGTGTATTCCCGAAAGCTCGGCTAACTTTGCTTGGGTTATGCCTATGCGTGTGCGGAAGTACTTTATTTTTTCACCGATAGTCATAATATTTCATTCCTTTTGTAGTTTAGTCGCTATTATTATAGCACATAAAAATAAAAAAGTCCATACCATTTAACAAAAATCATCAAATGTTACAAAACTATTAAAATTCAAAATTACTCCTTGACATATTGTAGCGACTACGCTATAATATAAATGTAGCGACACCGCAACAACAAATTGAGGAGGTAATTTGTATGGCGGATAACAAAATTTACATTACGGCTCGTGAGCTTTCGGATATGTTGGACGTATCTATGGGATATGCTTATAAAATTATAAGAAAGCTGAACAAGGAGCTTGATAAAGACGGTTTTATTGTAATCGCAGGGAAAGTGCCGAAGGGGTACTTTGAAAAGCGATGGTTTGGTTACAATGCAAAGGAGGCTTGATTTATGAAGGCGGAGAAAGACAAGAAAACAGGAAAGTGGCTGATTCAGTTCAGATATACGGATTGGCAGGGTGTTCGCAGAAAAACAACAAAACGCGGTTTCGCTACAAAACGAGAGGCTGAGGAATATGTCAGAAATTTTCTTGCGTCACAGCAAGCGGATTTTAATATGAATTTTCAAGAATTTTTGAAACTCTATTATGAAGATATGACTCCTCGACTTCGAGAGAATACTATGAGAAACAAGAAATACATAATAGATTTGAAAATCTTGCCGTATTTCTCAAACAAGCGAATGAACGGCATAACCGCTGCTGATATTCGTAAATGGCAGAATGAGTTGATTTCACAAGGCTATTCACAAACATATCTCAGAACAATTAACAATCAGCTTACGGCGGTATTCAATTATGCAGTTCGATATTATGACTTTCAGAATAATCCTTGCCGCAAAGCCGGTGGAATGGGTAAAAACAAGGCTGATGAGATGAAATTTTGGACAAAAGATGAGTTTTATAAATTCATTGACAGTATTATGGATAAACAGAAATCGTATGCTGCGTTTATGACTCTGTTTTGGACAGGTATGCGATTAGGTGAATTACTCGCTTTAACTCCGGCTGATATAGATTTTGAAAACAAGACAATCAGCATTTCAAAATCATATCAGAGGCTTGACGGAAAAGATGTAATAACACTGCCCAAAACACCCAAAAGCAAACGGACGATAACTGTTCCCGATTTTTTGCTTGCTGACCTCAAGGATTACATGAATTCGATATATTGCTTGGAGGATACCGACAGATTATTTCAAGTTACCAAATATTTTATGGAACACGAAATGCAGCGAGGCATTAAAAACAGCGGTGTAAAGCGTATTCGGATCCACGATATTCGGCATTCGCATTGTGCACTTCTCTTTGAAATGGGTATTACACCGCTTGAAGTTGCTGACCGTTTGGGACACGAGCGAGTGGAAACAACAATGAATGTTTACGCACATATTTATCCGAATAAACAAAGAGCGTTGTCGGACAAGTTAGAGAAAGTTTATCGGGAGGATTTGCAATGAGCGGACTTGATAAAAACAGATTTCGCAATACAACAATCAGCTTTCGGGTTTCACCGGAGGAACGGCTTGCACTTGAGGCAAGAATTAAAGTTTGCGGAATACCCAAAGGCGAGTATTTTATAAAATCACTGCTGTATCAACGCATTGAAATTTCTGTTGGTAAATACAAAAGTGACAGATTGGCTCTTGAATTAAAAAAGCTGCGTGAAGCATTTGAAAGTGCCGAATGTGAAACGGCGACATTATGTGAGTGCAAGGCACTTTTGAAACAATTGCAGGAGGTTATGGCTGATAATGAAAAGTTATCAGCCGACGACTTCAAAACTATAACTTAAATTAGAAAGGCGGGTATTTGTGAATGGTAAATTCTTTACAATGCAAAATGATATATTTAAGTGCGGATTATCGGCGTATGAGTTTATTGTGTATGCGTATCTTGTAATGAAAGCCGACAGAAAGACTGGAACCTGTTATCCGTCAGCAGCTAAAATCGCAGTGGATTGCAACATAAGCATATCACAGGTGAGAAAGGTGACGGCTTCTTTGGAAGAAAAGGGATTTATCACAAAAGAAATGCGGTATCGAAAAACCGCAAATGATAAAAATCATCAGACAAGTAACCTATACCATATAGAGCCACTGCCTATATAATACGGAGGCACTCCCTCCGTATTAAACACTCACTGCCTATCCGATAAAGACGGGAAATAAATATATCAATAACCATTTAACAATACTCATTTATCAAAAACCACTACAACAAGAAGGTGAGGTTGTGGATTTAGAAACAGAAAAATTTACTTATTATCTTGACGAATGCTATTTTCATCCCGAAAGAGATAAGGAATTTTCAACAGAAACCGAAAAACAGCTTGCAAGGAAAGCTATGGAGCTTCTTTGGAACAAACCTAATATAACTGTCAACGGGGAGACCTACACAAATCAAGATATACGGTCCAAATTACTTTATGAAATGATGCCGGAAATTTTGGACAGAGCTATGGAATGTTACAGAGCTGCCAAAGATGTAAAATCTGAAACGGCATATCTTGCAGGTTGTATTTTCAGAACGCTTATAGACTATGACGCATATATAGAACGGCTATTTAGACAAACATACAGATTTTGAGGAGGAATTACAATGAAATCATTATTTGAAAAGAACGGCGGTACATATACAAAAGTGGGAGATTATTATCTTCCAAATTTGGAAGTTCCTAACGGCAATTATAAAATCGGCAGATATGGCAGGGCAAGGCGGCAGTATCTTAAGGAACATAAGAAGGGAGAATATACGGCTTTAATGATTAGCGGAAAACTGCATAAGCATTTGCACGATGTCGATGTCAAGGCACAGAAGATTTTGGATTGCTTTATCAAAGATGCGGAGAAAACCGCACCCGATAAAGCTACACACCAAATGGAATGGGTTGGTCATATGAACAATGCTCAGCATAGAGCAGAGGAGGTAATAAATCATAGGTTGATTTATATTAATGATTTAACAAGCACTGAATTTGGCATTACAAATTCAATTTTAAGGGATACCCCTAACACCCCAAGCTGAAAGGAGCGACAGAGATGAGAAAGCGTACAAGGTCTTTTTCTTCAAGATTAAGCAACGAAGAATATGAGAATTTAAACCGAGCAATCGCAAAATGCAATATGACAAAATCAGCATTTATGCGAATGATAGCAAAGCAATATTTGCCCAAAGAGCGGCCGCCGGACGGCTATGATGAGATTATGTCAGAACTCACGGGAATCGGAAATAATCTTCATCATATTGCAAATATGGGCAACGCTGATATGAAGAAAGTAAGTGAGCAGGCAAAGCAGTTGGATAAGGTGATATTGAAAATAAACGATATTTTTACAGTTCCCGAAAAGATGAGGTTGGGTGATGAAAAATGGCTACAACAAAAATTTGGGATATAAAAGGTAGGCTTGATGTTTTGATAAATTATGCGGCAAATCCCGAAAAAACAGACGAAAACCAATATAACAAAGCTGAAATGCAGGTATTGCATAATGTTATGGCTTATGCGGCAGATGAGTATAAAACAGAAAAGCGATTATATGTATCGGGCGTTAATGTTACGCCCGATACCGCTACATATAAAATGCAGCAAACAAAATTACGCTACGGCAAAACGGACGGAATTATTGCATTTCACGCTATACAGAGTTTTAAGCCGGGAGAAGTAACACCGGAGCTTGCACATAAAATCGGAGTTGAATTTGCAAAAGAAATTTGGGGTGATAGATTTGAAGTTTTGATAGCAACGCATCTTAACAGGCAACATCTGCATAATCATTTTGTAATAAATTCCGTATCTTTCGTAGACGGTAAAAAATATTACGACAATACCAAAAATTATAATCTTATGAAAAAGATTTCTGACAGGCTTTGTGAGGAAAACAATTTGTCTGTCATAAGAAATCCTAAAAGCAAAGGCAAGCATTATGCGGAGGTAATGGCGGAGAAAAACGGCTATCCCACCATACGAGGACAGATAAAAGATGAACTCGATGAAATTATCAAGTGTTCATATACCTATGAGCAGTTTTGGAAAATATTAAAACAGCGAGGGTATGAGGTTAAGCGTGATGTTAGGTATATTGCATTAAAGCCTGCCTATTCTCAAAGATATATCCGTCTTAAATCGCTCGGCAAGAATTATAGTGAGGAAGCAATAAGACAGCGAATTATATCGGCAAGAAACGGCATACGGATTTTGGATAAGCCTGCAACGGATTATAACGCTTGGCTTAAAAAATACGAGCCGATAAAGCTGCACGGATTTAAGGCGTTGTATTATCATTACCTATATCTGTTCGGCAAAATACGCAAAAAGGAAACGCCGCAGAGAGTATCATTTTATATGCGTGAGGAGCTAATAAAATTTGAACGTTATCAAAAACAGTTTCATTTTTTGATTGAGAATGATATTGAAACGACAGATCAGCTGAGCAGCTTTAAGGAAAATACAGAATTAAAAATTTCAGAATCGGTAATTCAACGAAGCAGGCTATATGGTAAAAACGATTCAACGGCTGAAATCAAGACAATCAATGCAGAATTGCGAAAACTGCGGAAAGATATGCGTATGTGTAATAATATTTTTCAAGATATTGAAACAATACGGAAGCATCAAAAGATGGTGGATCTGTTGGAACGGGAGGCTTCAAAACATATTGATAGAAAGTTATATCAGTATCAGAGATGCCAATGATAAAAGATATTTTGCCCTAATTGCACAAAAAGCAATTGGGGCATTTGTATTTATAGTAGAAAATATAAATGTTGCTTAAAATCGGTTGACTTATTTGCGGTTTTATGATAGAATTTATAATGTATAGTTATAATCAGTGATAATATTGTGAGGGTATGAAATGATTACTGAAAAAATCGGCAATCGAATACGGGGACTAAGAAAAGAAACAGGCTTGAGCCAAGAGAAATTTGCAGCAAAAATCGGAATGGACAGAACATATTTTGCCAGCGTTGAGCTAGGGAAAAGAAATATATCTATTGTCAACCTTGAAAAAATTGCTGATGGGTTAGATATAAGTCTTGCAGAGCTATTTCTGAATATCTAAAAAAGGAGGTGCCGACAAATGAGTGTTGCTATAAAAAAAGAAAACTATAAAACTTCTCTTATAAATAACAGGCGATATTTAGGGAACAAATATAAGTTGTTACCGTTTATAACGAAAGTCGTGGATAAGGAATGTTCAGATATACAATCTATTGCTGATATTTTTGCCGGTACCGGAGCAGTATCATCTGCATTTACGGATAAAATTATCATAACAAACGACTTGATGTATAGCAATTATATATGCAATTATGCTTGGTTTGGTAGTGAAACATATAATCAGCATACAATCATAGATTATGTTGTGCATTATAACTCATTATCAAAATTAAAGGACAATTATATGACTGATAATTTTGCGGATACTTATTTTAGCCGTGATGATTGTGCTAAGATTGGATATATAAGGGAAGATATTGAAAAGAACTATAAAAAGAAAAATATTAATGACAGAGAAAGGGCAATTTTGATTACATCTTTGTTATATGCAATGGACAAAATTGCAAAAACCTGCGGACATTATGATGCATACAGGAAAGGTGCGGAATTTGATAAACCTTTGGAATTATTAGTACCGTTAGCAGAAATGCACAATAATCCAAATAACAGGTGTTATAATGAGGATGCAAACAATTTGGTTGGAAGTATTAACGCAGATTTGGTTTATATAGACCCTCCATATAATTCAAGACAATATTGCGATGCATACCATTTGCTTGAAAATGTTGCACGGTGGGAAAAGCCGGAGGTTTTCGGTGTTGCAAGAAAAATGGACAGAACAAAATTAAAGAGTAAGTACTGTACCAAGAGTGCAGCAGAAGCGTTTGAAGACCTTGTAGGAAATATTACCTCTAAATATATATTGCTTTCATACAACAATATGGCTGAAAAAGGTAATGATCGTTCTAATGCCAAAATATCTGATGAAGATATTTTGCGTATTTTAGAAAATAAAGGTACAGTAAAGGTGTTTTCTGAAAGCTATAAGCCGTTTACAACAGGTAAATCAGATATATCAGAAAATGAAGAACGCCTTTTCTTATGTACAGTGACAAATTAAGGAGCAAAAATAATGATACAATCACCATTGAATTATACGGGCGGTAAATTCAAATTGTTGCCACAAATACTGCCTTTATTTCCTAAAAATATAAATACTTTTGTTGATTTATTCTGTGGTGGTTGTAATGTTGGAATAAATATAGACTGCGAAAGCGTTATATATAATGATTTGGATGAAAATCTGTTGTATCTGTATAACACTTTTAAAAATTTAGATAAACAATCCGTTTTTGAGTGGATATATGAAATAATCAATACATACGGCTTATCTCTCGTGAGTGATAAAGGATATGATTACTATAAATGTGATAGCAGCAAAGGATTAGGACGCTATAATAAAGAGAGTTTCTTGAGGTTACGAGCTGATTTTAATGAAAAAAAGAAAAAAGGCAACTACGATTATTACTATTATGTAATGTTGTATGTAATTATAGTTTATGCTTTTAATAATCAGATTAGATTTAATAGCAATGGTGAGTTTAATCTTCCTGTTGGCAAGCGTGACTTTAATAAAAAGATGCAGCAAAAGTTATCAGATTTTATAGATAAAATCAAAGAGCAGAACTGCAAATTTACTTGTCTTGATTTCCGTCAATTTGATATTGATACGCTCGAAAACAATGACTTTGTATATGTCGATCCGCCGTATTTGATAACCTGTGCCACATATAACGAACAAGGCGGTTGGTCTGAAACAGATGAAAAAGATCTTTTGCGGTTTTTGGATAGCTTGAACGAAAAAGGCTTGCGATTTGCATTATCAAATGTTCTGCGAAGCAAGGGAAAAAAGAATACAATTTTGATTGAGTGGCTGGATAAAAATAAAGATAAATATAGAGCTGTAAGTTTAAATTACAGTTATTCAAATTCAAATTATCAAACAAAGGACAAGACATCAAATAGTGAGGAAGTTTTGATAATTAACTATTGAGGAGGGGCGAGATGGCTACAAAGATACCGTATAAAAGTTTTTGTTGGAGCTTAGGTACAACGAGCTTCAGAACAAAAAATTTCAATAAAACCATTGAAGAACAATTGGGATTGTTGAATGAGTTTTGGCTTCGCCCGGATGTTCAAAATGAAGCTTGGACGGGTAATAATGTTTTGCAATCAAAGTATTATGACTTTATGAAAGAAAAAGGATTTGTAGAAGGAAATGCCGGAAACAAGCCGAAAGATGCACGAGAGAAAACATCCGGTTTGGTAGATATTGGTTTGATTGATGAAAACAGAAAATTAAGCGATGCCGGTAGAGCATTATTGTACATAAGCTCTGAAAACGATTTTTCATCAGATAACCAATTTCAAATTCCAAAGGACAGTTTTGTTTATCTAAAGCAACTTCTTAAAACCTCATATGCTGTAGAGGGACAAACGGTAAGACCGTTTTTAGTATTGCTTTATTTATTAAGTAAAATCGATTATCTGACACTTGATGAGTATACATATTTATTGCCTCTTTGTATTGGTGAAAAAGAAACTATTGAAATCAAAGCAGGCATTTCAATGCTACGAATGAATCGTACTACTATAGATGAAATTATAGTAAATAGATTGATGAATATGCCGAACTATATATTAGCATTGGAATACTTGCTTGAAAATGATGTGACAGAAGAATTGATATGTGAAGTGGGTTTGAATCGAAAAAGCCGTCAATATGATAAGTCATATTATAACTTGTACAAAGCGTTATACAATGTCTTTGTCAAAGATGATATTGATTGCTTATCATCGGTTTATTCCGCAACTAAAGATATAAAAATCGGGAAATGGTGGCGTAGTTACTTATTTGACACCACATCGGAAACAGCAATCAACAAATTTCCGGCAGAACATCTGAATAATACAATATTTAGCAGTATTAGCGATGAAATCGAGTTTAAAAAAGCCTTTTTCAAGATAATGCATTTGTTTAAGGCTAAGGCTACGCTTTCCGATTATCTTGACTTAAACCGCCGTTACATAAAAACCACGGATATTGTACTTTTTGAAGATAATACGGTTAAGTTAGATATTGTTCCACAATATTTCTTTAAATCTGTTATGGAACAATTGTATTCAGAGGCTTTTGTTGCTTCGGAATTGCTCTATAAAAATTGTAGTATTGATGAAATTGCTGATTGCCTTGTTGTTAGTGACGATACAATTATAAATGGTATCAATGAAGAACTTGGGTTGAATGTAAGTACGATAGAAGAAGCACATGAGGCATTGGAAGATAATCGTTATCAACGACTGCAGCATCTTATTGATACTAAATTTACCGATGAGAAGTTGCTAACACTGCTTGACTGCTTTGAAAACAGAAACGATAACGAGATTAGAAGTCTGGTTACTGACAATGCCGATGTGCCTACTATTTTTGAGTATGTGTTGGGAATTTTATGGTATAAAACAAGTGAAAGAACCGGTAAAATTCTTGATTATATGAAATTGTCGCTTGACGCAGATTTGTTGCCTAAAACACACGCAGCAGGCGGAGAAGCTGACATTGTTTATGAGTATGGAAGCACAGAATACTACCCCGAACATACGCTGCTTCTTGAAGCAACTCTAGCGGACGGTATAAATCAACGCCGTATGGAAATGGAACCTGTTTCAAGACATTTGGGACAGCATTTAATACGCACGGGTAATATGAATTCATACTGTGTGTTTGCAACAAATTACTTGAATATAAATGTCATTGCGGATTTTAGAGGTAGAAAGAGTATGCCATATTATGACCCGAATGATTATGAAAAGTGTGTTGACGGTATGAAAATAATACCTCTGCAAACAAGCGAATTGAAAAGTATTATATCAAAAAATATAAAATACAGAGATTTGTATATCTTATTTGATAAGGCATATAAGTCGGAATTAAAACCGCATGAGTGGTATACCAATTCTATAGTACATACTATATGAATTATTTGATAATTAGAAAGGGACATTGAAATGGAAGGGCAAATTATTAATTTGACAATTTTTCTTATTAAAGACTATGTCGAGAATTTTAAAGAATGTTTGAAAAATAAGGGAACTCTTCAATGTTCCAATTTAAGAAGTGAATATAATTTGGATGGTGTTATTTGTTATTGTGACAGTTCTCAAAAAGCACCCCGATGGAAGGCTTATCTAGAACAGTTTGCAAAAGATAAAATTAATATAGCTGATAATGCCTCAAATAAAGCAATAATGTTGGTAAAAATAAAAGAACGGATTTTGGCAATAGTATTTGGGTATGGCAGAGCGTTTTTAAGAGAAGAACATATAGAACGAAATTTTGGATTTAAAGTTGCATTAAATACTATAAATCCAGATAAAATGCGAAGCATTAATGCTGCCACAATTGAGGATATGGTCGTCAATACACAGCGACAAGCAAGTTATAGCACTTCGCAAGATGAGTTCGGATTAAATGTAACTAACGATATAATGAAAGGAATTACAGGGGAACCGTTTGATAAAGTATATGGCAACCATATAAGTGGCAAGGACTCTTTGGTCGTGTCTGTGTTTATGGACTTAACTGAATTAAAGGAAAAATTGGAACTATATTATGAAGCGTATACAAGCAATCGTTATAAAAATATTGGTTTTGAATGGGTTGATAATGTCGCAGAAGTAAGAGATTCTATGCTTCTTGAAGAATTGGATTCTCAATTATATTTAGCGATTGAAAACAAAAATACAGAACATTTGCATATTTCCCCTCCTGAAAATACTGACTGGGATAGAATAATAGGCTTTTGTTATTCAGGCATGGGAAAGAAAACCAGTGAAGCTGAGAGTTATAATTTGGATTTAGATATTTCAGAGTATATAAATAGTATTCGTGAAAACCGTAATATATCCCAGAAAGTACGAAGAGATAAATTATATGCAATAAATTCGGATGATACAACATTTGCGATTTGCAACATATATTCTGCATTGATATTTCAAACAGAATATAAGAGCAAAAACTACATTTTTTGCTCTGGATCGTGGTATCAAGTTGAAACATCTTTTTTTAAACAGGTGAATGATTTTATAGAAAATAGAATTCCAATCTCTTCACTTGCCTTCCCAGAATGCCCCAAAGGCAAAAGCGAGGGTGATTACAATAAGATGGTGGCGGACGGTAATGTAGATTATTGTCTATTTGATTGCAAAATGCTTTCTGCGGATGGCAGTCCTAAAAAAATAGAGGCTTGCGATATTTTTACCAAGCAAAAACAGTTTATACATGTAAAGAATAAGGGGCAATCTGCACAGTTAAGTCATTTGTTTGCTCAAGGTAAAGTATCCGCTGAATGCTTTGTTAGCGATAAGAGTTTTAGGAAACAAGTATTAGAAATAGCTATCAAAAAATTTGGCTCTGAACCTTTTGATGCATCAGTAAGGCCTATGTCAAATGAATATGAAGTGGTATATGCTATAATTGATGATAAAGATTCAGATATAAAGGCAAAATTGCCATTTTTTAGTAAGGTTAATTTGATGTTAACTGCACAGGAACTTGAAAGAATGCATTTTAAGTTTTCCATATGTTTAATAAAGCGGCAGAGTTAACCGTAAACTAGATTTAAGAGTCAAATTGTTTAGCACATTTTTGGACACAACTATTAAATGTTGCTTTATATGCGATCTGAATGGAGGTATAATATGGCGGGCAAATTTCAATGGAAAAATTTTAATAGTGTTAATTTGGAGGATAACTTTTTTGACTCCTTAAAAGCTGATTATTCTGATTTTATAACATGGTTTAGAAAAAAACAAGTTGCTAACAAGAGTGCATTGGTTTACAATGATGATAATGGAGTTGGAGCATTTTTGTATCTAAAAAAAGAAAATGTTGACGGTGATAAATCGCCTCTTGTTGTAAATGGTATAAGCCTTCCTAATATTCCTAGACTCAAAATAGGAACATTGCGATTAGCTGAGCGTGTACGCAAACAACGACTGGGAGAAGGTGCTTTAGGCGTAGCTTTGTGGTACTGGCGCCGGATGAGATATGATGAGATATATGTAACTGTATTTGAAAAGCATATAGAATTAATAAATTTATTTGAACGGTTTGGCTTCTATAATATAGGTAAAAATGATAAAGGTGAAAGGGTGTATGTCAAGAATAGACAAGACTTAAATCATTCTGACCCATACAAATCATTCCCATTTATAGCAAATAATTTTGAGCTAGCAGGAATTATTCCAATTAATGATTTGTTTCATGATAGACTTTTTCCTTATTCTGAATTGGTTGGTAATAACCTTGAGATAACAGAAACTACGGCTGGAAATGGGATAACAAAAGTTTTTGTAGCCTCTCCGTCAGCTCAAATAACATATAAAGAAGGGATGCCTATTTTTATTTATCGTGTACATACAGGAAATGGACAAAAAGCATATAAATCTGCTATTACATCATATTGCACGATAAGTAAAATGACAGTAATAAAGAGAAATGGTATATATGAAATTTCTCTAAAAGATTATTTGCGATTAACTGGAAATAAATCGGTTTACACTACGGAAGAATTAACCGAATTATATAACAAAAGAAATAACTTGATAATAATAGAAATGGTGTATAATGGATATTTTGGCAAAGGACATAATGTTATATATAAAGAATTAAAGGATAATAAATTGTTTGAAAGTTATCCGTATAGCATAGTATATGGACGCGATGAATTTATAAAAATATTGGAAATGGGTGATATAGATGTGCAAAATACTATTATCGATTAATCCAGTTCATGTTGAAAATATTTTGAATGGTAAAAAGCAATATGAGTTTCGTAAAATAGAATGCAAGGAAAAAGTAGATAAAATAATAATATATTCAACATCGCCGATTATGAAAGTGGTTGCGGAGGCAGATGTTGCACAAATAATTGTCAACAAACCGGATATAGTGTGGCGAGAAACTAGTAGCGAGGCTGGAATATCAAAAAAATTCTTTGATGAATATTTTAAGGGTAAAGAAAAAGCAGTTGCGTACAAATTAATAAATGTTATAAAATATGAAAAGCCTAAAAAACTATCACATTTTGGAATAGATAACGCTCCTCAATCCTTTGTATATATTTGAGAGCAGAAACACATACAAACTGAGTGCATTTTGAGTACAAAAACTTTTGCAAAACAAATCACGGCACGAAAAACTGTGAAATTCAAGAAATATAATCACAGAAAATCAAGAAAAGACGCCTTGGTTAACTTCCCCTAAGTCGAGTGGGAGTAATAAACAAAACGGTTGGAAGCCGCATAAAATAAGGATTTTTGTGGTTTTGGTGTCCGTAATGATACTGTTTTGATACTATTTGATTATTGCGGAGAATAATAATTTATTAAAAAAATACCATCGGAAACAACGAAGTTTTCGATGGTATTTTTGCGTTTATTCGGATTTTTTCTTTTCTGCACGAATGCGGTCAATATCTTTTTTGAAACGCTCTGCTTCGATTTGAGGATATTTATACCGCCATTCATCGTATTCTTTCTGCGTTATTTCTCCGTTAGAGAGTTTTTCGTATTCCGCTTGCCAAGAATTAAGGTTTTCAAACAAGGTTGAAAAGGATTTGTTGTGATTATCAAGCGTAATACAAAGCTGACCGTCAATTTTATTTATTTTGAAACCGTATATGTCCTCAAGAGCAAAAAGTGTGTGCATCAAACCGATATATGTGTCTATTTCGGGAATATTCAATGCTTTTGGTGAAACATCTAAAAGATTTGCAAAGGCGTTTATTAAATCATCTTTTGGTATTCTTGTTTCCGATTCGTATTGAGCAACTCTCACATCTGCGGCGTTTTTGGGAAATCCGAGTCTTAACCCGAGCTCCTTTTGCGTTAGTTTGCGTAAATTGCGGAAAAACTTTATTCTTTGACCGATAGCCATAATAATGCACCTCGTAAATTAAACTTCTTGATTTAGTATAACATATAATTTATAAAAAATCAAGTCAAAATGGATAAAACATAAAAAATAAATTTTTTTCAAAAAAACTATTGACTTACACTCAAAAGTTTAGTATAATATCAAATACAAACTAAACTTTTGAGTATAGTTTGTATAAAACGAAGGAGGTTTTCTTATGGACAACAAATTATTTATGCGAGCCGACGAGGTAGCCAAAGAGCTTGGAGTTTCTCAAGCCTATGCTTATAAACTGATTAAAGAGCTTAACAGGGAAATGAAAGCGAAAGGCTATATCGTAATTAACGGCAGACTCAACCGTGAATATTTTGCGGAAAAGGTCTATTCAAAACACTATGAAAAGGAGGCGTAAGTTATGCCGGCTTACAAAGACAAGAAAACAGGAAAATGGTATGCTTCATTTTATTATGCGAATTGGAAGGGGGTGCGTGAAAAGAAAATGAAGCGAGGGTTTGAAACAAAAAAGGCGGCTTTGGATTGGGAAAGAGAGTTCTTGATGCAATCATCGGCTGACCTTGATATGCGGTTTGAAACCTTTACGGAAATATATGTTTCCGATTTAAAGCAGCGTATTCGAGAGAATACATCTTTAACAAAGGACAGCATAATCTGCAACAAGATATTGCCGTTCTTTAAGGATAAGAAAATGAACGCAATCACGGCAAAAGATGTTATCAAGTGGCAAAATGAGCTTCTTGCTTATCGTGATGAAAACGGTAAACCGTATTCCAAAACTTATCTCAAAACAATGCATAATCAGTTGAGTGCAATATTCAACCACGCAATGCGGTATTATGATTTAAAGTCAAACCCTGCGGCAAAAGCGGGACACATAGGTGAAAAGGAAGCCGGGGAAATGGAATTTTGGACAAAAGAGGAATATCAAAAGTTTGCATATGCCGTAATGGACAAGCCGATGTCATTTTATGCGTTTGAAATTTTATATTGGTGTGGCATTCGTGTTGGGGAACTGTTGGCACTCACTCCCGCCGATTTTGATTTTGAAAACCGCTTGCTGCGGATAAACAAATCTTATCAGCGTATAAAGGGGCGTGATGTGATTACGGATCCAAAAACAAAGAAAAGCATACGAACAATTAAAATGCCGAAATTCTTATGTGAGGAAATCGATGAGTACATTAAAATGCTTTACGGTATAAAGCCGAACGACAGAATATTTACGGTGACAAAGAGCTTTCTTCACACCGAAATGAAACGAGGTTCAAAAGTTGCGGGAGTTAAAAGAATAAAAATTCACGGGCTCCGGCACCCGTATGTCAAGCTAAAACTAAAAATTTTATTAGCCTATTTCAGCCGCATTCTCGGTGCAAAAGTCCTTGATTTTCCACTCGATTTCAAGTCTGTTATCGGGATATACACACACCTTTTCGATAAGCATATCGGCAAGTGCCTGTGTTAAGGCGGTTTCTTTTTTTACCGCTTTTGCCGTGCGGATAATTTTTGACCTGTTTTCAGTTTCAAGCTGTGAGCGTTCCTCCGATTTGCGGAATTTATCGTATTGAATACGGTAATTCTCGGTTTTAGTATCCAATTCAAGTTTTAACTGTTTATACTCATCAAGTGTAATCTCCTTTGTTAAAAGCTGTTCATACAAGAGTTGTTTTTTCTTTTGGCAAGCCGTTATCTGCTTTTCAATATCCGCAAGCTGCTCTGTTTTTATCTGTGCGGTATCTACCTTTGAAACATCATCAATATTCAATATGCTTTCGGCTTGTTTTGAGATTATATCAAAAATTGCTTGGTTTAATGCACCTTCCGTAATTTCCGATTTATAGCAAGGCTCCGTTTCGTCGTTCCTTGTGTAGCTGCATCGATATATCGGTATTTTTTTCGGCACATAATCCATTGCGTGTTTGCAGCAGCCGCATTCAACCTTTCCACGAAGCGGATAGCTCCGCTGTTTTTTATTCGGCTGCTTAAATGTTCGCCGTACCGCATTCGCTTTTTCAAACAATTCTTCCGAAACAATAGCATCGTGGTGGTGAGGTATCTTTATCCACTCGCTTTCATCACGCTTGACCATTTTTGTACTGCCCACATCCTGTACCTTTTGTTTGAGCATCACAAACATACCCATATACTGTTCGTTGACTATAATTCGGTTGATGGTGGAAATGCTCCAATATTTGCAGTTCGGGAAACGAGAGCCGTAGTTTCCTTTAATGCCCTTGTACTGTGCAGGAGTAGGAATATTTTTATCAAACAACAGCTTTGATATATATGCGGCAGACTTGCCATCGGCGGTAAGCTCAAATATCATTTTAACCGTTTGAGCGGCTTTTTCATCTATAATCTGCTCGCCGTTATTTCCGGCTTTATAGCCGTATGTATAATTTCCCGATTTATATTCGCCACGCCGCATTTTTGTATATTTGGCACTCTTTGTTTTAACAGATAAATCACGGCTGTAATACTCATTTACGAGATATTTTACCGCAACGGCAATGCCGCCCGTATCGCCCTTATGTTCGTCACTGTCATAGTTATCGCTGACCGATATAAACCGCACACCGAACAGAGGAAATATCTGCTGTGTAAAATATCCGACCTCTATGCTGTTCCTACCGAAACGGGAGAAGTCCTTTACCAAAATGCAATTCACTCTATAAGCTTTAACATCATTCAAAAGTTGCTGAACGGCGGGGCGTTCAAGATTAGTGCCGGAATAGCCGTTGTCAACATATTCGATAATTTCAACATTATCGCCGAGAGCTTCCGCATATTTACGGAGCAAAAGCCTTTGCGATTCAATGCTCATACTCTCAACACGCTTATCTTCAACAGACAAACGCAGATATATGGCTATAATGTATCTATCCATTTGCTATCGCCTCGCTTTCAAATTCGTTATCAAAACTATATGTTATTTCAACTTTTTTGCCTTTGTAAATATCTATTCTTGAAATCAGCTTGTCTATAAGCTCTTTTGTAAGCGTGTTGTTTTCAACAATATCCGAAACGGCGTTCGACAGGTCGCAATATCGGTTATAGCTTTTTTCAAGCTCCAAGCGGTGGTTTTCAACCTCGGTTATCTTTTTCATTGTATCGGAGATTTTATCGCCGTAGCTTTTACGCATTTCTTGATATTCCTCTTGCGTTATAATGCCGTTTACAAGGTTTTCATATAAGCTGTTCAGAAAATTCCGATTTTTTGATATGAAAGCTCGTAAGTTCTTTAATTCCGCCTGTTGAGCTTCTATTTCTTTCTTATCATTCAGAGAATAGAATATCAGATTTTTTCTGTCGGCAAGTACAGATGCTTGCGATTTTATTGCGGTTATAACCACATTGAGCAAATCCTTTTCAAGAATACTGCCGTTATCGCATCCGTCACGCTTATATCTTGTATTTGTAAGACAGCTTATATTATATGCAAAACCTGTTTTTACTCTTGAAAATCTTGAACGATGTAACGCTCTGCCGCACTCGCCGCAGAAAATTTTGCCTTTCCATATATTTTCGGTGTAGGGTATTACGGTTAGCTTGCTGTGCTTATTTTTTAACTGCTCCATACGCTCCTGTGCTTTATCAAACATATCCTGTGAAATAATAGCCTCGTGCGTATTCGGAACGACTATCCATTTATCCTTGTCAACAGCCGTTTGCTTTTTTGCCAAGCTGTCGCTCCTGCCTTGAACGAGCTTACCCGTATAGATTTCGTGCATAAGAATTTGCCGCACGGTCATAGTCTGCCATAAACCGCTACCGATGCTTTTTTCGGAAGTAATATATCCTTTTTGATAGCCGTAAACACCCGGTGTCGGAATTTGTTTTTCATTAAGCTGCAAGCATATCTCATTCATTGCCATACCGCCGTTAAAAAGTTCAAATATCAATTTTACAACGGGTGCGGTGTCGGGATTTACAATGAGCTTATGACAGTTATTCGGATCTTTCAGATAGCCGTATTTAGGTCTTGCACTCACATACTGACCGTCACGCATCGCCTGCTGTGCCTGTGTTTTGATTTTCTTTCCAATATCTAAAGCATAGGCTTCATTTATGATATTTTTAATATACAACAGCATTTTATCACCGTTTGAGGGTGCGTCCGTATCAAAGTTGTCGTTCACGGCGATAAACCGTACTTTCTTTTCGGGAAAGTAACTGTCTATGTAAAAGCCTGTGTCAATACTGTTTCTTCCGAGCCTTGATAAGTCCTTCGCTATAACGCACTCTATTTTACCGTTTTCAATATCTTCAATCATTCGTTGAAATTCCGGTCGCTGAAAGTTCGTGCCTGTCGCCCCGTTGTCAATATACACTCCGGCTAACCGCATATTGCCGTTGCGGGTGATAAAATCATCAAGTATCATCTTTTGATTTTCAATGGAATTACCTTTGTTATGACTATCCTCAACAGATAATCTTATATATTGTGCTGTTCTTATGTATACAGCCGTATTCAAAATCTCCGGCTGTGTATTAACTGTGTTTTTTCTGCTTTTTCTTGCCATATCAGATAACCTCCTTATATTCGCTCAAAGTTATTAAAGCCTGTTCGTATTCGTCCTTGAAGTTAAAAGTTATCTGCAAGTGTGTTTTGTCATAAATGTGTATGCACTCTATAAGCTGAATAACAACATTGCGGTCAATTTCATCAATGTTTTCAAAGGCTTTGAAGCGTTCTATCCATTGCAGTTTTTTAGATGTATTGTTTTTGTACTCGTCAAGCTCCGTTTCAAGCTGCTTCAGTGCCTTCTCCAAACTCTTTTTTTCTTGGGTGTATGAGGAATTTAATGCTTTATAGTCCTCTTTGCTGAGAATCCCGGAAATATAGTTTTCGTAAAGAGTTGATTTGTATTCGCTTGTTTTGTCAAGCTGTTTTTTCACTTCTGTAATTTGTACGGATATTTTATTACACATATCCCTGCTTATTGCATTGCTGTTGATGCCACTGATTAAATCGTCCAGAGAAGCAATATTTTTTATATGTCCCTTAATACTGCCCGTGACGCAATTTACAAGGTCTGTTTCCTTAATCATATTACCGCCTAAGCAACCGTTTTTCTTTCCGGTGGGGCAATAATAATAGAAGTATTTTTCGCCATTATGGGTAACGGTCTTTCGTGTCATACGATTTCCACAGCAGCCGCATATTAAAATTCCCGAAAACAAATGCAATGCGTTCTTTTTCGGTGATATTCTCGTATCGAGTCGCATAAGCCGCTGCACAAGCTCAAAGTCTTGTTTGCTGATTATAGCTTCGTGTGCGTTTTCGGTTACAAATACTTCATCGGCATTGCGTTTTACATATTCCTTAACTTTGTAATTCGGCTTGCCGTATTTGCCTTGTATCAGCTTGCCTGTATATATCTCGTCTTTAAGAATACGAATTACGGTTGTTGCCGACCACTTTGAATTTTCTTTATCGCAGTAACCGTTACGGGGCAGCGGTATATTGTTGTCCTTTTTATATTCCCTCGGCGATAAAACCGCAAGCCTGTTCAGCTCATTTGCAATTCTGTCCGCACTGTAACCGTCTGTCCGCATTTTGAATATATCTTTAACAACCCGTGCGGCGTATTCGTCAACAACAAGCTGATTTTTATTATCAGCAGCCTTTTTATATCCGTAGACGGGAACAGCTCCCACATAATCACCGTTTTTTCTTTTTATATTAAGTGCCGTGCGTACCTTTACAGATATATCTCTGCAATACTCGTCATTCATTACACCCTTAAAGGATACGGAAATATCGCCCGTTACGGCTTCTTTTGCGGTGTCTATATTATCATTTATGGCAATAAAGCGAACACCGAGAGCCGGAAAGATACGGCGTAAATATGTAAAGGTTTCGTTATATTCTCTGCCGAGCCTTGACAAGTCCTTTACGATTACACAGTTTATTTTTCCGCTTTTAATGTCCTCAATCATTGCCTTAAATGCAGGACGGTCAAATAATGAGGTGTGATAGCGATAGCGGCAAAAAGCTAATAAAATCAATGGTTTTGCGGACAGCGGATAGACAGGGAATGTGTTAAAAACTGAATACGCACACAAACGGCGTTACCTTAACCCCTTTGGGGGAGAAAGTAACGCCGTTTTTTTATGCCCGCAGGAAAGGAGGTGCAGCCGGAATGTATTTCACAAAGGGCAAGCAGCGGGCGTTTGAATTGCTCATGCAGCAGAAGCCGGGATTTGACCGCTATCAATCCGGTTGTGCCGGAGATGATGAAGATTGCGGCACTTGCCGTTTCTACCGCCCCGGGTGGAAATATGAGTTTTGCGTTTTCAAAGAGTGTCCCTATTGCCCCGGCAAAAGGACGCGGAAAACGCACGCCAGCATGGACAAATAGACGGGCAAAAGCCCTTGTGCCATGCGGCTTTGCAGACGCGAAAACGGCAAAGGGCATATTGCAATACCAAAACAGCCGAAAACGGCTTTCTAATTGTCCACGCATACCAAGAGAGGAAGTGAGGAAATATGGCAGTTTTCAGAGTGGAGCGAAATACGGGATATACCGTTATGAGCAACCACCACTTGCGAAACAAGGAATTGTCCTTAAAGGCAAAGGGCTTGTTGTCGCAAATGCTTTCGCTGCCCGAAGATTGGGATTATACCCTTGCGGGCTTATCCCATATCAACCGGGAGAAGATCGACGCAATCCGCGAAGCGGTAAAGGAACTCGAAAAAGCCGGATATATCGTGCGCAGCCGGGAGCGCGACGAAAAGGGACGCTTGCGGGGCGCAGATTACGTCATATACGAGCAGCCGCAGCCGCGAGAGCCGGAAGCAGCTACCAGCGGCGGACAGCCGCCTATATTGGATTTACCTACATTGGAAAATCCAACATTGGATAATCCAACGTTGGAAAAACCTACGCAGGAAAAACCTACGTTGGAAAATCCAACGCAATTAAATAAAGATATATTAAGTAAAGAACAATCAATTACTGATTTATCAAGTACCGATTCCATTCCTTTCCATTCCCTAAACCCCTTGCCCTTTGCGCATGGCGAAGCGGCTACGCCGCCGGAAAGGAAAAGAACGGAAGCGAAAAGCAATAGCGCAGTAGAGATTTACAGGGAGATTATCAAGGACAATATCGAATACGACCATCTCATTCAAAACTGCAAAATTGACAAAGACCGTTTGGACGAGATTGTTGACCTTATGCTGGAAACCGTCTGCACAGCCCGAAAGACAATCCGTATTGCCGGGGACGACTACCCCGCCGAATTGGTGAAATCCAAGTTTTTGAAGCTGAACAGCAGCCATATTGAGTTTGTTTTGGATTGCATGAGGGAGAACACAACCAAAGTGCGCAACATCAAGCAGTATCTAAAAGCGGTGCTGTTCAACGCGCCGAGTACCATTGACAGCTACTATACCGCCCTTGTCAATCACGACTTATACGGCGGCGAATGAGCATAGCCGCACTTTACCGGGAAAGGAGTTGATACCTTGCAGGAGGAAGTAACCCAAAAAACGATTGCCCTATACGTCAAAGTGGGAAAAGGCGCGGCGCGGCTTACCGAACAGGCGTTACAGAAAGCAATCCAAAAGTTTTTGGAGCAGAAAAGCAAACCCGCGCATGGGAAACAGACCATGCGGCAGCTTATGAAGCAGAACGCGGGTGTTTCCAACATCGAGATCACCGACAGCAATATTAAAGCCTTTGAGAGTACGGCGAAGAAATACAACATAGATTTTTCGCTAAAAAAGGTTAAGGGCGAGCAGACCCGTTACCTTGTGTTTTTCAAAGGCCGGGACGCGGACGTTATGACCGCAGCGTTTCAAGAGTTTTCCGCAAAGAAGCTGAACCGGGAGAAAAAGCCCTCTATCCGCAAAGCCCTTGCCGCTGCAAAGGACAAGGCGAAGCAGCTTAACGCCGCCCGCGACAAGGTAAAGAAAATGGACAGGGGGCGCGAGATATGAAGCAGATCAACTACAAAAAGCTGATACTTCCGAATATCCCCTATGTGTTCTTTGTCTATCTCTTTGATAAAGTCGGACAGGCGGTGCGGCTTGCCCCCGGCGCGGATATTTCTGCAAAGATACTGAATATCACACAAGGATTTTCCGCAGCCTTTGAAAACGCCTTGCCGAGCGTTTACCCGTTGGATTTGCTTGTCGGCATTGTCGGTGCGGTGATTATCCGCTTGATAGTCTATGTCAAAGGGAAAAACGCGAAGAAATACCGCAAGGGCGCGGAGTACGGCTCTGCCCGATGGGGAAACGCCGAAGATATAAAGCCCTACATAGACCCGGATTTCCAAAACAACATCATTTTGACGCAGACGGAACGGCTTACCATGAACAGCCGCCCGAAGCAGCCGAAGTACGCGAGAAATAAGAACGTCGTCGTGATCGGCGGCAGCGGCAGCGGAAAAACAAGATTTTTTGTCAAACCTAATCTAATGCAGCTTCATTCCTCTTACGTCTTAACCGACCCGAAAGGTACGGTTTTGATTGAGTGCGGGAAGCTGCTGCAACGGGCGGGCTACCGCATTAAGGTACTGAATACGATTAACTTCAAAAAATCTATGCACTACAACCCCTTTGTGTATATCCGCAGCGAGAAAGATATTTTGAAGCTGGTAAATACGTTGATAGCGAATACCAAAGGTGAGGGAGAAAAAAGCGCGGAGGATTTTTGGGTAAAGGCAGAACGGCTTTTGTATTGCGCGTTGGTGGGCTACATCTGGTACGAAGCCCCCGCCGAGGAAATGAACTTTATTACCCTGTTGGAACTTATCAACGCCAGCGAAGCCCGCGAGGACGACGAGGAATATCAAAGCCCCGTCGATTTGCTGTTTGCCGACTTGGAAGAACGCGACCCCGACCATTTCGCGGTGAAGCAGTACCGAAAATATAAATTGGCGGCGGGCAAAACCGCAAAATCAATCCTCATTTCTTGCGGTGCGAGGCTCGCTCCTTTTGATATAAAGGAATTGCGCGATCTTATGTCCTACGACGAATTAGAACTTGACACGTTAGGCGACAGAAAAACAGCTTTGTTTTTGATTATGAGCGATACGGACAGCACGTTTAATTTTGTTATCGCTATGCTGCAATCGCAGTTATTTAATCTCTTGTGCGACAAGGCCGACGACGAATACGGCGGCAAGCTGCCGGTTCATGTTCGCTGCCTGTTAGACGAGTTTGCAAACATTGGACAAATCCCGCAGTTTGAAAAATTGATTGCCACAATCCGCAGCCGGGAAATCTCGGCTTCTATCATTCTGCAATCGCAGAGCCAGCTAAAAGCCATTTACAAGGACGCGGCAGAAATCATACTTGACAATGCCGACAGCACCTTGTTTTTGGGAGGGCGCGGGAAAAATGCAAAGGATATTTCGGAGAACTTGGGACGTGAAACAATCGACAGTTTCAACACTTCCGAAAATCGCGGCACGCAGGTTTCTCATGGCCTCAATTATCAGAAATTGGGAAAGGAGTTGATGACACAGGACGAAATCGCAGTTATGGACGGAGGAAAATGTATTTTGCAGTTGCGCGGCGTGCGCCCCTTTTTCAGCGATAAGTACGATATAACGCAGCACCCGAACTACAAATACCTTTCCGACTTCGACAAGAAAAACGCTTTTGACGTTGAACGGTATATGTCCACCCGTCCGGCAATCGTAAAGCCCGACGAACCCTTTGACATATACGAAATAGATTTGTCCGACGAGGACGCAGCCGCCGAATAAAAACGGCGGCATTTTTATTTCCAACAACATTTTTTGAGCCGTTTTAGCGGCAGAAAGCGAGGTTTATATGGATTTTTTCAACAGCGCAGTTGACGTATTGCAGACTTTGGTAATCGCGCTTGGCGCAGGACTTGGCATTTGGGGCGGCATTAACCTCATGGAGGGGTACGGCAACGATAACCCCGGCGCGAAGTCGCAGGGCATGAAACAGTTGATGGCGGGCGGCGGCGTTGCCCTTATCGGCCTTACCCTTGTCCCGCTGCTCTCCGGCCTGTTTGGATAATGCCACAAACTAACACTACCCGCCGCGCTCTCCCGCTTCACGCGGGAGGGCGCGGGAAAGGAGGGATTAGCTTTTGATATGGCAGATGATTGAAGATTGGTTTCGCGGCATTTTGACAGACGGAATACTCTCTAATCTCTCCGGGCTGTTCGACAGCGTAAATACAGAGGTTGGAGAAATCGCAACGCAAGTCGGCACAACCCCCGCCGGGTGGAACGCGGGCATATTCAATATGATACGCAGCCTATCGGAAAACGTCATTGTGCCGATTGCGGGCGTTATCATTACCTTTGTCATGTGCTACGAACTAATCCAGCTTGTAATTGAGAAAAACAATCTGCACGATCTCGACACTTGGATTTTCTTCAAGTGGATTTTCAAAACCTTTGTTGCGGTGCTGCTGGTAACAAATACTTGGAACATCGTCATGGGCGTATTTGACATTACACAGAGCGTCGTCAACGACAGCGCGGGCGTTATCATATCCGACACAAGCATAGATATTGCAACCGTTATCACCGATATAGAAGCAAAGCTGGACGCTATGAGCGTCGGCGGGCTTTTGGGGCTATGGTTTCAATCACTCTTTGTGGGGCTTACCATGAAAGCGTTGTCTATCTGTATCATGCTGGTGGTGTACGGGCGCATGATTGAAATATACCTTGTAACGAGTATCGCCCCTATCCCCGTTGCGACAATGGTAAATCGTGAATGGGGCGGCATGGGACAGAACTACTTAAAATCCTTGCTTGCCCTCGGTTTTCAGGCTTTTCTAATTCTTGTGTGCGTCGGTATTTATGCGGTTTTGATACAGACAATCGCAGCAACCGATGACATATCCGGCGCGATCTGGTCTTGCATGGGCTATACCGTCCTCTTGTGTTTTACGCTTTTCAAAACGGGAAGCCTTGCAAAATCCGTATTCAGCGCGCATTAAGGGGGTGCAGATGAAGAAATACAAAATCATTTACGCCGATCCCCCTTGGAGATACGCGAGAAGCAAGGTACAGGGCGCAGCGGAAAAGCACTATCCCACTATGAGTATTGAGGAACTTTGCGCTTTACCCGTCAAAGAAATTGCGGATAAGGACTGTATTTTATTCCTATGGGCGACGTTCCCGCAGCTTAAAGAAGCGTTGCAGTTAATCAAGGCTTGGGGATTTACCTATAAATCCGTTGCCTTTGTATGGTTAAAGCAAAATCGGAAATCGCCCACTTGGTTTTATGGCTTGGGCTTTTGGACGCGAGGAAATGCGGAAATCTGCTTGCTTGCTACCAAAGGACACCCGAAGCGACAATCAAACAAGGTACATCAATTTATTATTTCCCCTGTTGAGCAGCACAGCAAAAAGCCGGATATAACGCGGGAAAAGATACTTGCCCTTATGGGCGACCTACCGCGTATTGAACTGTTTGCAAGGCAGCATACCCCTGGTTGGGACGTATGGGGAAATGAAATCAAAAGCGACATACGGTTTGCCGGAAAGGAGGTTTGAAATGGCGTATGTAACCGTCCCAAAGGATTTAACCAAAATCAAGAGCAAGGTAATGTTCAACCTTACCAAAAGACAATTACTCTGTTTCGGCGCGGCGGTGGCTATCGGGCTACCGCTATTCTTTTTGACAAAGGACAGCGCGGGAACGACAACGGCGGCTTTGTGCATGGTGCTTGCCATGCTGCCCATGTTCCTACTCGCTATGTACGAGAAGAACGGGCAACCGCTGGAAGTGATTATACGGCAATTTGTGGAAGTGAAGTTTCTTCGCCCCAAAGAGCGACCTTATCAGACCAACAATTTTTATACCGCCCTTGCGCGGCAGGAGCGATTAGATAAGGAGGTACGGGCGATTGTCAAAGGAAAAGGGAAAGACCCAAAACAAAAAGCGTAAACTTACGCGGCAGGAAAAGAAACAGATCGACGCGCTTATCCGGCAGTCAAAGGGCGACGGGAAGCCCCATACGGCGCAGGACAGCATACCGTTTGAACGAATGTATAAGGACGGGATTTGCCGCCTTGCAAACGGGCGGTATTCCAAGTGCATTGAGTTTGAAGATATTAACTATCAGCTTGCGCAGCCGGACGACAAGACCGCCATTTTTGAAGCCCTTTGCGATATGTATAACTCTTTTGACGCTTCTATCAGTGTGCAGCTTTCCTTAATCAGCCGCCATGCGAACAAGGAGGATTTCAAGAGCAGTATCACGATTGCCCCACAGAATGACGACTTTGACAGTATCAGAGCCGAATACACCGAAATGCTGCAAACACAGCTTGAACGCGGCAACAACGGGCTTATCAAGACAAAGTTTCTCACCTTTACCATTGAAGCAAAAGATATTAAATCGGCGCGGGCGCGGCTTGCCCGTATCGAAACGGACACCCTCAACCATTTTAAGGTGATCGGCGCGGCGGCGCGGGTATTGGACGGGAAGCAGCGGCTTGAAGTGCTGCATGGGCTTTTCCACCCGGACGGGGAACGCTTCAACTTTGCGTGGGAATGGCTACCCGTAAGCGGCCTTTCCGTCAAAGACTTTATTGCCCCGTCCTCTTTCCGTTTTGGCGACGGGCGAATGTTTCAAATGGGCGGGAAGTTTGGCGCGGTTTCCTTTTTGCAGATTGCCGCGCCGGAACTTTCAGACCGTATGCTTGCCGACTTCATGGAAGCGGAAAACGGGATTGTCGTCAATCTGCACATTCAGAGTATCGACCACAACGAAGCGATCAAGACGATCAAGCGGAAAATCACCGACCTTGACCGTATGAAAATCGAGGAACAGAAAAAGGCAATCCGCAGCGGCTACGATATGGATATAATTCCGTCCGACCTTGCCACCTACGGCGGCGAAGCGAAAAACCTTTTGCGGGATTTGCAGAGCCGGAACGAGCGAATGTTTTTGCTTACGCTGTTAGTTTTGAATGTGGCAGACACAAAGCAGAAATTGGACAACGACGTATTTCAGGCCGCAAGTATCGCACAGAAATACAACTGTATGCTCACCCGCCTTGACTACCGGCAGGAACAGGGGCTTATGTCCTCTATCCCATTGGGCGAAAACCTAATCCAAATCCAGCGGGGCTTGACGACTTCCAGCACCGCCATTTTCGTCCCCTTTACGGTACAAGAGCTGTTCCAAAGCGGCGAAGCGTTGTATTACGGCTTAAACGCATTATCGAATAACATGATTTTGTGCGACAGGAAAAGGCTGAAGAACCCTAACGGCTTGATACTCGGCACACCCGGCAGCGGCAAGAGTTTTTCGGCAAAGCGCGAGATCACCAACGCTTTTCTCATTACCGCAGACGATATTATCATTTGCGACCCGGAAGCGGAATATTACCCCCTTGTGGAACGGCTGAAAGGGCAGGTTATCAAGGTTTCGCAGAACAGCACGCAGTACATTAACCCGATGGATATAAACCTCAATTACAGCGAGGGCGACACGCCCATAGCCTTAAAGAGCGATTTTATCCTTTCCTTTTGCGAGTTGATTATGGGCGGCAAAAACGGGCTGGAAGCGGTTGAAAAGACTTTGATTGACCGCGCCGTTATCAGCGTGTACCGCAGCTACCTTGCAGACCCGAAGCCGGAGAATATGCCGATTTTGGGCGACCTCTACAATGAAATCAAGAAGCAGCCGGAAAAGGAAGCGCAGCGTATCGCGTCGGCATTGGAACTCTATGTAAATGGCAGTTTGAACGTGTTTAACCACCAAACAAACGTTGACATTCACAACCGCCTTGTCTGCTTTGATATTAAAGAACTCGGCACCCAGCTACGAAAACTCGGTATGCTCATTGTCCAAGATCAAGTTTGGAACAGAGTTACCATAAACCGCAGCGAAGGCAAGGCGACGCGGTACTATATCGACGAGTTTCATTTGCTGCTCAAAGAGGAACAGACCGCAGCGTACAGCGTTGAGATTTGGAAGCGTTTTAGAAAATGGGGCGGTATTCCGACAGGTATCACCCAAAACGTGAAAGATTTGTTATCGTCCCGCGAGGTGGAGAACATTTTTGAAAACAGCGATTTTGTGTATATGCTCAACCAAGCCCAGGGCGACAGGGAAATCCTTGCAAAGCAGCTTAACATTTCGCAGCAGCAAATGACCTATGTAACCCATTCCGACGCGGGCGAGGGGCTTATCTTCTATGGCAACGTGATTTTGCCCTTTATTGACCGTTTCCCGCAAGATACGGAACTCTATCGTGTAATGACGACCAAACCCGGCGAGGTGTCGGCATGAGGATAGAAATGGACAAAATCTATTGCGGCGACAGCTTGCAGGTGCTTCAAACCTTGCCGGAAAATGCAGTTGATTGTTGCGTAACGTCCCCACCCTACTATGCCTTGCGGGACTACGGCGCAGACGGGCAGATCGGACGGGAAGCAACGCCGGAGGAATATGTTTCCCGTATTACGGCGGTATTCCATGAGGTAAAGCGGGTGCTTACGCCGGAGGGTACTTGTTGGCTGAATATCGCGGACACTTATTGCGGCACAGGCAGCAAAGCCGACCACCAAGACCCCAAATACCCCAAAGGCAGGAACGGGCAGCAAGTGGCGTTTAACCACCGCGCCCCCGGCTGCAAGCCCAAAGATTTAATTGGTATTCCGTGGCTTGTAGCCCTCGCCTTGCGGGGCGACGGTTGGTATTTGCGCAGTTCTATCATTTGGCACAAAACAAACCCCATGCCGGAAAGCACGCGGGACAGGCCGACCCGCTGCTATGAATATGTGTTTCTGCTTACCAAGTCAAAGAAGTATTATTACGATTGGCAAGCAGTAGCCGAGCCGATAGCCCCCACAACGGCGGGGCGGCTGAAAAGCGGAGTTAGCAAAGGAAATAAGTATAACGTTACTGTTCCGGGGCAAAACCAACCGCAGAAAATCAACCGCCCCCGCGAAAAGGGCGCATACGCCGACGAGTTGATTTCTCCCGTCCGCAGCCGCCGCAACGTTTGGCAGATTAACAATGTCGGCTATCATGGCGGGCATTTCGCAGCGTTCCCGCCGAAACTTGCGGAAACGTGCATTTTGGCGGGCTGTCCCATCGGCGGGATTGTCCTTGACCCCTTTTTCGGCAGCGGCACGACGGGCATGGTAGCAAAACGGCTTAACCGCCGCTATATCGGCATTGAGTTAAACCCCGACTATTGCGAACTTGCAAAACAGCGGATTGGAGGTGATGAAGATTGAGCAAGGAACTGAAAGCCCCCGACAAGGTAACGCAAAAAATGACCCGCGACGGTGCGGTTGCGGAAAACCTCACGACGGGCGAAACGTCCAGTATCAGCGAAAGGCCGCAGGAAGAAAACTATTCAGCCCCCGCAGGGGTGGCAGCGGAAAAGGTTGTGCAGCATATCGGCGCAGAGATTGAGCGACACGCAGCAAAAGGCGCGGAGAAAAAAGCCCTTGACGCGACGCAGCCTAAAACCCATTCTTCCCGCTTGCAGTTTTCCGAAGCGGAACGGGCAACGCCGGAACTTCAAAAAGCGATCAAGAAATCGGATAAGGCGGCAGACTGTTTAGACGCAGCGCGGGCGGCTATCCCCAAGCAGACCAAAATCAAGAAAGAGCGCGTTTTTGACGAAGCGAAAGGCAAGGCAAAGACGCGCCTTTCCTTTGAAAAGACGGATAAGCCCCCAAACGGCAAGTTGCGGCATAACCCCTTATCCCGTCCGGCACAGGAGTTAAACAGTACCGTACATGGGAAAATCTACGAGGTAGAGAAAGAAAACGTCGGTGTGGAAAGCGGGCACCGGGTAGAACTTGCCGGAGAGAAAGCGGGCGGCATGGCGGCGCGGGCAGTTAAGGGCGGCATACGCCGCCATAAGCTGAAACCCTACCGGGCAGCGGCGGCAGCGGAAAAACAAGCGGTAAAGGCAAACGCAGATTTTCTCTATCAAAAGGCGTTGCACGATAACCCCGCGCTTGCGCACTCCAACCCCATTTCCCGTTTTTGGCAGAAGCAGCGCATTAAAAAGCAGTATGCAAAAACGCTGAAAGCGGGCGGCAAAGCGAAAAAAACCGCTGAAGCCACCGCAAAGGCGGCGAAGAAAACCGCGCAGGAAACCAAACGGGCGACGTTCTTTGTTGTCCGGCATTGGAAAGGCTGCTTGATTGTGGGCGGGATTGCCTTTATCGTGCTGCTGCTTTTCGGCGGGCTGTCCTCTTGCTCCCTCTTTGGCGGCAACAGCGGCAGCGGCTTGATTGCGTCGTCCTATCTCTCCGAGGACGCGGATATAACGGGCGCGGAAAGCGCGTATGCCGCTATGGAAGCCGAGTTACAAGATATGCTGGACAATATCGAAAGCGAATACCCCGGCTATGACGAATACCGGGTAAACGCGGACGAGATCGAGCATGACCCCTATGTGCTAATTTCTATCCTTTCCGCGTGGCATGAGGGCGTGTTTACACTCGATGAAGTGCAAAGCACCCTTGAAATGCTCTTTGAGAAACAGTATATCTTGACGGTCGAGGAAGAAGTACAGGTACGCTACCGCACCGAAACAAGGACGGACAGCGAGGGCAACCCCTATACGGTTGAAGTCCCCTATAACTATTACATTCTTCATGTGGATTTGGAAAACTTCAACCTCTCCCATGTCCCCGTTTACATCATGGGCGAAGAACAGCTATCCATGTACGCTATGTATATGTCGTCGCTGGGAAACAGACCCGACCTTTTCCCGCAATCCGGCTATGTGTCTAAATACTATGAAAACCCGCCCGCCGATTATGAAGTACCCGCCGCGCTGCTGGGTTCCGATGAAAAGTTTGCGCGGCTCATGGAGGAAGCAGATAAATACGTCGGTTTTCCCTATGTGTGGGGCGGCAGCACCCCGGAAACCTCTTTTGATTGCAGCGGCTTTGTGAGTTATGTGTTGACGAACAGCGGCCTATACAATACGGGCAGACTTGGGGCGCAAGGGCTTTACAACATCTCAACCCCTGTTTCTAACCCGCAGCCGGGGGATTTGGTGTTCTTTACGGGTACATACGACACCCCCGGCGTTTCCCATGTGGGGATTTATGTGGGCGAGGACGGGGACGGAAGCCCCGTCATGCTGCATTGTGGCGACCCTATCCAGTATTCAAAGCTGGACACCAGCTATTGGCAATCCCACTTTTACGCCTACGGGCGGTTAAATTACAATTAAAAGGAGTTGAAAAATGAATATTGTATCTTTTGGCGGCGGCACGAATAGTGCCGCCTTACTTATTGGCCTATACAAGCACAAAATCCCGATTGACCTTATCACCTTTGCCGATACGGGCGCGGAACACCCGCATACCTATCAATTTATCGAGATAATCAATCAATGGCTTGCGGAACACGGTATGCCGCAGATTACCGTTGTGCAGTATGTTGACCGCTACGGCAACCGCCTATCTCTTGAAACCGAGTGCTTGCGCTCTCATACGCTCCCGTCGATTGCCTACGGGCATAAGCGTTGTTCGCAGAAACACAAAATCGCACCGCAGGAAAAGTTTTGCAACCACTATGCGCCTTGCCGCGAAGTATGGCAGCGCGGCGAGAAAGTCAACCGCTATATCGGCTATGACGCGGGAGAAGTGAAACGGTATGAACATTCCCGCAAGTACAACGAAGCCGACAAAAAATATCATAACCGCTACCCCCTCATTGAAGAATGGGGCTGGAACAGGGACGATTGTATCCGGGAAATCAAAGCGGCAGGATTGCCGCAGCCGGGTAAATCGTCCTGTTTCTTTTGTCCGAGCATGAAGAAACAAGAGATTTTATATCTCAAAGAACACTATCCCGATCTATTTAACCGGGCGGCGACTTTGGAAGAAAACGCTATGCCCTATCTTAAAACCGTTAAGGGATTGGGGCGCAGCTATTCATGGAAAGAACAGTTTGGAAAGGAGTAAATGACTATGGCGAACACGAAACTTGACCGTATCGAAAGGGATATTGAGAAAACGAGGGCAAAAATCCTTGAACAGCAAAAGAAGCTGAAAGACCTTGAAGCGCAGAAAGTCGAGGAAGAAAACGCGCAGATCGTGCAAATGGTAAAGGCGGTACACCTTGACGGGACGCAGCTTGCCGCGTTCCTCTCCGCTTACGCCAGCGGCGAAATCACCTTGCCGCAGCCGGAAGCCACTTACCCCGCCGAACAGGAGGACAACGACAATGAAGAATAAAAAGATAATCCGAAAGTTTACCGTATTGCTTGCCGCACTGGTTATCATGTGCGGCTTTTCTGTTACCGCTTATGCGGGCGGTGGCGATGAAAGCGACGACACGCCTACCCCCGTAACCGAGGAAACCCCCGCGCCGGAAACCGAGCCGGAAGAAACGACGGGCGGCTATGAGCCGCAGCCCCTTACCCCGGACGGGAATATGTCCCTTGTGGACGATATAACGGGTGAAGCGTCCGGCGACAAGCAGTTTATCACCGTCGTTACCAAAAGTGGCAACTATTTTTACATCATCATTGACCGCGCCGAGGACGGGGAAAATACCGTCCATTTCCTTAACCAAGTGGACGAAGCGGATTTAACCGCCCTTATGGAGGACGGGCAGACCGAAGCCCCCGTTTGTAGCTGCACCGATAAATGCGTTGCCGGAAGCGTCAACACCGCTTGCCCGGTTTGCAGCGTCAACATGAGCGAGTGCGCGGGTGTGGAAGCCGAGCCGGAGCCGGAAGAAACCGAGCAGCCGCCGGAAGAAGAAAAAGGCGGCGGCATGGGTATTCTGCTTGTCGTGCTGCTTGTTGCCGCAGCGGGCGGCGGCGCGTTCTACTACTTTAAGATTTTGAAGCCCAAAAAGGACGCGGCGAAAGGCAGCAGCAGCCTTGACGACCTTGATTTTGACGAGGACGACGAGGAAACGGAAGTAGTCGAAACCGAACAGACCGAGCAGGAGGACGATAATCTATGAAACTTGTAATTGCAGAAAAACCGAGCGTCGGGGCGGCGATTGCCGCCGTTATGGGCGCGAATGAAAAGCGCAGCGGATATTTTGAGGGCGGCGGCTACCTTGTGTCGTGGTGTATCGGGCATTTGATTAGCCTTGCAGACGCGGCGACCTACAATGAACAATTCCGTAAATGGAAGTACGACGATCTTCCCATTGTCCCGCAGGAGTGGCAGTTTATTGTTGCCAGCGGCAAGGAGCAGCAGTTTTCCATTCTCAAAGACCTTATGCACCGCAGCGACGTTACCGAGATTATCAATGCTTGCGACAGCGGGCGCGAGGGGGAACTCATTTTCCGCTTTGTCTATGAACAGGCGAATTGCAAAAAGCCCTTTTCCCGCCTTTGGATTAGCAGCATGGAAGCAAGTGCAATCCGCGAGGGCTTTTCAAATCTCAAAGACGGGCGCGGCTATGACAACCTCTATCAATCCGCGCTTTGCAGAGCAAAGGCCGATTGGCTCATTGGCATTAACGCGACCCGCCTTTTCTCTATCCTCTACCATAAAACATTGAATGTCGGCAGAGTGCAAACGCCCACCCTTGCTATGCTGGTAAACCGCGACTATGCAATCAGCAGCTTTAAGAAAGAGAAATATCATGTCGTCCGGCTGGACGTTGGCGGCGTTGCCGCCCTTTCCGAAAGGCAGGACGACGAAGCGGCGGCGCGGCAGATGAAAGCGGCTTGCGAGAAATCGCAGGCCGTTTGTACTTCCCTTAAAAAAGAGAAAAAGACCGCAGCCCCGCCGAAACTGTTTGACCTCACCGCCTTGCAGCGGGAAGCAAACCGTTTGTATGGGTTTACGGCGAAACAGACCCTTGACTATGCGCAAGCCCTTTATGAAAAACGGCTTTTGACCTATCCCCGCACCGACAGCAAATATATCACTTCCGATATGGAGGGCAGCACAAAGGAACTTATCACCGGCCTTTGCGCTGCTCTCCCCTTTATGCAGGGCGTGAAGCTGCAAGCCGACCTTGCGAGGATTTGCGACAACAGCAAAGTAACCGACCATCACGCCATTTTGCCGACAGCGGAGTTTGTGAAAACGGGCTTTTCTTCCCTTGCCGAAAGTGAGAAAAAGCTAATGACCCTTGTGTGCGCAAAACTGCTTTGCGCCGTTGCCGCGCCCTATGAGTATGAAGCGGTTACGGCGGTTTTCACTTGCGGCGGCTATACCTTTACCGCAAAGGGCAGGACGACGCTTTGCGAGGGTTGGCGCGAGATTGAAAGACTATCCCGCGCCGCGTCCGGGGAACAGGACGAGGACGCAGAGCCGGAAGCGGTTTTACCCCCGCTTGCCGAGGGGCAGACCTTTGACAATCCGGCAGCGGAGATCTCCGAACGTT
>ERZ857775.514-NODE-514-length-55012-cov-4.524410_pt1 | contig 55012 bp, 45 predicted proteins | sample MGYA00519698_ERZ857775 | MGnify/ENA primary metagenome ERZ857775 (study PRJEB31778, sample SAMEA3449363) | human gut metagenome | biome: human gut; feature: human-associated habitat; material: faeces | place: United Kingdom | collected 2010/2012 ...
CGATGAGGGAAAGAGGGGAAAAAGAGGGGAAAAAGAGGGGAAAAAGAGGTATCCGGCCGTGTCGGCTGCACGGTACGTCTGCCGGTATTTCCGTTGGCATGGAAAGCGGAAACCTCCGGATCCGTTGCCGCGACTGGCTTTGCGCGGTTTTTAAGAATATTTATTTTGTATTTGATAGTCAGAAAGTTGCGATTGCTTCGCGGTTTTCTTATCTTTGTTTCAGGCATCGGTTGGTGCTGCTGTGAAATTGTTTAATCCCCAAACCTATCGCTTATGAGAAGAGCTTTATGGTTAGTGGGGCTGCTGCTGTTGGCGGCGGCCTGTACCCGTGAGTCCGGCATCTCTCCGGGAGACGGAAATTCCGACCCTGCCGGAGCGTCGCGCAATCCGGTGATGTCGATGGAGCGCCTGCAGGAGCTGGCGCTCGAGCTTCCCGATGATTTTTCCGACGGCCTCTCCACACGCTCCGCGCGCAAGATGATCCGCGAAGTGGTTCCGGTGACCGATTTTATCGACGGTTCGTTGCTGGAACCTTTCGCCGCGTCTGTCGCGGCATCCGGTACCAAAGCCGCGGCCACGCGTGCCGGAGGAGTTGCCCCTGCGAATGCCTCCCCTGGCTCCCTTTCTGCCGAGGCGGATGTCGCCGCGACGCTGGGGCGTATCTATGTGGTCAATTACGAGGACGACGCGGGCTTCGCGATCCTGTCGGCCGACCGGCAACTGCCCTCGGTGCTGGGATATGCCGACAGCGGCAACATCACCGACACGATGACCAATCCCGGCATCAAACTCTTCCTGGAGCGGCTGCCCGATTTCGTGGCGACTTCGCTATTGTGGGATTCGCTGACCGATCCCGATCCTCCGGTCGATCCCGATCCGGGCGGCGGAGGCACCGACCCCGGGCCGGCGCCCGATCCCTCCGATACGACCGTGGTGTACCGCTATCATCACAACCAATTCGTATGCACGACAACTGAGGGCCCTTATGTAAAAGTTGAATGGGGGCAGGGCTATCCATTTAACAACAGAGTAACAACATTATGCCCTAATAAAATGACAGGTCGTGCACCGGCAGGGTGTACGATAACGGCTATGTTACAAATCATGTCTTCCCATTGCTATCCGACCTCTTACATTGAAATTCTTGATCTGACACGTGTAGAATTAGACTGGGCCACTTACATCTCTTATAAAAGAGGGCTTGACTTCGGCAGGGATCCTGCCGCCGAAAATAGAATAGCACGATTTACACATATGCTGGGGATTAATGCAAGTATCGACTATGGCTGTAACGGAAGCGGTGCTGCCGTGAAGAATATAAAAAAAACGTTTGAAGGTTACGGATATCATACCGACGGTGTAATGAGCTATACCTGGGATCGGGTCAGGGAAGATATTGATCATGGCCTACCGGTGTTTACGGCAGCTACTCCCCTGAGCGGAGACCGTCATGCTTGGGTAATAGACGGCTATAAATACGGTTACTATCTTACCGATGTGTTTATGGATGTGTATGATGCTAACGGTAATTTAATCAGGGGATATTATCTGGGTGTCGAGCATGAATATCACACGCTGGCCCACTGCAACTGGGGTTGGGATGGAGATGGCAACGGTTATTTCCTAAACGATTGTTACTCTCCGAGTGGTCCGATTATCCGGGATGAAGAAACGGGTAGTGCTCCGGCGAGTTCTCGTCCTTATATAAAGGATTTTGAAATTATCAAAAACGTACATCCATGAAAAGATTACTGATCGCATTACCGTTTTTGGCAGCCTTTGCAACAGCGTGTTCGGATGAGCCGATCCCTTCACCGCCACCTGCATCGGAACAATTGATAACGGAATATGACGATCCGCAAGAGATGATCTTCGGTTCATGGGCCAAAGAAATTGATCCTGTGCAACCGAATCCGTTCACTGACGCGGTGTGGGTCATCTGTTCCGGAGGATGGAATCCGTTGCATCGGGGGCAAGGCTGGATTTCCAGGTCGTCTGATCCGGAACGTTTCGACTCATTGGTGAAAGCGCATGGGGATACCCATTGGAATCGGAGCGATCCGATCAGCATTCCCTGTATGTTCCGTGTAACGGTGTCACTGCATGTGGTCTGCAATCGGGATTATGATGCTGACCATCCGACCGGCACATTGCTGGACGACATACTGACTGTCAAGTATCGGTCTGCGGACCAGATACTGGTAGACGGTGAATATGTATGGACAGGAGTGACTGACCAACAACTTCAAAAAGGATATACAGGCTATGAATTCGATGCCCCGCTAACCGAATTTAACAGAAAACGGCTCAAATTGTTGTCGATGTTGTTTACTTTCTGGCTTAACAAAGCTCCGACTGAGACGGGGGATTACGTCTTCACCTGCACCTGGATCAATGAGGACGGTAAAAAGCTGACCGCCTCGACTGATCCGTTGCGGATTCAGGGGGAACGATGACGGAGGTCATGCATGGGTTGTTGACGGCTATAAAACGGAACGTAATCCGGTCGATGTGTTTATGGATGTGTACGACAGCAACGGCAACCTGCTCCGGGGGTATTATCTGGGCATTGAAAACGAGTATCATGATTTCGTGCATTGCAACTGGGGCTGGGACGGCAACGGGAACGGCTATTTCCTGCACACGTGGCTGTTTCCCAAGAGTCCGGAGATACCGGACGCGGGGACGGGTCATGCGGACGTAAGCATTCGCCCGTATACGAATGATTTGAAAATTATAAAAGGAATCTGGCGATGAGTACACGAATATTCATTTTTCTGGTTTGTTGCATGGGAATGTTCGGGTGTAAGGAGTGGTATCCTGAGCCGACCTATCCGAATTTGATAAAAGAATACGATGATCCCCAGCAGATGAAATTTTACGGCTGGAAGGGGAACGCCAAAAACCCGGCAGGGCCGGTTGCCTTGGAGGATGTGATGTGGGTCGTCGGGAGCGACCATGAAGGTCTTATTTCGCAGGTGACCAATTCCAACCGTTTCGATTCGCTGGTTGTGGCGCACGGCGACGATCATTGGAATAGATGGTTGCAGGTTGGGGGCTATATGTTTCGTGTGACGACAGGTTTGCATATCGTGTGCGACCGGGATTACGACGCCGGCCATCCGGCGGGGACGTTGCTGGACGACCTGATTTCCGTTTACTACAAGGGCCTCGACGATTTTCTGGTCCATGGCGAATACTTGTTGCATTTCGTTACGGAGCAGCAGAAGAGAAATAAGTGGAGTTTTTATGAATTCGAAGAAATGCTGTCGGAGTTTAACCTGAAACGGCATAAACTGATCGGATCCTCTTTCGTTTTCAGGTTGAAAAAAGCTCCCGCAGTAACCGGGGAGTATGTGTTCACCTGCACCTGGACCAACGAGGACGGCAAGAAGCTGACCGCCTCGACCGATCCGTTGCGGATTCAGGGGGAGGAGTGATCCCGGGCCGTTTGCATGCGGGACAGACCGCGCAAAAGAGAACAGGCCTACTCGTGGGGCAGGCCTGTTTGTGTCTTGTCGCTATGTCCTGTGCCGTTATGCCGCCGGCTTATCGGCCGGTTTCGGAGATGTGCAGTCCGCTGCAGGCTTTGGCACGTTTGGCCATTGTCGAGGCGAAAACGAATTCGTTGAGCTCCCGGTTGTCGGAATTCAGGATGTCGTGCTTGTTGCCTTCCCACCACTTCTCCCCTTTGTAGATGAAGATCACGTGTTCGCCGATCTCGAGCACCGAGTTCATGTCGTGCGTGTTGATGATCGTGGTGATGTTGTACTCCTCGGTGATCTCCTTGATCAGGTTGTCGATCACCACCGAGGTCATCGGGTCGAGGCCCGAATTGGGCTCGTCGCAGAAGAGGTATTTGGGGTTCATCACGATCGCGCGTGCGATGGCTACGCGCTTGATCATACCGCCGCTCAGCTCGGCGGGGTAGAGGTTGTTCACATCCTTGAGGTTGACCCTTTGCAGGCAAAAATTCACGCGGTCGCGTTTCTCTTTCGAGCTTTGGTTGGTGAACAGGTCGAGCGGCAGGCGCACGTTCTCTTCGACCGTGGAGGAGTCGAGCAGTGCGCCGCCCTGGAAGATCATGCCGATCTGCTGGCGGATCGCCTTGCGCTCGGTGAACGAGAGGGAGGTGTAACAGACGTCGTCGTAATAGATTTGCCCGCTGTCGATCGCGTGGAGCCCGACCAGCGATTTGAGCAGCACGGTTTTGCCCGATCCGCTCTGGCCGATGATCAGGTTCGTCTTACCGGTGGCGAACGTGGCGGAGATGTCTTTCAGCACGACCCTTCCGTCGAAGGATTTTACGATATGTTCGGCTCGGATCATCTTAAGTCAGCATGATTTGGGTGAGGATCAGATTGAAAATCAGGATCACGATGCTGCTCACCACCACGGCTTTCGTGCTGGCGCGGCCCACTTCGAGCGAGTTGCCGTTGGCGTAGTAGCCGTAGAAGCCCGAAATGGAGGTGATGATGAAGGCGAAGACCGACGACTTGACCAGTGAATAGGTGATGTAGAACGGCTTGAAGTCGTAGCGGATGCCGGTGAGGTAGGCCTCGGGGTTGACCGCACCGGTCAGCAGCGAGATCACGTAACCGCCCGCCACGCCGATGCCCATGCTCATGATCGTCAGGAACGGGAAAAAAAAGACGGTGGCGATGATCTTGGGCAGGATCAGGTAGCTGGCCGAGTTGACGCCCATGATCTCCAGCGCGTCGATCTGTTCGGTGATGCGCATCGTGCCGATTTCGGAGGCGATGTTCGACCCCACTTTGCCGGCGAGGATCAGCGCGACGACCGTCGACGAGAACTCCAGCAGCATCGACTCGCGCGTGGCATAGCCGATCAGGTATTTCGGAATGAACGGCGACTGCAGGTTCAGCGCCATCTGGATCGTGATTACGGCGCCCATGAACACCGAGATGATCGCGACGATGCCGATCGAGTTGAGCCCGAGGCTCGCCATCTCGACCAGGATCCGCTTGCGGTAGATCGAGAACTTCTCCGGACGGGAGAAGGCCTTGCTCATCAGCATGAAGTAGCGCCCGATCAGTTCAAAAAAGTTTTTCATCCGCCTGTTGCTTTCAGGGTTTCCCGGGGTCGGCCCCCGGTTGCGGTTCTATTGTGGTCCCGGACAGGCCGCAGGACGGGGCGTCCGGTTGTTCTGTTGCTTTGTCGTTCAGTCGTGTTTTTCCGCTGCCGTTTTCCGCTGCCGTTTGCGCAAAAGCACGCTCAATTTCCGTTCCCTTTTTGTGTTCGACGGGATTCTTGCGTGGGAGTACACCCTGATCCCGGCGGGATCTTTATTTTTGCTGCGGTTCCCGGCCGGAAGCATCCGCATCGGTTCCGCTTTCTGTTTCGCGGCTGACCTTGATCTCCTCGTATTCGACGTAGTCGCCCACATCGCCGCTGACACGCTTCTGGGTCATGCGCGTCTGTTCGACGGTCACCTTGCCTTCGGGCTTCGGTTTAGCGTTGCGGGAGTGTCCGCCCCCTCCCCAGGTGTAGGTGCGGAAAAACGGGTTGCCGCCCTGTTCGAACTCCTTTTGCTTGCGGATGATCCAACGGCGCAGCAGGAGCCGCCCGAGGAGCCCCGCGAGGTAAAAGCCGACGATAAGGAAAAATATAAAGCTCAGCACGCTGTCCATAGTTTATAGGTGGTGTTCCGTTAGCGGGAAGCGGGAGGCCGCTGCGGGAGGCGTACCCGGACGGGCCACCTTCCTGCGGGCGGAGGGCACTCCCGTAGTGCTCCGTACACACTCCTGCAATTCACAAAGGTAACGGTTTTATCCGAAAACACAACGTTGCACGGGAGGACTTCCGTGTGCAGGCGGAGGAAGTTTTGGTAATAATTTTGCAGTGAACCGGATTAAACCTATATTTGTAATCCGTTAAAACGCTATGGAAAACATGGAATTGACAAAGCTGACCGCTATATCCCCGATCGACGGCCGCTACCGCGACAAGTGCGAGGTGCTGGCCGATTATTTCTCCGAATATGCGCTGATCCGCTACCGTGTGCTGGTGGAAGTGGAGTATTTCATCGCGCTGTGCGAACTGCCGCTGCCCCAGCTCGCCGGCGTGGACAAGGCCGCCATGGAGAAGCTGCGCGACGTTTACCGCGACTTCAGCGAAGCCGATGCGCTCCGGGTCAAGGAGATCGAGCAGACGACCAACCACGACGTGAAGGCGGTCGAGTACCTGATCAAAGAGAAGATGGACGGATTGGGATTGCAGCCGTTCAAGGAGTTCGTGCACTTCGGGCTCACCTCGCAGGATATCAACAACACCGCGATTCCGTACAGCCTCAAGGAGGCGACCAACGACGTTTACTATCCGCTGCTCGAGGAGCTGATCGCGAAACTCGTTTCGCTGGCCAAGGAGTGGGGCGAGATTCCGCTGCTGGCCCATACGCACGGACAGCCCGCATCGCCCACGAAACTGGGCAAGGAGATATGTGTCTTCGTGGACCGGCTCAAAAAACAGCTCGCGATGCTGCGGTCGATTCCGGCCCCGGCGAAGTTCGGCGGCGCGACCGGCAACTTCAACGCACACATGGCGGCCTATCCGCAGGTGGATTGGGTGGCGTTCGCGAACCGCTTCGTGAACGGCGTGCTGCGCCTCGACCGTTCGCAGGTGACCACCCAGATCGAGCATTACGACAATATCGCCGCGATCTTCGACGGGTTCCGGCGTATCAATACGATCCTGATCGATATGTGCCGCGACATCTGGACGTACGTGTCGATGGAGTATTTCAAACAGAAAATCAAAGCCGGCGAGGTGGGTTCGTCGGCCATGCCGCACAAGGTGAACCCGATCGACTTCGAGAATGCGGAGGGCAACCTCGGTATCGCCAACGCGATCTTCAACCACCTGTCGGGCAAACTGCCCGTATCGCGTTTGCAGCGCGATTTGACCGATTCGACCGTGCTGCGTAACGTCGGCGTGCCGATGGCGCATACCGTGGTGTCGTTCAAGTCGATCCTCAAGGGGCTGAATAAGCTGATCATCAACCTCGATAAGATCAACGAAGACCTCGAAAACAACTGGGCCGTGGTAGCCGAAGGTATCCAGACGATCCTGCGCCGCGAGAGCTATCCGAACCCTTACGAGGCGCTCAAGGCGCTGACCCGGACGAACAAGGCGATCACGCACGAGGATATCCGCAAGTTCATCGATACGCTCGATGTCTCGGAGAGCGTGAAGGAGGAGCTGCGCCGCCTCTCGCCGCAGACCTATACCGGCGTGTGCAACTATTAGCCTCAGGATATGGCAAAGCGGGCGGCGGGAGCGATCCTGCCGCTTTTTTGTGCCGCAAAAGTGTTTTTCGTGCGGTCTTCAGGTGTTTTGCATGCGTCTGCTGTGCGCTGTTTATGTGCTGTTTGTTATCGCCGCTCGGTACCGGGCGAATTTTATGCACGAGGGCGGCCATCTTGGAACGGAATGTGTATGGATTACAACCGTCTGATCTTCCGGAAAGGAGGCCTATGGCGGAAAAACGATAAGCCGATGGTGGAGAAGGTGACGCCCCGGGAGTGGGGCGAATTGCTCGAAGTGTGGGAGAGCGCCGTGCGCGCCACGCACGATTTCCTCAGCGAAGAGGATTTGCAGTTCTATAAAAAAGCGATTCCGGAACGTTATTTGCCGGAATTATGCGTATATTGTTTACGGAATGAGGCCGGGCGCATGCTGGGCTTTTTAGGCGTATCGGCCTCGGAGATCGAGATGCTGTTCGTCCGCGACGAAGCGCGGGGACGGGGCGTGGGCCGTGAGTTGCTGGAGTATGCGACCGGGGTATTGGGCCTGACGCGGCTCTGGGTGAACAGCCAGAACGGGCAGGCCGCCGGCTTTTACCGCCGGATGGGATTCCGCGAGACCGGGCGTTGCGAGCGGGATCCGGAAGGGAAACCCTATCCGCTGTTGCGGATGGAACTGCCCGGGGGCCGGTAAACGGGCCGGAGGGCGCTGAAGTCCGGTGTGCATGGTGCGGATGCCGGAAAGCTCAGGCGTTGCCCGAAGGACGGGGCGCACCGGTTCCGGTGCCGTTGATTGTGGAATGATTTGTTTGAATCAGGATAGGAAATAATTGTCAGTAAGAAAAATTGTCTAATCGATTAAAAGTAACGAAAAGATGAAAAAGTACAAATGCGAAGTGTGCGGATACATTTACGACCCCGCCGTAGGCGATCCCGATAACGGTATCGAACCGGGTACACCGTTCGAAGATCTGCCTGAAGATTGGGTGTGCCCCGTTTGCCAGGAAGGCAAGGAGGTTTTCGAAGAGGTTTAAGCGGTTCTCGTACCGTCAAAAAGCAGGAGCGTCCCCGACGGGCGCTCCTGTCGTATTTGGATCAGAGCTGCGGAATGCATCACCGGTCAGGAACAAGCACGAAGCAAATGCAGGCGGGGATAGACGGCCCGATGCGTCTCTCGGGGTCCGCGATGATACGTGTTTCCGGGCTGCATGACTGTGCGCGTGCGCATATTCTCCGGTTGGGGTATGTTCCTGTATTTACTGATATGGTTATATTAACTATATGATTATTAAATGTTTATATTATTTAAGCCCGGTGAGAGGGCGATCTCGCGGCCGTTCCAGACGAAGCGCCCGGTGAGCGTGCCGGGAAGGGTCACTTTGCCCCGGAGCCCGCCGTGGCCGGAAACGGTGCTGTTCCGGCCGCCGCTGTTCCGGTTGCCGGGCTGCGTACGGCGCAGTTCGACCCGGATGTCGCCCTGCGGGTGCGGCACGACGCCGGAAATCCGGTTCAGGTGCCCCGGGTGCGGCTCGATCCTGACGCTGGCGAAACCGGGGGCGTCGGGTTCGACGCCGAGGATCGTCGCGAGGAAGTCGTAATTGGGGCTGGAGCTCCATGCGTGGCAGTCCGACCGGGTCGGTTCAGGATTCTCGGCGAAGGTGCTGAGGCCCATGTCGATCATGTCGTACCATGGTTGCAGCATCGTGCTGTAACGGTTGGCCAGCCCGGTCTTTTTCAGCGCGCGGGTCAGATAGAAACGGTAGTAGAAAGTGGCCTGCGAGATGGTCGTGTCGCTGTCGATGCGGTTGAAGACCTCCTGCTGCTGTTCCGCGGGAATCGCATCGGTGAGGATGCCCATGATGTTCGCGTGCTGGCTGAAGGTGGGACTGCCGATGTAGTCGTGCAGCATGCCGCGCTGCTCGTCCCAGCACTGTTCGTAAGTGGTGGCGGCCAATTGCCTGCCGATCGAATCGTAGCGCGCGGCACCCGCCCGGTCGCCGAAGCGGGCGAGCAGTTCGGCCCCGTCGCGCATGGCCGAGGAGAGGTTCAGCGTAATGATCGACGACCCGGCTTTTTCACCTTCGGGCGGGCAGCCGGGACGTTCGGGCACCCACCAGGCGCGTACCCAGTCGACGAAACTCCAGTGCGGCATCCGGCTGCGGAGCATACCGGTTGCGGGGTCGATCTGGCCGACGTACCATTCGAGTACGGACCGTATCCCGGGCAGGAACTGCCGCACGAACGCCTCGTCGTCGCGGTGCATCCAGTAGTCGTGCACCATGTTGATCCAGTAGAGCGAGAAGGGCGGGATGTACTGCATCTGCAGGTTCGGGTAGCGGCTGGCGGTGATTCCCTCCGGCGAGCGCGAGAGGTCGAAAGCGCGGATCGCCTGCCGCATGAGGCGGTCGTCGCCCGATACGTAGAGCGAAATGAGCGCCTGGATACGCGTGTCGCCCACGTACTGCAACTGTTCGTAGTAGGGGCAGTCGAAATAGGTTTCCATCGCGCAGAGGCGTGCTGTGCGCCAGCCCACCTCCCAGATCTTGGCCAGCCCCGGGTCGTCGCACGAGAACGAACCGCGTTCGGTGAAGGGGTATCCGGTGAAGCGGCCGTAGAGGTCCTCGATGGTGAGCGGGTCGCCGGCGGTGGTGATGTCGAGCTGGATGTAGCGGTAGGTGCGGAACCACACCGGGCGGTAGAGGCGTCCCTCGGCGCCGTCCGGGCGGACGATGTCGTAATGGGTCAGTTCGATCGTACGGCCGTCGATCTCGTTGCGGTTGCCTTTTTGTTTATGGCTGTCGAAGAGCGCTTCGCCGTAGGCGAGGCGTACCGTCGCGCCCTTGCCGCCGCTGAGGATCAGTTCCGGATAGGCATTGGTCAGGAAGGTCTGGTCGAGCAGGATCGAGCAGGTGGTGCGGGCGGGAATTTGCAGCGGGTCACAGCCCGAGATGAAGTCGCTCACCCGGGCGAGTCCTTCGCTGCGGCGGATCTGCGGGATGCGCAGCGGGGTCTCCTCCATCAGCGGAATCTGGCGCGGCACGAGCGCCCGCTGGTAACCGCCGTAGATCGAATGGCCGAACGGGATGCCTTCACCCTCGGCACGCACGGCGTGCCACGAACTGTCGTCGTAACCGGGCTGTTCCCATCCCCACGGATAGCGGCTGCCGTCGATCTGTTCGAAGAATCCGACGTAGGAAACCGGGGTCGGGGCGATCGCTTCGTTGCGGAAAACCTTCCATTCGCCCGGGGTGTTGACGGCCGATTCGGCCTCGGTGTTACCCTGCACGAGCAGGCCGCTCATGAACGATACCTGCGCCTGCGGTTTCAGCTCGCCGCCGTTCCACACCTGCACCGCAAGCGTGTTGCGGCCCGCATGCAGCAGCGGTGCGATGTCCACCGTCTCGTAATACCAGCTGCGCAGGTCGCCGCGCGCCGAACCCCAGCAGGCCGGGGTGCCGTTCACGAAGAGGCGGTAGCGGTTGTCGGCCGTGATGTTGATGACGAACGTTTCGGGCCGTGCGGCCAGGTCGAAGCTGCGCCGGAAATGGTAGACGCCGAAGTCATAGGGCGACGATTCCCCGTCGCGGGCCCAGCGGGTTTCCCATGTGGCCGTCAGCAGGCCGGAGTCGGGAGCCGCGGTGCGGACGGCGGGAAACGCGGCGATCGGCCGGGTGTTGCGTATGGCGGTTTTCGGTTCCGCCGTCCCGGCGGCGCCGATGACGGTGGAAGGCGAGGCGGCTGCACGGATTTCCGGGGAAGAGGCGCTCCAGCAGAGCAACAAGCCGAGGCAGGCAAACGGGAAGGTCGGTTTCATCGGTATGGGTCTTTTTGAGGTTTAGCGGTTTTGTCCGAGTCTGGGTTCGGGTGATTCAGGTCGTTTGGGTAGGTGCGGTAATTTGGTCGATTCGGGTTCTTCACGTCATTCAGGTACTCCGGTCGGACCGGCAGGCTCGGGCTATTCGGCTGGTGTCGGCCGCACGGATGGTTGGGGCACCCGGACGGTTGGGGAAAGGGGGCGGAAACTGAACCTTCCCGGAGTGCGGAATGTCCCGGGAAAGGGGCGCCTGGCGGGGGGGGGACGCTCTGCAACCGGCGGAAACTCACCGGAAAAATCGGATGGGTTCGTTTTTTTTGCACGGCGGCGGAATTTTTTTTCGCCCTTCCGCGCGACGGCCGGAAACCCTTTCAAGCCCCGTAAATCCTAATGCCGGACCCTGTAAGCAAAGATAGCAAAATCGTTCGGAATACCGCCCCGTGAAAACAGTTTTTCGCGCTAAAAAGAGGGTAAACGGCTTATAGCCAAAATTCAGGCAGGGAATTTGATATTATCCCCTGCAAATGGGTAATTACTGATAAACGTATAGAGACTCCCAATAACTTTATTCAATATTTTAATCTTTTAAAGCTATGAAAAACTTATTCCTTGTGATGGCAGCCAGCCTGTTCGGCCTGAGCGCATCCGCCCAAGTCCTGATTACCGACGCCGAATACCTTTCGCGCCGTACGGAACGCGTCGAAGCCCGCGCTGCGCGGAATTCCGCCGACCTGAAGCGCATGGACTCGATCGTGATGTCCAAAGGCTACCGTTTCGTGCCCGACCAGTTCCAGCAGATGCCCGCCGGCGTGGCACACACCATTTACAATCCCAACTTCATGCTGACGGTAAAACCGTCGTATGTGGACATCGACCTGCCGTATATCCAGAACGCCGTTGCAGGTCCCGCCATCATCACTTCGCTCAATGCGCTGATGCCGCAGGTGCAAGGCTATGCCGCCGTGCAGAACTCCGACGGCTGGACGATTACCTTCCAGACCGATGCGATGACCGAATACACGTATACTTTCACGCTGACGATCTATTCGCTCACGCAGGAAGGCGTACTGACCGTCGCTACCGACCAGTTCAATACCGTGACCTACCAGGGTACGGTCAAAGCGCTGTTCTAAAAGTAAAACCACTACGGCGATGAAAAAAGGGATTTTGTCGGTTTTGATGCTGCTCGCGGGAACCGTGGTTTTCGCCCAGCGGCCCTCTCTGCCGGTCACTTCTGCGGAGTTCGCTCCGGGAACGGTGCGCCGGCAGGCCCGGGCCGAAGAACGGGCCGAACGCAACGCACGTTTCATAGCCCGGCAGGACAGCCTGGTGCAGTCACGCAACTTCCAGTTCCTGCCCGTCAGCGTGCTCGAGGTGCCCGGCGGAGGCGAGCAGACGATCAACAACATCTACTACTACCTCGCCGTTTTCCCCGACCATATCGAGGTGCACCTGCCTACGCTGAGGGGCTACCTGAATCCTTATGTCGAGGTACTCAATTTCGATGCGCCGCGACCGAAGGATTACAAGGCTTCGAAGACCCAGTCGGGCTGGAATATTTCGTTCAATGCGGCCGACGGGGAGGGGAATGTCTACACATTCGGCATCAACCTTTTCACGGCTACGGGCGAGGCGATCATGACGATGCTGACTCCGCGGAGTACCATCAAGTACGTGGGGTCGCTGGCGGCCAATGAGCCGCTGCTGAACACGCCGCCGTCCGGGGCGAGGTAAGCGCAGGTATTGAAACAAGGAAGGCCCTCCGCATTTGCGGAGGGCCTTTTTGTCTGGGTCCTTCCCTTTTGAACTTTTCCCTTTTTTGGAAAGGTAAGGCCATTTGCGGGTCGCTCGCTTCGGAACCGGTGACCTGCTGAAGCACTCGGTCGCGGGGGACTGAACTAGCCAGGATCGGACAAGGAGCCGAAGACGAAACCGGAGCGATAAGCCGCATGTATGAAGAGCGAGATGCGTGACGAATCGGATCCGGTTGATGTCGATAATCTCGTGGCTTAGTGAACGCATGGTTGCCTCCCGTGCGCGGAGCGTCCGGGGGGCGGGGACTACCGGGGCAGGCGGATGCCGATACGGGCGAGCAGGCCGTCGAGGGTGGCGTTGAGCTGCGGGCTCGCGTTGGTGTAGTAGACTGTGGCGCCGAACAGCAGCGAAATGACCAGCGTGCGTACGGCGGCGTCGAGGATGAAATTGCCCAGGTAGGGGATCAGTGCCGAGAGGCCCACCATGGCCCCTGTGAGCAGCACGATCCAGCAGTCGGTGGCGGCGAACGGTTGGATGCGGAAAAATTTCCACACGAAACCGATGCGGATCAGGTTGTAGACGATCACGGTGCTCATCGTGGCGATCGCCGCACCGTTCATGCCCAGCGACGGGATCAGCGCGGCGTTCGACGCGACGGTCATGCCCACCAGCAGCACCGAGAAGGTGAAGTCGTAGCGGTAGCGCTTGCTCGTGATGAGGATCACTCCCGTGAGGCCCGCGTACATTTCGAAGATGCGTCCCAGTCCCAGGAAAAGGAATACGTAGCGTCCGGCCGAGTAAGAGGCGGGCATCAGCGAGAAGATGTTGTCCAGGTTGATCCAGATCGCGAGGAAAAAGAAGCAGCCTACGATCAGGTTCATCAGCGACACGTCGCGGTGGATGCGCTGCATGCCGGCCATATCGCGCTCTTTCCACAGGTTCGTTACCACCGGCGTGGCTACCTTCACCATCGAGCGGTAGGGGATCAGCATCGCGCTGACCATGTACATCATGATCGCGTAGATACCGCCCTGCATCAGCCCTTCCATACCTGCCAGCATCGTCTGGTCGATCACGTTGGTCAGGAACACCGACGCGCCGCCGAGGTACTGCCACAGGCCGTAGATGCCTGCGATCGTGACGAGCTTTTTGGTGCGCGAGGTAATTACCGGATGCAGGTGGGATTCGCGCAGGTAGAGCGTGTAGAGCAGCAGGATCAGCATCGGGACGAAGTAGATCGCGATGTAACCGACGATGAACTGTTCGAAGTTGAGCACCCCCAGCGCATAGAGCGAAATTTCGGCGGTAATCAGCAGCCGCAGCAGCACTTCGTTGACCGCCGACGAAATGATCGTGCGCGAGAGCGCCTGCAGCCACGCGCTGTAAAAGTTATAGAAAAGGGTCGCCAGCCCGAGCGGGATCAGCAGCAGGTAATATTCCGACAACAGGGGGGACTCCTTGGCGAAGTAGTTCATCACCGGTTCGCGGAAGATCAGGAAGAGCGCCGTGAAGAGCACGAAACCGACGCTGACCCCCAGTGCCGACCAGAAGAAGAGGCCGTTGTGACGTTTGTCCGCCGTGCGGAAAAACGGGAAGAACTTGACGACCGTCGAGTTGATGCCGAGGGCCGAGAACTGCGCGTACATCACCGCCAGAGAAACGAGGATGCTGGTCAGGCCGACCTGCTCCTCGCTCAGGAAGTTCGGGAACAGCAGAATCTTGTTGACATAGCCCACCACAACTCCCACATAGGAGAGGACGGTGATCGCGATGCTGTCCCGTTTGACGATGCCCATGGCGCTTCGGTTTCGGTGTTGGTGTTCGGTTTGCGTGGCGGTCCGATCCGGGGGCTCTCGGCTGCGGCTCGGGCAGCGGCCGAGAGCATTCGCGTTTCGCCGCTGTGCGGTCGTGCCGCCGGGAGCCCGCTGCCGGTGGTATGCTACATTCTTTCCGGTACGCCGATGCCCAGCAGGCGCATCGATGCGGAGAGCGTGCGGGCTACCGTCGCGGCCAGCGTCAGGCGCAGCGCCTGCTTGGCCGGGTCGCTTTCGCGGATCACCGGGAAGTCGTGGTAGTAGCTGTTGTAGCTTTTGGCCAATTCGAACGCGTAGTTCGCGATGATCGACGGGGCGAAATTATCGGCGGCGGCGGTTACCGTCGCGGGGTAGTCGGTCAGCATGCCGATCAGCGCCACCTCCTCGGGAACGAGCAGCGAGCCGTCGACCTGCCCGGCGGGGGCGATGCCCTGTGCGGCGGCTTTGCGCAGCACGGACTTGATCCGCGCGTGGGTGTATTGGATAAAGGGGCCGGTGTTGCCGTTGAAGTCGATCGACTCGCGCGGGTCGAAGAGCATCGTCTTGCGCGGATCGACCTTCAAAATAAAATATTTCAGTGCGCCGAGGCCCACCATGTGGCAGATGTCGGAGATTTCCCGTTCGCTCAGGCCGTCGAGCTTGCCCAGCTCCTGCGACATTTCGCGGGCCGTGGAGACCATCTCGCCGATCAGGTCGTCGGCGTCCACCACCGTTCCTTCGCGCGATTTCATCTTGCCTTCGGGTAGTTCGACCATCCCGTACGAGAGGTGTGTGATCTGGTCGGCCCATGGGTAGCCCAGCTTGCCGAGGATCAGTTTCAGCACCTGAAAATGGTAATTCTGTTCGTTACCCACGACGTAGATCATCGCGTCGAGGCGCTCCTCCTTGAAACGGGTGAAGGCGGTGCCGAGGTCCTGGGTCATGTAGACCGACGTGCCGTCGCCCCGCAGCAGCAGTTTCTGGTCGAGACCGTCTTCGGCCAGGTCGATCCAGACCGAGTTGTCCTCCTTGCGGAAGAAGACGCCCTTGGCGAGCCCCTCTTCGACGAGCGACTTGCCCAGCAGGTAGGTCTGCGATTCGTAGTATACCTTGTCGAAGTCGACGCCCATCGCTTCGTAGGTCTTGTCGAAACCCTCGTATACCCAGCCGTTCATCGTCTCCCACAGCTTGTAGACTTCCGGGTCTTTGGCCTCCCACTTGCGCAGCATCTCCTGGGCCTGCTGCATGACCGGGGCCTCTTTTTTCGCGTCGTCCTCGCTTATGCCTTTGGCGGTTAACTCTTTGATTTGTTGTTTGTAGGCTTTGTCGAAGGCGACGTAGTATTTGCCCACGAGGTGGTCGCCCTTCATTCCCGACGAGGCCGGGGTCTCGCCGTTACCGAACAGCTGCCAGGCCAGCATCGACTTGCAGATGTGGATGCCGCGGTCGTTCACGAGGTTCGCCTTGATCACTTTGTTGCCCGCTTCGGAGAGTATCTGCGCGACCGAGTATCCGAGCAGGTTGTTGCGGATGTGGCCCAGGTGCAGCGGCTTGTTGGTGTTGGGCGACGAATATTCGACCATCACCGTTTTGCCGGTGGGGGAGCCTTTGCCGAAATCGGCGTCGGCCACCACCTCGGCGAGCCTTTCGCCCCAGAACGCGTTGCTCAACGAGAGGTTCAGGAAGCCCTTGATGACGTTATAGCCTTTGATTTCGGGAACGTTTTTCACCAGCGCTTCGCCGATCTCCGTGGCGGTTTCTTCGGGTTTTTTGCGGCTGAGTTTCAGCAGCGGGAAGACCACGAGCGTGTAGTCGCCCTCGAATTCCTTGCGGGTTTTCTGGATCTGGACGGCGGCCGGATCGGCCGGCCCGTATAGTGCGGCGATGGTGTCGGCCGCCTGCTGTTGCAGGAAATTTTCAATGTTCATGGGTGATACGGTTGCGATTTTGTCGTCAAAGATAGCTATTTTTGCGCGGAAGCGCATCGCGTCGTACGTTTTTTGCCTGCCCGTACCGGCAAAAGGAGGCGGATGAAGCAGGCGTACGGTCCGGGCGGCCCGGATAACTCCGGGAAAACTGTAAAACATCCCGGCGCTGCCGGAAGGTATGGGTGCATATCCGCATGTAACCTGAAATTTAATATCCGAACCTGTGAAAATAGCAACGATCGACCTCGGCGAGAAGCCGCTCTTTCTGGCTCCGATGGAGGATGTGACCGACCCTTCGTTCCGCTTCATGTGCAAGCGGTACGGGGCCGATATGGTCTATACCGAGTTTATCCCCAGCGACGGGTTGATCCGCGACGCGTCGAAGGCGCTCGCCAAACTCAACATCTTCGACTACGAACGGCCGGTGGGCATCCAGCTGTACGGCCACGAGATCGAACCGATGGTCGAGGCCGCGCGCATGGCCGAAGCGGCCGGACCCGACCTGATCGACATCAATTTCGGCTGTCCGGTGCGCAAGATCGCCGGGCGCGGGGCAGGCAGCGGCATGATGCGCGACGTGCCGAAGATGGTCGAGATGACGCGCCGGATCGTCGGGGCGGTGAAACTGCCCGTGACGGTCAAGACGCGGCTGGGGTGGGACGACGATTCGAAGAATATCGTCGAGATCGCCGAGCGGTTGCAGGACGTGGGCATTGCGGCGCTGACGATCCACGGCCGCACCCGGGCGCAGATGTACCGCGGCGAGGCGGACTGGACGCTGATCGGCGAGGTGAAGCGCAATCCGCGCATGACGATTCCCGTCATCGGCAACGGCGACATCGGTTCGCCGCAACAGGCCGCCGGGGCGTTCGACCGCTACGGCGTGGACGGCGTGATGATCGGGCGGGCCACCTACGGCCGTCCGTGGATCTTTACTGAAATACGTCATTACTTGACCACAGGTCGGCTTATGCCACAGCCCTCGGTGCGCGAGCGGGTCGAGCTGGCGAAACTGCACCTGGACAAGTCGCTGGAATTCAAAGGGGAAAAGGGGGGCGTGCTGGAGATGCGCCGCCACTTGTCGTGTTATTTCAAAGGACTGCCCGATTTCAAGGCGACGCGGCTGAAGCTGGTGACGCTGTTCGATCCGGACGAAATCCGCGCGACGCTCGACTATGTGGCCGAGACGTGGGGCGACTTCGACGCGTCGGAGATCGTGCCGCAACCGCTTTCGCACAACGTGTGAGTAGCGGGCGAACCCGTGCAAGGTTCCGGCGTCGTACGTCCCGGAGCGCGGCGAACGGGAAACCGGAGCGGCAGCGAAAGAGGCGACGAAGCGATAAGGCAGAAAAAAACGAGGCGGCCATGATCGGCCGCCTCGCTGCTGTTCGTATGTCCCGTACTTCGGTCGCCTTATTTAGGTTTGCCGGGCCGTCTGGCCGCGGCGGAGCCGCTGTACGGGGTATCGTCAGGTTGTTACAGGGAGGGATTGGTGGTTGTACCTGTAGTCCAGGTATTGACACCCGGAACGATGGTGATCGCCGTAGCATCCGAAACGAGGGTCAGGTCGTAGGTGTATTTCATGCCCGGAGCCCAGGTTCCTGTGAGTTCCACATTTTCTTTGGTTACGTCGAAGCTCTGTTCGGAGTCGCCGGAACCTATCGTAACCGTATAAACCACCTTGAGTTTCGCGCCGGTGAGCGTCTGAGGCATCAGCATCAGTGCGCCGTTGGTGCCTGCGATCGGATCGCTGGTCGTTTTGGCGATCGCTGCAGTGCCGTTCGTCAGGTAGGCGTAGCCTTCAGCGCCTTTGACACCGCTCCATGAGCCTTCGATGGCAGTGCCTTCAGTCGCGGAAGTGGCGAAAGTATAGGTACCCGCGTTCTGGATGCCGCTCAGCTCGATCGTCTTGACCACTGCGGTAAAATCGGCGTTTGCACATTTGGCCGAGAAGAGGATTTGCGAGAGCGCGTGGTTGAAATTCAGCGCCACGCTGCCGTTGTTCGAAGTCGCGTCCTGGCTGGTGCGCTGCGCCACGACCAGGTCCGCCTGGGATGCTTCTGCCGCTACCGTGTAGGTAAAGCCGGGCCAGCCTGCAGCTGCCGGTGCTGCATAGGTCACACCGGTAGTAGGCGCGTAAGCGAAGAAGGAGACCTTTTTGCCCTGCGGCCAGTACTGCGGGCCGGTATAAGGCCAGCTGTAAGGGCTGCTCTCGCCGGTACGCGATACTATTTGCGATGCGATGAAAGGGGTGGGTTCATCGGTCGAAGCCGTACCCGGGAACGCGGCAGAGGTGGTGTAAGCCGTCATCTGGAAAGCTGTCAGGTTGTCGGTCTTCGTTTCCGTAGCTTTGACCGATTTACCCACGAAGGTTTTCAGTTTGATCGGGGTGTTGCCGTCGCCGTTGGGGGTATCCACGACTTCGCTCTTCGAACAACCTGCCATAGCTGCTATGGCAAGAAGCATCATCATTTGTTTTTTCATAAATAAAAAGGGTTTGGTTGGTTAATGAATATTGATTAACTGGTTGGTTTTCTGGTTGTAAGTTCGCCTGTCCGCGGTGCTTCGGGGGTGGTTGTGCGGCGCCGGTATCCTATGGGGCTGCCCACTGTCGTACGGCGGCCCGGCACAGCGCGGGTGCCCAGCGGGAGCGGAACGATCTCCTCGCCCCAGTCGCCGACCCCGACATCCATACCGCCTCCGCCTTCGGGCGGGGTGTACTCGATGACGATCTGGTCGGGAACCGGCGTAGGTGCGGGCGGAACTGTCGTAGGGTCGGACGGTTCTGCCTGAGCCACCACTGTCGTGACGTCGGTCTGTACCACCTGCTTCGATGCGTCCGGCAGCATCAGTTCGAGCGTGATCGTGACCGGTTTCGGCTCTTCCTGCAGGACGGCGGTGCCGAAGCAGGTAAAGGTGGCCGTGACCACGTTGCCTTCGGTTCGGGCGCAGTCGGCCGGGATGTACGAAGCCGCGGCCACGGGTCGCTGGCTGCCGAGCATGATCGAGCAGGGAACGCCTGCGACGGCGCCGCGGACGCGCTGCACGAACTCGCCGCCGACGACCTGCTGGCACAGGCAGTATTGCGAGACGAGCGCAGCGGGCTTGACCCGCAACGCCTGCTCGCTGCCGCGCGAGGTTTCGCCGCCCACGGACAGTTCGCCGATCGATACGCCGAAAAGCTTGTCCGGACGGTTTACCACCGGAGTCCCGGCGGCCGGTTCGGCGCGTGCGTCGAGCAGGCCGCCGCCCGATCCCACGTTCGCCAGGGAAGGGTCGACCGTGGTTACCGTGCGCGTGTAGGCCCGGATCGTACCGAAACTCTTCTCGCCGTCGATCAGGATCGTCTCGGAGTCGTTGTTGAACATCACTACTGCGTAACGGCCCGAAGGCAGTTCGACGGTGCCCCCGTCCGGAGCGATATTGTCGACGTAGGGAGTGCCCTCGCGGTCGAGCGGGTAGAAGATCACCCGCATACCTTCGGGTTTGGCGCCCACGCCCTCCCAGTCGAAAGAGACGCGTACCGGGATGCCCCGGTAATCGTAGGTGAGCGTCTTGCGGCAGGCGTTGCAGCACAGGGCGGCGAGGCAGGCGGCGGTGACGGCGGCGGCGCGGAGGATATGTGGCCTGCGGATATTCATAACCGTCCCCCTTTCCCGCCGAAACGCCACAGCAGTGAGATACGGGCTTTGGTCAGCCCGGTATATCGGATGCGTTTGGTCTGTTGGTAGACATAGAGGCCGTCCCGCGGTTCGTAAGTTTTGTAACTGGAGCCGATCATGCCGGCGCCGACGGCGAATTCGACCCCGAAACTGCGGCCTACCGGAAGCTGGTAGCCGTAAGTGATTCCCGCCGACCAGAAATCCCCCTGGTAGCCGGTCTTCCGGTTTTCGAGGTCGTAGAATCCCGCGCTGCCGTACAGGCCGACGTAATGGCCGTGGAAACGCCCGGGCCCGGCGAAGCGGAACCGCACCTCGGGGCCGGCGGCGAACAGCTGGTAGTAGCGGTGGGCTCTTTCGTTCGACCACCAGGCGCACAACGCTTCGAGGCCTACCGACCAACGGTGGCCCAGGCCGAGTTCGGCTTCGAGGTTGGGGGCGAGTGCCGCCCAATATAAAAGGTTGGTTTTGATTGCCCAGCGGGCGGGCGGGGAATCCTGCCGCTGGCGAGGGTCGTTTTGTCCGACCGGTGAAAGGGATGCGAAGTGAGTGGGTGTGGAAGGGGACGATGCAGAAGCCGTTGAGGGGGGGGCCGGCGGTTCGGGACGGAGAGGCCGGGGGGGGAGCCGTTTCCGGGAGCGATGCCGGAACAGGAGGGAGCGCCGGTTGCGGGGGTGTCGTCTGCGGGGTTGCGGACCCGTGTAACGGAGGCTTTTCCTCCGCTGTGTAGATGACCTCTTTTTCGGGAGCGTCCGCGATGGCGGCGGAGAAGGCGTCCGATCGGATTCCCGCGGTCAGGACGTCCGGAACGGAATCTTTCCAGTAGATGCGCACGATGGCCCTGCGCAGCGACGGGAAAAGCGTCGATTGCAGGTAGCGGTACGACTGGCTGTCGATTAGTATCCGGAACCGGTTTTTGAGCTCCTCTTCCGACAGGCCTGTGTCGAACAGATTTGCTATCTGGTCGCGGGAAGGCAGATCCGGCATATCGGATAACCGGCGAAGGAGACCGGCCCAATCCTCGCCCTGCGGATGAATATAAATTCTGTACTGGTTCAGGTGCGGATATTTCCAGACCAAATAACCTTTGACGGCCCGGCCCCGGTCACGCGCCAGCTGTCCGTTGTGCCAGCCGTAACCTTCCATGGAAGAGTAGGAAAAAATGCCGATCGAATCGATCCGTGATGCGCAGCAGGAGGGTCCGAGCCAGTTTCGCAGCGTATGCAATGCGCTGGAGTTGTCGCGGTAGGCGCTGTCGAGCAGCGAACGGTCGAAACGGAAACTGAGTTCGACATGCTGTACGGTGTCGGATCGGTTTCCGGAAAGGGGGGCAGGAGGAGTCGCAAGGGCGGCTTGCGGGAGAACGGTGCCCGGCAGGAGGGCGCACAGGCCGGACTGCCGGACCAGAACGGCCAGCAGCAACCATACTATATGCGCAGCTCTCCTCATATGAATATAATGTGACAAAAAGTCTACCTTACGCAATCTTCTGCTCGTATTATGCCGGTAAGCAGAAAAGAACGATGTCGAGTTGGTCGGTAGTTGTAAAGTCCTGTTTTTTGGGGTATTATGCGGCATGAATCGGGTCTCCGGAATCATCTCCGGATGGCCGGCAGGGGAGTCCCGTCCCGTTTTTGTTGTAGTAAAAATAACCTATTCGGGTCAAATAACCAAGAATAAAATACTCATATTTCCCTGATTAGAAAGATTATATTGGTTGTTTTACGCTAACATTTATGTAATAAATTGATAGTGTTTATTTTGGATGGTATATTTCTTTGAAGATTATGCGTTAAGTGTGTCAAAAATAGGTGCCCGTCGACGGATGGACGACGGGTGTAAGGGGTAATGATCTGAAAATAAGCCCCTAATGGGAGCTGCATTGCGGATCGTACAGGCAAATGGAAAGGGAAAGAAAAAAGAGAAGGAGAATAGAGAATAAGGAAAGGAAGGGCGTAAGAGTAGAAGGAAAAAGGAGCATTTCCTCAAAGGCGGAGCCGGAAAAAGAAGACGTGAGACTGCTGCCACCCATCCGGTCAAAGGCCTTAGGAACCCACCACGAGACAAGCACAGCAGCTCACGCCTAGAACATGGCCACTAACCCAGTGCCGCCACAGCACTTACCATGCCAAGGCGTGAGCCTCAGCAGAAGCGCTGTGCCTGTTACCCGTGGTGAAAAATTTCCTAAGTTTTTGACCAGGTAACGGCCCGGCACCCTAGTGCCGGTACTAACAAAGGTAATTAAAAAAACGACATGGCAAACAAAAACAATGGTTTTTGAGACCGTACGGCGTATTGGAATGCTGCCGGCCGCGGTGTGCCGGAAGCGGTGGCGGGCAGGTAAAAATGCGGAGGAGAAGGAGTGGGGGAGAAAGAGGACAGGGGCAGGGATGCACGTGGACTGGAAACGGACGAAACATGAATAGGACGTGAATCGGAAATGAACAGAAGGGGCGGGGAGTGAAGGAGAAAGGAAAGGCTGAAAGGGAGAAAAGGGAAGAACCGCATTCAGAAGGATGTATTAACTAACAAATAGGGAAAACAGGAAGAAAGGGGCAGGATATAAGGGTAAAAGAGCGCCGCCGGACGCGGAAGAGAAACGGGCAACGCCTGGAAAACAGCGAAGTCCGGGCAGGCGGGGACGCGTGGAGAGAAACAACTCCGGAAATGTGCCGCAGGGGGGATTCGTATCGAAAAATAGTGTATTTTTGTCTCCGGATACCACCATCAGCAATGAGCGAAAAGAGCAGACATAGCGTGTCGGAGGAGTGGCATGAAGCGGCAGCCGCGGATGGGTGCGTTCCAAGCACTTCGGGCACTTCCGGAGTTTCGGGCGCGTCAGGCATGGCATCGCACGGGCGGGGACACGCATCCGAAATCCCGGCTTCCGGACGGGACAATGTTTCCGGCGACGCGGAAACCCCGCGGCCGAAACGGCCGTCGTGGGTCGAACGCAATGTGGCGCAAGTGCTGTCGGGTAACATTCTCACGCGTGCCGAGGTGCGTCGTATGTATCCCTACGTGCTGTTTATCGCGGTGCTGATGTTCCTCTATATCGCCAACGGCTACCACATCCAGAAACTGCACCGCCGGCACGACCGGATTTCCGAACAGATCAAAGAACTGCGCTCGCGTTCGCTCACCCTCTCGTCGATCCGGATGACCGCGACGCGCCAGAGCGAGATCATCAAGGAACTCGAGGCGCGCGGAATTCCGCTCCAGGAGTCGCTCACCCCGCCCAAAATCATCGACAAATAACCCATGGCCGAGCCACGCAAACCCGATATCAAGAAGAGCATCCTGAACCGTGTGCGGATGCTCTACATCCTCTTTTTTGCGGTGGGGGTGGCCATTGCCGGCAAAATACTATATATCCAATACGGACCCGGCGGCGAAAGCCTGCGCAGCAAGGGCGAGCGGATCTCCTACGAACGGGTGGCCATAGAGGCCGACCGCGGAGATGTCCTCGCGTGGGACGGACGGCTGCTGGCCACCTCCGTGCCGATGTACGAAGTGCGGATGGATTTCGCGGCACAGGGGCTCGCCGATTCGGTGTTCCGCAAATATGCCGATTCGCTGGCCGGGGCGCTGGCTACCTTTTTCGGCGACAAAAGCAAGAACGCTTACCTGATCCTGCTCAACCGCGCTTACAGCAACAAGAGCAAGAACCGTTTCACGCAGATCGCTCCGCGTCGTGTAAATCACCTTGAAATCAAACAAATATCCCGATTCCCGATCCTGAGGCTCGGCCAGAACCGGGGCGGGTTTATTCCCGTGCAGATCAACAAACGGCTGCTGCCCAACGGGCCGATGGCCTCGCGCACGATCGGCCGCGTCAACGAGGCGGGACGAAAATGGGGCGTCGAGGGAGCGTTCGACAGCGTGCTGCGCGGGACCGACGGCAATATGCTGATGCAGCGCATTTCGGGCAGTTTCAAGATTCCTGTGCCCGACGCGCTGAGCGTGGCGCCGGTGGACGGGATCGACGTGGTGACGACGCTCGATATCGACGTGCAGGACGTGGCCGAAAACGCGCTGCGCAAACAGTTGGAGCTGGGTGATGCCGACTGGGGTACGGCCGTGCTGATGGAGGTTTCCACCGGCGAGATACGTGCGATCACGAACCTGACGCGCAAGGGGGAGGGTAAGTTTGTCGAGGATTTCAATTATGCCGTTGGCATGAACCTCGAACCGGGTTCCACGTTTAAACTGGCGTCGCTGATGACGCTGCTCGACGATGCGGGCGCGAGCCTCGAGGAGCATTACGACACGGGCGACGGGCGGATGATGATCGGCCGGGCGCGGGTGGTCGATTCGCACGCGTGCGGAGACGTGACCCTGCGCGAGGTGTTCGAACACTCGTCGAACGTGGGTTTCGCGCTGGCCGTGAACAAATATTATAAAGAGACCCCCCGGCGTTTTGTCGATCATCTTTATAAAATGGGGCTCGGTATGCCGCTCGATTTGCAGATTCCCGGCGGGGCGGACCCGGTTATTTTCCGGCCGGGCGACGCTTCGTGGAGCGGCGTGACCCTTACGATGATGTCCTACGGGTATGCGCTGCGGCTGACGCCGCTCAAAACGCTCAGCTTTTACAACGCGGTGGCCAACGACGGCAAGATGGTGCGCCCGATGTTCGTCAAGGAGCTCAAACAGTACGGCCAGACGCTGCGCACCTTCCCGCCCGAGGTGATGGTCCCTTCGATCGGTTCGCCCAAGGTGATCGCGCAGGTGCAGGAGGCGCTGCGCGGAGTGGTGAACGACGGTACCGCGCGCGGGCTCAAGAATCCCTATTATTCGGTGGCGGGCAAGACCGGAACCGCGCAGATTGCGATGGGCCGGCACGGTTATACTGACCGTTTCGGCGGCCGTCACTACCTGGCCACGCTGGTGGGGTATTTCCCGGCCGACAAGCCCCGCTACAGTTGTATCGTCGCGATCAAGACCTACAACGGGCCGGGCCGCCGCGGCACCTATTACGGCGCATCGCTGGCCGGGCCGGTGTTCCGTGCGATTGCCGACCGCGTTTACGCTCGCAACACGTCGTGGCAGACGCCGCTGTCGGAGCGGAGCGATAAGGCGGACGGAGTTCCGGCGCTCAAAAGCGGCCGGGCCGACGAGGTGCGCCGCGTGGCGCGCCGGTTCGACGTGCCCTATACACCGGAACGGGGCGTGCAGTGGCGAAAGCCGATTCGACCGGAATGGAACTGGCGCCCCTTTCCGGGGAGCCGTCCGGAGCCGTGCCCCAGGTGGTCGGCATGGGGATCAAAGAGGCGATCTACCTGCTCGAGCGCGAGGGGCTGCGCGTCGCGTTCAGCGGCACGGGCTGTGTCCGGAGCCAGTCCATTCCCGCGGGCGCTCCCGCGCAGCGGGGCGCGCTGGTGGTGTTGCAGCTGGGGGCCGGGCGGCCCGAGGTGCGCCCCGGGCCGTGAAATCCGATGCGTCCGCCGGGCCTGAGCGGTAGCGCGACCAGCCTGCCTTGTATCGCTTGTTCGTCCTGGGTCTGTCCATTTTGGATGGTTTCCCTTCCTGTGTGTATGCCCTGTGTTTTGCGTCCGGGCGAAACGGGGAGGTCGGCTGCATAAAAACGGGATGGATTGCGTGTGGCTAAAATACTTGGAATCGGGTCGCTCCCGAAAACTTAACATTAACTTAACGGCGGGGCGGGGCGTCGTTCCGGGAATTTTGCCCGGAAAGCTTTATCTTTGTACACCTGCCGGAAAAACGTGCGACGGAGTGCTCTCTGGGTACGGTTTTTGACGGCTTACGGATCGATGATGAAACGGTTACTAGGACATATCGCTTTGTGGGTGTGCTGCCTGTTCGGCACGTTGAGCCTTTCGGGGGCGGAGGTGCCGCAGCGATTGCCGCATGACAGCGGTTCCCCGCGCACTGCCGCCGAGCTGGTCTGCTCGCTGGATACGCAGGGTGCGGCGATGCGCCAGTTTATCCACGACTCGCTGCGCAGCGATAACCTGCCTGCCGCACAGGGCGTGAATGGTTCGCGTGTCCTGACACCGGTATTCAGGCTCGATCCCCGCCTCGACTTCCTGACCGGAGCGATGCCCGCCATGCTGCGGAACACCCCGGCCCCCATGTTGCAATATCGTGTGCAGGAACAGTTCTGCACCCTCTTTCGTTCATCGCTCGATGCGTCGGGGTATTACATCTTTGCCCTGCGCAAAATCATCGTTTAGCCCGCATTTGAATCGGTTTCCGGCCCCGGCATGTTCGTGCCGGCCCTGCCGCCGCTCCCTTTGAACGAGAGGGGAGCGCAACTAATTCTTATGTCGAATTTAACGATGATTTTAAATTATGAGCAATTACCATTTGTTGACAGATGTCCTTTATCACCAGGACGGTGTCGTAGCCCGCAAGAAAAACCCCGTTTTCCCCCTCGTTGTAGTCGCAGCCGGTATCGGCCTGTCTATTTGGAGCCTGAACGCTCCTGCACTGGAAGACAGCAAGAACCTTTCCGCATCGCTGATGCTGGTGGGCGGCGTCGTGGCGCTGCTCGGACTGATCCGGTTGGTGATGGCCTTCACCGGCAAGAAACCCGTTTACGGGCCTACCGGTGAGACGCTGACCCGCAAGGAGCTCTTTTTCGAGGCGCAGGACCGACAGGCGCTGCTGGCGGCTTTCCAGGCCGGAGACATGGAAAAAATCGAGCGGATCCCGCACGGCCACAGCTCCAATGTGCTGCTGATGATTTACACTACTCCCAGCGGTTCCTGCACACTGGCTCAGGTGCAGGAGTACGTACCGCACGAATTCGTCGCCGTGACCGATGTGGCGCGGTTTTCGCAGGCTGCCGTTAAAGAACCGCAGACAGCCGCCAAAAACGTAGCCGTTTCGGCCTGAAAACTGCGGGACCGCCGGGAGGCGGCTCCTTTACCGATAACTAAGCATAATACGAATTAAAATGGCATTGGAAGCATTGAAAACCTGCCGCCTGATCAAGAGCGAAGACCTGAACCACCACGGGACGCTCTTCGCCGGCAGGTGTGCGGAGTGGTTTGTGGAGTCGGGTTTTATCGCCGTGGCGGCGAAACTCGACCCGCGGACGGTGGTTTGTCTCAAAATCCATGGAATGGAGTTCCTGCACCCGGTGACGCTCGGCAGTGTGCTTACCTTCGAGAGCCGCATCGTTGCGACGGGACGCAGCACGATTGTCGTTTACGTCAAATCGTTCGAGAGCAAGACCCCCGATCGTATCTATTCCGACGGGTTCATCACGTTCTGTCATGTGGACGAGCATACGCACGCCTGTCCGCACGGATTGTCGGCCAGTCCCGAGACGCCCGAGGAGATCGAACTGAACCTCGCCGCCAAAGAGTTGCTGGCACGCAGGAAAAAAGCGTGATGCCGAAGAATTTATCGAATATCGGTATGGAAGTATCTGTTTAATAATCTATTGAATAAATTTATTTTATATTATTTAGAGGATATCCGATTGAGTACGATTATCGTGTTTTAAGTTAGAATTATAAAAATTTAAGGTTAGTAAAAGTATTTCTCAGCGAGGGCCGGTGCCGTGAAGGTGCCGGCCCTTTTTGTATGCAGCGAGTGGCGATTGCCATGCGGGGCAGTTCGTGGTTCCCGGTTCGTTGGTGGTTTGTTTTCTGTTCGTTTGCGGGGCTGCGGGCCTGTCCGTTGTATAGGGTGCGTTTGTCGTGTCGGCGGAGGTTTGTGAGGGGAAGGCGACTTGTCCCGCACGCCGTCGGGCGGGGGTAAACGGTATGGCACGGAGCATCGGAAAATCGCGGCGATTTATTCGTCACGGGGCGGTGCACTTTGCGCGGAAATGGCTACTTTTGCAGTGAAGTTCCGAGGCACCCGGGCTCTTTTTTGTGCAGCCGGCTTTCCACCCCCGTTTGCCGGTATGCTGGGCCGGGGTTGTGCAAAGCCTGTTCCGCATGGGGATGTCCCGGACTTCCAAATCCGAATCCGAAAGATGGCACACCTTAATCCGCTGATTTCCGACCTCGCGCTGATTCTGGGCGTGGCGGGTATCATTACACTGCTGTTCAAAAAACTGAAACAGCCGGTCGTGCTGGGCTACATCGTCGCCGGATTCCTTTGCAGCGGGAATTTCCTGCTCGAAGGGGTGTCGAACGTGGATAACGTGAATATCTGGGCCGAGATCGGCATCATCTTCCTGCTCTTTTCGCTCGGGCTCGAGTTCAGCTTCAATAAATTGATGGAGGTGGGCGGCCCTGCGCTGATGACGGCGATGGTGATCATCGCCGGGATGATGTGCACCGGCTTTATGGCCGGACGCATGCTGCACTGGACCACGACCGACAGTATTTTCCTCGGCGGCATGCTGTCCATGTCCTCGACCACGATCATCATCAAGGCGTTCGACGACCTGGGCCTGCGTAACCGCAAATTTACCGGGCAGGTGTTCGGCGTACTGATCGTCGAAGACCTGTTCGCCGTGGTGCTGCTCGTGCTGTTTTCGACCCTTTACATGCAGAAGAACGTCGAAGAGGCGGATATTGCAGGACGGTTGTTCAAACTGCTCTTTTTCCTCGTTTCGTGGTTCGTTGTGGCGATTTACCTGATCCCGTCGCTGTTGCGGCGCGTACGGCGGTTGCTCAATGCCGAGACGTTGCTGGTCATTTCGCTGGGCCTGTGCCTCGGTATGGTCGTGCTGGCCAATTCGGTCGGCTTTTCGTCGGCCCTCGGCGCGTTCGTAATGGGCTCGGTACTGGCCGGGACCTCCGAAGCCAAAGCGATCGAAAAAGTGATGGCGCCGGTCAAAGACCTCTTCGGGGCGGTTTTTTTCGTGTCGGTCGGCATGCTGGTCGAACCTCCGCTGCTGTGGCAGTATATGGGACCGATCCTGTTGCTTACCCTCGTGGTGATTGCAGGGCAGATTTTTTACGGGACGATCGGTTTCCTGATTTCGGGACAGGATTTGCGCTTGTCGCTGCAATCCTCTTTTTCGCTCGCGCAGATCGGAGAGTTCGCCTTTATTATCGCGGCGCTCGGGCTTACGCTCGGTGTGACCAGTTCGTTCCTCTATCCGGTGGCGGTGGCCGTTTCGGTGATTACCACCTTCACAACGCCTTTCGTAATTAAGCAGAGCGAGCCTGCCTACCGCTGGCTCGAGGGGCATTTGCCCCGGAGGTTCAAGATGTTTCTCGCCCGGTACAGTGCGGCGTCGCAGAGCGCCGAGAACCAGAGCGCATGGCGGCAGCTGCTCAAGCGCTCGCTGCTCAGCATATCGTTTTACAGCATCCTGCTGGGAGGGTTGGTGTGGGTGGCCGTGACCTACTATATGCCGTGGGTCGAGGAGTGGGTCCCGGGATTCTGGGGGAATATCCTCTCGACCACGACGACGATCCTGGCGATGGCGCCGCTGCTGTGGGCACTGGCACTGAGACATTTGAACCGCAAGTTGTTCGCGGCGCTGTGGAAAGATCCGCGTTTCAACCACGGCCTGCTCGTCGGGCTGATGCTGCTGAGGTTCTTCCTTTCGGCCGCATTCGTGATGGCGGTACTCGTGCATCTTTATTCGTACCGCTGGGGGACGATCATCGGTTTCCTGCTGATCCTGCTTTCGATAGCGGTCTTCTGGAAACGGATCAAACATAATTTTCTCCATTTCGAAAGGCGTTTCTACGCGAACCTACATGCGGTTGACCGCGATAAGATCACGGTGCTGGACAAGCGCACGAAGTTCCTGCACCTGGCACGGCTTACCGTTTCGGCCGACAGCCGTTTCGTCGGCAAGAGCCTGCGGACGCTCGACCTGCGCACGCGCAGGGGCATCACCATCGTGTCGATCCAGCGCGGCAGCCGTAAGATCAACATTCCCCATTCGGACGATATCCTGCTGCCGGCCGACCGGATTGCGGTGGTGGGTACGGATGCCGAACTGAAGCGTTTTGCCGCCGAAGTGGAGGTCGAACCCGCTGCACCTACTTCCGGAGTGGACGAAGTGGTGATGCGGCAGTTTTCGGTAAGTCCTTCTTCGGTGCTGGTGGGGATGACCGTCTCGCAGTTCGTCGTGATGTGCGGCGGCGAGGGGATCGTGATCGGGATCGAACGGCAGGACGGGACTTTCGTCGAGCCGCTGGGGCTGGTCCGTTTCCGTCCCTACGACCTGGTGTGGGTGGCGGGTACCCGGGAACCCTTGCGCAAACTGCTCGGCAGCGATACGCCGCAGAGTCAAAAGAGGGTGAAAGCGGCTTCACGTCACGGGCTGTTCATGCGTCTCGGCGCGCGGCTGTGGCTGTGGCTTACCGGGCGGAGCCGTTAAAGGGACGCGGTCGGAAAGTGTCAATAAGATGTCAGCTAATTGCCCGGGGCCGGACGGGACGGTATTGTGCAAAAGCCTATATTTGTATATTGCAAATTTTGTATGCGGATGTTAGATAAATTGTTGCAGGGCGTCGAGGTGCGCTCGCTCGTGGGTGACGGGACCGTCGCGGTCGGCCGCCTCGAGTTCGATTCGAGGAAGGTGGTGCCGGGTACGCTCTTTTTCGCTACGCGGGGCACGCAGGCCGACGGCCATGCCTATATTCCTGCCGCGGTCGCAGCCGGGGCGGCGGCCGTGGTGTGCGAGGAGCTTCCCGCCGAACGGCCGGTCGGGGTGACTTTCGTACAGGTGCCCGATTCGACCGTTGCGCTGGGGCAGGTCGCGTCGGCTTTTTACGGGCATCCGAGCCGCCGGTTGAAGCTGGTGGGCGTGACCGGGACGAACGGCAAAACCACTACCGCGACGCTGCTCTACCGCATGTTCCGCAGGTTGGGCTACAAAGCCGGGCTGATCTCGACCGTGGTCTATTGCGTGGACGACCGCGAGATCCCTTCTACGCATACCACTCCCGACAGCATCCGGCTCAACGCGATGATGGCCGAAATGGTCGAAGCGGGCTGCGACTACTGTTTCATGGAGGTGAGCTCGCACTCGCTGGTGCAGCACCGCACGGCGGGGCTGGCCTTCGTGGGCGGAATCTTCAGCAACATCACGCACGACCACCTTGATTACCACAAGACATTCGCCGAATATATCCGGGCCAAGAAGCTCTTTTTCGACGGACTGCCCGCCGGGGCTTTCGCGCTCACAAACGCCGACGACCGCAACGGAATGGTGATGGTGCAAAATACGAAAGCGACCGTCAAGACCTACGCACTGCAATCGTTCGCCGACTTCCGGTGCCGCATCGTCGAGACGCTGCTGGACGGTATGCTGCTGAATCTCGACGGCAGCGAGGTGTGGGTTAAATTCCTCGGCCGCTTCAACGCCTATAACCTCACGAGCGTTTATGCGACGGCTCTGCTTTTGGGCGCCCGGCGGGACGAAGTGCTGCGTATCCTCAGCGACCTGACCTCGGTGGACGGACGTTTCGAGCCGATCCATTCGAAGGAGGGGGTCACCGCGATCGTCGATTACGCCCATACGCCCGATGCGTTGCAGAACGTGATCGGCACGATCAATGAAATCCGCAAGAAGGACCAGAGATTATACGTGGTCGTGGGGTGCGGCGGTAACCGCGATGCGACCAAGCGACCCGAGATGGCCAAAATCGCCGTCGACGGCAGCGATATGGCCGTACTGACTTCCGACAATCCGCGGCTGGAGGAACCGGGGGCGATTATCGAGCAGATGAAGTCCGGGTTGGAGCCCGGTGCGCGCTACCTGGCGATTACGGACCGCCGCGAGGCGATCAAAGCGGCTGTTGCGCTGGCCCGTCCGGGCGATATTATCCTCGTGGCCGGCAAAGGACACGAAACCTACCAGGACGTCGGCGGCGTGAAGCACCACTTCGACGACCGGGAGGAGGTGCGCGCGGCGTTCGGGACGGTGCTTTGAGGGCATGACCGGCCGGTATGGCGGGGGCCCGGGCCTGGTAAGCGTGTGAAAAATGACGAGGTATAACCCGCATGAATGTATATGGGGACTTTGAGACGACATATAATCCTGTGGTTGCTGCTGGTGCCGGTAGGACTTTGCGGGCAGAAAAACACACCCGTGACGGTGACGTGTGAAAACCGTTTCGTCGGCAGGGATTGTGTTTCGGGAGATAGTATTCCGGCTGTGCTGTACCGGTTCAACCGGCGGGTGGAGCGTATTCCGGTGCTGGATACTGTCGCGGGCAGGGCGATTGTACAGTTCCGGGATATTACCAAGAACGGGAAGTATCTGGAGCCTGTGGGACCGATGATCTCGATGGAACTGTCGGACGGAGCGGTCTTATGGCAGCGTGACATTGGCTATATATTCGGTCATACGTGGATCGATGAGGAGTTGATCGTAGAAACCGATTTGCAAAAGTCACGGCGGATCGATCCGGAAACGGGTACGGACCTGTGGGAAAAGAAAATCCGCCTGTATGCGCTTCCGGACGATTGGTCGGGAGCGGAACCGAAAATTGGATTGGGATATGCCCAGATTATGGGTGCAAGGGGCGAGAAGGCTCAGGGATTCAATCTGGCGGACGGTTCGACGCTTTGGAAACGCCCGCTCAATTTCCAGTCCGGATGGAGCGCTTGTGATATGGTAAGCGATTCGGTCGTGCTGGTACAAGCGGACGGTTTGCACCTGTTCAACCTCTATACCGGCCAGGGATGGGATTACGAGGCGGAGGTGAGCACGTTGTATGACAGGCGGAGCGCATTGAAAACGCTGGGGCTTGCGTCGGGGTTTTTCACCGAGTTGGCTGTGATGCAAAGCTCTGAAAGGATCACGGAGTTGTGTTCCAATGTGATCCTGTCGGACAGCGTGCTTTACTGGGCTTCACGCGAGGAGATTGCGGCGTTCGACAGTATCGATGGACATGTGTTGTGGAAAACCCGTTTACCGGAAAAAGCCGGAAGCCGTTCGAATATTTTTGAAACGGATACGTCTATATTCGTGATTAACCGTGGGGTAGCCGTATTCCTGAACCGGTACATTGAATACGGCAGGCCGTTTCTGGCGGCGTATGAGAAAACTACGGGACGGATATCGATGTTGCAGGTGGTCGATCAGCGTCGGTGCCGGATCATGGATTATGCATTCCACGAAGACAGTGTTTTGTTGGCTTTGGAGGACCGGATTGCGGTACATGACCTGAATTCGGGTAAACTGCAGCGTGAAACGCAAATCGATACGGTAGCCGTCGGGAGGATTCTTTGGGAGGATAACGGACGCTATTGCCTGTATGATTCGGTGAAAGGCCGTTTTGAGTTCGTTTCGAGGGGGCTGGACGACTGGACGCTGAGAACGGATAAAGATAACCTGTTGAGGTGGAATATACTCCGTGATGAAATTCGGACCATACCCGTCGATTCCTGCTGGATTCAGCGGGACCGGTACGACAACCTGCTGCTGGTCGGCCTGGGCGACAAGAGCTGCCTGATCGACGATAACGGCTACAAGTATGCCAAACTGAACCTTCCGGCGACGAGGTTGCAGGGTACGACGATGTATTCTTATACTGAGGAGGGGTTGGTCAAAGTCGATTTGAAACCTTTGCTGGATCGTCGCTATGAGCGGCCTGCCGTGCCGCAGGAGCGGGCGGCCGGAACGGCGTTGGCACTGTATGGAAGGGGGACGGGTGCCCTGTGCGCCTCCCCAAACGATAAAATGTAGTTATTATGTTATACCACCTGATCAAGTATCTTTCATTGCATTTCGATATTCCCGGCGCGGGCATGTTCCTCTCGCTGTCGTTCCGGGCCGCGATGGGCATTATCCTCGCGCTGGTGATCGGCATGATCTTCGGCAAACGGATCATCCGCATGCTGCAGCGCCGCCAGATCGGCGAGGAGATCCGCAACCTCGGCCTCGAAGGACAGCTCCAGAAGCGCGGCACGCCGACCATGGGCGGGATTATCATCCTCGCGTCGATCCTGATCCCGATCCTGCTGTTCGGCGACCTGACCAACATCTACGTCCTGCTGATGATCGTTTCGACCGTGTGGCTCGGGCTGATCGGTTTCCTGGACGACTATATCAAGGTGTTCCGCAAGAACAAAGAGGGGCTCAACGGTCGTTTCAAGATTATCGGACAGGTGGGCCTGGGCATTATCGTGGGCCTGGTCATGTGGCTCAGCCCGCAGGTGGTCGTCAAACAGAAGCTCGACCGCCATGCGCCGAAAGCGCAGGTCGAGTACGTGAACAACAACGGCGCGCGCGCGGCCGTCTATATGGGCCCTGCGGAGAAGACCACCAAGACGACGATCCCGTTTGTCAAAGACAACGAATTCGATTATCACTGGCTGATTCCCGGCGACAGCGACGGCTGCGACCGGGCCGGGTGGCTGGTCTATGTGCTGGTGGCGATCTTCGTCATCACGGCCGTGTCGAACGGCGCGAACCTGACCGACGGGCTCGACGGGCTCGCTTCGGGCGTCTCGGCCACGATCGTCGTGATCCTCGGCATCCTGGCGTGGCTCTCCGGTAACGTGATCTATGCCGACTACCTGAATATCATGTACATTCCTTCGAGCGGCGAGTTGATCGTTTTCGCCGCGGCATTCGCGGGGGCCCTGTTCGGTTTCCTGTGGTACAACTGCTATCCGGCGCAGGTCTTTATGGGCGACACCGGGTCGCTGGCCATCGGCGGCATCATCGCGGTCTTCGCGCTGCTGATCCGCAAGGAGCTGTTGTTGCCGCTGCTCTGCGGTATCTTCCTGGTCGAGGCGCTGTCGGTGCTGATCCAGCGGGGATGGTTCAAATACACCAAACGCAAATACGGCGAAGGGCGGCGCGTCTTCCTGATGGCGCCCATCCATCACCATTACCAGAAGAAGGGCTACTTCGAATCGAAGATCGTCGTACGCTTCTGGATCGTGCAGCTGTTGTTGGCTGCCATTACGCTCGCAACGCTTAAAATCAGATAACGATGGCTCGGATTGTAGTGCTCGGAGGGGGCGAAAGCGGCTGCGGCTCGGCCGTGCTGGCTAAGGTCAAGGGGTTCGACGTGTTCCTGTCGGACCGGGGGGCGATCGCCCCGAAATACAGGGGACAACTCGAAGAGTGGCGCGTGTCGTATGAAGAGGGACGCCATACCGAAGAGTTGATTTTCGATGCCGACGAGGTGGTCAAAAGCCCCGGCATTCCGGAGAGCGCTCCGATTGTGAAGGCGCTGCGTGAGCGCGGGATTCCGGTAGTCTCGGAGATCGAATTCGCCGGGCGCTACACGGACGGTTCGCGCACGATTTGCATCACCGGCAGCAACGGCAAGACGACCACCACCACACTCACTTACGAAATGCTGCGGCAGGCCGACCTGAGCGTGGGCCTTGCGGGCAACATTGGGCAGAGCTTCGCGCTGGAGGTGGCCACCGAGTATTTTGACTGGTACGTGATTGAGCTGAGCAGTTTCCAACTCGACGGCATGTACGATTTCCGGGCCGACGTGGGGGTGCTGATGAACATTACGCCCGACCACCTCGACCGCTACGATCACAAGCTGCAGAATTACGTGGACAGCAAGTTTCGCATCCTTCAGAACCAGCGAGCGACCGATAAGTTCGTCTATTGCGCGGACGATCCGCTGACGCTCGAAAACCTCGGCAGGCACGATCGGAACATGGAGGTGCTGCCCTTCGGCGTGAAATGCACGGAAGGTTGTGCGGCGAGTCTCGACGGAGACACGATCCGTGTGCGGGTGGACGGCAAGGAGCTGTCGATCGGCGTGGATGAGCTGAAGATAAAAGGGGTACACAATATTTACAACGCGATGGCCGCGTCGATCGCGGCGCTTTCGGCCGGGGTACCCCCCGAGAGCATTTGCCAGACCTTGCGCACCTTCACCGGCGTCGAACACCGGCTGGAGCCGTGCGGCGAGTACGGCGGCGTGCAGTACATCAACGACTCGAAGGCGACGAACGTCGACTCGGTGTGGTATGCGCTCGACAGCATGCGCCGTCCGACGGTGTGGATCGCCGGGGGAACGGACAAGGGCAACGATTACTCGCGGCTCTTCCCGCTCGTCGAAGGCCGGGTCAAGACATTGGTCTGCATGGGTGTGGACAATGCGAAGCTGATGCGCGAGTTCGCGGGACGCATACCGGAGATCGTCGACACGCATTCGCTTGGCGAAGCGATGGAGGCTGCGGTGCGGAGCGCTGCTCCGGGGGATACGGTGTTGTTATCTCCGGCCTGTGCGAGTTTCGACCTGTTCAAAAATTACGAGCAGCGCGGCGAACAGTTCAAAGCCTGGGTGGCGAAACATGCCGTCGGGAAAAAGGGCCGGTAAGACGTTTCGGGCCGGTTGTGCGGCGAGTCCCGGAGGCGTGCGGCTTTGAAAGGCCGGTTCACGGAGGTGCGGGATCGCGTCCTGTCCGGTAACGGCCGGGGGAGATGCACGGCGGATATGCGGTGAATGTGCAGTCCCGGCACCCGGCGATCTGCCGATAGGCCGGCGAAATGTCCGGAAGAGGCCGGAGTACAAGCATTTGGCAGGGAGCCGCAGATGCCGATGGGATGCGGGGACTTACGGTCCGGTTGCGGCGAGCGGATGGGGATCGTGATTCGGAAGGGATTTACGGAAAGCTCGTGATAAGGCAGCCGTGGATTTGCAGCCGACGCACCGGTAAACGGGCGACAGATTCTGTAGAAATAAACCGGAAGAGTATCCGTGGATGGAAGGACGAAGCGTTCACGGGAAAACCCCTGAAAAATAATTTACGAGCGAGGACAGAGACTAATGGCGGAACAACAGCAACTGCAACCGGGGCAGACCGAAGAACCGGCGGAAACGGGCTTTTTCGACCGTTTGTTCAGCGGTGACAAGCCGTTGTGGATCATCGTTATCTCACTGGCCATCATTTCGCTGCTGGTGGTCTATTCCTCGACTGCGTCGATGGCCTACAAAAATGCCGGGGGCAACACCGCACATTACTTCTTCAACCAGCTCAAATTCATCGCCATCGGCTTCGTGATCATGTGGTTCGTCCACCGGATCAACTACCAGCGCTATGTGCGCTTTACCGTGGTGCTGTTCATCCTGGCACTCGGCTTCATGCTGCTTACGTTCGTGATCGGCGTGAACCTGAACAGCGCGTCGCGCTGGATACGTATCCCGATCATCGGGATGACCTTCCAGCCTTCGGATTTTATGCGTGTGACGCTGGTGGCGCTGCTCGCGCAGCAACTCGCCAAACGCCAGAAGGTGATCGACAAGATCCCGATCCTGCCCGCACTGACTCCCGGCGGCTGGCGCAAGAACCCGCGCAAGAACCGTGACATTCTTTTCGATACGACGATTCCGCTGCTGGGACCCGTGGTCGTAGCCTGCGGCGCGATCTTTTTTTCGAACTTCTCGACCGCAGCGCTCACTTTTTTCACCTGCTGGGTGATGCTCTTCATCGGCCGGGTGCGGGTGCGGGAACTCTGGCGGCTCATTGCGCTGGTGGTCGTGGTGATGGCGGCGGCCGTGACGGTGATGTACATGTTCAATATCGGCCGTTCGCATACGTGGGTCAACCGCCTCGGATTGGGCGACGCGCTCAGTAAAACGGAACAGGTGCAGGTCCAGAACGACGAGGACAACCTGCAGGAGGAGCAGGCGCAGATCGCGATCGCCTCGGGAGGTATCACCGGCAAGGGGCCGGGTAACAGCACGCAGCGGTCGAACCTGCCGCACGCCTATTCCGATTTCGCTTACGCATTCATTGTCGAAGAGTACGGTTTGGTCGGCTCGTGTCTGATCCTGTTTTTGTACCTGTGCGTCTTTTTCCGGGGAATCGTAATCTTCCAGCGGTGCGGAACGGCGCTGCCGAGCCTGCTGGTTTTGGGCCTCAGCCTGATGATCACGTTGCAGGCGCTGATCAATATGATGGTGTCGGTGGGCTATTTTCCGGTGACCGGGCAGACGTTGCCGCTGATCAGTCTCGGAGGTTCGTCTGTGGTATTTACGAGTTTGTCGTTGGGGATTATCCTCGGCGTGAGCCGCCAGATGAAAGAGCAGTCGCTCGACCGCCCCAAAGGCGAGTCCTTGCTGGAGTAGGGGTGCGGCGAAAGGGCCGGAGAACCGCAGTCGGTACCGGGATTTGGAAAACCGTTGGTTTGTGGCGGGAAAGGCCCTGAATCGGGAAGCGGGAAAAGAGAGTGTGAAAGGGCAAAATAAACAGGGATACTTACATAGGGATATTTGAAAGATAGCCGGATGAAGAAGCGATTGATAGCTTGTTGCGGATTGGATTGCGAAAGCTGCGACGCCCGCAGGGCTACCCTCACCGATGACAATGAATTGAGGGAAACGACAGCCCGGAAGTGGAGTGAAATGAACGGTGCGCCGGAGATTACCGCAGCGACTGTAAATTGCATGGGGTGTCGTACGGAGGGGGTGAAATTTGCCTATTGCAGCGAGTATTGCGAAATCCGCAAATGCGTATATGCGAAAGGATTCGAAACCTGCGGGGATTGTAAAGAGTTGGATGGTTGCCGGATAGTCGGTGCGGTTTTGCAGCATGCTCCCGGCGCAAAGGAGAATCTTTTATCCGGACTGTATGTATAAGATCCCGGTATGTAAACTGTAAACAGGTGTGGTTATGGACAAAATAAAAATCATTCTGAGCGGCGGCGGTACGGGAGGCCATATCTACCCGGCGGTCGCGGTGGCCGAAGCGTTGCAGCGCCGGCTGGGCGACGGTGTGGAACTGCTGTTCGTCGGTGCCGAGGGTAAGATGGAGATGGAGAAGATTCCCGCATTGGGTTACCGCATCGAGGGGTTGCCCGTGGCGGGGCTGCAACGGCGGCTGACGGCCCGCAACCTGTCGTTGCCGTTCAAGGTCGCCGCGTCGCTCCGAAAGGCCCGTCGCGTGATCCGCAGCTTCGGGGCCGACGTAGTGGTCGGTTTCGGCGGCTATGCGAGCGCACCGGTGCTGTGGAGCGCCCAGCGCATGGGTATTCCGACGCTGATCCAGGAACAGAACTCCTACGCCGGGGTGACGAACAAGCTGCTCGCATCGCGGGCCAGACGCATCTGCGTGGCTTACGAGGGGATGAAGCGTTTCTTTCCGAAGGAGCGCATCGTGATGACGGGCAATCCGTTGCGCGGACGTTTTGCCGAAGGGGCGGACCCGGCAGCACGGAAGGCCGAAGCATTGGCCTATTTCGGGCTCGAAGCGGATAAGCCGGTGGTACTGGTCGTGGGCGGCAGCCTCGGTACGCGCACGCTGAACAACATGATGAAAGCCAATGTGGAACGTATTACCGCCGAAGGACGCCTGCAGGTGATCTGGCAGACCGGTAAATTCTATGAGCGCGAGATGACCGAATTTATGCAGGGCCGTTCGTCGGAAGGTATCTGGCGCGGTGCGTTCATCGACAGGATGGACCTCGCTTATGCCGCTGCCGACGTGGTGGTCGGGCGTTCCGGGGCCGGAACGGTGTCGGAACTGTGCCTGATCGGAAAGCCGGCGATTTTCGTGCCGTCGCCCAATGTGGCCGAAGACCACCAGACCAAGAATGCGCTGGCCCTCGTGGAGAAGGGTGCGGCGCTGCTGGTGCGCGACGGCGAGGCGGTTTCGGGGCTTTTCCCGGTGGTCGAGGCGTTGTTGGCCGACCCGGAGCGGATGCGGCGCATGGCCGCCAATATCCGCGTGCTGGGCATCGCGGATTCTGCCGAACGGATCGTTGACGAGATCGTGGCGGTGGTGTCTACGAAATAAGAAAACGATTTTCAAAGGTTTAAATGGGTTCGCTTATGAAAACGTTGATGGCCGGTTGTGCGGTGATCCTGTTTTTTGCAGCCTGCCGTAGTGGTCAGGGTGTCTCGTCCGGCGGGTCGGTGAAAGAGGATACGGGAGATTATCGGGTTGCTGAACGCATGGATACGATGCCTTTTCATATGGTTGCTCCGTTTCGTTCCGAATTTGAACTGCAAACGGGATTCAAACCTTTTCCTCGATCTTTTGCGGAACAGGACATGGCTTATCTGATCGATGCGATTATACCGGATGTTCCCTACAAATACTGGGAGTGTGTCCGCAAAAGGGATGAAGATATGCGGGAACACAGGCGAGGAAGCGTGATCGTTTACAACGGTGATAGCGCATATGCTTCCGTTGCGGAGGGCATCTATGCCGAAAGAGGCTTTTTTATACAGGGCCATTTTGTGCCAGAGTATTCATTTATCGTGGGTGTAAAGGATCGGAATCAGATTGATTTGATCAATTCCGACCGAAAGTTGGTATCGTTTATCGGGCGGGTCGACAATCTGGAGGAGGCGGTTTTGATTGCTGAAGCCAACGGATATGGATTCGATCCGGATACCCTTATCGGAGGAGCGTACAAGGAGAGGGCAAATGACTATTTGTTGTATTTGATGGAAGTGGATTCCTGGCCGGAAACGTATAAGTCCGTACGAGCCATCTTGACTAAAGACGGACATTTGACTGTTTTGGATAAGGTAATTTACCGGCAGACGGATATTTATATTATGGAATAGTATTGGGCATGCACCCCGCAGAGGTTGGGAAGCGGCGGCAGAATAGGCCGTGATGGAAATTCCGGACGGTGATCCGGTGAAATGTAAGCATTGTCGGAAGCCTAAACGGTAAGAGTTTGACAGTGAATCGTTGTTGTTAAAATCGATAACATGGAGTTTCAAAACGTATATTTTCTGGGAATCGGTGGGATCGGCATGAGTGCGCTGGCGCGCTATTTCCTCCACGAAGGCAAACGGGTGGCGGGCTACGACCGCACCGAAAGCGAACTGACCGGCCTGCTCTCGGCGGAAGGGGCCGCGGTAACCTATGATGAAGCGGTGGCGGCGATTCCCGAGCCGTTCCGGGACCGGACATCGACGCTGGTGGTCTATACTCCGGCCGTACCGCACGACCATCCGCAGTGGGAGTGGTTCCGGGCGCAGGGTTTCGAGATCGTGAAGCGGTCGCGGATGCTGGGTGTCGTTGCACAGGGCAAATATGTAATGGCGGTGGCCGGTACCCACGGCAAAACCACCACTACGACGCTGACCGCCTGGCTGAACCACGAAGCCGGCGGGGGCGGAAGCGCTTTCCTCGGCGGGATTTCGAAGAATTTCGCTTCCAACCTGGTGCTGGGGCCGGGGCCGAGGCTGGTGGTCGAGGCCGATGAGTTCGACCGTTCGTTCCTGCAACTGTGGCCCGATGCGGCGGTGGTGACGTCGGCCGATGCCGACCACCTCGATATTTACGGTACGCACGAAGCGGTCAGGGAGGCCTTCGCGCAGTTTATTTCGCAGATCAAACCGGGCGGCGCGCTGATCCTTAAGAAGGGCGTGGAACTGGCGATCCGCAACCGGGAGATAACGGTTTACCGGTATAGTTACGATTCGCCGTGCGACTTTTATGCGAGGAATATCCGTGTTGGAAGCGACGGGCGCTATACGTTCGATCTGGTCTGTCCCGACCGGGTGCTGGCGGATTGTACGCTGGGCGTGCCGGGATGGGTCAATGTCGAGAATGCCGTGGCCGCCGCCGCCCTGCTGTGGGTGGCCGGATTCGACGAAGCGAAACTGAAAGGCGCGCTGGCGTCGTTCGGGGGCGTGAAGCGCCGTTTCGATTTTTACATCAATACGCCGCAGCGCATCTATATGGATGACTATGCGCACCATCCCAACGAACTGAAAGCCGCGATCACCTCGTTCCGGGAGATGTTTCCCGGGCGGCGGCTCACCGTGGTGTTCCAGCCGCACCTCTATACCCGTACCCGCGACTTCTGCCGCGAGTTCGCCGAAGTGTTGTCGCTCTCCGACGAGGTGCTGCTGCTGCCGATCTATCCGGCCCGTGAAGAGCCGATCGAGGGGGTTTGCTCGGAGATGTTGCTGCCGCTGATTACGGCTCCCGCGCGAGTGGTTCCCAAAAATGAACTGCTGGCACTGCTGGGCGCGGAAAATCCCGATACGATTATTACCTTTGGGGCGGGCGATATCGACCGTTTTTGCGAGCCGATCGCGGAATTGTTGGGAAAGAGATAAGTGCCCTTTCGTCCGTCGGGACTGCAGGGCTGCGGACGCTTTCCGGTATTCATGGGCTGTTGTTACCGTTACGGTCGACAGACGTTCATGTCGCACCGGCATAAGTCAATAAAGCTTTGAAAAGGATCTTCTCCATAACGCTGGGCGTGTTGTCGTGGGCGGTGATTGTGGGTTACCTGATCGCCGCGTCGCGGTATTGTCATGCGCAGCAGGAACAGACCCTTTGCCGGGGTCTCCGTGTGAAGGTGCTCGACAGTGCCGAACGGGGATTCATCACTCCGGCGATGGTGAAGAACTGGTTTGCCGCCGAGCAGAAGGAGTTTCTCCGCGAGCCGGTCGGCAAAGTCAACACGCTGGAGGTCGAAGCGTTCGTCCGCCGTCGCGGGTTCGTCAAAACGGTGCGCGCCTATACGTCGATGGACGGCATGCTGAACATCGAGCTTACCCAGCGGAAACCCGTTCTAAGGGTCAACAGCGTAAACGGTTACGATTTCTACGTGACCGACGACAATTATATCCTGCCTACGCAGCGCTACTATTCGGTCTATGTACCGGTTGTCACGGGGATGATCGTGCCGCCTTTCGGCCCGGACTTTGTGGGAAGTTTGGACGATTGGTCGAAAAAGGGCGAAAAAAAAGTGTCCGAAAATTATTTGTTTTTGGCTAATCTGATTAATTTTGTGAAATTCGTGGAGAGTGATGGCTTCTGGAGCGCTTTTTGGGTGCAGATCAATGTCCGGGACGGCGGTTCGGAAGATCGGTATAATCCTCAGATCGAGCTGGTTCCGCGTGCCGGAGACCAGATCGTCTGTTTAGGATCGCTTGACGATTACCGCTCCAAGCTCGACAAGCTGACGAGCTTCTACCGCAACGGCCTCGCTTACGAAGGATGGGAGGCGTGCCGTTATATCAACCTGGCTTACCGCGGGCAGGTCGTCTGCTCCGATTAAGGCCCGGTTCTTCCGGAAAGAGTGCCGGGCGGTCGATGCGGCTTGCGGGGTGGGGAGTACGGAATATGTTTTATTATCACAAGTGCAGGAAACTGTACGCTAAATACAGGGCTGAGAAGTGGAAAACGGAGATTATGTAGTTGCAATTGATTTGGGCACCAACACGGTGGCGACGGTAGTCGGCACGCGCGGCGAGGGCGGCAAAGTCCGCATCATTGATTGCGAAATCTCCCCCGTGCAGGGCGTCGTCCGCAGCGAGATCAAGAACGTCGAACTGGTTGCCCAGAGCATCAAACGAACCATCGAGGCGATCGAGGCCCGCCAGCAGATCACGATCCGGGAAGCCTATGCGGGCATTTCGGGACAGCACATCCGCTGCGTCAAATATCCCTATTACGTTTTTGTCGGCCGCGACGGCGAGATCCGCGAGGAGGACGTCCAGAAGCTTCACGAGAGCATGGGCAATGTGCAGGCTCCCGACGGAGAGACCATCATCCAGATCATTCCGCAGAATTATATCGTCGACGACGAGGAGACGATGAACCCAGTGGGCGCGTTCGGCAACAAGCTCGAGGCGGTGTTCAACTTCGTGCTCGGCGACAACAACGCCGTCAGCCGTGTGAAGCGCGCGTTGCAAAAGGTCGAAATCCGGCAGGCAGGGCTTTTCCTCAACGCCGTCGCTTCGGCCGAGGCTGTGGCCACCGAAGACGAGAAGGAGGAGGGTGTGGCCGTGGTCGATATCGGAGGCGGTACGACCGACGTGACCGTATTCTACAAGAACAGCGTCCGCCATGTGGGCATCGTGCCGATGGGCGGCAACGCGATCAACCGCGATATCCGTTCCTACGGCATTCTCGAACGCCATGTCGAGAGCCTGAAGGTGCGTTACGGCAGCGCGATGCGCGACCAGATCAAGACCGAAATGTCGATCAAGACCCCGGGACTGAACGCACGCATGCCCAAAGAAATTTCGCTGCTGAACCTCGCGGCGATCATCGAGGCGCGGATGCTCGACATCATCGACTTCGTAATGGCCGAGATCAAGGCGTCGGGCTGCCAGCAGAAGCTCGGTGCGGGCGTCGTGCTTACCGGCGGTGCCGCGCAGATGAAAGACCTCGACCTGCTGTTTAAGAATTATACCGGGATCGACGTACGCGTCGCTACGCCCGATACGGTCATCGAGCCGGGAAGCATCGAGTCCGCATCGAATCCCGCGTTAGCTACGGCAGTGGGCCTGTTGCTGAAAGGGCTTAGCTCGGGCAGACCGGTCCGGGGCAGCCGTCCCCAGACGCGTCCGGCCCGCCAGGAGGCGCAGCCGGAGCTCGGCGGCAATTCCTACGCGGCTTCGACCGAGAATCCGCAGCGCCGCACGATCAACACGCTGTACCGCGAACGCAAGGCCGCGGCCGACCGCGAACAGGAGTTTATCGATGAAGAAACTCAGGAAGAACCCGTTACAGGCAAGACCAAAAAGGGGGGCGGCCTTTTCGGACGCCTCAAACAGAAGATCGACAACATGTTCGATGTGATCGAAGATAACGAAATATAGTACACAGAGAATTATGCCGCAGCAAGAGAATATGCCCGATATCATAGAATTCGACCGTCCGAGGATCTCTCCCTCGATCATCATGGTGACCGGCGTGGGCGGCGGCGGCAGCAATGCCGTCAACCACATGTTCGACCTGGGGATAGCCGATGTGTCGTTCATGGTCTGCAATACCGACCGGCAGGCGCTTTACCGCAGTCCGGTGCCGATCAAAGTCCGGCTCGGCGAGAGCCTCACGCAGGGGCTCGGCGCGGGCAACAACCCCGAAAGGGGACGCGAGGCCGCTCTCGAAAGCCTTGACGAAATCGTCGAAATCTACAAGCGCGAAGGAACCAAGATGGTCTTCATTACGGCCGGAATGGGCGGCGGTACCGGTACGGGTGCCGCACCGGTGATCGCCAAGGCCGCCAAGGAACTGGGCATTCTGACGGTAGCCATCGTGACGCTGCCGTTCAAGACCGAGGGCCCGAAGCGGATGAAACATGCTTACGAGGGTATCGACGAGTTGCGGCAGTATGTGGATTCGCTGCTGCTGATCAACAACGAGAACATTCAGGATATTTACGGCAAGCTGACCCTTTCGGAGGCGTTCGGCAAGGCCGATGATATTTTGGCCACGGCGGCCAAGAGCATTGCCGAGGTGATTACGCGTGACAATACGGTGAACGTCGACTTCGCCGATGTGCAGACCGTGATGAAGGACAGCGGCATCGCGCTGATGGGTTCGGGCCGCGCTTCGGGCGACGACCGTGCGATGAAAGTGGCCGATGCGGCGCTCGCCTCTCCGCTGCTGAACCACAACGACATTATCGGGGCACGCAATATCCTGATCAACATAACTTCCGGTGAAGAGGAAATCACCCTCGAAGAGACTTACCTGATTACCGAATATATCCAGACGCGTTCGGGCAACAATGCCGACATCATTTGGGGCGCCGGCACAGATGAGGCGCTCGGCCAGGATATCGAGGTGACGATCATCGCCACCGGGTTCGACATCGATACGCTGCCTCAGTCGTTCGACCGCATGACCTCGTCGCCGTTGCAGGCGCGTATTGACAGTTCGGTTTTGCAGGAGGATGTGCCGGCCGGAGACGAAGTTCCCGCAGAGGAGGAGACGCCTGCCGCCGAGATACCGCGCCGCCACGGCCCCTTCGCTCCGCGGCCGAGGTGGACGCCCCCGACCGAAAATTCCGCAGCACCGCAGGGAATGAATCCGTTGCAGGATCGTCCCGGTTTCAACCGTCCCGTCCAGCCGGGAGTGCAGAAGCCGGGTGCGGGCGAGTCCCAGGCAGGCGTTCCCGGACAAAATCCGTTCGGCATGCCGGGAGGGCAAAACGCCAATGCCGCCGGAGGATCGAATCCGCTGAGCCGCCCGGCCGCAGCACCGCAGGTGATCGAGGCCAAGCGCCCGGATTCGGACGTCAATATCGACGAATTGGAGAATGTCCCCGCTTTCGTGCGACGTAACATGAAGTTCGTCAAGGATAGCTCCGACGAAGGCGGACGCGCCACCCGCGTCGTGCTCAAGGACGATGCCCCTCAAAACGACAACCCCGGGGGCGGGTCACTGTTCGATTAAAAGGGCGGGAATCTGGTTCGTAAGCGGGTTGACCCGTTGATAGCCGGACGGTCGGATGCGGTGCGGGAGAAATCCTGCGGAACCGGATCGGCGTCGTGATAGCGGCATTATCCGGACGGCAGCGGAAGGCTCGGCGCATTTCACCCGGTGATACGGGGTTCCGTAAGGGAAAGGCGAAGCTGGTGTTGCCTGCGTCGCCTGCGGAAAAAAGGCTTACAGTGACCGGGACACCAGTGTTCCGGCGCTTTTTTTAGGTTTTTTAAGGTTTGATACATTCTATTCCGGCAGTCGTGTTCCATACGCTCGCTCCGCAGGATTTTCTCCTGCTGGGGGGTGTTGCCGTGCTGCTTTGCTGTTCCGCGCTGGTCTCGGCTTCCGAAACCGCCTTTTTCTCGCTCTCTCCGCATCAGGCGGAGGGACTTCGCAACCGTCCCTCACGCAGCAACAGCGCGGCACTGAGACTGTTGGACAAGTCCGATTACCTGCTCTCGACGATCCTCATCGCCAATAACCTGGTCAATATCTGCATCGTGATCCTGTCGAACGCGCTGATCAATTCGTGGATCGATTTCGGCGGTGCCACGGGACTGGAATTTGCCGTGAAAATGGTGGTCGTTACTTTCCTGCTGCTGCTCTTCGGCGAGATCATGCCTAAAATTTTCGCCACCTATAACTCTCTACGTGTCATCGGGCTGATGGCGGTGCCGCTCAGGTTTCTCTGTGCGCTGTTCCGTCCGGTATCGTACCTGCTGATCCGTTCGGGGAGTCTGATTAACCGCCGCATGGCGCAGAAAAAGGTCAATATCTCGATGGACGAGCTTTCGAATGCGATCGAGATGACTTCGGACCAGACCGTCGAAGAGAAGAAAATCCTTTCGGGTATCGTCGAGTTCGTCAATACGGAAGTAGGGGAGATCATGCGCTCGCGGGTCGAGGTGGTCGCGCTCGACGAAACGGAGGACTTCGCACGGGTCAAGGAGGTGATCATGCAGTCGGGCTATTCGCGTATTCCGGTTTACGAGGAAAACCTGGACAATGTGCGAGGCATTCTCTATGTAAAGGATGTGTTGCCTTATATTTCCGCCGCGGACGATTTCGGCTGGACGAACCTTTGCCGCAAGCCCTATTTCGTGCCGGAACACAAGAAGATCAACAGCCTGCTCGAGGAGTTCCAGACCCAGAAAATCCACATTGCCATCGTTGTCGACGAGTACGGTTCGACGCTCGGTTTGATCTCCCTGGAGGATATCCTCGAGGAGATCGTGGGCGAGATTACCGACGAGTCGGATATCGAGCAGCAGTTTTATACGAAGGTTGCCCCCAATACCTATATTTTCGACGGCAAGACGCACCTGAACGACCTGTTGAAAGTGTTGGAACTGGATGACGGATACCTCGACAACTTCCGTGGCGATGCCGAAACGGTAGCGGGGCTGATGCTCGAAATCCGCCGCGATTTCCTGCGGCAGGGCGAGGTGCTCTACTGCCGCAAGCTGACCCTGACGGCCGAAGCGGTCGACGGGCACCGGATCGACAAGGTGCGCGTGGCGCTCGGGGAGTAAGTATCCGGAGGGTGCCGGAGCCGAATGGGAGGGATTGGAAAGGCAAAAAGCGGCAGCAGAAAAAACAAGAACAAGAACAAGAACAAGAACAAGAACAAGAACAAGAACAAGAACAAGAACAACAAAACCATAACCAAACAGCTACTAAAACGATTAATCAAACCGTAATGAAAAAACTGATTTTAATTTTGATGGTGGCGGTCTTTGCCGGGCGGATTTCGGCAGCGGATCAGCCGTCGCAATTGACAGACCAGCAAAAAGCCATGATGACCGCATTCCATGCGGCGACACCCGAGGACATCCACACCTGGGCGCATGAATTGCTCAAGGACGAGTACCGCGGCCGCCGTTCGGGAGATGTCGGTTACGACAAGGCGGTGACTTATGTGATCGACCATTTCAAGAAATGGGGCCTCAAGCCGATGGGTGACAACGGCACATACGAGAACACTTTTGCGCAGCCCTACAACGACGTGCAGAGCGTGGGACACCTGAAAGCCTTTTACCTGTTGGGCAAAGATACCGTCGTGAAAGACTACCTGCCGCGCAAGGATTATTTCCCGACCGCTCTTTCCGGCAACGGCGACGTGACCGGCGAGCTGGTTTATGTGGGTTACGGCGTGACTGCGCCCGAACTCAAATACGACGATTACAAGGGTGTCGACGTGCGCGGCAAGATCGTCTTGTGCGAAGGGGGTTACCCCTATCAGGGCAAAAACCTCGATACGCTGAAGATGTGGAGCGAGCACCAGCGTGCCGGGGCCAAAATCGCTGCGGCGGCCGAGGCGGGTGCGGCCGGAGTGCTCTTCGTGTCGAAATATGCCAATCCTTTTCCCCGCCGTGCGGAGGACGACGTGGTGGTGGCTTTCATCAGCGAGGCTACGGCCAAGGAACTGATGGCCGGTACGGGACGTACGCTCGGCCAGTGGCGTGACCGTTTCAAAGCCTTCAAAGGTAAGCCCGTTTTCACCGGACGTACCGTGAGCGTGGCGGCCGATACCAAATTCTATCCCGACAATACGACGGCCAATGTCGTCGGCGTCATTGAAGGTACCGATCCGGTACTCAAGAACGAATACATCATTCTCGGTGCGCACCTCGACCACCTGGGTATGCTGCCGGAGATGTATCCCGGTGCGCTGGACAATGTTTCGGGTTCGGTGATTATGATGGCGGCGGCCAAGGCGCTCGCTACCTCGGGCGTGCAGATGAAGCGCAGCGTGATCGTCGTGCTGTTCGCCGCAGAGGAACTCGGCGTGCTCGGAGCCGGGCACTATCTCAAAAGCATGCCTTTCCCGAAAGATAAAATCACCTGCATGGTCAACATCGATATGCTGGGGAAGGGTAACGGCCTGATGGTGAATACGGCGACCGAATGGAAAGATCTGGTACCCTATTTCCGTGACGGATCGGAGAATTGGGCGCGCCGTCCTTTCTCGACGGTGATGAACGATTGGAGCTATGCGACGCGGATGTTCACCGACGGCAATGCGTTCCAGAATGAAAAGATCCCGACTATCGAGATGCGTGCGACCGGCGGTCCGTGGCCGCAGGCTTACCATGTGCCCGAAGATACGATCGACCAGCTCGATCCCGTTATTATGGCCGATGCTGCCCGGGCGCTCTGCATCGCGGTGATCAACATTGCGAATAAATAAGTCCCGGTCGGGCTTAGTTTAAACCTAAATAAACAAGGGAACCGCATCGATCGATGCGGTTCCCTTGTTGTTGTACGGTCCGGATTGTGCCGGGTTGCCTTTCGCCCGAGGCTGACTTGCCGCCGTTTCCGGTCTTGTGATTCTTATTGTCACCGCAAGTTTGTAAAGCCGGTGAAGTCTCAGGAGGAGGCTGCCTTTGTCGTTCAGTTATTTTTGTGGCTTATTTCTTCAGCCGGATGTCCTCGTATTCCACTTCGAGGCCTTTGCCGTAGGTGGTCATCGCCTTGCGGCTCATGCCCATGCTCGAGAAACCGCCGTCGTGGAACAGGTTCTGCATCGTTACCTTACGCGTCAGGTCCGAGAAGAGCGTCAGCACGTAGCCGGCACAGTCGTCGGCCGAAGCGTTGCCCAGCGGGGAAACGCGTTCTGCGTAGTCGAGCAGGTCTTCCATGCCCAATACGCCCTTGCCGGCCGTGGTCGGGGTGGGCGACTGCGAGACGGTATTGATGCGTACGCACTTTTCACGGCCGTAGATGTAGCCGAAACTGCGTGCGATTGATTCGAGCAGAGCTTTCGCGTCAGCCATATCGTTATAGCCGTAAAGCGTACGCTGCGCTGCGATGTAGGTCAGTGCGACGATCGAGCCCCAATCGTTGATCGCATCTTTTTTGCGTGCGACCTGAATGACTTTGTGGAACGAGATGGCCGAAATGTCGAGCGTTTTGGCGAGGTAGTCGTAATCGAGGTCGTCGTAGGTGCGTCCCTTGCGGACGTTGGGCGACATGCCTATCGAGTGGAGGATGAAATCGAACTTGCCTCCGAAATGTTCCATGGTTTGGTCGATCAGGTTCTCGAGGTCTTTTACGCTGGTCGCGTCGGCCGCGATCACCGGGGCGTTGCACGCCTTTGCCAGTTCGTCGATTGTGCCCATGCGGATCGAGACGGGAGTATTGGTCAGTACGATCTCGGCGCCCTCTTCCACGGCCCGTTGTGCCACTTTCCATGCGATCGACTGTTCGTTCAGTGCCCCGAAGACGAGGCCCTTTTTCCCTTTAAGAAGATTGTATGCCATATGTTTTTCTATAAATTGGTCGGGGCAAAGGTACTAAAATATCCCGGAAAGCAAACTCCGTGCCGCTATTCGGCTTATGCTGAAATGCTTATCCTGTTTGAGCCGGTGTGCTTTTTCCTGTCGGTACGGGGACTCCGGTGCGTTTTGGCGCGTTCTTTTTTAGTGGGATATGGTCCTGTAACTCCGCCCGGAGGAAAACCCGTGGCCGGGAAGAGAGACCGGTTGCAATGAAAATTACTGCCGCTGGAACAGGTAGGTGATCGTGCCGGACTGGCTCGCGGGAGCCGACGCGTCGACATTGAAGCGCGACAGGCGTGCGGCTTCCAGTGCACGTTCCGAGAGGCATTCCTCGCCGGAAGTGGAGCTCCGCACGCTGGCCGAGGTGACCTTGCCGTTGCGGTTGACGCTGATGGAAACGACCACCTGGCCGCTTCCCTCGCACTGGTAAGCGGGGACGTGCATGTAGGTAAACGTACGCCCGGCCAGCGAAAAAGAGATCAAGACGTTACCTGTGACGCGGACATCCTCCTGTTTTTTGCCCTGGTTGTCCTTGCTCCGCTTGCCGGCGTTGTGCGCGTCGATCATCGCCTGTTCTTCGCGCAGGCCGCGTTCGTAGGCTTCGCGCGAGGCGCGCATGCGCGCCGCCACGGCGTCGGCCTCGTCGGCGATATTGTCCGGGATCGGGCTGCCGTTCGAACTGCCCTGCGAGCCGCCCGAACCGGCCCCGCTGGTGCGTTCGTTCTGGCGGGAGGCTTCGTTGCGGGCGTCTTCGTTGGAAATGGCGTTATGCGCATTGCTCAGGTCGGCCTCCATCTGCCGGCGCTCTTCGGGTGTCAGCTCCTGTTTTTGCTCGGGAGGCGGGGGAACCATGTCCAGGTAGATCGTATGTTGGTCGGGCGGAGCGCCTCCTACGACCAGTTTGGTCGTGACGAAAATGATGCCGAGCACCAGATAAGCGATGATCATCACACAGAGTCCCACCTTGTGTTCGTAGGTCCATGTGCCCAGGTCGACCGGCTGCGGATCGAACGGCAAAACGATCCGGCCCCGCCTCGGATCGCGGGGCGCGGCGGGCTGTTGCTGTCCGGAGAAAGCTGCCTGAGTGGAGGTTGGACGGGGATCTGGATTCATCGCTTTGTTATAAAAGAGAAGCAAAATTACGATTTCTTTGAAAAAAAATAATACCTTTGCACCTAAATTATTTACAAAAATCATGTCGCAGAAACAACAGACATTGAACGGCCCCCTCTCTTTTCAGGGAAAAGGGCTACATACCGGGCTTAATGTACAGATGACTTTCCTGCCTGCCGAGGCGGGTAGCGGGATCCGGTTCCGCCGGACGGATTTGGAAGGGGCTCCCGAAGTGGAGGCCCTGGCCGATTACGTGGTCGACACCTCGAGGGGGACGACCATTGAGCGCAAAGGCGTGCGCGTGAGCACGATCGAGCATGTGATGGCCGCGCTGTGGTCGTGCGGCGTGGATAATGCGGTGGTAGAGGTCGATGCGCCCGAAACGCCGATTATGGACGGTTCGGCCCGCGAATATGCCGAGGCGATCGCCTCCGTAGGGCTTCAGGAGCAGGATGCCGACCGGGTGTACTACGACATCAACGAAAAGACGGTCTTTTCGATCGAGGACAAAGGGGTCGAAATCGCGGCCTATCCCGACGACAAGTTCACGGTCAATGTCAACATAGATTTCAATTCGAAAATTTTGGGCAACCAGTATGCCCGGCTCGACAACATCGAGAATTTTTCCTCGGGAATCGCCCCGTGCCGGACGTTCGTTTTCCTGCACGAGATCGAGCAGCTGTTGCAGCACAACCTGATCAAAGGCGGCGACCTGGACAATGCGATCGTGATCGTCGAGCGCGACATCACGCCCGAAGAGCTCGAACGCCTTTCGAAGCTCTGCAACAAGGCCGATATCAAGGTTACCAAAGGATACCTCAACAACCTCAAGCTGCGCTTCCCGAACGAATGCGCGCGCCACAAACTGCTCGACGTACTGGGCGATCTGGCGCTGATCGGGGTGCGTATCCGGGGCAGCATCGTGGCCAACAAACCGGGTCACTTCGCCAATACCGAGTTCGCGAAGCTGGTGCGCAAGAACATCAAGCGTGATTCGGTGCGGCCTTCCTACCGGTACAATCCCAATACGGAACCCGAATACGATATCAACCAGATCCGGTCGATGCTGCCACACCGTCCTCCGTTCCTGTTGGTCGACAAAGTGATGCATGTCGATTCGGAACATGTGATCGGCATCAAGAACGTGACGATGAACGAACCGTTCTTCGTGGGCCACTTCCCCGAGGAGCCGGTGATGCCGGGCGTGCTGATCGTCGAGGCCATGGCGCAGTGCAGCGGCATCATGGTCTTGAGCAACGTCCCCGACCCGGAGAACTACTCGACCTACTTTATGAAGATCGACGGCGTGAAATTCAAGCGCAAGGTCGTTCCGGGCGACACGCTGCAATTCGAAATCCACCTGCTGGAACCCATCCGCCGGGGCGTCGCCCTCGTGGAGGCCAAGGCGTTCGTCGGCGAGACGCTCGCCTGCGAGGCCGTGATGATGGCGCAGGTAGTCAAAAACAAAAAATAGAGGAAATGATCAGCAACCTGGCCTATATCCACCCCGACGCCAAACTCGGAGCCAACGTCACGGTGGAACCATTTGCCTATATCGCGGGCGACACGGTGATCGGCGACGACTGCTGGATCGGTCCCGGAGCCGTGATCCACGACGGGGCGCGCATCGGCAGGCGATGCCGCATCCACACCGCCGCTTCGGTCGCATGCCTTCCGCAGGACCTGAAATTCGCCGGCGAAATCACCACCTGCGAAATCGGCGACGACAACGACATCCGCGAGTACGTGACCATCAGCCGCGGAACCGCCTCGACCGGAACCACGCGCATCGGCTCGAAAAACCTGCTGATGGCCTACGTCCACATCGGGCACGACTGCATCATCGGCAGCAACTGCGTGATCGCCAACCGCGTGTCGCTCGCCGGCGAAGTGCACGTCGGCGACTGGGTGGTCATCGGCGGCCACGCCGCCGTCCACCAGTGGACCCACATCGGGGCGCACGCCATGGTGCAGGGCGGCGCGCTGCTGGGGCAGGACCTCCCGCCCTACGTCATCGTGCGCAACGACACGCTCCGTTTCGCGGGCATCAACAAGATCGGGCTTGCGCGCCGCGGCTTTTCGCACGAACGCATCGCCGAGATCCACGACGCCTGCCGCATCCTCTTCCAGAGCGGCCTGAACTACCTGAACGGTTGCGACGAGGTCGAAAAGCAGGTTCCGCAAAGTCCCGAGCGCGATACGCTCCTCGAATTCATCCGCACCTCGAAACGCGGCATCATCAAACCCTACGAATCGCGTTGCAAAGAGGAGTAAATTTTGCGTATAAATATTGGTATATCGGAATTTTTCACTATATTTGCGGTGTCGAAAGACAGCGTGAAGGGTAAGGGGACGGGCAGTCCCCTTATTTCATACTTACACCGGACCGAAATTCAACGACTATGATAGAGACGAAAAAGATAATCGAAGCGGCGGAACGTCATTTGGAAGGCTCCGATATGTTCGTGGTGGAGTGCACCTCGACCCCGGGCAACGAAATCGAACTGACGATCGACAGCGACACGTCGGTCGGCATCGACGCCTGCGCGGAGTTGAGCCGCGCCGTCGAAGCGCAGTTCGACCGCGACGAGGAGGATTTTTCGCTGACGGTCATGTCGGCCGGCATCGGCTCGGAGCTGAAAAGCCTGCGCCAGTACCGCAAACTCGCCGGCAAATCGGCCGAGGTGCTGCTCACCAGCGGCGTGAAGATACTGGCCAAGCTGGAGGAGGTCACCGACGAAGGCATCACCCTCTCCTACGAGGAGAAGCAGGCCGTCGAGGGCAAAAAGAAGAAACAGTTGGTGAAAGTCACGCGCAGCTACCCCTTCGATCAGATCAAGTACACGAAGGAGTGGCTGGATTTCAAGTAACAATTAAAAATCAGATAAAGCACACAATGGACAATCTCAATCTCATCAGCAACTTTGCCGAATTCAAAGAGCTGAAGAACATCGACAAGTCGACGATGATCGGCGTGCTGGAGGACGTCTTCCGCCACGCGCTGCAAAAACAGTATGAAACGGACGAGAATTTCGACGTCATCATCAACCCCGAGAAAGGCGACCTCGAAATCTGGCGCAACCGCACGGTCGTCGAGGACGACGCCGTCGAAGACCCCAACGCACAGATTTCCGTCTCGGAGGTCAAGGCCATCGACCCCACCTACGAGATTGGAGACGAATACGCCGACGAGATCAAACTCTCCTCGTTCGGCCGCCGCGCCGTGCTGTCGCTGCGCCAGAACCTCGCCTCGCGCATCCTCGATCTGGAGAAGGCCAGCCTCTACGAAAAATACTCGGAGAAGGTCGGCGACATCGTCACGGGCGAGGTCTACCAGGTGTGGAAAAAGGAGGTGCTGATCCTCGACGACGAGGAGAACGAGCTGA
>ERZ857775.520-NODE-520-length-54794-cov-14.518588_pt1 | contig 54794 bp, 43 predicted proteins | sample MGYA00519698_ERZ857775 | MGnify/ENA primary metagenome ERZ857775 (study PRJEB31778, sample SAMEA3449363) | human gut metagenome | biome: human gut; feature: human-associated habitat; material: faeces | place: United Kingdom | collected 2010/2012 ...
GGCCGGAGGCCCGATGGATGCCATATGCCCCTCTGCGCCGCAGGCGCAGGCCCCTTCGGGAATACCGGCAAGCACCACCCTTTGAACCCTTTTGTGCATACGAAAAAACCGGATGATTTCTCATCCGGTTTTTTGATGCCTTTTTTATTTCAGATAAGCGGTAGCTTTCAGCATGAACATGTTGTCCATCTTCCGGCCGCCCATGTCCTTGGCGTTGAAGCCGTATTCCGCATCAATGATAAGGCCTCTCATGGGAACGAAGGAGGCTTTGGCCAGGAAGAATTTGGCGCCGCCGTAGTTCTTGCCGTCTACCTTGCCGCCGTATTTGGCAGTGTCGTCCATAACGTCAGCGATATAGGCCGGTACGTTCTTCATGCCATGCCAGTCCTTGTATACATGGCCCATGTACTGATCCACAATATCGTCGGAGGAGCCGCCGAAGTAGCTGCCTGCCTGGCTGTATACGTAGTCAAGACCCACTTCGAAGGAACGAGCTTTCAATACATCGGCAGTGCCGTAGTGGAGACCATAGTTGAAGCTGTAAGGTCTTTCTTCATTCAGCGGCAGTTTCCGCAGGTTCTTTACAAATTCACCCTGTACATGCCACATGGGGGTGACATAGTAGGCGCCGGCAAAACCATAGGCTCTGCAGATTTTACCTACCGGGCCATTGGCAGTCATGCCGTAGGCATGGAATTCCCACTGCTGTGGCTTCTTGAAAATGTAGGAAGCATAGGTGACTGGTACGTCCTGGTCGCTGCCCCAGTCTTCGTTCTGCATAAATACGGCAGTATCTCCATTAATCGTCATATTGCCTGAAGAAGATAAAGCAGCCATCTGATTCAGTGTACCTTGTAAGTACTGTGGCTTAACCCCAAGCTGACTAGCAAGTCCCCCGACCATTTCCTGCTGTTTAGCCTCAGAAAGTGATGGAAGGATTTTAGCTTTATCCACAATGTCATTGATCATTTTTTCTCTGGCAACTACATTGCCGAGGGCTTTAAGGTTGATAGCCTGGTTCACTGGTCCGTTTCCTGCAGTAAGGATGGCAGAAATCAAACCTGCATTGCTGCCGGAGCCTTTGATATCCATGCCGTGAATCATGGGGCGGGTGTAGTTATAGTTAATATCCGTAGCCCGGCCATGAGCAATGGTGAAACGGCCGCCCTGGCGGTAGTCGCCGAAGGAGATGAAGGCGCCTTTGAACTGGCCGTCGTAGGTGTAGCCGGTAACGCCCATTTTAACGGGGAACTGGCCGATGCCGATGAGGTTCTTGGAGGGGCCGAAGGGGAGCTTGGAGGTATCCTGTTTCGGTCCGAAGTGGTAGGTAGCCCACAGGCGGTTCATGTGGAAGTCGCCGTCGCCGTATCCGGTCCTTGTTTTGTCGGAATCACTGCTTTCGCGGCTGGACCAGTCCTGACGGTTGGGAGCAAAGGGAGTGGAGCCGTTCATGCTCATGGTGGTTTCCAGCTGGCTGTACACGGTGCTTCTGTCATTGACGTTGGCCATGGTGTTGAGACGTACCCGAAGGCTCAGTTCATCGTGGCTGGATTTATTGTCTTTGTATACATTGTCATAGCGGGGAATGTCCTGCACCCGGATTTCCGTAATGTTGGACAGATTGCCTGTCTTCTTTTCCAGTTCCTTCACCCGGACGCCCAGGCTCTGGAGTTCGCCGGCGTATTCGGCGGAGAGCTTCTGCACCGTGGCTCTCTGGCTGTCGTTTAAGGTTCCTTCTTTAGCCATAAGGCGGGCAATGATCTGGGCCAGTTCATAACGGCTTACATTCTTATCCCCTTTGAATGTACCGTCAGGATATCCATCCACCACACCCTGGTCAGACAGCTGGGATACAGCCTGGTAGGCCCAGGAGGATGTATCTACATCAGCAAAGGGATTGGCAGCGGAAACGTTGAAGGCGGTGGCTGCAAAGAGGGCAGCCAGTGTGGTTTTCAGAAGGCAGTGGTTCATTTTCTCTCCCCGGAGCTTTCGGTAAGCTCTCTAAATTCTCAAATGGATTTTTATTTTTAAAACGTTAGTATGAAATTGAATGATTTTCAGCTCATGAAACTAAAGCATTATACACTGAAATGAAATAGTTTGTCAATAGGAATTAGCACCTGATGCTAAAACGGCAAGGATACCCTATTTTTCTCACTAAAAATCATATAGCTTCCATAAAAAAAGAGACCTGTGCCAGGTCTCTTTTGAGAATATTTCTCTGTTTTTCCCTTTGAAAGGGCATTTCCTTTCATAAAGAAGCTGTATTTTATTTCGTTTTGATGAATTCCGTTTGAATTAACCGGGCACTCTTCAAAACCACATAGGCAATGACGCAGCCGGCGCCGCAGGAAATAGAAAAGAGGGATACATAGAAGAGGGCCCCTTTGGAAGAGCCCATAAAAAGGGCCGCAATGGGATAGGACAGAAGGCCGCCGATGAGGGAGGTGCCCACAAACTCGCCCAGCACCGCCGCCCACAGGGTATGGAGCCGGCTGTAGAGGAACCCAGACAGGAAGGCGCCTACCATGGATCCGGGGAAAGCCAGAAGGCTTCCGGTGCCCAGAAGATTTCGAATCACCGACGTGCAGAACGCCGCCGACGTGCTGTACCGGCTGCCGCAGAGCACGGCCAGGAAAATATTAATCATGTGCTGCAGCGGAAAAGCCCGGGTCACCCCCAGGGGAAAGGAAAAGAGAGGGGAAAGAAGCACCCCCGCCGCCGTCAAAAGGGCTGCCAGTATCCATTTCCGATATGATTTGTCCTCTGTATAGTTCATCGCGGCCTCCTGTATGGAATGATTTATGTATAGCATAGCACTTGGACATGTGGGTGAAAAGGGGGGCGGCTCCGCCTTTGGACACACCTGCGGTGTGAGGGTTGACGGGGCTTCGCCCCGAAGGTTGTGGCCGCCTGTCGGCGGCGGGTTGTGTTCGCTAGCGCTCAGAGGGGCGACAGCGCCTGCGGCGCTGAGGGTGGTGGTGGCGGCTTCGCCGCAGATTTAAAAAAAAGGGGGCGCGGCTTGCGCCGCAGGTTGTGTAGAAGGGTTGCATCGCTTCGCTCAGGGGGCAACGGCCCTTCGGGCCGAGGGGAGTGGTGGCGGCTGACGCCGCAGATTTAAAAAAAAGGGGGGGCGCGGCTGGCGCCGCGGGTTGTGTAGAAGGGTTGTGAAGGGAAAGGTTGACGGCCCTCCGAGCCGAAGGTTGTGGCCGCCTGTCGGCGGCGGGTTGTGTTCGCTTCGCTCAGGGGGCGACAGCCCTGACGGGCTGAGGGTTGTGGTGGCGGCTCCGCCGCATGTTTTTAATGCCGCCTTTCAGTCGTCCCCCTTCCACCGCTTCGCGGTCCCCCTCTGCCCCGTTGGAAAGCATCTCACTTGTACCCATAGTTGGAAGACGCAAGAGTGGGCAAGGTTCCCTGTCCCACGGAAAAAAGCATTAAAAAAACAGCCCGAGGGCTGTTTTTTTTAATGATTTTTTATTGGATGGAAGCTCTCACTTTTTCCAAAGCATCCCGATCCGTCATGTTCCAGGTCAGGGGCGTCAGGGTAGGATAGCCGCGGTGAATCCAGAAAACGTCGGTGTCCGGCGCTGCATCGGGCAGCATTTTTCCGGAAAGCCAGAATCCCAGGTGGCCCGAGGGATCCTTCATTTCACGGATGGCGTTTTCATAGCGCTGCACCCCCAGCTTTGCCACTTTCAGGTTTGCAAAGGAAAGTCCCTTTCCTTCCTTCGGCATGTTGAGGCTCAGGGTGCCTTTGTATTTTTCATCTACGAAATATTTCTTTACCACTTCCAAGGCAAAGGAGGATGCCTTTTCCAGGAACTCCTTATCCTTGATGGTTTCTGCGGAAATGGCCATGGAGGGAATGCCGAAGACCGCCCCTTCCAGCGCACCGGCCACGGTGCCGCTGTAAAGGCAGTCGGTGCCGCTGTTGTAGCCGTTATTGATGCCTGATACCACCAGATCCGGCATATCGTTCCTGAGCCAGTGCTCCAGGGCCAGCTTGCAGCAGTCGGCGGTGGTGCCGTTGCAGGAAAGGACGGAAATATTGTCTCCGTAGCTTTCCTTGTGCCACATGCGGAGGTAGGTCTGAAGGGACAGGGAGGAGGAGCAGGAGCTTCTGCCCCGGTTCGGTGCAATGACAGTGACCCGGCCTAAAGCGGACAGTTTCTTTGCCATTTCAATCAGTCCGGGAGACTCGAATCCGTCATCATTGGTCATAAAAATGTGCATAGTTCACCTGATTTCTTAAAAATAAAATCTCATCCCTTTTATTTTACCATATAAATAGAAAAGGTTCTATATGGGCTTTGTAAAGGAAATACAAAAGGGCTGTGAAAGAATGTTCAATCATTTTTCACAGCCCTCTCTGACCGACACACTACAGACTTTCTTTCCTCTTCAGAAAATGGAAGAAGGAGTGGTTTTCAAAGAAAAGGAAAATCATAGGCATAACGAGAAGGGTGAAGATGGTAGAGGTGAGAAGGCCGCCGATAATAACCCAGGCCATGGAGCTTCTTGTTTCCGCCCCCGCCGTCACCGCCAGAGCCGTAGGCAGCATGCCTACAATCATGGTGAAGGTAGTCATGAGGATAGGGCGGAGCCTTGTCTTTCCTGCTTCTATGACCGCCTCTTTTGGATTCATGCCCTTTGTGTGCATGAGGGTTAAGGTATAGTCCAGAAGGAGGGTGCCGTTTTTCGCCACCACGCCATCCATGACGATAATGCCGATCATGGAGTAAATGTTAAGGGAATCATTCATGAGGAAGAGGAAGAAAAGGGATCCGATGAGGCCAAAGGGCAGGGAAAACATGCGGATGAAGGATGTCTTGGCGGACTCATAGAGCACGGATAGAATCATGTAGACCAGCACCATGCCCATGAGGAGGGCTCCCAGAAGTTCCCGGAAGCTTTCATTCATGCTGTCCGCCTGTCCGGAGAAGCGGAAGCTGACGGACTGGGGCAGTCCTGCCTCATTCAGGTCGTCAGTGACCTGGCTGATGACCTGGCTTAAGGGACGGCTGCCGGGATTGCCGCCGATAATGATGGACCGCTGCTTGTCGGTGCGGTTGATGGTGATAGGCCCTTCTTCATCTTTGATCTCAGCCACATCAGATATGTAAACCATTCCTTTTTTCGTTTCCACCGGAATGGCTGCCAGGTCCGATTTCCTGTAGGACTCGCCGCCGTTGAAATAGACATTGATGTCCGTATCGTTTCCGTTATTCTTCACGTCGTTGGGAAGGACGCCTCCGCCGCTGCCGCTGATGGCGGAAGACAGGGTATCATAGAGGCTTCCTACGGTGACACCATAGTACTTGAGCTTATCCCTGTCCGGAATGATGGAGAGTTCCGGCAGTCCTTCCTGGTAGGTGGAGCTCACATCGGTGACGCCGTAGTCCCCGTTTTTCAGCATATTTTCAGCCTTTTCCGAAGCAGCAATGAGGTCTTTCATATTGTTGCCCCGAAGCTCCAGACGGAAGGCGCCGCCGCCCTGGCCCAGACCGCCACCGGAGGTACCGGACACGGAGGCCTGGTCTTCCTTGATTCGCACGTCGCCGTCATGAATGTTTTGGGAAATCCAGTTTCTCATTTCATCGGTGATTTCCCAGATAGAACGGCTCCGGTCCTCTCTTTTTTCCAGAGATACCCGGATACGGCCGGAGTTGACACCGGTGCCGCCGCCAACCATGGCCATGTAGTAGGAGGCCTCCGGCACCTGGGACAGATAATCTTCCAGCTGGGCGGTGACCTTATCGGTGCGCTCCACACTGGCGTCGGTGGGCAGCTTGATCTGAACATTAAAACCGCTCTCGTCGGTGCGGGGCATGTATTCCCTGCCTATAATGCCCAGGGGCACCATGGCCGTAAAGAGGACAAGGGACAAAGCGGTGCCTGCCAGAAGCTTCTTCTTGTGGAAAAAGCTCCAGTGCAGGGCTTCGCCGTAGAAATCCTGCACCCCCCTTTCCCATTTGTCCACCGCCCGCCAGAGCTTTGTATCCGGCACAGTGAGTCCTTTTTTGAAGAAGCGGGAGGCCAGCATGGGGGTCAGGGTGAAGGAAATGAAGAGGGAAAAGAGGGAGGCAAAGACGATAGTCAGGCCGAACTGCCGGAAGAACTGGCCGGTCATGCTGGACATGAAGGCGATAGGAAGGTATACCACCACATCGCAGAGGGTAATGGCAATGGCCGCCATGCCGATTTCCATACGGCCGTTCACCGCCGCTTCCTCCGGCCTTTCCCCCTTTGCCAGATGGCGGTGGATATTTTCCAAAACCACGATGGAGTCATCCACCAGGATGCCGATGCAGAGGGTCATGCCCATGAGGGACATCATGTTGAAGGTAAAGCCTGCCAGATACATGGCAAAGAAAGAGGCAATGAGGGAGGTGGGAATGGCAATCATAACCGCCGCCGCAGACCGCCAGCCCCTGAGGAAGAGGAAAAGCACCAGGCCTGTGGTGAAGAGGCCTTCCACCAGGGTGCCCAGGGTATTGTGAAGGGCAGTCCTTACATAGGCGGCGGAATCGTTGACCACGATGAACTGATAGTCCGGGTATTCCTTCTTCATCTGCTCCAGCACTTCCATCACTCCGTCGGAGGTGGACACCAGGTTGGCATTGCTGTTTTTATAAATGGAAATCCCGATGGCATCCTGTCCGTTAATCCGGGCATAGCGGGACACCTTCTTATCCTCCCGCACCACATCTCCCAGGGCGGTGAGGGGAATGGAATCACCGTTTCCTCTGGTGAGATGGATTTTCTTGATATCCTCCACCGAATGGTACTGGGCATTGAGACGGATCTGGGTCTGCCGCCGGTCCGTGTAGGAAGAGCCGGCAGGGGCCAGTTTGTTTTCCCTTTTCAGGGCGGTAATGATGTCATCCATGGAAACGCCGTAGTAGGCCAGTTTGTCCCGATCTACCTTCACGGCGATTTCCCTGTCCCTGCCGCCGGAAAGTTCCACATCCGACACGCCGTCGGCCTTGGTGAAATCATTGACAAGGCTGTTGTCCGCCAGGGAGTACATTTCATCCAGGGGATGGGAGGACACCAGCGCCAGATCCAGGATAGGCGCCGCGTCCATATCCCGCTTTTCCACCACCGGATCATCCGCATCGTCAGGAAGGCTCTTCCTGATGGCATTCACCTTCTGGGACGCATCCACCGCCGCCGCGTCCACATCGGCATCAAAATTCAATTCCAGTGTCACCTGGGACCGCCCGGTTCTTGATTTAGAGGTAATGTGCTTCACGTTGGACACGGAGGAAAGGGCATCCTCCACAGGCTTTGTAATCTGCTGTTCCACGGACTCCGCATCGGCGCCGCTGTAGGTGACGCTCACCACCACATAGGGCGTATTGATTTTAGGGTAAAGCTCCACACCCATGCGGTAATAGCTGTAAAGGCCCAGGGTGACGAAGAAGAGGACGATCATCACAATGCCGATGGGATGGGTAACGGCATAGCGGGTCATATTGAACCGGTTCATAGGCCCTCCTCCACGTCTGCAGTGCTTCCGTCCTTCAGCTTGGAAATATTGGTCACCGCCACCCTGTCTCCTTCGGAAATGCCCTTCAGGATTTCTATGGAATCATCGTTATAAAGGCCGGTTTTCACTTCCACCTTCTTTACCTTATGGCTGCTGTCTACAAGGAAAGCCCACTTTTTGCCGTTATTCTCAAGAACCGCTTCCTTGGGCACAAAGAAGGTATTCTTCCTTTCCAGGGCCTCCACCTCGCTCCTTCCGAAAAGACCGCCTCGAAGAGACGTTTCCTTCCTGTCAAGGAGAATCCGTACTTTGTAGGAATGGGTGGCTGCATCCAGGGCCGGGCTGATATAAATGATTTTTCCTTTTACCGTCTCCCCTAAGGAATCAATGGAAACGGAAAGATGCATGCCTTCCTGCAGGACGCCTACATCCTGCTCCGCCACGGCACAGTCCAGGTAGAGGGCGCTGTTGTCTACAATGGTTAAAAGCTTCTGTCCTGCCGATGCCCATTCGCCTGCCTCCGCTTCCCGGTAACCGATAGTTCCGGATACCGGCGCATAGATGGACATATCCTCCTTCTGACTTTCCAGGGCATCCACCAGGTAAGCCGCCTTCTCCGCCGCCGCTTCCTTGCCCGCAATCACCGCCGGCACGCCGCCTATATCCTGGCCGGTGAGGCTTTGGAGGGCAGCTCTGGCTTCCATCATGGCCCGGTACTTATCATCCAGCTCCTGCTTTGACACAGCCCCCTGCTGAAAGAGGGTGTCGTAGCGTTGATAGGTGGTCAGGGCATTGTCATAATCGCTCTCCGCCTTCATGGTACCTGCATCATAGGAAGACCGGCTTTCCACTGCATCCGCCGCTGCTGCCTCGCTGCCTGCCCGGTTCTGGGCAATGGAAAGGGTAATATCCTTCGTATCCTGGGAAACCAGGATATCCCCCTTCTCCACCCTGTCCCCCAGATCCACATACACCTTTTCCAGCCGTCCCGCGTACTTGGGCGAAATATCCACAGAAGCTTTGGGCACCGTCTCACCGGACAGCACCACCCGTTTCATCATGTCCTTCCTTTCCATCCTTTCCACCTTCACCAGAGGCCGGGCAGATACCTTGCGAGCGCCTCCCGCACTTCTATGGGTATAGGCATAGATGGCGATGAGGAGAATCATAAGAACGGAAAGCCATAGAATCACTTTGGCCCTTTTAGTATGGAGCGCAAGATGCATAAAAACCTCCCCGAAAAGCAGTCCCCCGGGGCCTGCTTTTTCTATTTCATACAGCACTGTACATTGTCCCTATGATTACCATTATACCCGACCGGACGCCTCTATACATAGGGAGCCTTCAGAATTTATGAATCTTTACAAAAAAAAACAGTGAAGAAATGTCACTCATTTCTTCACTGTCCTTTTCTTTACTGATCGATTTCCTTCTTTCTGGTGAGCTTAGCCTGCTCGAAATGCATGCTTCTGGTGTGGATGGTATGAACCCAGCCTTTCTTATGGCGATCCTTCCAGCCCAGGATGGTGACGGGAATCCAGGAGTACATGAAAATCGGATAGATGAGCCAGTAGAAATAAATCTTCAGAGGCACTTCGATCTGCAGCAGCACGATGAGTGGCACTACGGACTGGATGAAGCCCAGCACCGCCCAGAACTGGCGGGGCACCAGCACATCGTTGTAGAGAATCACCGTGAAGCAGGGATAGAACATGTTGATGTAGGTCATTACCAGGTAGAAGGTGGAGAGCAGCAGGAAATAGTTCTGCAGGAGCTGCATAATGCCGTCCAGGATGACGATGCTGTGGCGCTTGATACCTTCCTTCAAAAGGATGGGGATATAGCGCTCGGAGCAGTCGAACTGGCCCTGGGCCCACCTTTTTCTCTGGCGGCAGGATGCCATGAAGCCCAGCGGCTTTTCATCGTAAATGATGGCATCATGAACCCAGCAGGTGCGGATGCCGTGGGAGAGGCATTTCATGGAGAATTCCATGTCCTCCGTAAGGCAGTCGCAGCCCCAGCCGTATTTCTTTACAATATCCGCTGCAATGCACATGCCTGTACCGCCGAGGCAGGAGGACAGGCCCAGATTGTACTTGCCCAAGTGCCACAGGTGGTTGATGGTCCAGAAGGCAATGGCAAAGGTGCCGGATACCCAGGTATCGGTAGGATTCTTGGCGGACAGATACCCCTGCAGTACTTTCTGGCCCTTCAGGAGGCGGTTGTTCATCACCGCCAGGAAGTCCAGGTGCACCAGGTTGTCGGAGTCGAAGACGCAGAAGGCGTCATAGCCTTTGTTCAGGTCAAAAATCTTCGGGAAAACCCAGTCCATGGCGTAGCCTTTGCCTACCAGTTCCTTGTTGAACCTTTCAAATACATAGGCCCCGTGCTGGCGGGCAATGTCGGCGGTATGGTCGGTGCAGTTGTCCGCAATGACATACACGTCGTACAGCTCTTTAGGGTATTTCAGCATTTTCAGGTTTTCCAGGAGGTCCGCCAGCACCATTTCTTCATTATGGGCGGGGATAACCACGGCGAACCGGCTCTTAGGCAGCGCCAGATTTTTTTCTTTTCGATGCCACATGCCGAATACAGCAATGACTGTGTAGTAAATGGTAAAGAAGGCCACAATCAGCTGCACAGGAAGCATGATTATATCGAGTATGTGAGTCATCATTCGTTCCCTTCGCCATCTCCTCCGGCAGTTCTTCTAGTTCTTCTGGCTTTCCGTTTAGCCTTTCTGCGATTCAGGAAGGTATTCATCATACCGAAGAGGATGTATCCGGCACAGAGGGCAGCTGCCCATACAGGCCAGTAGAAAATGGTTGAAATAATAAAGAAGGCCAGGCAGATGAGGAGTGCCGGCAGATGAAGCTGGTCGGCGCTGGCTCCCTTGTTATCGGGATAGTGGATTTCACTGACCATGAGGAAGGCCAGAAGGAGGACGCAGAGTACGGCCAGCCAGTTCCAAATTTTAATGCCCGACAGCACATAGGCTGCCACAATGACGCCGGTAGTCGGGCAGGGAAGACCTTCAAAGTAGCCGTGTACGCTGGTAACCTTGACGTTGAACCGGGCCAGGCGGAAGGCACAGAATGTGCCCAGAAGGGCGCAGGGAATGAATCCCAGGGGCCCCAGCTCATGAAGCTGGTAAGCATACATGAGGGCGCCGGCGGCAATGCCGAAGGAAATATCATCGGACAGGGAGTCCAGTTCCACCCCCATGGGGCCTGCGGTATGGAGGGCTCTTGCCACCCTGCCGTCAAGGGCATCCGCCACCATGGCGATAAGAATAAATACTGCCGCCGTTTTGAAATTTCCCTGTATGGACATCATAATCGACAGCCCGCCAAACAATGCATTCGTGGCGGTTACTGCATTTGCAATCCAAGATTTGTTCACTTATTTCAGCCTCCCTACGACCGTCAGACCACCTTTGACCTTATCCCCTTTTTTCACGCAGATTTCGCAGTCGCCGGGGATGTAGAGCTCCGTGCAGGAACCGAACTTGATCATGCCGTACAGTTCCCCCTTCACCAGCTTGTCCCCCAGGTTCTTCCAGGAAACCACCCGTCTTGCCAGAATGCCGGCAATGAGGATGACCAGGATGGACCGGTTCTTACCGGTGATACCGATGGCTCCCCTTTCATTTTCAAAGCCCACGCCCTCTTTGTAGGCGGGCAGGAACCGGCCCTGGGTATAGGACTGGTACTTGATTTCCCCGGCCATGGGGCTGCGGTTGCAGTGCACATCGAAAATGGAGAGGAAAATAGTAATCTTGTGGCATTTCTCGCCAAGAAAGGTATCTTCCTCCACATCATGGGACACATCCACCACCGTACCATCTGCCGGCGACACCAGGATATCGTCGCCGGGGACGATTTTGTCATTTCTGGGCGGGCAGCGGAAGAAATAGGTAAAATACAGGCACAGTACAAAGGGTATCACCGCCAGGTAGTACCATTTCATATAACAGAGCACCGCTCCGATAAGGAAGGTTACCGCTATGAAAGGGTAGCCCTCCTGCAGTATAACAGGTTTTTTCAGCATCACTTACTCCCGCGTTCTTTTTTCCATTTTTTGACAGCCCGCATAAACCGCGGAAGTGCCATCATGCGGCCGATACGGCTGGGCTGCAGGTACAGCCGGTAAGCCCATTCCAGCCGGTTTCGCTGCATCCAGAGAGGCGCCCTTTTCAGGTTGCCGCTCATGACGTCGAAAACGCCGCCGATACCCATGGAAAGGAGCCCCAGCTCCTCCCTGTGGGCATAGAGCCACTTTTCCTGCTTAGGCACGCCAAGGCCTGCAAAGAGGAGCTTCGCACCGCTCTTCTTAATATCTTCGATGATTTTCTTTTCTTCTTCTTCATTGAAATAGCCGTCGTGGCATCCTACCAGGGAAAAGCTTCCATGCTCCTCCATGAACTTTTTGGCCGCCTTTGCTGCCACCCCCGGATTTCCGCCGAGGAAATAGACCGGCCAGTTCATGGCGGACGCCCTTTTCAGAAGCTCCACTGTAAGATCCGCTCCGGTTACCCGCTCGGGGAAGGGGGTGCCCAGCTGCTCGCCGGCCCAGAGAACGCCGGCGCCGTCAGGAACTACCAAATCCGCCCCGTTCAGTATGCGGGCCAGATCCCTGTCCTCCTGGGCTATCATAATCATTTCCGCATTGGCTGTGGCAATCATGGAAGGCTTTCCCTCCATGATTCTCTCTTCCGCAAAGGCCAGTGCTTCCTTCATGGTTACCGCATGGATGCGGATATCCATGACTACATGGGATGTCAATGTTCTATCCTTCATTTCGTACTGTAATTCGGTGCTTCCTTCGTAATGCTTACATCATGGGGATGGCTTTCACGGAGGCCGGCGCCGGTGATTTCGATAAACTGGGTTTCTTCATTCATGGTCTTAATATCCGGCGTGCCGCAGTAGCCCATGGACGCGCGGAGACCGCCGATAAGCTGGAAGAGCACATCAGACACATGGCCCTTGTAGGGGATCTGCCCTTCGATGCCTTCCGGCACCAGCTTTTTGGCATTCTGCTGGAAATACCGGTCCTTGCTTCCTGCCTGCATGGCTCCCAGGGAACCCATGCCGCGGTAAGCTTTGTATTTCTTGCCCTGGTAAATGATGGTTTCTCCCGGGCTTTCATCGGTGCCTGCCAGAAGATTGCCCAGCATGACGGAGGAAGCGCCGGCGCCCAGTGCCTTGGCAATGTCGCCGGAGTACTGGATACCGCCGTCGGCAATAATGGGCACGCCTGTGCCTTCTGCCGCTCTGGCACAGTCATAAACCGCCGTAATCTGGGGCACGCCGATGCCTGCCACCACGCGGGTAGTGCAGATGGAGCCAGGGCCGATGCCTACCTTTACCGCATCCACCCCTGCTTCGATGAGGGCCTTGGTGGCATCATAGGTAGCCACATTGCCTGCGATGAGTTCCAAATGGGGGAAATCCTCACGCAGACGGCGGATGGTCTGAAGCACCCCTTCACTGTGGCCGTGGGCGGTGTCAATAACAAGCACATCCGCCCTGGCAGCCAGGAGGGCCTCCACCCTTTCTTCCACATCCGGCGTTACACCGATGGCAGCAGCTGCCAGAAGACGGCCGTCTTCATCCTTTACGGCATGGGGGTATTTCTTCATCTTTTCAATATCCCTGATGGTGATGAGTCCCTTCAGGTATCCGTCCTTATCCACCAGCGGCAGTTTTTCAATGCGGTGGGCCTTCAGGATTTCCTTGGCGTCATCAATGGTGGTATTTTCCGGTGCCGTTACCAGGCCTTCCGATGTCATGATGTCGCTGATGGGGCGGGAAAGGTCTGTTTCAAAGCGCATATCACGGTTGGTGATAATGCCTACCAGCTTTCCTTCCTCCGTAATGGGCACGCCGGAAATATGGTACTTGTTCATGAGTTCATCCGCATCGGCCAGGGTATTGTCCGGAGCCAGGTAGATAGGGTCCACAATGACGCCATGCTCGGAACGCTTGACCAGCTTCACTTCCCGGGACTGTTCATCAATGCTCATATTCTTGTGAATGACGCCGATACCGCCTTCACGGGCCATGGCAATGGCCATTTCCGCTTCCGTCACCGTATCCATGCCGGCACTCATAATAGGAATATTGAGACGGATATGTCTTGTGAGGTTCGTGCTCACGTCCACGTCCCTTGGAAGAACGGTGGAATGGGCAGGAATCAGGAGCACATCGTCAAAAGTAAGCCCTCTCTTGCCAAACTTGTCTGCTCTCATCATAGCCTCCATTTTCTTGAAATCAGTGATTCCTCTTTCATTGTTCAGGTATATGATTTTGAATCCATTAATTTCATTATTATAGCATAAATAAAAGGTACAGGAAAACAGGGAAATGCAAATGGCCCTACTCTTCCTCGTAAAGCCGTTTGAAAAATGCGCCGCCGAAGCGGTGGGACAGCTCTTCTTTGAAATCGGCGCCGCCGTCCACCGCCCGCTTTGCTTCCTTTCTGGCCATTTCCAGAAGGGGCAGGTCCCTTACGATGTCCGCCGCCTTCAGGTCCGGCATGCCATGCTGGTGATAGCCGAAGAATTCACCGGAGCCCCGCAGGAGGAGATCCTTCTCCGACAGGAGGAAGCCGTCCTGGATTTCGCACATAAGCTTCATCCGCGTTTCCGTCACTTCGTTATGGTTATCGGAGAAAAGGATGCAGTAGGACTGGGATTTTCCTCTGCCTACCCGGCCCCGCAGCTGGTGGAGCTGGGACAGGCCGAATCGGTCCGCCCCGTAGACGAACATGATGGTGGCATTGGGCACATTCACCCCGACTTCAATCACCGATGTGGCCACCAGCAGATTGATTTTCCCGCCGTGGAAATCCTCCATCACCCTTTCCTTGTCGCTGTTTTTCATGCGGCCGTGCACCAGCCCCACCTGGAACATGGGAAATACCTTATCCTTCAGCTCCTCGTACACCGCCACTGCGGAAGCCAGATCCTGCTTCTCGCTTTTTTCCACCAGGGGACAGACCACATACACCTGATGGCCTGCCGTCATTTCACGGCCCATGAAATTGAATACCCTTCGGAGCATACTGCTGCCGATGGCATAGGTCTTCACCGGATGACGGCCCGGCGGCATGCCCCGGATGGAGGATACGTCCAAATCCCCGTAAATGGAAAGGGCCATGGTACGGGGAATGGGGGTAGCCGTCATGACCAGGGTATGGGGGCAGCCCCCCTTGGTTTCCAGAGCCTTCCTCTGCCTCACGCCGAAGCGGTGCTGCTCATCGGTAATCACAAGGCCCAGATGGGCAAAAACCACATCCTTCTCAATGAGGGCATGGGTACCGATGAGCACATCGATGGAGCCATCCAGCAGACCCTGGAGGATTTCATTTCTATCCTTCGTCTTCGTCTGGCCGGAAAGATAGGCCACATGGATAGGAAGGCCTCTGTAAAACTCCTGGAAGGTATGGTAATGCTGCCCTGCCAGTACCTCCGTAGGCGCCATCAAGGCGCCCTGGTAGCCGTTTTCCACGATTTTTGCCAGGGCCAGGGCCGCCACCGCCGTCTTGCCGCTGCCCACGTCCCCCTGGATGAGGCGCTGCATGGGGATAAGCCCTTCCATATCATCCTCTATATCTGAAAAAGCCTGCCGCTGCCCTTCGGTAAGGCGGAAGGGGAAATGATCCCGCACCGCCTGCACCAGCTTTCCCGACGGCGCGCACTTGATACTCAGCACCTGCTTTTCCCTTTTCTTCCGCAGAAGGAGGATGCCTGCCTGCATGAAGAAAAGCTCCTCGAAGGCCGTGCGCCGGCGGGCCTCCTTCTGCTCCTCCCAGTTTTTGGGATTGTGCATGGCCCGGGCCGCCTCCAGCCGCCCCATGAGATGCTGCCGCTTCAGCGTCTCCACCGGCAGATTTTCCTCCATATCCTCCACATGGTCCAGGGCAAAGGAAATCATGTTCCTCATCTGGCTGATGCGGATGCCCTCGGTGAGAGGATACACCGGCACCAGCTTCTGGAAGGAGGGAAGCTCATCGGGTGAAATGAATTCCGTTTCCGCGCCGGATATCTGGAGCTTTCCGTAATTGTACTCGATTCTGCCATAGGCCAGCACGTAGGTGCCCTTCCGGAAGGTATCCCCCTTCCAGGGCTGGTTGAAATACACCAGTGTCACGGCGCCGGTGCCGTCGATGAGGAGCACGTTCACTATGGTCAGTCCCCGTCGGGGCGTGATTTTTCTCATGTTCGCCACCTGTCCGTAAATGACAGCCTCGTCGTCGGGGCGAAGCTCTTCCATCTTCGTAATCTTCGTCCAGTCCTGGTAGCGCCTGGGATAGAAGGAAACCAGGTCCTCCACCGTGGCAATGCCAAGCCTTGAGAGCTTTCCCTTCATGCTGGGCCCTACGCCCTTGATATACTGCACGGAATCTGATAAATGCATAGCAAGCCCTTCCCAAAAACAGCCCGGTCTGATACCATATACAGGTACCCCTTCCTGCAGGACAAAAGCCCTTTCCCGCTGCCGGGCAGAAACAGTTCTGCTTCTTTTATTATATTCCTGAAAATTGATTACGTAAAAGACTTGCTTAAAAAAAGTAATTGTGATATATTATGAATGTTGCAATTACGGAAGTGCAAGGAGGTGTAGCACATGGCTAACTACTGTGAAGTTTGCGGCAAGAAAACCGCTACGGGATTCAATGTATCCCATTCCCATCTGAAAACAAAGAGAACCTGGAAGCCGAATATCCAGAGAGTTCGCGTACTGGTAGACGGACAGGTCAAGAGAATGAATGTCTGCACTCGTTGCCTTCGTTCTCATAAAGTAAACAGAGATATCTGATTTATTGGCATTTTCGGCCGGCGAAAGCCGGCTTTTTTGCTGTCTGCTTATAAAGAAAAATGAAAAGGAGCGGTGAAATCATAGATTCTGTGATTTCACCGCTCCTTTCTTTGATTCATCTTCCCTTCACCCAGGGATGGTTGGACCGCCGGTGGCGAATCCGCCTTCTTCCCCAGGGAGAAATGACTCTTCTCGTGACAGGGCCCACCTCTTCCTTATGAAGATCAGACAGGTCACCTTTTAGTTCCTCATTCGCTTTTAGCTTTTTCGTCAGGGGAAGCAGCAGCTTCTTCAGCTTTTCCAGTACCTTCAACGCTTTTGTCATCCTTCCCGGCAGCTTCGGCTTCCTGCTGTTTCTGCCTTGCCCTTTCCTCGATTTTCGCCCGGTATTCCCCGGCAGCAGTCACCACCGTGTCCCTGGCCTGGCTGGCAGCCTGGGCAGCGGCCTCCTTGTAATAATTGGCGGACTTCACTACCTTATCGGAAATTTCCTGGGCTCTGGCCTGGGCTGTTTCCGCCTGCTCCTCTGCCTGGATTTTCAGCTTGTTTGCCTGGATTTTTGCTTCCTGCATCTGTACACGGGCCTGGGCCTTCAGCTTGTCCGACTTCAGCTTCATCTGCTGGGACTGGATTTCAGACTGGCGCTTCATTTCTTCTGTCTTCTTCTGAAGCTCCTCCATCTGCTCTTTGGCCTGGGCCTTCATTTCATCCGCCCGGCGGGCAGCATCCTTCCTGAACTCCCTGGACTTGATACGGGCAATGGCCTGCAGATCCCGGGCCGTCTTTTCCGCCGTTTCCTGGGCCACTTCAGAAGCCCCAAGGGCGGTGTACTTTGCCTTCTCGATCTGCTCGTCGGTGACGCCTGCCTTCTTCAGCGCATCCACCAGCTTATTTCCCAGAATGCCGGCAGATTCAGTAAGCTGGCGGGCCAGCTTGTCCACAGCTTCATGGGCCTTTTCCGGATATACCTCATCCCAGCTCTTCTTCAGGTCTGCTGTGAAATCCTTCTTCTCGTCGCCCAGAGGCTCATCCTTCTTCGGATTCTCCTCCAGCTCCTTCACATCCTTTTCCCCTTCCGCCTTTTCTTCCTCAAACACAGCGCGGTAAGGCTTCGTATCGTCGGGCATGCCGTCCTTGATCCAGCGCTGCGCCGCCTTGCCGATGCCATAGGTGACAGACACGCCGATGGGAATCTGCATGAGGGAAATAGGAATCAGCGTAGCCAGGGTGGAACCTACCACCGTAGCTCCCAGGGAACCGATAAAGGACAGCACTGCCTTCTGGTTCAGCTCCACGCCGTACACAGAGCCGATTTTGGAAATCATATATACTTCATTGGCCACCAGGGCTGCGGTGCCCAGAAGAGGAGCCGCCACAATCACACCGGCACGGCCGGAAGCCCAGCGGATGAGGCTTTCCGCCTCCTTATCCCTGTCATCGATGATATTCACTTCCATATCCGGTTCCGGAGAATCCACATGCACCTCTTCCGCTTCCTCTGCAACAGGCGCAGGTACCCTGGCCTCTTCCTTTTCTGCCGGAAGACCGGCTTCTGCCTTTTCCGCCGGAAGGCCGGCCTTCTCCTTCTCCAGAGGCAGACCGGCTGCCTCCTTTTCCATGGGCGGCTTTGCCGTTTCCTTTACTTCAGGAGCTGCTTCGGGACGAACAACCGGTGTCTTTTCCATATCTCTTTCTTCGCTCATAGAAACCTCCCTGCCCGGACAACCGGGCCGTAAACCATGAATCTGCCAATGTAAAGAATGGCTGATGTATCGTGATTTCAAACCATTACTTACCTCTATTATACCTAAAATCATCAAAAGCACCAATAAAAATTCTTATTTCGCATACACCTGCCATGGAGCACATTCTTTAAAGCGACCTGCTCTTTCATTGATCATACGCCCCTCAAACCGGAACTAAGAGAATAAGACATATACCAGCCAAGGATTTGCAGGATAAGGGAATGTCTGCCATGGAAGGAAACGGATGACTTGATTGCCACCTGTCTCATCGTCATTTCGAGCGGAGGACTGCACAGGAATGACGCAGCGGTTCTTGGAGCTAGTGAAGAGGAGTCGAGAAATCTCCCTCCTTTCAATCATACGAGCTGCAGAGCGGCAGGAGATCTCTCGACTCAGAGTATCATTGAGGCATGGCCGCTTATCTCCCACATAATGGCATGTACCTCCGCTCGAGATGACGCAGTGTCAGGCTGCTTACTGTCATCGTCAAAGGATTCTCTTGACTTGATTGCCACCTGTCCCATCGTCATTTCGGGGGGGGGAGGACTGCGCCGGAATGACGCGGCGGCAGGCCGCTTACTGTCCTTTGAGAACACAAAAAAGCAGGCGCAGGGCCTGCTTTTTGTAAGTAATTATTATTTACCCTGGAAATATTTGACGCCTGCTTCAAAGAGGGGCTGGTATTTATTTCCGCAGATGTTCTTGGCGATGTTATCGCCCCGTCTTTCGGTATGGCCCATCTTGCCCAGCACTCTGCCGTCGGGGCTGGTGATGCCTTCCACGGCCCAGGAGGAGCCGTTGGGGTTGAAGCGGCTGTCGTAGGTGGGATTGCCGTCAAAGTCGGTGTACTGGGTAGCAATCTGGCCGTTGGCTGCCAGGGCTTTGATCTGCTCGTCGGAGGCGATGAAGCGGCCTTCGCCGTGGCTGATGGCAATGCTGTAGAGGTCTCCGGGCTTGCAGAGGGAAAGCCAGGGGGACTTGGTGGATACCACTTTGGTGGTGACGAACCGGGAGAGGTGGCGTCCGATGGTGTTGAAGGTAAGGGTAGGCGCATGGCTGGTGAGGGGTTTGAATTCACCGTAGGGAACAAGGCCCAGTTTGATGAGGGCCTGGAAGCCGTTGCAGATGCCCAGGGCCAGACCGTCTCTTTCGTGGAGAAGCTTGTCCATGGCTTCCTTCAGCATATCGTTGCGGAAAACTGCCGCAATGAATTTGCCGCTGCCGTCCGGTTCGTCGCCGGCGGAGAAACCGCCGGGGAACATGACGATCTGGGCATGGCGGATGCGTTCTGCCATTTCTTCCACCGATGCCTTCAGTTCTGCAGAGTCCCGGTTTCTAAAGATGAAAATATCGGAAACGGCGCCGGCCCGTTCAAAGGCTCTGGCACTGTCCACTTCGCAGTTGTTGCCGGGCATGGTAGGAATGAATACCCGGGGTCTGGGAAGGTTGGTATGGACGTAGAACTGGGGAATAGCCTTTGTTTCCGGCAGCACCGGAGAAGGCTTATCAATGCTTTCCGCCCGCCGCGGGAAGATGAGATCCAGCGGTTTTTCATAGGCCGACAGAAGATCCGAGAGAGCGATGGATTCACCGTAGAGCTCCATGGTATCTCCGCCGATAGTACCCAGGATCTTTGTATGCGGTTCTTTGGCAAAGCGCTGTGCTTCTTCCGCCGTAGTTTCCACAATGATGGCGCCGTAGAAGTTGCCGAAGAATTTGGGGAGGGGCAGGTTTTCCGTGAAATGGATGCCCAAACCGTTGCCGAAGGCCATCTTGGCAGCGGTCACTGCCACGCCGCCATGGTCTACAGCCTTCATGGCAGCCACGTGGCCTGCCTTCACTTCCTGATAGAGGAAATCGGCGTGCTTCTTGAATACGTCCAGATCCGGCATACCTTCCTTATCCTTGGGCATACCGAAGAGAACCAGCACGTCCCCTTCTTTTTTCAGTTCCTGGCTTACCGCTTCCGAAGCCTTGCCGGGAGCGATGGCAAAGGAAACGAGGGTGGGCGGAACATGGATGTCGTTGAAAGTGCCGCTCATGGAGTCCTTGCCGCCGATAGCACCCAGACCCAGGGCTTCCTGCATATGGAAGGCACCCAGGAGGGCTGCTGCCGGCTTGCCCCAGCTTGTTTTATCTGTCAGTTTTTCGAAATATTCCTGCAGTGTGAGGTAAGCCTTTCTCCAGTCGGCCCCCATGGCCACCAGACGGGTGACGGAAAGGAGCACTGCATACACGGCGCCATGGAAGGGGCTCCAGGTGGCAAGGTCCGGGTCGAAGCCGTGGGCCATGAAGCTGGCGCTGTCGGTTTCCCCTTTTCTCACCGGGAACTTGGCTGCCATGCCGTCGGCCGGTGTCTTCTGGTACTTGCCGCCGAAGGGCATGAGCACGGTGCCGGCGCCTACGGTGGAGTCGAACCGTTCAGAGAGTCCCTGCTGGGAGCAGTTATTGAGAGCCCCCATGGCGGAAATCCAGGCGTCCTTCACGGAAGGAATCGCCGCCGGATGGAAATACCCCTTGTCGTCCGGTTTTGCAATATGGGCGGCCTTCACCTGCTGGGCGCCATTGGTGTCCAGGAAGGCTCTGGAAATATTGACGATAGGCTCGCCTCTCCATTTCATCACCAGCCGTTTCGTGTCGGTAACATCGGCAATGACAGTGGCTTCCAGATTTTCTTCAGCCGCATAGCGGATGAACCGGTCGGCGTCTTCCTTCTTCACCACCACCGCCATTCGTTCCTGGGATTCGGAAATAGCCAGCTCCGTGCCGTCAAGGCCTTCATATTTCTTCGGCACTTTGTCCAGATTAATATCCAGGCCGTCGGTGAGTTCCCCTACTGCCACGGATACGCCGCCGGCGCCGAAATCATTGCACCGCTTGATGAGACGGGTGACTTCACCGCGGCGGAAGAGGCACTGGATTTTTCTTTCGGTCAAAGGATTGCCCTTCTGTACCTCTGCTCCACAGGTTTCGATGGATTCCGTATTCAGTTCCTTGGAAGAGCCGGTGGCGCCGCCCATACCGTCACGGCCGGTGCGTCCGCCTACCAGAATCACCACGTCCCCCGGCTGCGGGGTCAGACGGATGACATGATCCTCCGGCGCAGCGGCCACCACCGCACCGATTTCCATACGCTTGGCAATGAATCCTGGATGGTAGTATTCCTTCACTTCCCCCGTAGCCAGACCGATCTGGTTGCCGTAGGAGCTGTAGCCCTTGGCTGCTTCAATGGTAATCTTCCGCTGAGGGAGTTTCCCGGGGAGTGTCTCCGAAAGAGGCGTGCGGGGGTCGCCGGCGCCGGTGACACGCATGGCCTGGTACACATAGGAACGGCCGGACAGGGGGTCCCGGATGCAGCCGCCAAGACAGGTGGCAGCACCGCCGAAAGGTTCGATTTCCGTAGGATGGTTATGGGTTTCATTTTTGAAAAGAAGGAGCCAGTCCTCGCTGCCGTTTACCGTGTCGATTTTTACCTTGATGGTGCAGGCATTCACTTCCTCCGAAGCATCCAGGTTGGCAAGTTTTCCTTCCTTACGAAGGGCCTTCACCGCTGCCGTAGCCATGTCCATGAGGGTGACAGGCCGCTTCGTGTCCTTCCCGTAAATATGGATCCTTGTTTCCTCATATTCCTTAAGAGCTCTGGAAATAGGAGCGCTGAAAGCCCCTTCCTCCACGTCAATATCCGTAAGCTTTGTGGAGAAGGTGGTGTGACGGCAGTGATCGGACCAGTAGGTATCCAGCACACGGATTTCCGTCACCGTAGGATCCCGCTTTTCCTCATCCCGGAAATAGGTCTGAATCATGGCAAGGTCTTCGTGGCTCATGGCAAGGCCCATGGAAGAAATGAGTTCGTCAAGCCCCTTGTCATCCAGCTTTCCAAGCCCTTCCACCACCGGCACCGGCTTCGGATCCTCAATGGGAAGATCCAGCGTTTCCGCAGGAGCCAGGGATGCCTCCCGGGACTCCACCGGGTTCACCAGGAACTTCAGGATTTTCTCCCGGTCCCCGTCTTCAAAATGGCCATGGAACGCATACACCAGGGCGCAGCGCACCCGGGCGCCGTCCTTCCCAGTCACAATAGCCAGGCACTGCTCTGCAGAGTCCGCCCGCTGGTCATACTGCCCCGGCAGGAATTCCACTGCCAGCACCAGATCGCCAAGAGGCAGCTTCGTCTGTGTATCATCCACCGGCGGTTCCGAGAAAACAGTGGCCACTGCCTTTTCGTAATCCTCATCGGTGAGTCCGTCCACATCATAGCGGTGATAAATGGCGGAGTCGGAAATCCGATTCCCCAGCACCTCACGCAGCTGCCGGGTCAGGCTTTCCTCCCCCTGGCGGAAGCCTTCCTTCTTCCTTACATACAAACGTCTGATATCAGACAAGTTCAACACTCCTTCCCCTGATTCCCGAAGGCGCAGGATGCGCCCTGTGAAATGAATGCATACGTTAGAGCCTGTAAATACATCATTATATTACCACACTCCGCAGTCCGCCGCACCATAAAACAGAGAAAGTAAGGTAAGAGGGGCACCGCTTCGCGGCGGGTTGTGCAGAAGGGTTGTGTTCGCTTTCGCTCAAAGGGGCGATGGAAAAAGCTCAGGTTCAGAAGGTTCAAAGGGTGATGGTGGCGGCTGCGCCGCAGTATAAAAAGGGGCGGGCATTAAGAAATATTTACGCAGCGATTCTTTCCTCTTGACAAACAGTTGAAAAGGATATAATCTTCTAAGCAAGAAACCGTTGAAGCGGAGATCAAAGCAGGAAATGCACCCAAAGAGAGTCCTAGCCGGTGAGAATGGATGGAAAGGCAGCCTGCCAAATGGACCGCTGAGGGTGTGGCGAAATGGATGACAGAGTATCCCGCAACGTGAGGCACGCGTTAGCTGCCGGAGATATGATTGTATCTCGCAAAGAGCACGATATCGTGAAACAAGGTGGCACCGCGGATTGAATCCGTCCTTGGCAGAGTTATTTCTGCCATGGGCGGATTTTTTATGTCCAGGCAGATGAGGAAGCACTGATTCATTCATGGAGTTTGCTTTTGTAAGAATAAAAACAGTGAGCCATTGAATCAGCGCTTCCATAAGGAGGTCATTATGTATCCTACACTAGAAGAAATCAAAAAAGTCAGTGCATCCGGTGATTACAGAAGAATTCCCGTCTGCCGGGAAATCATGGCAGACGCCTTCACCACCATTGAAGTCATGCGGACCCTCCGCGCCGCCAGCCATCACTGCTTTATGCTGGAAAGCGCGGAAATTGGCCAGCCCTGGAGCCGCTACTCCTTCCTTGGTTATGATCCCACCCTGGAGCTTACCTGCCTGAATGGTCATCTCACCATTACGAAGGGCGCAGAGGGAGAGTATCCGGAAATCATCAGGAAAGAGGTCACCCATCCCGGCGAAGAAATCAGGAAAATCCTTGCCGATTACAAAAGCCCCAAACTGGAAGGACTCCCTCCCTTTACCGGCGGCCTGGTAGGCTATTTCTCCTACGACTACATCAAATATGCAGAACCTACGCTGAAGCTCGCCAACGAGGACAATGCCGATTTCAACGATGTGGACCTCATGCTCTTTGACAAGCTGGTGGTCTTTGATGCCTACAAACAGAAAATCATCCTCATCACCGGCGTCTCCACAGAGGACATAGACCATTCCTACCGCCAGGCGGAAAAGGAGCTTCGTGAAATGGAAGAACTGCTGAAAAGCGGAGCCAAAGCGGTATTCAAACCCCTCCATCTGGAAGAAGAGCTCAAGCCCGCCCACTCCATGGAAGAATACAGCACCATGGTGGAAAACGCCCGCCGCCACATTTATGAAGGCGACATTTTCCAGGTAGTCCTCTCCAATCCCCTGACCGCCAGAGCCAGCGGCTCCATATTTGACGTGTATCGTGTGCTCCGCATGGAAAACCCTTCGCCCTACATGTTCTATTTCACCAGCGACCATGTGGAAATCGCCGGCGCTTCCCCCGAAACCCTGGGCAAAATGGAAAACGGCATCCTCCATACCTATCCCCTGGCCGGCACCAGGCCAAGAGGAAAGACAGAAGCGGAAGACCAGGCCCTGGAAAAAGAGCTCCTTTCCAATGAAAAGGAACTGGCAGAGCACAACATGCTGGTAGATCTGGGCCGGAACGATCTGGGCAAAGTCAGCCGCATCGGCTCCGTAAAAGTAGAAAAATACCTGAATATCCTCCGTTTCTCCCATGTCATGCACATCGGCTCCACAGTGGAAGGAACCATTGCTCACGGCAAAGACGCCGTAGACGTCATCGACGCCGTCCTCCCCGCCGGCACCCTCTCCGGCGCCCCAAAACTTCGGGCCTGTGAAATCATCGAAGAAGAGGAATCAAGAAAACGGGGCATTTACGGCGGCGCCATCGGCTACCTTGATTTTTCAGGAAATATGGACACCTGCATCGGCATCCGTCTGGCCTACAAGAAAAACGGAGTCATCTGCGTCCAGTCCGGTGCCGGCATCGTAGCCGACAGCATTCCGGAAAACGAATACCACGAATGCATCAATAAAGCCAAAGCCGTAGTGAATGCCATTCACCTGGCAGAAGGAGGCCTGGACAAATGATTATACTCATCGACAACTATGACAGCTTTTCCTACAACCTTTACCAGCTGGCAGGAAGCCTCTACCCGGATATTAAAGTCATCCGCAATGACGCCTGCACTGTAGAAGAACTGGAAGAAATGAAACCGGACGCCCTCCTCATCTCCCCCGGTCCCGGCCGTCCGGAAGACGCAGGCATCTGCGTAGATGCCATCCGTTTCTTCGGCCCCCGCATTCCCATTCTGGGCGTATGCCTGGGCCACCAGGCCATCTGCCAGTGCTATGGCGCCACCGTATCCTACGCCAAAGAACTGGTCCATGGAAAAGCCTATGACGTGGAAGTCGATACCGAGAGTCCCCTCTTTAGGGGCATGAAATCGCCTATCAAAGCAGCCCGCTACCACTCCCTTGCCGCCGTGGAATCCACCATGCCTCCCTGCCTGAAAATCACCGCCCGCACCAGTGACGGGGAAATCATGGCCGTGGAACACAGGGACTATCCCACCTACGGCCTCCAGTTTCATCCCGAATCCATTATGACCCCGGAAGGCGGGAAAATTCTGCAAAACTTCTTCACCATGGCGGAACAGGGAAGAAAATAGGTTCAGGGTTCAGAGGGTGGTGGATTGCCCTGCGTGCAATGCTTATGAAATCTGCGTTACGGGATTTGGTTTTGTGTCACCAGTGCTGCAGGACGAAGAGCCAGAGCCCCCTTCCCCAGGAAGCGGGTGGCGCCAGCCACCAAAGGGGGCATTTCCTCGCGCCGCAGGCGCGGTTATATGGTTTTCCCTCGCCCGTAAGGGCGGTTGTATGGTTTTTACTAGCCCACCAGCTCACTAGTCCACTAAAGCTGTTTTATCCATACTGGCGACTTCAATAAATTAAAAGGCGCCCCACTCCCGACCACGATCCCGACTGGGCCGTAGGCGCCCCCCATCCCCTACTCTCAAAAATATATTGACATCACTCCATGAATCCCTTATAATATAAAAGCTGTTCATATTCGATCAGCATAATTTTTAGAGAGGTGATTTACACAATGGCAACAAACAGAAATCTCCGTTTTAAGACAAGCAGACGTTTCGGCGTAAATATTTACGGCCATCCGAAAGCGTTAAAACGGCAGGTCGCTGACGCTCGTCAGAAGAAACAGTCTGAATACGGCGTACAGCTGTCCGAAAAACAGAAGGTTAAAGCGATGTACAACCTGCTTGAAAAGCAGTTCTACCGCTATTATGATAAAGCAAGGAGAATGTCCGGCGTCGTAGGCGAAAACCTGCTGTTCCTGCTGGAAACCAGACTGGACAACCTTGTATACCGTGCAGGCTTTGCACGTTCCATCCGTCAGGCTCGTCAGATGGTTACCCACGGACTCATCGTGGTTGACGGCAAGAGAGTGGACATTCCTTCCTACCCCGTTCGTCCGGGACAGGTTATCTCCCTGAAGGAATCCTACAGAACCAATGAAATGTTCAAACAGTCCTTCCAGGAACTGAAGACCTTCGATCTTCCATACATCGAAAAGTCCTTCGACAACTGGACTGCAACCCTCACCCGTTTCCCCCAGAGAGACGAACTCCCCTACAAGGACGAAGTCAACGAAACCAACATCGTCGAACTGTACTCCAAGTAATTCGTTTTTCAGCGGACTATGGAAATACAAAAGAGGAAATGCTTTTTGCGAAGCATTTCCTCTTTTTTTCGTGCCTTTTCCCTGGGAACACATCTGCTCATCGCAAAAAGCCCACCGGATAACCGATGGGCTTTTTTCTTACTGTTTGAACTTGTCTATGATTTTGTCCAGGAAGGAACTTTTCCCTTTGTACTGGGAGCAGTCCTCACCCATTTCATTGGCGAAATGGAGAAGGGCGTTCTTCTGATCTTCGTTCAGCCGTTTAGGCACGGTGACATGGACTTCCACGTAAAGATTGCCTTTGCGGGAGGACTGCAGATGAGGCATGCCTTCGCCGGAAATGCGGAAGCGGGTGCCTGTCTGGGTGCCGGCTGGAACCTTGAGTTCCACTTCTTTGTCCAGGGTCTTTACCTTGATGGTGGAACCCAGGGCCGCCACGGGGTAGGAAATATTGACGGTCTTGTAAAGGTCGTCGCCTTCCCTTTCAAAGTCCGGGTCGTCTTCCACGTAGATGTATACGTAAAGGTCGCCCTTGGGGCCGCCCCGGAGACCCGGCTCCCCTTCGCCGGACACTCTCATGCGGACGCCGCTGTCGGCGCCGGCGGGGATATTGACTTCAATGGTCTTGGAGGCCCTGACAGTACCGCTGCCATGGCATTCCTTGCACTTGTTTTTGATAATCTTCCCTGTGCCGCCACACTGCTGACAGGTGACGATATTCACCATCTGTCCGAAGGGGCCGTTTCTTACGATACGCTGCTGTCCGGTGCCGTGGCAGGCAGGGCAGGTATCTACGGAGGAGCCCGGTTCTGCGCCGCTGCCGTGGCAGTGGTTGCAGGTATCATTCTTGGTGACGGAGAATTTCTTCTTCACTCCGGTGAAGGCTTCCCGAAGGGTGATGGTCATATCGTAGCGGAGGTCCGCCCCCTGCTGGGGACCATTGTTCCTTCTGCGGCTGCCGCCGGTGAACATGTCGAAAATGTCCCCCATGTCGAAGCCGCCGAAGTCGAAGCCCTGACCGTTGAATCCGCCCTGGCCGAATCCGCCGAAGCCTCCGGCGCCGGCGCCGCCGCGGGAGGCCTGCTGGAAGGCATCATGGCCGAGCTGGTCATACTGGGCTCTCTTGTCGGCATCGGAAAGTACATGGTAGGCTTCATTGACTTCCTTGAACTTTTCTTCCGCTTCCTTAGGATGGTCCTTATTCAGGTCCGGATGGTATTTGCGGGCAAGTCTTCTGTATGCTTTTTTGATTTCATCATCGGTGGCGTTTTTGCTTACGCCAAGGATGTCATAATAATCCTTGCTGTCTGCCATAAAGAAATCACACTATTCCTTATTTCTTATCGTCGTCCACGACTTTATAGTCTGCGTCTACTACATTGTCCTTGTCTTTTTTGGCTCCGGCCTGGGGTCCCTGCTGGGCGCCTGCATTCTGTGCCTGCTGCTGTGCCTGCTGAGCCTGCTGTGCCTGCTGGTACAGTTTTTCGGTCAGTTCATGGAGCGGTTTGGTGAGAGCTTCGGCATCGGCTTTGATCTTTTCGGTATCATTGCCTTTGAGTGTTTCTTTCAGTTTGGCAATGGCGTCGTTCACTTCTTTCACCTTGCCTGCATCGGCCTTGTCTCCCAGTTCCTTGATGGTCTTTTCTGCCTGGTAAATGAGGGCTTCTGCATTGTTCTTGGCAGTAATGGCTTCTTTCCGTTTCTTGTCTTCTGCTTCATGGGCTTTGGCATCATCCTGCATTCTCTTGATTTCTTCGTCAGAGAGGCCGGAAGAGGAGGTAATGTCGATCTTCTGTTCCTTGCCGGTGCCCAGATCCTTTGCAGAAACATGGACAATGCCGTTGGCATCGATGTCGAAGGTGACCTGAATCTGCGGAACTCCCCGGGGAGCCGGCGGAATGTCACTCAGTTCGAAACGGCCAAGGGTCTTGTTATCAGCAGCCATGGGACGTTCGCCCTGGAGTACATGGATATCTACGGACGGCTGGTTATCGACAGCAGTGGAGAATACCTGGGTCTTGGAGGTCGGAATGGTGGTATTTCTTTTAATCATAGTGGTGAATACACCGCCCAGGGTTTCAATGCCCAGAGACAGCGGAGTGACATCAAGAAGCAGTACGTCTTTCACTTCGCCTTTAAGAACGCCGGCCTGGATGGCAGCACCTACAGCTACCGATTCATCAGGGTTAACGCCCTTGGACGGTTCTTTATGGAATTTGTTGCGGATAAGGGTCTGTACGGCGGGGATACGGGAAGAGCCGCCTACCAGAAGGATCTTATCAATGTCGTCAATGGTGAGGTTGGCATCCTTCATGGCTCTTTCCATAGGTTCTACCGTAGCCTGTACCAGATCTTCGGTAATCTGGTCGAATACGGCACGGGTGAGGGTAGCGTCGAAGTGAACCGGCTGGCCGTTGGAGTCGATGGTGATGAAGGGGAGGTTGATGTCCGTGGACATGACGGAGGACAGTTCAATCTTTGCTTTTTCAGCAGCTTCCTTCAGTCTCTGGTTGGTCATGGGATCCCGTTTCAGTTCGAAGCCATTCTGGTTCTTGAAGGTGTCTGCAATCCAGTCCATCACGCGGGCATCGAAGTCATCGCCGCCCAGATGGCCGTTGCCGCTGGAAGCTTCTACTTCAAATACGCCGTCTGCCAGGTTCAGGATAGATACATCGAATGTGCCGCCGCCCAGATCGTAAACCAGGAAACGGTGCTCCTTGCCGTCTTTAATCTTGTCAAGGCCGTAAGCCAGGGCAGAGGCGGTCGGTTCGTTGATGATACGGAGAACTTTAAGGCCTGCAATGGCGCCGGCATCCTTGGTGGCCTGGCGCTGGCTGTCGGTAAAGTAAGCCGGGCAGGTAATAACGGCTTCCGTTACTTTTTCGCCCAGATAAGCTTCTGCATCCACCTTCAGTTTCTGCAGAATCATGGCGGAGATTTCCTGGGGAGTATAGGATTTTCCGTCAATGGTTACCTTGTAGTCGCTGCCCATATGACGTTTAATGGAAACGATGGTGCGGTCCGGGTTGGATACGGCCTGGCGCTTTGCCAGCTGGCCTACCAGCCTTTCTCCATTCTTGGAGAAGCCTACCACGGAAGGGGTAAGACGGGAGCCTTCGGCGTTAGGAATGACGACAGGTTCGCCGCCTTCCATGACAGCTACTACGGAGTTTGTTGTACCTAAATCAATACCAATTACTTTTGACATTTAAAATGTCTCCTTTCCAATGTATTTCTAAAACTGAAATTCTATATTTAACCGCCAATGTCAGCTGTTTTTCACAACCTGGACCTTGGCAGGGCGAATCACTGTATCTTTATAGAGATAGCCTTTCTGGAAAACCATGGCAACGGTTTCATCATCCATTTCATCAGATGCGACCATCATCACCGCTTCGTGGAAATGGGGATCAAAGGTCTTGCCTTTGGCTTCGATTTCCTTGACGCCGAAGTCCGCCATGATTTTCATCATCTGCTTCTGGAGCAGTTCAAAGCCCTTCAGGTAGGCCTCGCCGGATGCATCCTTCTTCATATGGGATAGAGCCAGTTCGAAATTATCCAGTACCGGAAGGAAGGATTTCAGGGTTTCCGCCTTGTAGGTATCGGCCGCTTTGGCTTCGCTTTCCTTTGTGCGGCGGCGGAAATTGTCGAAGTCCGCCTGAAGTCTTACATACTGGGAAAGGGCGGTCTCCAGCTTTGTCTCTTCCGACTTGGCCTTATCTTCCGCTTCCCTTGCCTTCTTCTGGGCATCCGCTGCCTGTTTGGTGAGGAAAATGACCTGCTGCTGCAGTTCCTCTATTGTAGGCTTCGGCATTTCCTCCGCCTTTTTTCCCTTTTCCTTCGGTTCCTCCGTATTCACTTTTACTTTGATTTCTTCTTTTTTTGCCATTGGGGAGCCTCCTCGTTTTTACTCTTTATTCTTCAAAAGCTGATCCAGTCTGTCCTGCATGAACCGCATCATGCCGATAATCCTGCTGTACTGCATGCGCGTCGGTCCCAGCACTGCCACAGAACCGATGACCCTGCCGCCGGAGGAAAACTGGGCCCTCACGATGGATAAATCGGACAGGGACTTCATGGGGTTTTCCGTGCCGATGTGGACGGCAATGGGCTGGTCGGAACTGGAGAGAAGCATGCTTTCCAGCATATCCCGCTGCTCCAGAAGATTTAGGATATCCTGCATTTTTTCCACATTTTTGAATTCCGGCTGCTCAATCAGCTGGGATGCGCCGCCGGAATAAACTTCCTGCTGCGGTGTCAGCACCCGCTGGAGGGTTTGGAACACATTCATATAGGGGCTTAAATTCTTTTCTACATCCTTCTGGAAGGAAAGGATTTCCTTCTCATCCATACTGTCAACGTCCCGGCCGTGGAGGAAATGGTTCATCCTGTCCGCCAGGAGCTGCATTTCATCAAAGGTGCTGCCTTTAGGAATATCCACCACTGCGTTGGAAACGTCTCCCCGGTCTGTCACCACCAGGAGAATGGCCCTGGCTCCGTCAAGGGGAAGGAAACGGACATAGTTGAATTTCTTCTTAATACCAGCGGACGTGGCGACGGAAAGGTTATGGGTCAGGGATGAAACAGCCTTTGCCATATTGCGGAAAATTTCATCCACCTTCGTCACATGATCCAGAAGCATGCTGTCAATCATGGACTTTTCTTCATTGGAAACAGGAGCGGGCTGCATGAGCCAGTCCACGTAAAAACGATACCCCTTGATGGAAGGGATACGTCCTGCAGAAGTATGGGGCTGTTCCAGATATCCTTCATCTTCCAGATCCTGCATTTCGTTCCGGATGGTGGCGCTGCTGACGCCCAGGTTGTACTTCCTGGCAATCGTTCTGGAGCCTACCGGTTCAGCGGTATCTGCATAATCCTGTACCACTGCCCACAATACTTTCCTCTTTCTTTCATTCAATTCATTGGCCCCGTAGTGGGGTTCATTCTTATTTGTTCTGCGTGCCATGATTATCACCTTGTTATTAGCACTCATCTCTTTCGAGTGCTAACTTACGTTATTAGAATAGCATTCATACCCCTCTATGTCAAGGCTTTCCCCTTCTTTTCCTCATTTTTCCACATAAAAAGCACCTCCCGAAGGAAGTGCTTTTTTAGTGAGCTGGTGAGCTGGGGAACTAGTGAGCTAGTGGACTAGTAGACTAGTGGACTAGTGGACTAGTGGAAGTCAATGTTAGCGGGAACCAAGATTCTTCGCTTCGCTCAGAATGACGATGGGGCGGTAAGGTTAGCACATAACACAGTCTGATGTCTGACCTCTACCATCTATCGTCTCCCTCACCCCACGTAACCCAGCCAGTGCCAGTAGGTGGCGGAAAAGACAAGAATCATGGCGTAGGCCAAAACGGTGAAGGGAATGCCGGTAATCAGAAAATCCTTAGACGTAATGTAGCCGGTGCTGTAGGCAATCATATTCTGGGGTGCATTCACCGGAAGGATGTAGCCGAAGCAGATGGTGTACTGAAGAATCATGGTCATGCCCAGCACGTTGATGCCCGGCGTCTTCACGCTCTGGAGGACCGCAATGACGATAGGAATCATGGCTGATGCGAGCCCCGTGGCGCTGGCAAAACCCAGATGGATAAGGGTGAGGAAGAAGGCCATCACCGCAATGATCATAAGGGGCGACATGGTTTCCATGCCGAAGAGGGATACAAAGTGGTTAGCCAGCCAGATGGCAGCTCCCGATTTCAAAAGGGCGGTGCCAAGGCTGATGCCTACGCCGAACAGGGTGACCGTACCCCAGTTGATATGGGGCACTGCCTGTTTCCAGGTCATGAAACCCACCTTCGGCAGCATCATGAGCATAATGCCTGTAATGGTGACAGTGGTGGTATCAAAGGGATGAAGCTTCTTTTCTGTCACCCAGAAGAAGAGGAGCAGGATGGAAATGAGGAGCAGCTTCTTCTCATCTCTGGAAACAGGGCCCAGATCCTTCAGCATCTTTTCCAGTGCTTCCCTGCCGCCGGGCATTTCCTTCACTTCCGGAGGCATCACATGAATCAGGAGGAAATAGAGCACCACCGACATAATGGCCGCATAGGGAGCTGCCGCAATGAACCATTCCAGCCAGCTGATGTCTTTCCCCAGCACCTGCTGGATAAAACCGATGGCCACCATGTTCTGGGCCGCTGCCGTCTTAATGCCGATATTCCAGAGGGAATCGGCCTGGGCCACCGCCATCATGAGCACCGCCGCAAAGGTAGAGCCCTTCTGGAGACCGAAGGCACGGATAATGCCTACTACGATAGGAACCATGCAGGACACCCGGGCCGTGGTGGACGGCACGAAGAAGGAAAGGAGGAATCCTACGAAAATGACGCCGATGACCAGATGACTGGACTTTACGCCGATGTGGGACATGACCACCAGGGCGATTCTCTTATCCAGCCCTGTTATCATCATGCCTGCCGACAGGAACATGGCCCCTGCCACCAGCGCCCAGGCGGTGGTGGAAAAACCGGCAAGCCCCATCTGCAGAGCCTTGCCGGTGCCGAGAATCACTGCCGGCTTAGCAGGATTCGGCGCCAGCCCCAGGGAAAAGGCCATAAACACCACGATAACAAAAGCACTGACCGGATAGGACACACCTTCCGTCATCCAGATAATAACTGCAAATACCAGAATACCGATGAGCCGGTGGCCTGAGGTAGGCAGATCCGCCGGCGTAGGAAACAGATACACCAGGGCCATGGCCGCCAGTGCAAGAACCAAACCGTACTTCTTGCCAAATCCTTCCAATTGATTCATAAGGCACCTCCAGGAAGGGAGAAAATGAAGCGCCCTTTCATTAGAAAGAGCGGGTATTAACGGCCCCGCCTATGAAAAGGCACTTTTCCTATGCAAAAAGCTCCTGTCATCCCTTAGGGAAACAGGAGCCTCGTTGCACTTTATGAATTTCCTCCAGTATATCCAAAAAGGAGGGCCTTGTCAAATCCAATAAAAAAGCCCCCGCCATAGCGGGAGCTCTATAGTTATCAGTCAGCGCTGAAAGGAAGCAGAGCGATAGCTCTTGCTCTCTTGATAGCGAGGTTGATCTTGCGCTGATGCTTTGCGCATGTTCCGGTTACGCGGCGGGGCAGAATCTTGCCTCTTTCGGAAACGAAACGACGCAGTGCAGCAACGTTTTTATAATCAATGGTGTCTACGTGATCCACGCAGCACTGGCAGACCTTTCTTCTCGGTCTTCTTACTCTATCTCTTCTAATCATGCTTTCTATATCCTCCAAAATCAATGCATATCAGAACGGAATATCTTCATCCTTGGACGTTGTACCAAACTGTCCAAAGTTTCCTCCCGGCTGGCCGCCCTGTCCGGCTGGAGCATTGTTATATCCGCCGTTTCCGCCGTTATAACCGTTTCCGCCGAAACCGCCGTTGTTTCCACCGAATCCGCCGTTATTTCCTCCAAAGCCGCCGCCAAAGGAACCTCCCTGCTGCGGACCATAGGAAGAGCTGCGAGGAGTACCAATGGGAACTGCAATGGTATTGGCAACAACTTCTGTTACATATCTCTTTGTGCCATCCTGTGCATCATAGGAACGACTGGAAATACGTCCTTCCACGAACACGCGGCTGCCTTTTTTCAGCTGATTTCCAACAGCTTCTGCCAGGGGACCCCAGGCAACAACATTAATCCAGTCTGTAAGCTCGCGCTGTTCACCCTGGGGGGTCGTGTAGTTACGGCTTACTGCTAAAGAAAACGATGCTACGGAACGGCCGGTCTTCGTGGCACGAATGATCGGATCCCGTCCAAGATTTCCCAAGATTTGAACTGAATTCATTGTGCTACCTCTTAGTCATCCTGTTTTACAATGATATGACGGATAATTTCTTCATGAATCTTGATAACGCGGTCAAGTTCTTTAATCTGCGCCGGGTCAGCCTGGAAATCTACTACTACGTAGTATCCTTCACTCTGATGCTTGACTTCGTACGCAAGATGACGTTTGCCCCATTCATCAGTATTGTCAATGGTACCACCGATTCTGGTAATGGTGTCCTGTACCAGTTTGACAGCAGCTTTGATGACATCATCATTAGCTGCATTCACAATGAACATAACTTCATACTTTTTCACGAAATTCGCCTCCTTTTCGGACCTATGTCCCGCACTTTCTGCGGGCCAGGAAGTTACTTGTAAAATAACAAGCTTATTTATTATACAAGAGTGGAAATGAAAAAGCAAATAGTTTTTTAGGAAATCCGCTTCGCAGAAAGTTTCCTACTCGGCATTGTGCCATTGCTGTCCATAACGGCAGGAAACTGCTGGCAATAGTTTCCTGCCCGACATGACACATTTGCTGTCCATCGCGACAGGAAACTATCCGCGTAAAGTTTCCTGTCCGGCATGGCTCCATTGCTGCCCATCAAAACAGAAAACTATTCGCATAAAGTTTCCTGTCCAACATGACGCCATCGCTGTTCATACCGGCAGGAAACTATTTCTTCTTACTCACCATGAAGCCGGTGGCCTGCTGGTTGGCCATGATGACGATGTCGCTGATCTGCACCCGTTTGGGCTGGTCTACTGCAAAGGCGATGATATTGGCAATGTCCTCTGCCTGCAGCGCATCCACTCCCTCATAGACAGCTGCCGCTCTCTTCTTATCTCCGTGGAAACGGACTTCGCTGAACGGCGTCTCCACAATGCCCGGCTGGATGGTGGTGACCTTGATGTCGCTGTCAATCACGTCGATACGGATACCGTCGCTGAAGGTCTTCACTGCCGCCTTGGTGGCACAGTATACCGCCGCCCCTGCATAGGCATAGAGCCCGGCGGTGGAGCCAAGGTTCACGATGTGTCCTTCATTTTTCTCCAGCATGGAAGGAAGGAAAGCCCGGGTCATGAGGAAGAGCCCCTTGATGTTTGTATCAATCATCTGGAGAATATCTTCCTCCTTCGTTTCCCCATAGGGTTCCAGCCCTCTGGCCAGGCCTGCATCGTTCAGAAGAATTCGGGGCGTACCTGCTTCCCGAAGGCAGCGGTCTGCTACCGCCCGGATTTCATCGGGATTCCTGACATCCAGCTTGTAGTAGATGACAGGCACCCCCATTTCCTCTTCGATTTCCTTTTTCACCGCTGCCAGCTTTTCTTCATTTCTGGCAGCCAGCACCAGGCCATAGCCCTTCCCTGCCAGCGCTTTGGCAGAAGCCAGGCCGATGCCGCTGGTGGCTCCCGTAATGAATGCAAACGAACTCATGATAATCCTCCTTCTTTTTCTGCTATAATAGAATGCAAAACCGATTCCCCTTTATTATACTGGATTCCCCGCCTTTTTCCACGGAGAATCAAAGGAGCTGCTATGAAATACATTATTGCTGCCGCCCTGCTGGCTGCCCTTCTGGGAACCGCCGGATGCGGAAATTCAGGCAAGAGTGATTCCCAGCCTGCGCCGGCCGCTTCCTCTGCCCCTCAAGTTCATACCATTTCTAAAGAGTCGGAAGACCTGTATGTCAAGGCTGTCACCGCCTATGGAAAGGGAGACCGCCTTTCCGCCCTGGAGCTGGCCAACAGGGCGCTGGAAAAGGACAGCAAAAACTACAAGGCCCTGTCCCTGAAGGGCATCATCCAGGCCTTCGACGTATCCCCTGAGGAAGGCATCAAAACCATTAACCAGTCCCTTTCCATCAATCCAAGCTACGTTCAAGCCTTTTTTGACATGGCCATGGCCCAGAAACTGGGAAAGCATTATGACGAATCCATCCGTTATTTCCAAAAGGTATTGGACAGGGACCCGCAAAATACCTGGTCCTGGTATGGCATTGCCACCTGCTACGCAGACAAGCGGGATAAGCCTAATGCTTTGAAATACCTGCAGAAAGCCATAGAACTGGATCCGAAGGCCGTAAAACCCCAGGCCGCCGCCCAGGACCATTTCCAGTGGCTTCACGGCGACAGCGATTTCCAAAGCCTTGTGAAATAAAAAGGAGTTTCCATGAAATACGCATTCATTCTTTCCATCGTTTCCCTTGTCCTCTACCATGATGACCTGCTGGCAGCTGCCGGAGCCGTCGGGTATCTCGCCGGCATTTTCTTCCTTATCACCTACCGGGAAAAGCCCACCATCCTGGCCATCGGCTGCATTGCTGCCGCTATCCTCACCATCATGTACTTTTCCTGGGACTTTTCCTTCGAAGGCTACATGCACATAGGCGTAGCCTGGTCCATGACCATTACCGCCTTCGTAGCCATCCTCACGCTGGTGAGCCTTGGTTATAAGATAAAGAATAGAATATAAGGGTTCAAAAGGTTCAAAGGGTTCAGAGGATTCAAAGGGTTGTGGTATCGCCGCCTTTGGCGGCAATAAGTTTTATATGCCGCTCCGCGGCCCCCTTCCACCGCTGTCGCGGTCCCCCTCCGCCCCGCTGGGAAGCGTGCCACTGGATTCTCAGTCGTCTGCGTCTCCTTACGAATCCGGTCCCCTTGCCACCGGACAAGCAGGGAAAGGCAGGGCGTTACGGAATTTGCATCTGTGTCATCAGTGCTGCATGACGAAGTGCCAAAGCCCCTTTCCCTGAATCTGAAGTGAAAACTTTTCTACCTATTCCATACAAAAAACGCATCATTGATGAAGACATCAACGATGCGCTTTTTTACTGCCTGTCAGTCGGCGGTCTTATGGGATTTGAATTTCAGGAAATAGCCCATGATAAGGAGCATGCATACCAGGCCTACCGCATCGCCCAGGATGCCGTTTCCGGTAATGCCGTCTACCAGGTAGCCTGCTACGCAGCTGACAGCCACTACAAGCACATAGGGAATCTGGGTGGACACATGGTCGATATGGTGGCACTGGGCCCCCGCCGAAGCCAGGATGGTGGTATCGGAAATCGGGGATACATGGTCGCCGCCTACAGAGCCGGCCAGTACGGCTGCCACGGTCATAATCATGAGATGGGTATCATTGGACACAATCGCCAGCACGATAGGAATGAGGATACCGAAGGTGCCCCAGGATGTGCCGGTGGCGAAAGCCAGGCCAATGGCTACCAGGAAGAAGAGAGCCGGCAGCAGAATGGCAATGGTGGCATTATCGGCTACCACGCTTCCCACATAGCCGCCGATGTTCAGGTAATCCTTACCTACAATGCCGGACAGAGTCCATGCCAGGGACAGGATCATAATGGCGGAGGTCATCTGCTTGAAGCCTTCCACGAAGCAGCTGCAGAATGCATTGAAGCTTAAAACCTTACGGGGAATATAAAGGATAAAAGTAAATACAAGAGCAATGAAGGAACCGATTACAAGACCTCTGGCAGATTCGCAGTCCGCAAAGGCATCTGCCACACTCTTTCCTTCCAGAATGCCGCCGGTGTACAGCATGCCGAAGACGCAGCCGCCGATGAGAACCAGAAGAGGGAGCACCAGATCGATGATTTTTCCATTTCCTACAGGCGCCGTATTTTCATCTTCCGCATATTCCGCCGGAATCACCAGAGTGCCGCCGCTCTGCTTTTCGTACTTGGCCATACGGGAAAAATCATGGCCGGAAGCAATAAGGATAATCATGAAAATCAGAGTAAGCCAGGCATAGAGATTCAGCGGGATGGTTTCCAGGAAAAGGGCAAAACCGTCAATGGCGCTGTCCTCAGGAAGAGAAGAAGTAACCGCTGCCGCCCAGCTGGAAACCGGAGCAATGATACATACCGGCGCTGCGGTGGCATCAATAATGTAAGCCAGTTTCGCACGGGTAATCTTGAACCGATCCGTTACAGGACGCATAACCGTACCTACGGTGAGGCAGTTGAAATAATCATCAATGAAAATCAGAACACCAAGCACCATGGTAACAAAGAGGGCGCTCTTCTTCCCCTTAATGCTGCGGGCCGCAAAATCCCCATAAGCCTGGGAGGCGCCGGACTTCTGGATAGCTGCCACCATGATTCCCAGAAGAACCAGGAATACCAGAATATACACATTACCTCCCACCTTGTCCGACATAATGTGGAACATGGTGTCGATAGCACCCAGCACACTGAATCCTGCAAACATAAAGGCACCGATAAAGATACCAATGGCAAGAGACATGTACACTTCCTTGGTGGCCAGCGCCAGAATAATCGTGACAACCGGCGGCACCAGAGACCATACAGTTTGAGACATATACATCATCCTCTCTCTTTTGACAATTTCCCATATCGTCAAAACTTAATTTTTATTATTATACAATACTTTCCTCGTTTGTAAAATGTTCGTAGTGATAAATTAGTGAACTAGTGGGCTAGTGAGCTGGTGAGCTAGGGAACTGGTGAGCTAGGGAGCTGGTGAGCTGGTGAGCTGGTGAGGATTGGGGCTGGGGACCACTAGGGAAGCGCTAATTAAATCACTGTCCGCTTTTATTCTTGAATTTTTATGCAATGCAAGGAATGGGACGACGCGAATAGCGAGCTATTTAAGGAGTCCCATGACGAAGCAGTGCATAAAAATTCTTATAAAAGCAGACTCTATGAATTAATCAGTGCTTCCCTAGTCCACTAGCTCACCAGCCCACTATTTCACATATTGCATTTTCCCCATAATGCTGTATAATATAGTACATGGCTCTGCAGTACTGATTTATGGCAGTCTCCGGGCCCCGTGCAATGAAATCCCATGAACCCGGTCAGGTCCGAGAGGAAGCAGCCGTAAGTGGCCCTTTTCATGTGACACGGTGCATCCTGGAGGCTGTCATAAATGAGGACTGCAAGGCTTTTTTTATGTCTTTGTGTCCTTTATTTATTGTATAATAATTACGATACTTATAATATAGATGGTTTCCGGTTTCTGATTCCGGGATTCACTGCAGTCGTTTTTCATCTTTTCTGCCGGGAGGCTGTTTATGGCTTATTTAGCATTATATCGAAAGTGGAGGCCCCGCACGTTTACGGAGGTGGTGGGGCAGAAACATATTTCCATCCCCCTTCAGCGGGCCATTGAACAGGACCGTCTGGCCCATGCCTATCTTTTTTCCGGTCCCCGGGGCACCGGGAAGACCAGTATGGCCAAAATCCTGGCCAAGGCGGTGAACTGCCTTCATCCCGACGGTGTGAATCCCTGTAATGAGTGCCAGAGCTGCCGTGAGATCAATGCCGGTTCCAGTCTTGATGTGTATGAAATCGATGCGGCCTCCAACCGGGGCATTGAGGAAATCCGTGCGCTGAAGGAGTCGGTACGCACCCTGCCGGCTGTGAGCCGGAAGAAAGTATACATCATCGATGAAGTGCACATGCTCACCAAGGAAGCCTTCAATGCCCTTCTGAAAACTTTGGAAGAGCCGCCGTCCCATGTGCTTTTCATCCTGGCCACCACGGAGCCGGAAAAGATTCCCCTTACCATCCTTTCCCGATGCCAGCGGTATGAATTCCACCGGATTTCCGTGGAGGACATCCGGAACCACCTGCTCTACATTGCCAAAGAAAGCGGCCTTCCCCTTACGGAAGATGCGGCGGACCTGATTGCCGTTAGGGCGGACGGCGGGCTTCGCGATGCCCTGTCCCTGCTGGATCAGTGCTCTTCCGCTTCCGAATCCAAAGTGCTGGATGCACCGGCGGTGTATGACCTTCTGGGACTCACGGGGAAAGACATGATTCTTGACCTGTCCCATCACGTTTTCAATGGAGACAGTTCCGCTGCCCTTTCTCTTTTCTACAGCATTCTGCAGAGCGGACGGGAACCGGCGTCCATTTTAAGGGATTTGTTGGAGCATTTCAGAAATCTTATGATCTGCAAGGTCAATCCCCAGGCGCCGGAATTTGCCCAGTACGGAAACAAGGCGGATACGCTCCGCTCCGATGCCTCCCGTCTGCCGGCTCCCTATCTGGACGCTCTTTTCGACTATCTCCATGAAGCACTTCATGAAGCAAAGAGGAGCTCCTCCCCCCGTCTCAGTGCGGAAATGGGGCTCCTCCATCTGTGCCGCATAAAGGGTTCCAAATCCCTGGATTCCCTGGCCCAGCGGGTAGCCCAGCTGGAAGAGGAAGTAGCCCGGCTGAAGCAGGGCGGCTTTGGTGGACATACAGAGTCCCGGATGCCATCTCCCTTCTCCGCTCCGCCCGCCTCCCCTGCCGTTCCTGTTTCTCCGGCTCCATCCCCTGCGCCTTCCCCCGCTCCCATGCCCCGCCCTGTGGCAGAGCCCGTTTCCGCAGCCATTCCAACGCAGCCTGTACCTCAAGCCGTGGATATGCCTCCTGCGGAAAACAGAAGACCTGTTCCCCGCCCATCGCCTGCCCCGAATCCGATCCCTGCCCCAGCCCCCATGCCCCGTCCTGCTGCGCCGGCTGCCCAAGCGCCCGGGGCGGACGGCGAACTCATGGATCCCAAAACCTATCCGGCCCTGTGGCAGAAGGTGCTTTCCTATTTCATGTCCATCCGGCGTATCGATGTCTTCACGTGCCTCAGGAAGAGCACCCTCATTTACTGCACTAAAAACAGGGCCATCGTTTCTGCCCCCCAGCAGTTCCTGGTGGCCGCAGGCAATAATAAGTCCTACCAGAAAGTGGCTGCGGAAGCCTTCGCCAAAGTGACCGGTTTCCCCATCCAGCTCCATACGGTGCTGAAGGGCGGCGAGGAAGAAGCCTCTGCCTTTGCCCTTCTGAAGTCCGCCATGGAAAGAGGACCTGCAGCGCCTGCTCCGCAGCCCGTCCCGAAGACCGATGACTACCGCCTTGTTTCCAGAGACAGCATTCCCGAAACCGACAGGAACGATCCATCTTTAAACGAAGCCTTGAAAATCATGAGCGACTGTGATATATATGAAAAGACTGAATCATGAAATAAAAGAATTGATTCACCATGTATCCATTCCAATAGAAAACCTTAAGGAGGAACCATTATGTTTGGAAATAAAGCCCAGATGCAGAATATGCTGAAAAAAGCAAGAAAAATGCAGGAAGAACTGCAGAAGAAACAGGAAGAACTGAAGAAGCAGACCGTAGACGTATCCGTAGGCGGCGGCGCCGTATCCCTTACCATGAACGGCGAAAAGCAGATCACCGCCTTGAAGATTGCAAAAGATGCCATTGATCCGGAAGATCCGGAAATGCTGGAAGACCTCATCACCACCGCTGTCAATGAAGCAGGCAAAAAGGCTGATGAAATGGTACAGAAGAGCATGAGCCAGGTCACCGGAGGCCTGGGCCTTCCCGGCGGCATGTTCTAATGAATAAAGAACTGGAAGAAGTGGCCCTGCAGTTCCGCAAACTGCCGGGCATCGGCGTGAAAAGCGCCCGGCGGCTGGCCTATTTCATGCTGGAACGTCCCCAGGATGAGGTGAATGTATTCCTGGATACCATCCGCAATGCCAGAAGCAAAGTATGCTACTGCTCTGCCTGCTGCAATCTCTCCACTTCCGACCCCTGCGAAATCTGCAGCGACGAACGGAGAGACCATTCCGTCATCTGCGTGGTGGAACAGCCCCAGGATGTGACCGCCATGGAACAGAGCCAGGAATATCACGGCCTGTACCATGTGCTGCACGGCGTCCTTTCCCCCCTTGACGGCGTGGGCCCGGACCAGCTGAAAATCAAAGAGCTTCTGAAACGGCTGGAAAGCAGCGAAGTCAAAGAAGTGATTATTGCCACAGATCCCGACACCGAAGGCGAAGCCACTGCCTACTACCTGTCCCGGCTCATCAAGCCGGCAGGCATTAAAGTGACCCGCATCGGCCGGGGCATCCCCGCCGGCGGTGCCGTAGGCTATACAGACGGCATTACCCTGGCAGGGGCTGTGGAAAATAGAAAGGAAATCTGATTTATGATTGAATCCTTAGGCGCTTTAGGCGGCTATGGCATTACCAGTGTCATCGTCATCGTCATCGCCTTTTTCCTCTTCGCCCGATTCGTGAAGAAAATCATCGGAAATATCATTATGGGCGGCCTTCTCTTCTGGCTGCTGAATACAGTAGGTATCACCCATATGACTGTCACCACCATGCACGGCATCGTGGTAGCCCTCTTCGGAGTGCCCGGTACCGTCGTGCTGGCCCTTCTGGACCTGGTGGGATAAGGGGTGAAACAAAAAACCTGAAAAGCATCTGCTTTTCAGGTTTTTTGTATACTTCCCGCCCACTGTCATTTCGACCGAAGCGCAGTGGAGAAATTTCACGCCGAGGTGGGACAAGCCCATGAATGGCACCGATTCCCCTGCCCCACTGTCATTTCGACCGCAGTGGAGAAATCTCACGCCGGAATGCTGGTGGCAGCCTTGTGGCAGGAAATCTCGGGGCACAGAGCACCAATAGATTTCATATACCTTTACCTTCATACCGACCGGCAGCCCCGCTCGAGATGACAGCGGGCATCATGCTATCACTTTGATAAATTTCAAAGTATGTAAGCACAGAAAAAGGAACTGTAAAGAAATACCATTGATTTCTTCACGGTTCCTTTTTATATTTCTTCTATGCTGCTGTTTACCGGAGTATCAGTTTTCCGTCTTTGCCGCCAGTTCATCCCATTTCTCATAAAGGTTATCCAGCTTCTTTTTTGTTTCTTCATACTCCCGGGCCAGTTCTTCATAATTGTCGGGATTCATGCTCATCTGGACGGTGTACATCTTCATGGTGGCTTCCAGCCGTCCGATTTCCATTTCCACATGGTTCAGCTTGGACACATCTGCCGGAGATGCTTCCGTTTTTGTCTGGTGCTGTCTTTCCGCTGCCTTCTCCTTTTCTTCTTCCGGTTCTTCGGAAGTTTCGCCGCTGCGGTCCTTTTCGAAGGCTTCCAGATCCTTCTTCTTTTCCTTGTAGTAGCTATAGTTGCCCAGGTACTCTGTGAGTCTGCCATGATCCAGTTCCAGAATCCGGTCTGCTACCTTGTCCAGGAAGTAACGGTCATGGGACACGATGAGGCAGGTGCCGCCGAAGGCCTGGATGGCATCTTCCATAATTTCCCTGGTGGGGATGTCAAGATGGTTGGTCGGTTCATCGAGGATGAGGAAATTCGGTTTTTCCAGGAAAAGGCAGAGCAGGGACAGGCGGGCCTTTTCGCCGCCGGAAAGCATGCCCACGTTTTTGAATACGTCATCTCCCCGGAAAAGGAACATGCCCAGGATATTCCGGGCTTCCTTTTCGCCGAAGTTGAAGGTATCCCGCACCTCATCCAGCACGGTAAGCTTGGGATGGAGCCGTTCCTGTTCCTGGGAATAGTATCCCATTTTCACATTGTTCCCCATCTGGATAAAGCCTGCATCCGGCTTCTTTTCTCCGGTGATGAGCTTCAGTATGGTGGTCTTTCCGGCGCCATTGGGGCCGATAAGCCCCACAGTCTCTCCTTTTTTGATATGGACGGTGAGGTCCTTGAAAAGGACGTGGTGATCATAGGAGCCTTCCACCCGCAGCACATCCAGCACCTTGTCGGCGCATTCCTGGGGCGGGTCGAAATGGAAGCGAAGGGATGCCTGGTGCACCGGCTTTTCCAGCCTTACCAGACGATTCAGCTGGGACTGGCGGCCTCTGGCCTGCTTGGCCTTGATGCCTGCCTTATAGCGGCGGATATATTCTTCCGTTTCCTTAATATGCTCCTGCTGCTTTTCATAGGCCTTTTCATAGGCCCGGTCCTGGTTCTCCTTCGTTTCCAGGTACCTGGTATATCCGCCGCGGAAGGTGCGGATATGGTGATTTTCCAAATCAATGATACCGGTAGCCGCCCCGTCCAGGAAATAGCGGTCATGGGAAATCATGAGGATTCCGCCTTTGTAGGAACGGAGGTATTCCTCCAGCCACTCCAGCATATTCATATCCAGATGGTTGGTCGGTTCATCGAGAAGGAGGAAATCGGGGTGGCGCACGAAGGCTGCGGCCAGGTTGATTCTTACCTTCTGCCCGCCGGAAAAGGAGTGGATATCCCTGTCCCAGTCCTCATCGGTAAAACCCAGTCCGGTCAGGATTTTCCGGGTGGTGGATTCATAATCGTAGCCGCCGAGGAATTCAAACCGCTCCTCCGCCTTTCCGTAATCCAGCACCAGCTTTTCATCGTTTTTATGGTTTTCCAGCTCCCTGGCCAGATGTTCCATTTTATCTTTATAATAAAGCACATCCTTCCAGGCCTCTTCCATTTCCTCCCGGATGGTATGGCTGGTATAGTTGAAGTCCTGCCGGAGGTAACCGATAATGGCGCCGTCACTGGCTTTCACCGAGCCCTTATCGGCCTCCTCAGTCCCCATAATGCACTTTAAAAGGGTAGTCTTGCCGGCGCCGTTAGCGCCTACCAGGCCTACTCTCTCTCCGCTCCTTACTTCAAAGGAGACGTTTTCAAAAACTGTTTTGATGCCAAAGGATTTTGATAATCCGCTGATTTTTAAAACTGCCATTTCTTTCTCACTTATACTTACAAAAAGTTTAGAGGGGCCCGGCCCTGCGGGTCCGGAGGTTGTGTAGAAGGGTTGTGTTCGCTTTCGCTCAGGGAACCGGTAAAAGGGTTCAGAAGGTTCAAAGGGTTCATAAGATTCACAGGATTCGTGCTGATGACCGGCAGGAAATCCCATGTCTGAAGTCTTATGTCTTTCGTCTTTTTTCTCAAGAATACTGCTTAGCCCCCTACGGTCAGCCGACAGCCGCCCCTGTCATCTTACTTCACAATATTCGCTTTAATGACGATGACGATTTCCGATTCATCGGTGGTGGTGCTGTGGCTCTGGAAGAGCCGGCCCAGGAGGGGGATGTCTCCCAGAATGGGCACTTTCCTCATGGTCTTTGCCTGCTCCTTGTCAATGAGGCCTCCGATGGTGATCATATCACCGGACTTCAGCCTCACCATGGTATTGGCGGAGCGGGTAATAATACGGTAAGCCTTCATTTCCGGCACCAGGTAGGGCGTGGAGACTTCGGCATGCACATCGGCGGTGATTTCATGATTCCGGCTGATAATGGGCGTATAAGTGAGCTTGATGCCTGCGTCCTTATACTCCGTAGCCGTGGTTTTCACACCGTTTTCCATGTGTTCCACAATCACCGGGATTTTGCTGCCGATGAGAATTTCCGCTTTTCTGCCGTTCATGGTAGCCACGCTGGGGCGGGCCAGTACTTTCGCCTTTCCCTTGGTCACCAGAGCATTCAGTTTGGCCTGGAAGAAGAAGGTATAGGGATGGCCTGCCAGGGAGCGGCCGTAGGAAATACCGGCATACCCTTCAGGTATGGTGACGTCCCAGCCGTTTCTTTCTATATTTCTTATCCGGGGATTTCCATCGCTGTCATAGAGCACATTGCCACTGTCGTCAGTCACGTAGCGCTGTTCGCTCCAGCTGTCCCGGTCGTAGGATGCACTGCCGGTGAGACTTTTGAAATCCCAGTCAATGCCCAGGTCTTTGGCGTAGGTCTTGTTCACTGCCACCACTTCTGCCTCTACCTTCACCTGCTTTTCCGGCACGTCCAGCTCTCTGACGATACTTTCCGCCGCCATGAGTTCCTGGGGTGTGCCGCTTACGATAACCGTATTGGAAGAGGGGCTGAAGGTGACTTTTTCCTTTTCCGTCACCTTTTTAAGGGCGCCGGCTGCTTCTGCCGCATTGGCATAGTTCAAGCGGAAAGCGCGGGTAGATACAGACGCATTCTTCTCCAGTTTTCCATTGAAAACGATAAGGGTGGAGCCTTCCATGCGGGAAGAAAGGCCGCAGGAAGCCAGGATAGAAGTCAGTGCTTCCTCCGGCGTCACATGATCCAGACTGGCGGTTACCGTTTCGGAAAGATCTCCGGAAAATACCAGGTTCTTTCCTGTCATTTCTGCCAGAGAGCGGATAACCTCCCTGGCCGGCGCGCCGCTTACGTGAAGGCTGAAATTTCTTTCCGCCTCGGGCCTGTGGATTTCCACAGCCGGCGTGTCCTCCTTTTCCGCCGGCTGCATGCCCCGGTTCAGTTCCTCCGTCACCATTTCATGAACCGAATCACCGGTGTTCTCTTTCTGTGCTTCTGCCGTCAAAGGAGGGCACACTAAAAGGGCAAAGCCTAAGAGAAGCCCCGCCCCTTTTATCAGCGCAGGCGAAGCGTGAGGGTGCTTTCCCCGGAAACCAGGGTCACGCTTTTGTCCTGAATGTCCTGTACGTCCCATAGGCCTGCCCGCTCTCCTTCCTTTACAGCTGCTGACGCGCCGTCCACTTCCAGTATGGCCCTGCGGTCAGACTGGTAGCTCATAATCCCCTTCAGAACCGGTACGCCGGTGCTTCTTCTTTTCTCTTTCTCTGCCTTCCCCTCAGCGGGAAGGGAAACGGTTTTGGGCGCAGGGGCTGCCCCCTGGGCTGTGGCCGGCGGCAGGACTTTGTCCTCGCCAGCTGCCCAGGCCTCTGCATGAAATGGATCCGGCAGGGGCTTTCCCCGGCGGTGGAGGGCCGCATCATATTTCATAGAGGTTCCTTCCTCCTTTTCAGGAAGCACCTCCACCGGTGCGGCAGGTTTCTTTTCCGGCAGCATCTTTCCTGCCGTCCCTACGCCCCATACGCCCCAAAGGGTCAAAGCCAGCACCGCCAAACCGCCTAAAGGAAGAATCCATCTGCGCTTCATCGCCATAGGGATTCCTCCTTTCCAAAAGAGACCACCGACAGTTAGGGAAGCACTGATTAATTCATAGAGTCTGCTTTTATAAGAATTTTTATGCACTGCTTCGTCATGGGACTCCTTAAATAGCTCGCTATTCGCGTCGTCCCATTCCTTGCATTGCATAAAAATTCAAGAATAAAAGCAGACAGTGATTTAATCAGCGCTTCCTTAGAAGTTAGCATTAGCTACCAGATACCAGTACACTAGTACACCAGTACACTAGTACACTAGTACACTAGCTCACTAGTACACTAGCTCACCAGCTCACTAGTACACTATCTTCCTCAGAACCTGAAGTCCTTGGGCATGAACATAAATCTTGTTTCCTTTTCAATATCATCGTAGCGGATCCAGGCGTAGAAGGAATGCATGTCCCTGTAGTAGGTCCAGTAGCGGTGGTTCAGTCTGCCGTTTACCGTATCAATGGACCAGGCGAGACTGAATGCGTCCATCCTTGTAGCCTGCAGCCGGAATCCCACATCCAGCGGCTTTTCGCTGCTGTAGCTGTCGTAGGTATAGGGGGTGTAGCCTTTGATATCCCGGTCAGTATAGTAGATCCAGGAAGAAAGGATGCCGTAGCCGCCGGAAAGTCCCATGGAGTAGTAGCCGTTCCTGCGGATATTATTGGAATAGCTGTAGTAATCCTTGGCATAGCCCGCCTTCCAGCTGAAGTTCATGAATTTGCCCAGTTTCCATGGATTTCCGGAAACATAGAGGTCATAGCCCTTGTAGGCGCCCTTCACATCCCGGCCGCCTCGGTCTTCATCCCAGTAGCCCCATTCGCCATGGGCCCCTACGTAGAAACGGGATTTGCCCAGGTAGAAATGGTTCGTATCAAATTCCAGGGACGGTCTCTTTTTTACCCAGATGCCGCCGTCATCGTTGGTGGAACTTTCCTCTTCTGCATAATGGAGCTTTGCCGTGCCCACAGGCGTACGGTAGCGGACGCCCATATCCGGCTTGTATCCGGACTTGGTGTACCAGCGGTTCTTCACATATACCGTGCCATTGGCATTCCCGCCAAAGGGGACTGCGATTTCATTATGAAGTCCCATGCCGTTGTCACTGTCAAACACAGGCCGTGGAATGAGGGACCACAGGCTCACTTCATTATCATCATGAGCCAGGGATCCGGAATAGGAAGAAAGGGTAATGAGGGTGGTATTTTTCGCCATGAGCTTCACGTTGTGCGCCACGTAATGGTCATTGGGATAAATATCGATGAAATCGGCTTCGATGCGGTAGTCCGGCACCTTGGCCACAGCGTGCTTTGTGGTGAAGTAGCCTTTCTCCACCACCAGCTTATTGGCATTCCGGTCATAAATGCCGCTGGCACCTTTGAAATAGTAGGTTCCCTGTTCCCAGCCATCCAGTTTCTCAAACCGGCCTATGGATTTGGCGGCGTCATAGTCCGCCCTGTCCGCCTTCAGATTGGTGGTAGGATTCACCCATTTCACTTCGCCCGGTATGACGTATTTCTGGGCGATGGAGTTGCCGTACACATACTCTGTCTGGTAGGTATCCATCATGTGTTTGATGACTACCCTGCCCATGGCATCCACGTCGCCGGTGGTGTCGTTGTACCGCATACGGTCAGCAGTGACATACATGGGGTTTTCAGGGGAAATCCCGGTATCCTGAGTTTCCTCCTTCCCTTTTTTCCCTTTCTCCTTCTTTTTCTCGGGAGCAGGCTTTTCCTGCACCTGCTCATAGGAGGCAGCCGGCCGGGCTACCCCTTTGGCGTCAAACACCAGTGGTGTCCCGGCATCAGCGCCGGCGGCAGGGATGTCCGCCGGCCCGTCCGGTTCCTCCGCCCCTGCCGGCATGGTCATAAGGGCTGCCAGCACCAGGGGAGTCAGTATTTTCAGATAGTTTTTTATCATTTAGTCATTTCTCACAATCACCACGGAGGGTGCTTCATCACCGGAGCTGTCAGCCTTGGCTGTTTCTTTTTCGTCGGTCTTGTCCCGTACCGATTCCAGTTCTGCCTTGGCTTTCTCGCTCACCGTATCTGCTTTTTCTGCTGTCTTTGTTTCTGCTTTGGCTTCCGCCTGAGGCTCGGCTTTTGCTGTCTCCCTGACTTCATTGTCCGTTACTGCTGCTGCTGTTTCTGCAGAAGTATCAGCTGCAGCCGACCGCACTACCCGTTTGCGGAGCACCGCATTGGGGGCACCGCCTTTCAGTTCCAGCCCCTTGGTGGTCACTGTCTGCTGGGTTTCGATATAAAGGGTGCTCCCTGCCGGAAGGCTTACGTCCTTGCCCTTCACGAAGAAGCCGCCTACCAGGCCGATAGGGCCCAGAGCCAGGGCGCCGATGGTGGAGGCTCCAACAGCAGCCGCTTCCATTTTCAGTTTTTCCTTGGCTTCCGGTCCCAGCACCGTAGGAATGACTTCATCATCTACGGAGAATACCTGGTCAAAGGACACATCCAATGTGCCGCTCCTGCCGAAGCTCTTGGGGCGGCTCACCTTTGTCACCACGCCGCTTCCCTGGGCGCCCTTGGGCAGCACCAGTACATCTCCCACGCTCACATCCTCCTGCACGGTGAAGGTGACCGGGTCTCCTACCTGGCTTGTCTTGCTGCTTACATCATCATTCAGGGAAATCTTGAATACCGTTTCCGCTGGAAGTTCCACCGTCTTCATTTCATAATGCTGGTCACCGTACACCGACTTTTCCAGATTGGCCAAGCGCTGGTCCAAAGCGCCCTTCTTTTCTGTGCCGTATACTTTGGTTTCCAGATCCCCCATCCTTGTTTTCAGTGCATCATCCCTGATTTCATCGGTGAGGTAGTATTCCATGGCATTCACTCTGGCAGCAATGGAGGGCTGGGTATCATCATCGTTCTTCACCACATCGCTGTAAAGGTTGGTAATCCGGTTGTCCAGGCCGCTGGCAGAAGAATTGCCATTGCCGTAAATCAGGTTGTCCGCATTGTCCACCCGGCTGATGAGGGAGCCGGTCTGGGCGCTTCCGTAAATCACTTCATCCACCCGGTCAATCCGGTCGGACAGGGTAGCCGGTTCTTCCGCATAAACCGGTGCCAGGCACAAAAGGGAAATTCCTGCTGCCAGGATTGCTTTTTTTATCATAAAATCACCCTCCATTATACTCGTACATCAATGACTGCCGATACGCCTACTCCCTGCACACGGCTGAAGGAGGAGGGGTTCACGCTGTCCATGGGGATAAGTCCCTTGATACGGAACAGTTTGTCATTCCAGCTGACTTCCAGCTGGCCCACAGCCTTCACCTTTTCCACCTGGTCCGCATCGCCGATGACCTGGGCGGCGCCGATATAGCCGCGGTTGCCGATACTTACAATAGGCACCACTTTCGTGGCGTAACTGGTGCCGGCGCCTTCCTTCATCATCACCGAATTGATGGCGCTGTTGATTGATTCGCCGTATTTAGAAACAAGGAAGCCAATGCCTCCTACCTTGGCCACGCCGCCAAGAACACTTCCCAGGTTGAATGCATCTGCATGAATCATGGCACCGGTGCCCATCATGCAGGCAGCCAGTACACATACAGCCAGTCTTTTTAATTTCATCCGTGAATCCTCCCTTATCGAAAATCCATCTTCAGAATCTATGATTGTAATCCAATTTCTTTTCAGCCGGAGAAGCATTGATTCCATGGTGATGGAACATATCCAGGCTTCCCTCACAGAGGCTGTCAAATTTTGCCTACACTTAATAATATTATAAATTAAAAAGGGGCTCTGTGCAAACAGAAACCCCTTTCCCTCCGCAAATCTGCGGCTCTTTTCATCACTTACTGCTGCCTTTCTGCAGCTTCCCTTTTTGCTTCATAGGTACCGGGCTGGGCCATGACCGACGGCTTCTTCAGCTGGTTGTAAGCCTGGATCATCATGGCGCATTCCACACGCTTCTTCTGGATTTCGCAGGTAATATGGTATGGCTTGTGGATATCGCCGGCAAAGGCCTCGTTGTTGGCATGGCATCCGCCGGAGCAGAAGAATTTCGCCCAGCAGTCCACACATTCCGGCTTGGTGAATACATGATTGGTGCGGAAATCGTGCATCATCTTCATGTTCTTCAGCCCTTCGTACACATTGCCCAGCACATAGCCTTCCCGGCCTACGAACTGGTGGCAGGGATAAATGTCGCCGTTTGGCACCACTGCCAGATATTCATGGCCGGCGCCGCAGCCACGGAGGCGTTTGGGCAGGCACGGGCCCTTCCACAAGTCCATATTGAAATGGAAGAAGAAGAACGGTCTTCCCTCTTCTTCCCGCTGAATGAAGAGCTTGGCCAGGCGGTCATACTCTGCCTTCACCCGGGGCAGGTCTTCTTCCTTAATGGAATACGCTTCCGTATCCTCACCTACCACCGGTTCCATGGACACAGCCGGGAAGCCATGGTCCAGCATATCCTCCACATCTGTGGTAAAGTCCATGTTGTACCTGGTAAAGGTGCCGCGCACATAGTATTCCTCTCCGTTCCGGTGAGCCACGCAGTACTGGAGATTTTTCACAATCCGGTCATAGGTGCCTTCCCCGTTCACATCGGGACGCATACGGTCATGCATTTCCTTTCTTCCGTCCAGGGACAGGATGAGGCTGATGTGGTTGTCGGTGAGATACTTCACCTTCTCCTTGTCCAGCAGCATGCCGTTAGTGGTCAGGGACATTTTAATCTTCTTGTGGTGCTTCTTTTCCTGCTTATGCACATAGTCGATGGTCTGCTGCACCACATGCCAGTTCATCAGCGGTTCGCCGCCGAAGAAATCCAATTCGCAGTGTTCTCTGGGGCCGCTGTGGGCGATGAGGAAATCTACGCCCCTTCTTGCCACATCAAAGGGCATGAGCATACGCCACTGGCCGTAGCCGCCCTGTCCTGCAAAGCAGTACTGGCAGCGGAGATTGCAGTCATGGGCGATGTTGAGGCAGAGCGCCTTAATAATCGGTCTGTCTTCAATGGCCATCTTATAATTGGGATCCATAGGTGCAAAAAGGACTTCCTTTTGAATCAGCTCATCCAGGTCGTCCATCACCTCATTCAGTTCCTTCTCATCATAGGAAGAGGACAGATTGGCCAGCACCATATCCCGGTTTTTACCGTTATAGAACTCAAGTACCTTATATGTTACATCATCCACCACATGAACAATACCGCTGTTCACGTCCATGACGATATTCATGCCGTTCTGGCGGAAACGGTGGATCATGGGCTTTACATTATAATCCATGAAAAATCTCCTTTTCAATACGGCTTCAGGGACAGCCGTTTTCAATCCATACAATATCCAAAGAGGAAATAGAAAACCCCCGGCTGCAAGGCCGGGGGTTAGGGAAGCCGGTTCGATGCTTCCCCAGGCCGTCAGATCAGGCTCTCTTTGCTTCCTTGGCTTCTTCCTGGGTTGTGCAGATCAGGTTGCCGATGGTGCAGCTTGTCTTGCAGGCAGACTGGCAGGAAGTCTGACATTCACTGCATCCTTCAAACTTAATGGAGTCCTGCAGGGAAGACTGGTTGATTGTAACGATATGTTTGGACATGATGTCACCTCCCCGAAACAATTTTTCCGAATTAATCATATCATAGAAAAGAGGGTAAATACAAGTAAAAATTATGGTGGAATCCATGGCAGATGATAGATGATAGACGTCAGACATCAGACACCAGACACCAGACACCAGACGTCAGACATCAGCTGCCAGCTCACCAGCCTACCAGCCTACCAGCCCACTAGCCCACTAGTACACCAGCACACCAGATCACTAGATCACTACAGCAGCTGGTACAGCCCGTACACCGCTCCCAGGGGGAGGAGGGTCATGGCTGCCAGGGCAGCCATGCAGCCTGTTTTCTTTCCATGGATGGAAAACCAGTCGTCGGCAATGCTGTTCATTTCCTTGTATTCCCGTTCCAGCCCCTGGATAATGCGCCACAGTTCACGGCAGTCCTCTTCCGTCAAAGATTCGTCTTCCGCTTCCGCCGCCGGCGTTTCCGCTTCTTTTTCCTTTTCCTCCGCTTCCCGGCGGGCCTTTTCTTCCGCCTCTGCCATCTGTCCCTTGATATGGGCCTTCCAGTCGCCGGTCTTTTCCTCCTCTTCCTTCTTCTCTTTTTCTTCTTTCTTCTTTTCTTCGATTTCCTTTTCTTTCTTTTCCTCTTCAAAGACGCCGCTTTCTTCGCCCTCATCCACTGCCTTCAGGAGCTCATCCTTCAGCTGCTGGATGTCTTCCGTATATTTGTGGGTAGCCGCATCCCAGAGGGTGTAGTCCAGCTTCTTCTTCATGTCATACATGGTGCCGCTGGTGGCCTGCTGGAAAAGGTACTGGGTATTGTCCATATCCGCAAAGATTTCCCCTACCCTGCCCTTATGCTTGAACTTGGACTTGCCCACCTTCACGAAGTACATGAAAGTGCCGATATGTGCTCTCAAATTGCCGATAGGGCTTTCTTTTTCATGTCCCTTATCAAAAAATCCCATGAATGTCTCCTTCTCCCTCGGGAAATAAACCTGTTCGAACAGTTGATTATGATTCTTTATTATAAATGATTTTTACCGCCCTGGCAAAAATCACCACAGGGCTTCATAGCCCCTTTCCACCATGGCCAGTCCCACGCCCATGGCCTTCATAAGCGCCGAAAGGCATGGCATATCCCGCAGGAAACGGTCGGTCTGCGGATTTCCTTCCTCCAAGAGAATCCGGCTTTCCACAGAAGACTCTTTGGGGAGTTTCATTTCCTTCATCAGTCTATCCCCGTCAACCATGACAAGATGGGTAAAGGAGCGGAGCACCGCTCCCAGAAGGGTATCCGAAGTTTCCGGTATTTCCAGCAGCCGCACCAGGAAACGGCTGTCACCGGCCTCATCGGCCAGCATCATCACAGGCCGTCCGGTCTGCTGGAAACGGCTTCCCAGAAAAACCAGGTCCTCCGGAAGCACGCTTCCGAAAGGGGGCAGCACCTTCTGCTTCCGCACCTGGTCCCACAGGCCGTTCTTCAGAATTTTTTCTGCCCGAACCCCTTCCACCCGGCGGTACATGCCCCGGGGCAGGGTCATCCACATTTCCCGGTGAGCCAGCAGCCATTCTCCCAGCACCTTGCAGTAAGGCTCCTCCGTGTCCGACGTCACCCCCATGCGGTTTACGTATTCCTTCTGGTAAAGGGTCTCCGGATGGGCGCTGTCCTTTTCAATCAGGGAGAGCAGCTCCCCTCTGGTATACTGGCCATAGAGAGGAAGCCCCCGGTTCACAGGAAACAGGTGGATACCGTGGAACAGATAGAAAGAAGACACCCCCAGAAGGACGCCCAGCCGTGAGAGTTCCGTAGAAACCCGGCTTTTCCCGGCGCTATACCTTTCATTGGACGCGCCGGTAATAAGTACAGCCAATTTCAGCATAAAAGGCGCCTCCCGGCCAAGAGCCTTCGCCACTGTAAGCCGGTTCACCGACTCCTTCCAGGACCACAAACGAAGCAGCCGACAAAGAGGCTTTTCCTCCTCCGCCTCCGGCCTCATATCATACAGAGTGAGCATCCGTCCTGTCCTGTCCATGGAAGCAAGAGGAAACCGGCCCCACACCTCTGCCCGGCTGTCCTTCAGCACGATTTCCATATCCAGCGCCAAGCCCCTGGCGAAATGTCCCTGGGAAAGCACCGCCATGGTCTGCCGGCTGCCGCCCTCCGACGACTTCTTCACCACCGTCCGATACATGGACCAGTTATGGTCAGTCTTCCGGATTTTTTCCGTATGAGACAAAAGCCAGGACAACACCACTTCCTCATAGGCCTTCCCCGTATCGGCAGTGACGCCATCCTTTTCTATATAATCCTTCGTAAAAAGGAGATCCGGATGCTCCGCATCCCTCTCCACCATGGCAAGCAGCTCCGCTTCCCTGTAAGCCATTATAACCACCTCGTTTTTCTTCATCTATCTTACCACATATAGTGGGATAGTGTACTGGTGTACTGGTGATCTAGTGAGCTAGTGTCTAGTTTCATAAATAATAGTTTGTATTGCCGGCTATAGCAAATAATGG
>ERZ857775.529-NODE-529-length-54252-cov-6.508423_pt1 | contig 54252 bp, 49 predicted proteins | sample MGYA00519698_ERZ857775 | MGnify/ENA primary metagenome ERZ857775 (study PRJEB31778, sample SAMEA3449363) | human gut metagenome | biome: human gut; feature: human-associated habitat; material: faeces | place: United Kingdom | collected 2010/2012 ...
ACACATTGTCCAAATGCGTCCGCATTGAAGAACTTTTAATCAACTAAATAGCAATTTATTCTGAATATCTTTCCCTAAGAAGTGCAATTTCTCTTGTCCAACCCTCATCATCATTAGGCGTTTCCAGAATAAAAGGCTTACCCTCCAATGCCGGGTGCCGGATGACACGGACAAGGGCATCAAGACCAATCTGGCCTTCCCCGATTCTGGCGTGGCGGTCTTTGTGACTGCCAAGAGGGTTGAGGCTGTCGTTTAGGTGGATGGCTTTTAAGTGGTCGAGACCGATGATGCGGTCGAATTCAGTTAAGACACCGTCCAGGTCGTTTACAATATCGTAGCCACCATCCCACACATGGCAGGTATCCAGGCAGATTCCAAGTTTATCGCGTTTTTCTACAAGGTCCATGATGGCACGAAGCTCCTGGAAATGGCTTCCCACCTCAGAGCCTTTTCCAGCCATGGTTTCAAGAAGAACTGTAGTGGTCTGTTCTTCAGTAAGAACTGCATTCAGCACTTCTGCAATCTTCTGAATTCCAACCTCTATTCCCTGTCCCACATGGCTGCCTGGATGGAAATTATAATAATTTCCTGGTGTGGCTTCCATGCGTTTCAGATCATCCGAAAAAGTATTTCTGGCAAAATCCCGCAGATTTTCTTTGGCCGCGCAGGCATTTAAGGTATAAGGCGCATGCGCCACGATTTTGCCGAATTCATGCTCCCTGGCAATCTCCTGAAACTTCGCCACATCTGCAGGGTCAATAGCTTTGGCATTCCCTCCTCTTGGATTTCTGGTAAAAAATGCAAACGTGTTGCCGCCATTTTTTACAATCTGGCGTCCCATGGCTGCGTAGCCTTTGGATGATGAAGTATGATTTCCTATATATAACATGTCGTTTTCCCTTCTTATTTACTATTTTATTATGAAAATCCCGTACGGTAGCCAAAAATGAGCCATGCTTGCACGAGCGAACTCTTGGATATCGAACGGGCTAGACCGTATGAGTAAGTAGGGCGATGGCCCGGATTACGAATGCGATCGGAAGCTGCGGGAGCGCCATAGGCGCGAAACAGCTGACTCTCAGGCACTCCTTAAGTACATCCTATATATTTTAGCATTTCCCCCTTCTTTTTCAAGATATTTATTGACGAAAACCCATTTTATTCTTATACTGTTAAAAGGTGTGCTCTTCTGTAAAAAAGACTTTTGTCCCATACTTTTTCACAGAATTCATACATAGAAAAAAGGAAGGAAATCAACATGAAAGAACGTGAAAAGTTTTCATCCCGGCTTGGATTTATTCTCATTTCAGCCGGCTGCGCCATTGGAATCGGCAATGTATGGCGCTTCCCTTATATAACAGGACAGTACGGCGGCGCAGCATTTGTACTGATCTATCTTCTGTTCCTTGTAATTCTTGGACTGCCTATTATGGTTATGGAATTTGCTGTCGGACGCGCAAGCCGCAAGTCCGCTGCCAGAAGCTTCCATCTCCTTGAGCCAAAGGGCACCAAATGGCACCTTTACAGCTATGGAGCCATGCTTGGCAACTATATGCTGATGATGTTTTACACCACTGTAGGCGGCTGGATGCTGGCTTACTTCTTTAAAATAGCAAGCGGCACCTTCACAGGTCTTGATACAGAAGCGGTAGGAAACGTATTTAACACCATGCTCTCCAATCCTGGAGAAATGACCTTCTGGATGGTAATCGTAACTGCATTCGGTTTTGGTACCTGCTGCATGGGACTGCAGAAAGGTGTTGAACGTATCACAAAGGTTATGATGGTATGTCTTCTTACTATTATGGTAGTTCTTTGCGTTAAGAGCTGTACGCTTCCAGGTGCCATCGAGGGTATTAAGTTCTATCTTCTCCCGGATTTTGGCCGTCTGAAAGAGAACGGACTGCTTTCCGGTATTTATGCCGCTATGGGACAGGCATTCTTCACCTTGAGCCTTGGGATCGGCGCAATGGCAATCTTTGGAAGTTATATCGACAAAGACCGTAGCCTTATGGGCGAATCCATCCAGATTGGTATTCTGGATACTTTCGTGGCACTAATGGCCGGACTTATTATTTTCCCGGCATGCTTTGCTTACAATGTAAGCCCTACACAGGGTGTTGGACTTGTATTCGTAACACTGCCGAACATGTTTAACCAGATGATGGGCGGTCGTTTCTGGGGTGCACTGTTCTTCATCTTTATGACATTCGCAGCTCTCTCCACCATCATTGCAGTATTTGAGAATATCTTAAGCTTTGCCATGGATCTGTGGGGCTGGAGCCGTAAGAAGGCAGTTCTGGTAAACGGAATTGCAATCTTTGTTTTATCCATGCCATGCGTACTTGGTTTCAACGTATGGAGCGGATTTCAGCCACTGGGCGCAGGAAGCACCATCCAGGATCTGGAGGACTTCATCATCTCCAATAACCTGCTTCCGCTTGGAAGCCTAGTTTACCTGCTGTTCTGCGTAACCCGCTACGGATGGGGATGGGACAATTTCATCAAAGAAGCGGATACAGGAAACGGCATTAAATTCCCGAAGTGGGCACGTCCATATCTTACCTATGTACTGCCGCTTATTGTACTGTTGATTTTCGTAATGGGTTATTACGATAAATTCTTCAGATAATACTATTTTTACACTGTAGATCAGAGGCAAAAATTCACAGGATCATCCGCAAGAAAGGATCCTGCTATTCAGGATTTTTGCCTCACTTCTTATATAAAAAGCCACATGAGGATAAACGTATGCAAAAGAAAAAGAACTTATACAAAAAATCCAGATATTACCGGCAAAGACAGGTAAAAATCCAGAAGCTCTGCGTGGCAGCAGGTGGCTTATTGCTGCTGATCATACTTCTTCTGATTGTCCGTGGATGCACGGGAAAAACCGAAAAAGCAAACTCCTCCAGTGTAAATAACATATCCGCTGCCAATCCGGACAAAGCTGAGACAGATTCCATTTCTTCCAACAGCAAAAACAGCGATTCTTCATCCACTGATGGAGCTGAGCCGGATGCAGAATCTTCCGACAGCAGTGATACCGCCTCTGCCAAATCAAAGCACGACACCCCTGTCACCCTTACCGTAAGTGTAGTTGGAGACTGTACCCTTGGTACAGATGAGGCCTTCGATTACAGTACCAGCCTGAATGCATATTTTGAAAATTATGGAAAAGAATACTTTTTACAGAATGTAAAGAGCATTTTTGAAGCAGATGACCTGACTATCGCCAACAATGAAGGAACCTTCACAGACAGCAGCAGCCGCGAGGATAAAACCTTCGCATTCAAAGCACCCGCATCTTTTGCAGGAATTTACTCCAGCAGTTCTGTGGAAGCAGTGAACACAGCTAACAACCACAGCCATGATTACGGCGAGCAGAGCTTTCAGGATACCATGGATGCCCTGGATGCCCAGGGAATTGTTCATTTCGGCTATGATGAGACGGCTGTAATGGATATAAAAGGGGTAAAAGTAGGTCTTGTGGGAATCTATGAGTTATACGATCATCTAGAGCGTGAACAGCAGCTGAAAGACAACATTGCTAAGGTAAAAGAAGATGGCGCAGAGCTGATCATCGTTATCTTCCACTGGGGAAATGAAAAAGAAACCGTTCCAGACTCCAATCAGACCACACTTGGACATCTTGCCATTGACCTTGGTGCTGATCTTGTGTGTGGACATCATCCTCATGTACTTCAGGGAATTGAAGAATATAAAGGAAAGAATATTGTATACAGCCTTGGAAACTTCTGCTTCGGCGGAAACAGCGCCCCAAGTGACATGGACAGTATGATTTTCCAGCAGACCTTTACCATCTCAAACGACGGCGTAAAAACAGATAATGTAACAAATATCATCCCATGTTCCATCTCCTCCGCTTACGGCTATAACAATTACCAGCCAACGCCTGCTGAAGGGGATGAAAAGACCAGAATTATGGAAAAAATCCAGGAAAGAAGCTCCTGGATCGGATAGAAAAAATATGTTGTTCAGCACCCCCAGAGCGAAAGCTCCGGGGGTATTTTTTGATTATAATATCAGCATCGCATCTCCAAATGAAAAGAACCGATACTTCTCCTGCACTGCCACCTCATAGGCATGCAGAATATTCTCTTTTCCAGCCAGTGCAGACACCAGCATAACCAGTGTGGATTCCGGCAGATGGAAGTTGGTGATCAGACCGTCGATCATCTTAAATTTATAGCCTGGATAGATGAAAATTTCAGTCCAACCACTTCCGGATTTCAGGACTCCGTCCTCACCTGTTGCAGACTCCAGTGTACGGCAGCTGGTAGTTCCAACTGCTATCACGCGGCCGCCATTTTTCTTAGTGTCATTGATCAGCTTCGCCTGGTCTTCTTCTACAATGTAAAACTCAGAATGCATGTGATGCTGCTCTACATCGTCCACCTTAACCGGACGGAATGTACCAAGACCCACGTGAAGCGTTACGTGGGCAATATTTACTCCCTTGGCCTTCACCTGCTCCAGAAGCTCTTTTGTGAAATGCAGACCTGCTGTAGGTGCTGCTGCAGAGCCCTCATTCTTTGCATAAACGGTCTGGTAACGATTCTTATCCTTTAATTTATGAGTGATATATGGAGGCAGCGGCATCTCTCCCAGCTGGTCCAAAATCTCCTCAAAAATGCCTTCATAATGGAACTGGATCAGACGGTTGCCTTCGTCCACCACGTCGATGATATCGCCCTCTAAAATGCCATCACCAAATGTGATTTTGGCACCTGGACGAGCCTTTTTGCCAGGCTTTACCAGGCATTCCCAGATATCGTTCTCTCTTCTTTTCAGAAGAAGGATTTCGATCACTGCGCCAGTCTCTTCCTTGTGACCGTAAAGCCTTGCCGGAATAACCTTGGTATCATTGATAACCAAAGTATCACCTTCATTCAGATAGTCCAGTATATCCCTGAAATGGCGATGCTCAATACTGCCATCTGCCATAGAAAGATGCATAAGTCTGGAAGAACTTCTGTCCTCTAGCGGATCCTGGGCGATCAGCTCCTGAGGGAGCTCATAGTAAAAATCAGATGTTCTCATCTTTGGATTCCTCCTCTTTCCACTGCTTTTTCAGCTGCCGCACAAAATTCCATTCTTTGTTGGTGAGATCTGCCTTTTTCAGCAGATCCGGGCGCCTTCTGGCTGTACGAATGATAGACTGCTCTCTGCGCCACTTCTCTATATTTGCATGATGACCGGACATAAGAACCTCCGGAACCTTTTTACCATGCCACTCTTCCGGGCGGCTGTACTGGGGATATTCCAGAAGGTTTCCTGCAAAGGACTCGGTCTCGCCAGACTCCTGATTGCTGAGCACGCCTGGAACCATGCGGGAAATAGAGTCCATCATAACCATGGCCGGAAGCTCGCCGCCTGTAAGCACATAATCTCCGATAGACACATAATCCGTCACAATTTCCTCCAGAACACGCTCATCAATCCCCTCATAGTGACCGCAAAGGAAAACCAGGTCTTCCTCTTCCGCCATATCTCTTGCCATCTGCTGATTAAACACCTGTCCCTGCGGGGTGAGATAAACCACACGGGGGCGCTTCCCTGCTTTCTCGGCAATCGCTTCATAAGCCAGGTAAACCGGTTCTGCCTGCATCAGCATTCCAGCACCGCCGCCGTAAGTATAATCATCTACTTTCTGGTGCTTGTTAAAAGCATAGTCGCGGATATTTATGGCCTCCACAGAAAGGATTCCTGCATTAATGGCACGTCCTGTAATGCTGGTGTTCATTCCATTCCGGATCATTTCCGGAAAAAGGGTCAAAACATGGAATTTCATTTACAAAAGTCCTTTCATCAAATATACCGTCATCACATTCTCCTCCAGGTCAACATCAAGGATGCATTCCCTGATTGCCGGGAGAAGTACTTCCTGATGATCAGGAAGCTCTACTACGTAAACATCATTGGCTCCTGTCTCCATAACATCTTTCAGGGTTCCGAAATGGGTGTTGTCCTCCAGAACCACTTCCATGCCAATCAGGTCGCCGATGTAATATTCATCTTCATCCAGTTCCTGGGCTTCTTCTCTGGGAACCCACAGGTCTCTGCCTTTGTACATTTCAATATCATTTATATTATCAATCCCGTCAAATTTCAGGATCACAAGATTCTTAAAAAATTTCACGTTACGGATTTCCAGCTTTTTCATCTCTCTGCCAGCATCCAGAATCACGTATTCAAGATCCAGGAAACGCTCCGGATCTGTGGTAGGGAATACTTTTACTTCTCCCCGCACGCCATGAGTGGTGGTAATTACTCCAACCTTTAATAAATCTTCCATTCAAAACTCCTCTACAAAAAACGAATATGTCTGCCGTCCAGGACTTTCATAAGTAAAAACAGGAGCCATGTCTCCACAGCTCCTGCATCCATATATCTTGCTTATCATTGCAGAATATCTACAATCACTTTTTTGCTGCTTTTGGAAGAAGCCGCTTTTACTACGGTACGGATGGCCTTGGCGATTCTGCCCTGACGTCCGATCACCTTACCCATATCAGATGGTCCTACCTTCAGTTCGATAACAACAGCGTCATCCTTTTCTGTTTCGGTAACGACTACTTCGTCCGGATTTTCAACAAGAGATTTTGCAATTACTTCTACTAATTCTTTCATTACACACCTCCCTGATCCCGCCCCGGAGCATATTCAAAAAATGCCCTCATCTGGACGTCACAGAAATACCCCCTGAAAATTGCCGGTTACAGTTCACGACTTTCACAGGAAATACTGTGCAGTCTGAACCATTCTGGCAACCTCTAAGATACTCCTTAAATTATTTCTCGATTCCGGCCTGTTTGAGGATCTTAGCAACAACCTCTGTAGGCTGAGCACCGTTTGCAAGCCATTTCTTAGCTGCCTCTTCGTCAACCTTGCATACGCTTGGCTCCTGGTTCGGATCATATGTTCCGATCTCTTCGATACATCTTCCGTCACGTTTGCTGCGGGAATCTGCAACAACGATTCTATAGTAAGGTGCTTTCTTCTGTCCCATTCTTCTTAATCTGATCTTAACTGCCATTTTAATTTTCCTCCAATTTACTTTCTCTTTATTAGTTAATTTAATTATTTTATGTTAAAAAGGGAGCTTAAAGCCGCCTCTTTTACCACCCATTTTGCCGCCGCCCATGAGACCCGGCATCTGCTTCATCATCTTCTTGCTCTGCTCAAACTGCTTCACAAGGCGATTGACTTCTGCAACCTCCACACCTGCGCCTCTGGCAATTCTGTTCTTACGGGAAAGGTTCAGAATTCCCGGATTGGAACGCTCCTGTGGGGTCATGGAAAGAATAATGGACTTGGTTCTGTCCATTGCTTTCTCATCGATCATGCTCTCCACATCTTTCATCTTGCTTCCCACACCTGGGAGCATATTCAGGATACTGGAGATTCCGCCCATCTTATTCATCTGTTCAAGGCTGGTAAGATAGTCATTGAAATCAAAATCCATCTTCTTCAGCTTCTTGGACATCTCCTGGGCTGCTTCCTGATCTACGGCTGCTTCTGCCTTCTCGATCAGGCTCATTACATCTCCCATACCAAGGATACGGGATGCCATTCTCTCCGGATAAAACTGTTCCAGATCGGATAACTTCTCTCCCATACCTACATACAGGATTGGCTTGCCAGTTACGGACTTGATGGAAAGAGCTGCACCACCACGGGTATCACCATCCATCTTGGTCAGGATCACTCCATCAATTCCAACCTTCTCTGCAAAAGTCTGGGCTACATTGACTGCATCCTGTCCGGTCATGGCATCTACTACAAGGACTGTAGCATCTACCTCAATATTAGCCTTAATATCAGCAAGCTCCTGCATCATATCCTCATCGACATGAAGACGACCTGCTGTATCAATGATCACTACATTCTGCTGATTCGCCTTGGCATGTGCAACAGCCGCCTTGGCTATGTCTACCGGGCTCTGCTTATCACCCATGGTAAAGACTTCCACGCCTTGTTTCTCACCGTTTACCTGCAGCTGAGTGATCGCTGCGGGTCTGTAAACGTCACAGGCTACCAGAAGAGGTTTCTTACCTTTCGACTTGATCTTACCTGCAAGCTTGGCTGCGGTAGTAGTCTTACCGGCTCCCTGAAGACCTGCCATCATAATGACAGTCAGATCATTGCCAGGCTTGATCGGAAGCTCTGTAGTCTCGCTTCCCATAAGATTAACCAGCTCTTCGTTTACAATCTTGATGACCATCTGGCCTGGGTTCAGTCCGTTCATAACGTCCTGTCCAACTGCACGTTCCTGTACAGATTTCGTGAACTGTTTCACGACTCTGAAGTTAACGTCTGCTTCAAGGAGTGCCATCTTAACTTCTTTAAGAGCAATCTTAACATCCTCTTCGGTCAGACGGCCTTTGCTTCTCAGCTTCTTAAATACATTCTGAAGTTTATCTGTTAAGCTTTCAAATGCCATGAATTATAACTCCTCTAAAATCACATTGGATATTGCCTCAATATCATCAGCGTGATATCCGGATGCAAGCTCATGTATCTTCTGTACCTGTCCCCGGATATTCACAAACTTCTCCACCAGATGCAGCTTCTCTTCATATCCTTCCAGTGCCTTGTCACAGCGTCTGATCATATCATGTACGCCCTGACGGCTGATATTCAGTTCCTCTGCAACCTCACTTAAAGAATAATCCTCCAGAACTACACTCTCGTAGATCTGCTGCTGTCTCTTCGTAAGAAGCTCTCCGTAAAAATCATAGAGCAAAGTACGTTCCACAAACTTTTCCATTCGCTATCACCTTGGGTATCATACCGTATTTTGTGGTGTGTGTCAAGTGTTTTTTCTTTACACGCAATATTTTTTATATGTCCAAATTTATTATACGCTATTTCTAATTGTCTGCCCTTATGTTATACTATAAAAGCTGCCGAGCCTCCAGCAGAAAGGAGGTGAATTCGATGGATAATATTATTGCTCTAATCCTTGTCCCTGTCGCAGTAAATGTAATTAGCTACTGCATTTACAAATGGCTGGACAGAAAAGACAAATAGGCAGCATAACAGCCTAAGGCATAAGCCACCTACATAAACGGAATAGAAAACCCCGGAAGTCTCGCACACCTCCGGGGTTTTCGTTTGCTTTCGATGGACTATTGCTCTAATCCTTAGCTACTATTAGGATATGCCATAACCAACGAAATGTCAACTTAAAATTCACATATTTTACTGACACTTAAAATCCACATATTTTACTGAATCAAACTATCATCATCAAAATAATTAATTCTCATAGAAGCCTTTACATCCTTCAGAGTCTCAGCTGCCTTTGCCTCAGCCACCTTACTGCCCTCTCTTAAAATGTCATAAACATCCGGAATACGCTGTTCCCACATTTTACGGCGCTCGCGGATCGGGCCAAGCTCAGCCTGGAGAACGTTGTTCAGGAACTTCTTAACCTTAACATCTCCAAGTCCGCCTCTCTTATAATGGTCTTTCAGCTCGTCCAGGTTCTGATAATCCGGAAGAAATTCCGGGAAGTATTCTGGTTTGCAGAAAGCATCCAGATAAATAAATACCGGGTTGCCATCAACATTTCCCGGATCCTGAACACGAAGATGATTCGGATCCGTGAACATGGACATAACCTTCTTCTTAACCTCATCTGCCTCATCGGAAAGATAAATGCAGTTTCCAAGAGATTTACTCATTTTTGCCTTACCGTCAATACCTGGCAGACGCAGGCACGCCTTGTTGGAAGGAAGTACGATCTCCGGCTCTGTAAGTGTCTCACCATATACTGTGTTAAACTTGTGTACGATCTCTTTGCACTGCTCCAGCATAGGAAGCTGATCCTCTCCAACCGGAACTGCTGTTGCACGGAAGGCTGTAATATCAGCAGCCTGGCTGATAGGATAGCAGAAGAATCCAACCGGAATGCTGGCTTCGAAATTACGCATCTGGATCTCAGATTTCACAGTAGGGTTACGCTGAACACGGGCCACTGTAACCAGATTCATATAATAGAAGGTAAGCTCTGTAAGCTCCGGAACCATAGACTGGATGAAAATTGTGGATTTCTCCGGATCAATCCCGCAAGCCAGATAATCAAGTGCTACCTGGATAATATTCTGACGAACCTTCTCCGGGTGCTCTGCGTTATCAGTAAGCGCCTGGGCATCCGCGATCATAATATAAATCTCGTCATAATTTCCGGAATTCTGAAGCTTTACACGCTCAGATAAAGAGCCTACATAATGTCCCACATGAAGACGGCCTGTAGGGCGGTCTCCTGTTAAAATTACTTTTTTCATAGTTTGCTACTCCTTATATTCACCGCCATGCCGATCCTTTTTTAACCAACACAGTTGTACTTATTTATAATCATTTCAGCAAACACTCCCCATTTTTTTACATGAATATGCAAAACGTCCAAAGCACATAGATTAACTTTAGTTATTAACTGCAAGCTGGGGAAATGCTTCTATTTTTCAATTACAGACTTGCGCGAATTACTTTCGGTCTGCATCCGGCAGTCTCCAGTGCTTTCACGATCTGATTCTTATGGTCTGTACCAAACGCCTCCAGAGTGATCTTCAGTTCTACAGCTGCATTACGGTTTGTGCTTACAAACTGGTTATGATCCAGCTTGATAACATTTCCCTGATTCTCTGCAATAATAGAAGCCACACGTACCAGTTCACCAGGCTTATCCGGGATAAGAACAGATACTGTAAAGATTCTGTCACGCTGGATCAAGCCATGCTGTACTACAGAAGACATGGTAATCACATCCATATTTCCACCACTTAAAATGGACACAACCTTTTTATTCTTGAAATCAAGATGACGAAGCGCAGCCACTGTCAGAAGTCCTGAATTCTCAACGATCATCTTGTGATTCTCTACCATATCCAGGAATGCAACGATCAGCTCATCATCCTCAACCGTGATGATTTCATCCAGATTCTCCTGGATATATGGGAAAATATGAGAGCCCGGAGTCTGAACTGCAGTACCATCTGCAATGGTGTTTACATGGGGCAGTGTAACAACCTCCCCTTTCTCAAGAGAAGCCTTCATGCAGGCTGCACCTGCCGGCTCTACACCGATTACTTTAATATGAGGATTAAGAAGCTTGGCAAGTGTGGATACACCTGTTGCAAGTCCGCCTCCACCGATTGGCACCAGAATATAATCTACAAGAGGAAGCTCCTGAATGATCTCCATAGCAATGGTTCCCTGTCCGGTAGCAACTGCAGGATCGTCAAAAGGATGAATAAAGGTATAGCCCTTTTCTTCAGCAAGCTCCAGAGCATATGCACAGGCCTCATCATAAACATCACCATGAAGAATAACCTCTGCGCCATACCCTTTTGTACGCTCTACTTTAATAAGCGGTGTAGTGGTCGGCATTACGATCACGGCCTTCACACCGTATTTGTGTGCTGCATATGCCACACCCTGTGCATGGTTTCCAGCGGAAGCTGTGATCAGGCCTTTGCCCCTCTCTTCGTCGGAAAGAGTACTGATCTTATAATAAGCTCCACGCACCTTATACGCACCTGTTCTCTGCATGTTCTCTGGTTTGAAGAAAACCTTGTTTCCAGTGAGTTCAGAGAAATAACTGCTCTTCACCAACTTGGTCTCCTGGGTTACCTGCTTAACTATTTCTGCCGCTTCTTCAAAACTCTCTAATGTAAGCATTTTTATTTTTCCTCCTGTAGTCTGTGGGGTTAGTTTTCATCCGGACGAATATCAAACAACGCATCCACAAAAGAATTTGCATCGAATTTCTGTAAATCGTCAATGCTCTCACCAACGCCGATATATTTCACCGGAATATCAAGCTCAGACTGGATTGCCACCGCAATACCACCCTTGGCTGTACCATCAAGCTTGGTAAGAATGATACCGGTTACATTTGCCACCTCTGCAAACTGTCTTGCCTGCACAAGTGCGTTCTGTCCTGTCGTTCCATCCAGAACCACCAGAGTTTCCAGATACGCTTCCGGATATTCCTTCTCCAGAATGCGGTAAATCTTGCGAAGCTCTTCCATAAGATTCTTCTTATTATGAAGTCTTCCTGCGGTATCACAGATCAGAACGTCTGCATTGCGGGCCTTGGCTGCTGCCACTGCATCATAGACAACTGATGCCGGATCTGCTCCATCCTGACCGCCAATGATTTCCACTCCTGCCCGGTTCGCCCACTGGGTCAGCTGTTCCCCTGCCGCTGCACGGAAAGTATCCGCAGCTCCAAGAATAACCTTTTTGCCCTGGTCCTTCAGCTTGCCGGCAAGTTTTCCAACGGAAGTTGTTTTTCCAACACCATTGACACCGATCACAAGAATAACGGATTTACGGTTTTCAAACTCGTACTCTGTGCTGTCCACCGTCATCTGCTCCTTGATGGTATCAATAAGAAGCTGCTTGCACTCCTTGGGATCCCTGATATTCCGGATCTCCACCTGGTCTTTTAATTTGTCCAGAATGGCTGTGGTAGCATTGATTCCAATGTCACCCATGATTAGGATTTCTTCCAGTTCCTCATAAAAATCATCATCTATTGTTGAATAGCCGGTGAAAAGAGAATCGAATCCTGCCACAATGTTGTCTCTTGTTTTTGTCAGGCCACTGACAAGTCTTTTAAAAAAGCCCTTCTTTTCCTCTGCCATTTCCTCTCCTCCTTTTACTGCGTAAGCTGGTTTTCCACAAGATCAACGGAAACCAGCGTGGAGACGCCTTTCTCCTGCATGGTAATACCATAAAGTCTGTCTGCGGCATTCATAGTACCACGCCTGTGTGTTATTATAATAAATTGCGTGTTCTTCGTCAACTTCTGAAGATAGCCTGCGAAACGGCCTACATTCGAATCGTCAAGTGCCGCCTCGATCTCATCAAGAAGACAGAATGGCGACGGCTTCAGATTCTGGATTGCAAACAAAAGTGCGATTGCAGTAAGTGCCTTCTCACCACCGGAAAGCTGCATCATATTCTGAAGCTTTTTGCCTGGCGGCTGGGAAATAATACGAATTCCTGCTTCCAGAATGTCCACGTCTTCCTCAAGCTCCAGAGTCCCCTTACCGCCTCCAAACAATTCCTTGAAAGCCTTGTCAAACTCTCTCTGGATATCCTGGAATTTCTCCGTAAACTGTTTACGCATTCCCTCATCCAGTTCCTGGATAATGTTCTCCAGCTGTGCTTCTGCGGTTTTCAGATCCTCATACTGTCCGGAAAGGAAAGCATGACGCTCTGAAATCTCCTTATATTCCTCAATTGCATTTACATTAACGTTACCAAGCTTACGGATTTCATCCTTCACCTGGGCAATTTCTTTCTTCATGGCTTTCAGATCGTTCAGCTCTTCTTTTTTGTACTGAAGGGCATTGTTCGGGGTGATCTCATACTCATTCCACATATAGGAAATCTGAGATTCCCTGTGCTCTTCCAGCTTCTCGATCTGGCTTTTCAGACGGTAACACTCTTTGTCCAGAAGTGAAATCCTGCCGGACAGCTGATCCCGCTTCTCAAAAAATGCCTTGTGGCTGGCATTTTTTTCATCCTTCACACTCTGCCAGCTCTCCATCTGAGCCTTCGCCTTGGTTTCATCCTCTTCCAAAGTCCGGATTACTGCCTCCAGGTTCTCTACAGACTGGCGCTTTCTCTCATTCTCTTCGCCGCCAAGCTCCAGCGTTTCATGAATATCTGCTTCCTCCTGGCGAAGAGCTTCCATCTCATGGGTCAGACGGCCCAGAGTCTCTGCTGCGAAGCTTTCTTTCTGCTGGGCTGTACTTGCTTCCAGACGAAGAGCCTCCAGTTTCCTGGAAACCTCCTGCTCAGAAGCCCTCCAGGTCTCTAATTCTTCCTGTTTATTCTGGATAAAAGTCTCCAGTTCTTTCTCATCCTGCTCAGAAGCCTTCAATTCTTCGGCAATCTTGCTGTGATCAGCCTCTGCCTCCTCGATCTGACGGCGGATTTCCATCTGCTCTCTCTGAATCTCTCCGTAGCCAGCCTGGATTTCCTTTGTCTTGGCTTCTACCTGGTTAATGTTCATCTTCGCCGTGTTCTGGGCAACATACTGCTGACGCAGTTTTTCCTGCAGATCTGCAATGGTGTCACGCATAACATTGCGCTTGCTTCGATTATCATTAATAGCAGTCTGCATGTCATCCATGTCTTTTCGAAGAGCCTTCACACTGGATTCCAGTTCTTCGATCTCACGGCGGCGGCCAAGAAGGTTGCTGTTATTCTTAAAAGAACCGCCTGACATAGAACCGCCCGGACTGAAGGATTCACCCTCCACAGTTACCATACGAAGACTGTGCCGGTACTTTCGCGCAATGGCAATGGCATTGTCAATGTGATCCACCACAAGCACACGACCCAGAAGATAAGTAGCAAGTCCAACATACTCCGGACCTGTAGTTACCAGTTCACTGGCAAGCCCGATCACTCCCGGCTCCTGCAGCGCATCCCTCTGGGTAAAACCACTTCTGGTATTGATACTGTTAAGCGGAAGGAACGTAGCACGGCCGAAACGGTTTTTCTTCAGAAATTCAATCATGTGCTTGGCAGTCTGTTCATTGTCTGTGACAATGTTCTGAATACTTCCGCCAAGAGCCGTCTCAATGGCGATCTCATACTCCTTATTTACCTGGATCAGATCTGCTACAACACCCTTAATTCCCGGTACTCGGTCCTTCTGTTCCATTACACGGCGGATACTGTTTCCGTATCCGTCATAGCGCTCTGTAATATTTTTCAAAGATTCCAGCCTGGAAGCCTCACGGTGATATGCGCTCTGGCCGATTTCCATCTGGCCGTTCTGTTTCTTTAATTCATCTGTAATTTTATGTACTTCATTATCCAGGCGCTGACACTCTGCATTCATGTCCTGGATAAGTGTGGTAATTCCCTGAAACTTCTCCTTTGCCCTCTCCAGCTCACTCTGCTGCTGGGCTTCCTCTGTTTTCAAATGAAGCTGTCTCTGACTGATTCCCGCTTTACGGATATCGATCTGCTCCATCATGGTATCGAAACGCTGGGCTTTTCCTTTGGTAGTGGCACGGGTATTGAGAAGCTCGATAATCTCGTTCTTGCCATTCTCCACTGCCTGGGAGCACTCTTCGATCTGTGCCTGAATATTGGAAATCCGGTCCTCTTCTGCCTCCTGGCGCTTCCTTGCTTCCAGAAGAGCTGCATGGAGCTGGGATTTCTCCGCCTCCTGCCTCTCCAGAGACTCCTGGCGTTCCTTCAGATCCGCCTCAATGGACTGCAGACGGCTCTTGTAATGTTCTTCACTCTGCACTCCGGACAAAATCTGTTCCCGAAGTACCTTGGTCTCGCCATCCAGCTGCTGCCTGCGGATTGCCTTATTCTGCGTCTCTTCACGCAGCTGATCCATCTGGGAATTCAACTGTTCCAGTTCCTCTTCCAGACGATCATATTCCACTTTCGTCTGCTCGTAAGCCTTCTGATTCTCCTCCAGCTCCTCAGCAGCCCGGGTATTCTTGGTATCCAGCTCTTTTAATTCACGGCTGGTCTCCTCGTTTTCCAGAAGAAAACTGTTCACATCCAATTCCCGCAAAGTGTCTCTTTTGGCAAGATAAATTCTGGCTGTCTCGGACTGGCGCTCCAAAGGGCCCAATTGTCTGGTAAGCTCACTTAAAATATCGGTAACACGCACCAGGTTCGCCTGCTCGTCCTGCAGCTTCTTAATGGTAGTTGCCTTTCTTCGCTTAAACTTTACGATTCCGGCAGCTTCGTCAAAAAGCTCACGGCGCTCTTCCGGCTTACCGCTTAAGATCTTATCGATCTGTCCCTGCCCGATGATGGAATAGCCCTCTTTCCCAATACCGGTATCGTAAAACATCTCATTAATATCCTTCAGACGACAGGCACTTCCATTAATAAGATATTCACTTTCACCGGAACGGTAAAGTCTTCGGGTAACCGTAACCTCATTAAAATCAACCGGAAGCTTGTGATCGCTGTTATCCAGAGTAATGGCAACAGAAGCAAAGCTAAGGGGCTTTCTGGTCTCCGTGCCGGAAAAAATAACATCCTGCATGTTTCCGCCTCGAAGCTGCTTGGCGCTCTGTTCTCCAAGGACCCAGCGGACCGCATCACCTACGTTGCTTTTTCCACTGCCGTTGGGGCCAACGATTCCCGTAATTCCATTATGAAATTCGAAATTGATTTTCTGTGCAAAGGACTTAAACCCGTGCACTTCAATATTTTTTAAATACATATATTCGAACCCTTGTTATTATTTTCTCATCTTCCGGATTGCCTGGTAAGCAGCTTCCTGTTCGGCAGCTTTCTTGGTATGTCCTACTCCGGTACCCATCACATGACCGCTGACAAGCACATCCACGGTAAAGCTTTTATTGTGATCCGGGCCTTCTTCTTTTATCAGATGGTACTCCACAAGATGGGTTCCCTTCTCCTGTACGATTTCCTGCAGGATGGTCTTGCTATCATAAAAGAGCTGTTTGTTCTCAAGATCGTTTAGAATGAATTTCAGAACAAACTCCTTTGCGCTAGCAAAACCACCGTCCAGATAGATAGCTCCAAGCAGAGCCTCTGTTGCATCAGAAACAATAGAGTCACGGTTTCTTCCACCGGTCATGTCCTCACCTTTTCCAAGGAGCAGATACTGCGGCAGTCCGAAATCTCTTGCACAATAAGCAAGACTGGGCTCGCAAACCAGGCTGGCTCTCTTCTTGGTCAATTCGCCCTCTGGAATCTGGGTGAATTTCTTATAAAGAAAATCACTGCTGATCAGCTCCAGAACTGCATCTCCAAGAAACTCCAGGCGCTCGTTGCAGCCTGCCTTACCAAGCTTCTTCTCGTTTGCATAGGAACTATGTGTCAGTGCAAGGATCAGAAGGTTTCTATTCCTGAACTCATAACCGATCCGGTTCTCCAATGCTTTTAACTTTTTTTCCATGATAAACTTCCTTCCCTCTGACTAGCTGGCAGCCCTCCGGCAGGTCTTTGCCGAAGAGTCTGCTGCAATGCATGGATGATCATGCTTTTTCTGGTGTCTCTTCCACCATATGGGCAGCGATTTTCTCATTGATCTTCTGCTGTCTGAACTGAACACACTGAAAAATAGCGTGACGAATCTCAACCGCCCTGGCACTGCCGTGTGTCTTCACAACCAGTCCCTTAAGACCCAGAAGAGGGGCTCCGCCGTACTCACTTGCATCAAATGCCTTCATAGTTTCTTTGACGGCCGGTTTCACCAGAAGAGCTCCAACCTTGCTGCGGGTGTCTTTCATAAGGCCGGTTTTAAGCATCTTCATAAAGGTACTTCCAAGTCCTTCATAAAGCTTCAGGATCACGTTCCCGACAAAAGCCTCGCAGACAATCACATCTGCATAACCAGCTGGAATATCCCTTGCTTCAATACTTCCAATAAAATTGATCCCCGGGCATTCCTTCAAAAGAGGGAACGTCTCTTTCACAAGGGCATTTCCCTTCTCCTCCTCTGCACCAATGTTTACAATGGCAACACGAGGGTTCTTGATTCCAACCACGTCTTCCATATAGATGGAACCCATCTTCGCAAACTGTACCAGATGCTCTGGTCTGGCATCTACGTTCGCACCGCAGTCAATAAGAAGTGACACACCATTCTGGGTAGGAATCAAGGGTGCCAGCGGCGGACGCTGTACTCCTTTGCTTCTTCCTACGATCACCTGACCACCTACTAAAATAGCGCCTGAGCTTCCAGAGGAAACAAATGCTTCTGCTTCCTGCTTCTTCACAAGATTCAGTCCTACCACAATGGAAGAATCTTTCTTCTTACGGATTGCCAGAACCGGAGGCTCTGCTGTCTCGATCACCTCTGTGGTATTCACGATCTGGATTCTTTCCTTGGGGTAATTCTGAAATTTACTCAGCTCATTCTCAATTACATCCTGCCTGCCGGTAAGGATCACATCAATGTCTTCCCTCTCGGTAACAGCCTCTACAGCTGCTTTCACTGGTTCTGCCGGAGCGTTGTCTCCGCCCATGACATCTACTACAACTCTAACTGTCTCTGCCATATTTTTCTCCTCTTCGGATATTCTTCAATACTGTAATCTGGTAATGTGAAAACATCCATTATAAACGGGATACGCAAAACACAGCCCTGTTCAACAGCTCCGCCATACCAGAGCATGTTTGAAAAAGGCTACAAGGTACACTATCCCGAATAATACTATTCTACTTTATCTGCCCCCTCTTAGTCAATAGGGAATCAAAGAAAGGTTTCGGACCCAAAGACTGTGGTTGACGAAGCTTCCAATCTCCGCTATACTCTCACTGGGAGCAGATAGGTGCCGGTGTGCCTCCTGGTCTTCAAAACCAGTGTGGGGCGCTAATCCCGTCCCGGATGGGTTCGATTCCCATATGTTCCCGCCAAAAAGCATACCCAGCTTTCCATTCTTACTCTTCTCATGGAGACTACGTTTTCGAAATAACCATACCACTCACTTGTCTGTGAATCCGATTGCGCAGGTCTAAAAGCCTCGACGCAGCCGATCTGTCTGCTGCAAGTTTCGTTTTAATACTCTTCCTCCATTTTCCATAACTGTAATCCGCTCTCTGTCAAACCCCTCCAGCAGTATGATCGCACATTTACGGGATATTCCCAGACGGTCACGAAATTCTCCAGTCTGGATTATACCCTTTTCTTCAAATAACAAATATGCCATATCCAGGGCTTTCTGCCGTATTTCCCGGTGCATATAATGCTTCTCGTCAAACCGTACAAGAACACCGTCCCGCACCATGGCAAAGAACACTTCTGAAAAATCCCGCTCGCCGGAAAATCCTTTCTTCACTTCATCTGTCAGCGGAGGCATAAAGCCCGATTTCAGATATAATTCCTGCAGCTGCAAAAAGACAGAATTTCCACACATTTCTTCTGTTATTTTTCCTGCAGCATGTGCTTTTTTTCTTTCCTTTCCGGTACATGCGTAACGAACGGCAGCATCTGCATTCTGTCCTTTTTTCCTTTTTACCCCATTGGGATTCAGCACAACTCCACCGCCGATGGTTTCTACCGGCGAATAAAATCTTATAACAAAATGATCCCCTGCTTTCATTGCCGTCACCTGCTCCATCCGAAGCTGGACTATGGCCTCTTCACCGGGCTTCAGCACTACTCTGTCAAACAGAATTATTTTACACACCAGTTCTGCTGCCCCATGATAAAGATGAACACGGGTACCGCTTTTTAAAGAACGCTGTCCTGATTTCAACAGCTGCAGCCGTACATCTGCTATCATGGTACCTTCCATACTTCCTGCTGCTGCCAGAATTTCTCCCCGGGAGATCTGCTCTTTTCCAATTCCCGGAAGGTTCACTGCCACCCGCTGTCCCGGAACAGCTTCGGATACTTCCTGTCCATGCACCTGAATTCCCCGGATTTTTACCCTTTCAGCTCTGGGATAAAGCATAGTGTCATAATTCAAGCCTAAACTGTCATCAAGCAGCGTCCCTGTCACTACGGTTCCAAAGCCTTTTAAAGAAAACACACGATCTATGGGCAGGCGAAACGCAGATGCTTTTGTCCCCATTCTGCCTGTGCAGCTGTCACCTTCTTTTCGGGAAAGCTTCTGATTTCCCGTGTTTTTTCCGACGGTGCACAGTTTCCACAACACCCTGCGCAGTTCCTCAATCCCACGCCCATCCACAGCACTGGTCACTACCACATCCGCATTTTCCAGAAACGTTCCCTCTGCAAATTCCTTGATTTCCTGGTCAAGTCCCTTTTTCCATTCCAGGTCACCTTTGGTGAGTACAATCACACCCTTTCGAATACCAAGCAGGGAAAGTATTGCCAGATGTTCCCTGGTCTGAGGCATAACTCCCTCATCCGCTGCAATCACTACCATGGCAATGTCCATTCCGCCAGCTCCGGCCAGCATATTCTTTATAAATTTTTCATGACCTGGCACATCAATAATCCCTGCTTCCCTGCCATCCGGAAATTTCAGAAACGCAAAACCATTTTCAATTGTAATCCCCCGCCTTTTTTCCTCTGCCAGGCGATCCGTATCCGTGCCTGTCAGCGCCTTGACCAGCCAGGTTTTACCATGATCAATATGTCCGGCAGTACCTATGATCCTGTGCCTTTTTTCTTCCATATCTTTTTCACGCCCCATTTTGTTCGAACAATCCCACTTTTTCGTTTCCAAATAAACAGCGCGAAGAAGCCACTTCTCCGCGCCATGTTTACGTTTATAACAATATTGTCTTTTTTCTGTTGTTTGGAAATATAATTCAGTAATTTAATAACATTATTCTACAGTAACAGATTTTGCCAGGTTTCTCGGCTTGTCCACATCCAGGCCCTTCGCTACGCTGACATAATATCCCATCAACTGCAGCGGAACAATTGCAAGGCTGGTTGTGAAATACTTCTCCGTCTTGGGAACATATACGGAGAAATCAGCGGTATCCTCAATACTGTAATTGCCATAGCTGGTCAGTCCCATCAGATAAGCTCCACGGCTCTTTACCTCAACCATATTGCTCAGTGTCTTCTCAAAAAGATCCTTCTGGGTCATCACACCGATCACCAGAGTACCATCCTCTACAAGGCTGATCGTTCCGTGCTTCAGCTCACCTGCTGCGTAAGCCTCAGAATGAATATAACTGATTTCCTTCATCTTCAGGCTTCCTTCCATGCTGATAGCATAGTCAATTCCTCGTCCAATGAAGAAAATATCATGGGCATTTGCATACTTGCTTGCAAACCACTGGATACGCTCCTTATCATCCAGAACACGGCTGATCTTGTCCGGCAGGGTCTCCATCTCAGCAAGCAGACGGGTCACATTCCCCTCCTCAAGCTTTCCCTGGACAAAAGCACTCTGGATAGCCAGCAGATACATGGCGATCAGCTGGGTGCTGTAAGCCTTGGTGGTGGCAACAGAAATCTCAGGTCCTGCATAAGTATATAACGTATAATCGCTCTCTCTTGCAATGCTGGAGCCTACAACATTGACTACACTAAGTACCGGAACATTTCTATCCTTGGCAAGACGAAGGGCAGCCAGGCTGTCTGCGGTCTCTCCAGACTGGGAAATAATAACCACCATGGAATCCTCCACAAGGATCGGATCACGGTAACGGAACTCAGAAGCCACATCCACCTCAACCGGGATCTTCGCCATGGATTCGATCACATATTTGCCAACCATACCAACATGGTAAGCAGAACCGCAGGCGATGATATAGATTCTCTTAAGAGAAGCCAGCTTCTCATCTGTAAGCCCTGTCTCAGAAAAATCAATGTGTCCCTCTTTTACATAAGCGCCAATGGTGTCCTGAACGGCCTTCGGCTGCTCATGGATCTCTTTCAGCATAAAGTGCTCATAGCCGCCCTTCTCAGCAGCAGCTGCATCCCACTGGATCTCCACAACGTCTTTCTCAATCTCTTCACGGTCGATATTGTAGAAATGGATCTCATCACGGGAAAGCTCCGCAATTTCAAGATTGCCGATATAATAAACTCTTCTGGTCTGATCCAGGATCGCAGGAACATCAGAAGCGATAAGGCTTCCGTTCTCGCTCTTTCCAATGATCAGCGGACTGTCCTTGCGGGCTGCAAACAGTTTGCCCGGATAGTCCTTGAAAATAACACCAAATGCATAAGAACCGCGGATACGGAGCATTGCTCTGGAGATTGCTTCCAACGGAGTTCCGGTTTTCTTATAGTAGTAATCTACCAGCTTCACAGCCACTTCTGTATCTGTCTGTGAATAGAACGTATAACCGGAACGAAGAAGCTTCGCCTTCAGCTCCTGATAATTCTCGATAATTCCATTATGAACAAGTACTACGGACTTATCATCTGTACAATGAGGATGGGCATTTGTCTCAGAAGGCTCTCCATGAGTCGCCCAGCGGGTATGACCGATACCGCAGGTACCCGGTACGGCTGAACCGCCGTCTGTCTTCTCGATCAAAGTTTTCAGACGCCCTTTCGCCTTTACGATTGCGATCTTATCAGTTGCCTCGTTTCGAACTGCGATACCTGCTGAATCATAGCCTCTGTATTCCAGCTTGGAAAGGCCTGTCAGCAAAATCGGTGCCGCCTGTTCATCTCCTACATAACCAACAATTCCACACATAAAATTTCCTCCTCAGTCTCAGTCTTAATCATTCTCCTCGTTTTTCTCCTGGCCAGCTGTCTTCTGCCATGCCTCAACCCCTTCTGTATTTTCCTTCTGGAAAAGGATTTTGAAGGTAAGCATCAAAAGCTTCAGATCCAGCTTCAGAGAATAGGTCTCAATATAGGTGAGATCCAGTTTCAGCTTATCATAAGGTGTCGTGTTGTATTTACCATAAACCTGGGCATAACCGGTAAGTCCGGCCTTCACTTTCAGGCGGTAATCAAATTCAGGGATCCTCTCGCTATACAGTGCAGCAATTTCCGGCCGCTCCGGTCTTGGGCCTACCAGAGACATATCACCTTTCAGGATATTAAAAATCTGTGGCAGCTCATCGAAATGGATCCGGCGGATAAGCTTCCCGACCGGTGTGATCCTGTCATCCTCTTTCTTCGCCAGCTGGGCACCCTTCACTTCAGAGTCCATTTTCATGCTTCTGAATTTCAGGATCATAAAGATCTGCTTATCCTTCGTAAGACGCGGCTGCTTATAAAAAACAGGACCGCCATCATAAAGCTTAATAGCAAGTGCGATCAGAATCATAAACGGAGATGCAATCACCAGCCCTGCCAGGGAAAATATAATATCCACAATTCTTTTGAAAAACAGCTGCTCTGCTGTCAGACGCAGGTTTCTGGAAAGAAGAAGCGTGGTATCAAATAAATGAATATCGTCTGCATTCCGGAGCATAATATCAGAAAGCTTCGGAATAGAATAACAGCGGATATCCTTCTCAAAGCAGTATTTCAGGAGAAGATTTCGTTCGTGGGACGGGATATCCCCGATCACAACTGCTTTATATCCGTTGATCTTCTCCTTGATCACGTCAAGGCCAAGGGAAAGGGATGCCATCTCTTTAATGGCATATTTATCCTCTCTGGTCTCAAACTTATTCCTTAAATCTCCCGGATTACGTCCGCCATAAATCATCAGCATCTGTCTGGGCGGATACAGTCTGGTGTACACATAACGCATACCAACCACCCATATGACAACGATCACCAGGTCAATCCCCGTCATAGCCAGCATAGGTGTCAGATGCTCTCCCAGACGCCAGCGACCGATCAGGCACAACTGTAAATAGGTAATAAAATTCACGCAGCACACAGACAGGATCTGGGAATAGATTACTTCAAATACCCGCAGATAACCCACCTTAAAACCACCGTAAATTTTGTAAAAGAAGTATATCATCAGCACATACAAACCGATGACTACCTGATTACCTCTGTCAAAGCGTCTGCCGATGACCTCCTTGTGGGCATAAAATTTATACCAGATATAGGCGAAAAGCAATGTTTCAATAGCGATGATCACCGCAGACGCCAAAAACATGATCAGTCTCTTATATCGTTCGCGATTTTCCATTTTTTCCTCCAGTAAATTTCCTCTGAAATCTATACGTTGTATAAGTATAGCACAAAAAATCCCAGAGGAAAACGATTTTTTCGTCACTCATTTTTGACAAAAAATGACAGAGCGGGTTGATATCCACCCCAAACCGTGATAAAATCAGTACATATTGTGGTAAAGCAATATAATATTTATACAATATGATATTTTATAATGTGAAGTAAATAACAGATTCTAAGTTTTGTCAATATGTAATTTTCAGAGTGACGGTTTACAGGTACTGTTCCGTTACTGTTCACAGGGAATGTTCCGCGAGGTGTTTTTTGTGAGCAAGGCTCACAGAAAACCCGAGAATTGCGGCGCGAAATCATGCAAATGCATGATTTCTGTGCATCACGGAGCGTGTTGCTGTGAACGGAGTGAACAGCTGCGAAGTATACCTCGGTCTGCAGAAAGGAATCAATGCGTCATAATCAAATTTCCAGACAGAATAAAAATAAAAAAATAAAATATCTCGCCATAGGACTTGCCGCTGGCGTTCTTGGCATAGGCTCAGCTGCAGGTGTTCTCACTTCTGCCAACAGCCATGCTGTGAACCGGAGTGCATCCTCTTCCACACAGGATACTGACCAGATCACTTATAAAGGTGTTACCTATGTTCCGAAAGGGAATCTTGAGACTTACCTTTTCGCCGGAATTGATTCTCCGGATAAGGTAACCGAGATCAAGGAATACGACGGTACCGGTCAGTGCGACGTGCTGCTTGTGCTTGTCCGCGACAGAAGCACAGACACCTGCAAGTTTCTCACCATCGACCGGAACACCATGACTCCGGTGAAAAGCCTTGCAGATGACGGTTCTTACATAGATACCACAGAATGCCAGATTTCCCTAGCACACGCCATGAGCCTGGATCATGAGACCCGTGCAGAGAATACTGTGGATGCAGTTTCCACGCTCCTTGGAGGTCACAAGATCGATGGCTTTGCAATGGTAAACATGAGCGCCATCGAAGTGGTAAATGATATGGTTGGCGGTGTCACCGTCACCATCGAGGATGATTTCCCCGACAGTGACACACTGATCAAGGGACAGACCGTAACTCTGCACGGTAAGGACGCTGAACGCTTCATCCGTGAGCGCAAGACAGTTGCCGACGGACTGAACGAGAACCGGATGAGCCGTCAGGCCCAGTACGAGGAAGCTTTCAAGCCTGTTTTCCAGGCGAAATGCAGTGAAGATAAGACGTTCCCGCTGGATCTTTATCATGCACTTGAGGACTACATGACTACCAACATCAGTGCCAAGAAGTTTTCCCGTCTTGCCCTTCTTCTTTCCGATGAGAAAGAGGAGGAGAAAATATCCATAGAAGGCACTGCAGACTTCGACGAGGATGGCTGGCAGACTTTCACTCCTGATCCGGACAGCCTTCAGGAAGCGATCCTTTCGCTTTTTTATAAGGAAAAGAAATAATTTTCCTGTTAGAAAATAAATCGTAGCTGGGAAGATACTGAACAGCTACAATAAACAAAATTAAGGAGACCCGACATGAACGAAGAACTCACAAACGACGAGGTGGAAATCGACCTTGTGGATCTAGGCTACGTCTTGTTAGACAAATGGCGTTATCTGCTGATCAGTCTTATTGCAGGCGCTGTACTTCTGGGTGCGTATTCCTTTTTCTTTATCGCACCTACCTATGAATCCACGGCCAAGCTTTACGTAGTATCTGCCTCAGACGATTCTGTAGTCAATTTAAGTGACCTGAATCTTGGTACTTCCCTGACTGCAGACTATGAACAGCTGATGCTCAGCTATCCGGTACTGAACCGTGTCATTGACCGTCTGGATCTGGATGTTACATCCGATGAACTGGCTAAAGCTTTTTCACTGAACAACCCAAGCGATACCCGTATTCTGGAGATCACCGCTACTTCTACCGATCCGCAGATGGCTATGGATCTGGCTGAAACTATGGCTGAGGAAGCCATTGATTATCTCCCGGATACCATGAGCACACTTGCTCCGAATCTGGCACAGCATGCCAAGCTTCCTGAGAGTAAAGTAGCTCCAAGCTATACCAAGTTCACCATGATCGGTGCTCTGCTTGGACTTCTCATCTGTGCAGCATTCTTTATTGTAAAATATCTGATGGATGACACCATCCATACTGCAGATGATATGGAAAAATATTTTGGGCTGGTACCTCTTACCACTATCCCTGACAGCGATCAGGTAATCGATCTGGATGAGGAGCAGCACCGCAGACGCGGCAGAAAGAGAGGTCGTAAGAAATAATGAACCAGCTTAATGTAAACCTTCCGGAGCTGCCCTATGCAGTTTCCGAAGCGATGAACCGACTTCGTATTAATATTAAATTCTGCGGTAAAAATACCCGCAAGATCCTTTTGACCAGCTGCCAGCCTAATGAAGGTAAGAGTACCATTTCCTCCTACCTGTGGAAAATGCTTGCAGAAGCAGGATTTCCCACTGTTCTGGTAGACGTTGACCTTCGTAAATCCGTTATGAAAACACGTTTTCAGATGGACTATGACGATGACACTACTATGGGACTGAACCATTATCTTTCCGGTATGGCAGAATATGAAGACGTTGTATATAGTACCAATATTCCAAACGGCTATATGGTTCCGTGTACACAGCTCCTTGAGAATCCTTCCGCTCTTCTGGAAGACGTTCGTTTCAAAGAGCTTCTGAATACTCTTTCAGAGAATTATCGTTTTGTTATTATAGATTCCCCGCCGCTTGGCAGTGTAGCAGATGGAGCACTTATCGCTTCTCTGTGCGACGGCGCAGTTCTGGTTGTACGTGCCGGTACTACACCGCGTACTCTGATCAAGCAGTCTCTTTATGAGATCCAGCAGTCTGGCTGCAAGCTCCTGGGTACAGTCCTGAACCGTGCCGATGTAAAGGGACGTGCTTATGGCAAGTATGGCTATGGAAAATACGGTTATGGTTATGGATACGGCTATGGCTATGGTTATGAGCCTAAGGATAAGAAAAACAGCTCTGACTCCGCTGCCACAGATAAGAATTCTACCGGAAACTAACCGTTTGTACTATCTTTACCGGCTGTGAACTTTATTCACAGCAATCCAACTCCCGGATAAACGGGTCTGCGTGGGGAGACCGTTTATTAAATACATTAAATTAAGAAATAGAGGGTGTTACCAATGAAATCATTCAAAAAAGTAGCTGTAACCATCCTGGCTGCAGTAATGATGCTTCTCATCAGCACTACTGTTTTTGCAGCAGATTCACCTGTAAAAACATCTTTCAATGCTTCTCTTACCAAGAAAACTGTAACTTACACTGGTAAGAAACAGCAGCCAAAGGTTGTAGTTAAGAATGAAGCTGGAAAAACAATCAAAGCTAAATACTACACAGTAAAAGTTAAAACATGTAAGAATGCCGGAACATACAAAGTTACCATCATCGGTAAAGGAAAATATGCCGGATATACACAGACTCTTACTTACAAGATCAAAGCTAAAACTCAGAAGGTTACCTTAAAGTCTACTGACAAGTATACTGTAAAGGCTTCTGCAGTTAAGAAGAGCAGCAAGACTCTTAAGAAAGCTATCAAAGTAACTAAGAAAACTGGTAAAATTTCTTACACAACAAACAACTCCAAGATCAAAGTTAACAAAAACGGTAAGATCGTAGTTGCTAAGGGAACCAAGAAAGGTACCTATCAGGTAAAAGTTACTGTTAAAGCTAAAAACTACAAGACAGTAAACAAATATATCACCGTTACAGTTAAATAATCCTGGTGTATAATAAAAAACAGCTCTCTGACCACGCAGGGAGCTGTTTTTTCATTGTTACTGATTTTCGCCTCACATATTATCCTCAGCTCAGGCGGCTGACCTTCTGACGATACTCTTCCAGGTCGCCTTCATCAATATAACCGATACTTAACAAATATAAATTAAGCGCTTTTGTAAAATCCACCGTAGCTTCGGCACCGTTTAAAGCAAAATACAGATCTATAATCTTCTTCTCCTCTTCCTCCGTGCAGTCTACAATCTGAAATTGAACAGAGCATTGCTCTATGTCATAATTCATCGCAAGCAATATTTCCTTATCACCTTTGCAAACAGACAATTCAATTTCACGTTCCACCACCTGTTTCAAATCCAGTCCATAATTCAATATACCGCTATTTTTTACATATTTGATATCATCGGCCTGTAAAATCAGCTGAAGTACGTCCTGTATTGTTTCCTTCATTTTCTCTCACATCTTTCCTTTATTTTCGCAGCTGTTTGCTGCTTCAAATTTCTATGCTCATAATAGCACGGAAACAGGAGCTTCACAAGTTTTATCTGTCTGTTTTTATCTAAAAATTTCGAGATTTTTTTCTGACGCAGCACTATAGATCTTCATACCAGAACTATACAGTGGATGATTGTATAAAAGAGCGAATGATCGCATTGTCACTGGTATTTTTCCAATAGCTGATAGGGGTTGCCTTTGGATCACGCTGCAATTCCAGCAGATAATTCATCACATCCCAGGGGCAATATACATCAAAATCACCAAAATGGTAGCCATCATACCATGCTTTAATATCAACAGCCCGTTCCACCAAATCAGCATCCTTTGGTAAGTCGCTGCTCATGCTCTGCGCCAATCTGGATTCCTTCAGATTTTCCAGCAGCACGTCCCTCCTCTAATATATCTAATACTACCTCTTCAAATTTAAGAAAGAAAACATATTTAATACCTTGCTTCCAGTTTGCAAGTTTAAGTTCTGATTTAGCTAATCGCTTGCAAAAGTAAATTCTGGCAAATCAAAATATCATGATTTTTATGGAAGTTAGTTTTGCAAAGTTCTTCAAAACTGGAATTTACTATTAGAAACAAGTTGTTTTATGCTTCATGATATTCTCCTTGGATAACGCCATCCGGATTCTATTGCTGACCCACAACTATAACTAGATATCAAGAGGTTTGCAACACTAACTTCTATCATTTAGTGTCTTTTCCTGTTCCTCTCTCCATTCACTCTGAAAATATCTATCATACTGTTTCGGTGCTACTTCAGGTAATTGTCCCAGAACAGCAAAAAGAAATTCATTAGCGTATAAAATTGCCTGCTCTCTAGGAATATCATATTTGTTCATCAATCTTATAATTGAATCAAGCAAACTTTTTTTAAGAGTATAGCCAGAATCTCCTTTCATCTCATTTGCCAATTTAGTCATATTTTCTTTAGAAAAAACTAACGCCAAATCTTCAAATAATTGCTCTGCTTGTGGTTCAAAATCAATAAAAAACTCCCCAGTTTCAACAAACAATTTCTTTATGTCATAACCGGCTTTAATTTTACCAGCCAAATGTTCTCCTGCCGCCAATATAATTTCAGTGCGACCTGCAGATACTACTTCTTTAAGTAAAGCTTCTACCATATACCTTCTCCCCTATCTCTCCTAATTATTTTTACTATTCTGTCTCATCCGAATTTCCTAACTTTATATCTTATAGCTCGAATCCATCACTTTCCGTTTCCACCATAACGTGTACCACCGACTCTGTTCCGGACTCGCGGACCAGGATCCTGCCGATATCTCCCAGCTCTTCTGTAACCTTCTTCACCGCTGCCTGCACGTCCACATCGTCCTGTGCGGCCTTCTTATCGGTTACTCTCACATTGGTAAGCACCTGCGGATACACCGTAAACCCTTATGCCAGTTCACTAAGCTTCTTTCTCGTTATTATAACTTCCATGATTTTCAAGCTAGTCAGGATTCTATTGCCTGTGCATGCATTGGAAATGTCATCTCGTTCGCTTTTGTAGCCAAAAAAATACTTGTAATAGAAATAATTACAGTTATAAGAACCTCCCATTTTTTTACAAATTCTCTCATAATAATACCATTAGTCCTCTTTTTCCATATTATAAAAATATATCAAGATATTTTCTCCAAACAATATGTTTCTTCTTCCTTCAAAAAACTTTTTTATTTCATTCATCAATCGCAGCAAATATCCTGTTAATCTCCTCGAATGTATTTACTGCATCTTCAAAATTCTGTTTCTGATCAGTATACAGCAAATCCTCATGCAAAGTTTCATAACGTCTTTGTATTGATTCATTAAAGTATTCTTTCCATGAGTTAAAATCATATTTCCCAGTAGGATCATATTCTTCGGAAATATTTCTTTTCTGCAGATAGTAACTATCTGTATCCTTTGTTTTTCTTAAAAGGGATTTTAGCTCTTCCGATGCTTTTAAAAATTCCTGAATATCCTCGCGCTGAAAAAGCCTGGTAACATCATAAATATGACGTACTTTATTTCCTAATGTTCCACATATTGCATGTCTTTTAACTGACATCACCTTATCAAGAAATGTACGTTCAATAGCCAACACATTTATTACCACTTCTTTTAATTCATATTCAGCTATAACATCTTCCATTTCCTGTTTTTCCAGGTATTCTTGAATATATGTCTTCAATACTCTTTTAGAATATGGATCTGGTCTAACACTGGAGCCAATTTCCAATTTCACTTTAATATTATCATTATTACCAAAGAAAACATAAGAGCTTTTATTCCTATCGTTTCGCTCTTCTGGGATAATTTCCACTTTATAAGTGTTTGTCATTATCTTCTCTATCTTCTTTAAACTTTTATCATACTGCTTTTTAGACAAACCAGAAGCCAAAAATGTCAAATCTATATCTTCTGAAAACCGTTCGATTGAGCCTGGATAGCATTTACTAAGTGAAGTTCCACCTTTGAACACACAACAGTCTGCAAACTCACTCTTCTCAAGTTTTTGAAGCATACTCACAATGTAATAATCTCTTCTAACAGCGTCTTCTGGAATGCCAATGTATCCAGCTGTTATACTACAAAGATCTCGAAAATCCTCTTCATTCTCATGCAGTCTCATATATTTCCTCCATGGTTGGAATTGCATAAACAGACATTGATGATAAAAATTGTTTTAATGAGTTATTAACATTTAGATACTCCAAAAAGGATTCCAAAAAAGCAATTGTTGCCTTTTTATATTTCATATGCTCCAGGACATAGACCGCAGCTTTATCAGAATAAGACTGTGCAAACTTCTCCATATAAGTAATCAGCGCTTTTTTGTTTACATCTTCTATCTTAGAATAATTTTGAAGAATCTCCAGAGTTTCAATTACTGCTACGCGCTCTTCATTCAGATCACAAGAGATATTTTTTACAACCACATTCTGAATTGTTTTCCTTTGCCCTGGCACATGATTTGAAAAAACTTCCGTCTGCTTACTTATTTGTGTAGTAAGTCCTTTCTCATTATACAGTTTATAGCCTACAACCAATCCCTTCTGATTCCCAATGTAATGAGTAACAATATCCTGCTCTCTGATCGGAACAATTCCAAATCTGGATTTCTTCGGCTTATAATATAACCCTTTAGTCAAATGGACAAGTGAACCACTTTGGCAGAAGCGTTCAAGTGTTTTATAAAATGCTGCTTCTGTCATGTCATCTGCCAAGAAAGTATATATACGGCTTGCTTCAATTACAGTATTCTCTTTAATATTGCAAAGAAACAATTCTATCCGCTCTCTACTATTCATCACTCCTGCTCCTTCTAATTATTTTATTTAAATAATAAACAGACATAGATCGAATGTCAAGTAGATTTTGTTTTTACTCGACATTCAGATGCTGCAAACTTATAACAATTTAATCTCTAAATATTCTATACGAAATTATTATATTATAACTTATCTTATACACACCACCGCCGCCCGGCACACGCCGGGCGGCAGCATCCACGGTATCCAGCCCTTATCCGGCCACATACCCATTTTCTTTAATTACATTTACAACCATATCCACATATTTTTTGCAGATTTCTTCACTCTCCGCTTCCACCATAACACGCACAACCGGCTCTGTTCCAGACTCACGGACGAGAATTCTTCCGGTATCGCCCAGTTCCTCTGTAACCTTCTTCACCGCAGCCTGCACATCTGCATCATCCTGCGCAGCCTTCTTGTCGGTCACTCTCACATTGGTGAGCACCTGGGGATAAACGGTGAAGCCTTCTGAAAGTTCGCTGAGCTTTTTCTTTCTAGCCATCATAACTTCCATAATCTTCAGACTGGTAAGAATACCGTCACCGGTGCTGGCGTATTTGCTAAAAATAATATGCCCACTCTGCTCACCGCCGATGCGGCAGCCGTTTTTCATCATGTACTCATATACATATTTGTCTCCCACGGCTGTTTTCGCGTAGTCGATTCCAAGCTCATCAAAGGCCTTGTACAGACCGAAGTTGGACATGACGGTGGTGACAACGGTGTTAGTCAGCAGCTTGCCGCGCTCTTTCATGTATTTTCCGTAGATGTAAAGAATGTGGTCGCCGGTGATCACAGTGCCCTTCTCGTCTACGCAGAGACAGCGGTCTGCATCGCCGTCATAGGCAAAACCAACGTCCATTCCGTTCTCCACCACATATTTCTGCAGTCCCCCGATATGGGTAGAACCAGCATTGTTGTTGATGTTGGTGCCATCCGGCTGGGCGTTGATCACGTATGTTTTGGCGCCGAGAGCGTCAAAAACAGCCTTGGCAATGTTCCAGGAGCTTCCGTTGGCACAGTCCAGCGCCACCTTCACGCCGCGGAAGGAATAGACACCCAGAGAGATCAGATAACCTATGTAACGGTTTCTTCCGGAAACATAGTCTACTGTACAGCCGATTTTTTCCTTCTTTGCAAAAGGAATCTCCTCCCATTTCTGCCCGAAAACTTCCAGATTTCCATCCAGATAGGCTTCCACAAGGGAAATGGTCTCCTCGTCCATCTTCTCCCCGTTTCCGTTGATCAGCTTGATTCCATTGTCGAAATATGGATTGTGGCTTGCGGAGATCATGATACCACAGTCAAAATCCTCTGTACGTACTGCATAAGAAACACTTGGGGTTGTCGTTACATGAAGAAGATATACATCTGCACCGGACGCTGTCAGACCTGCAACAAGTGCATATTCAAACATATAACTGCTTCTTCTTGTATCTTTTCCAATAACAATCTTAGCTTTATGGTCTCTTCCATAATACCAGCCTACGTAGCGCCCCACCTTAAATGCATGATCTACTGTCAGTTTAACATTTGCTTCTCCACGAAATCCATCTGTTCCAAAATATTTTCCCATAATTGCTCTCCTTTACTTTTTACAATATCCTCTGTTTCTGCACTGCATACTGTATTTCCCGGATCACACCCAAAACTGCTTTTAATCAGATCAGACATGTCTCCTGCGAAAGCTGCAGATATCTGCTTAACTTATTGATAAAGTCCCTGAGGATATATACCCGCTTCTGTAAGATTTTTAAATGCTCTCATTACTGTTTCTTTATCTTCCTGATAGGTTACACCAAACCATGTATCCTTTGTCTCCAGGACATCAACTTCAGCACTTTCATTTTTGATCAGATGGTCAACTAACTCCGGAAGCAGATATTCCTTTTTTGTATCTTCCGGTGCGAGTCCACTGAGAAATTCTGCAAATCCTTTCTCGAGGACCTCCATAAAGTCCGGCGTCAGTCCCCACATATTCATGGACACCAGATCCTTTACATCCAGTTCCTGCACACTTCCGTCCGCATTTCTTGACTCTGCACCTGTGGCAGTCTTAAATATATCATGCGTCTCTGTCACACCTGTAAGCTGTCCATTCTCAATATGGCAGATTCCTCTGGTAACGCTTCCATTATCGCTCAATGTATTTCCAAGCCTGAAACCGGCCATGCAGATGTGGAGTTTTCCGTCCTTTTGCTGTTCCTGCACAAGATAATCATGCACCTTCACATAAGCTTCTTTCCCATAATAATCATCTGCATTGATAACAATAAATGGCTCATCCAGAACCTTCTTTGCAGCAAGTACAGCCTGTCCGGTTCCCCAGGGTTTCGTGCGGTCAGCCGGTTTCGTAAATCCCTCCGGCAGATCATCAAGCTCCTGGAATACATATTCTACTTCCGTAATTTTCTCAATACGCTCGCCGATCACTCTGCGAAACTCTTCTTCCAGATCTTTACGGATAATAAACACTACTTTGTTAAATCCGGCTTCCAACGCATCGTGGATGGAATAATCCATAATAATCTCTCCACATGTTCCCACCGGTGCAAGCTGCTTGATTCCTTTTCCAAAACGACTTCCGATTCCTGCCGCCATAATTACAAGTGCTGTTTTCTGCATAAATATTTTCCTCCTGACATTCTTCTCTCATATCAATACTTTTTCAGTCATCTTCTGTCACATACCCTCTCCGCAATATTCTATTCCGCATCCTGAAGATTACTTAATTTTGCTGCCTGATCTGCTGCGATCAGACTGTCAATGATCTCATCCAGATCCCCGTTCAGAACATTCTCCAGTCTGTGCAGTGTCAGTTTGATTCTGTGGTCTGTCACACGGCCCTGTGGAAAATTATAAGTTCTGATCTTCTCTGAACGGTCACCTGTTCCAATCTGGCTTCTTCTTGCCTCAGCCTCAGCATCATGCTGTTTGGCAAGCTCCATCTCATACAGACGGGAGCGAAGAACTTTCAGTGCTTTATCTTTATTCTTAAGCTGTGACTTCTCATCCTGGCAGGAAATTACGATTCCGGTAGGAATATGTGTCAGTCGCACAGCAGAGTCTGTTGTATTGACACACTGTCCACCGTTTCCGGATGCACGGAACACATCGAATTTACAGTCATTCATATCCAGATGGAAATCGATTTCCTCTGCTTCCGGCATAATAGCAACTGTACAGGTAGAGGTATGGATACGTCCGCCGGATTCTGTTTCCGGAACTCGCTGTACACGATGTACACCACTTTCATATTTCAGTCTGGAATAAGCACCTGCACCTGTGATCATAAATGTTACTTCCTTAAATCCGCCGATTCCGTTCTCATTGAGACTCATCATTTCTGTTTTCCAGCGGCGGGATTCTGCATATTTCACATACATACGGTAAATCTCTGCTGCAAAAAGGGCAGCTTCATCCCCACCTGCACCTGCACGGATCTCCACAATAACGTTCTTGTTATCATTAGGATCTTTCGGAAGAAGAAGGATCTTAAGTTCATGCTCCAGTTCCTCTACATTCTTCTTTGCCTCAGACAGTTCTTCCTTCAGCATTTCCCGCATATCTTCATCTTTCTCTTCCTCAAGCATGGAAAGACTGTCCTGTATTGTTTCTTTGTTTTTCTTGTACTCCCGGTAAGCATCTACTATCGGCTGCAGATCGCTCTGCTCTTTCATCAGCTTCTGAAAATGTTCCTGATTATCGGTAACTCCCGGCTCTCCAAGCTCATTAAGCACCTCTTCAAAACGAATGAGCAGATCGTCTAATTTATCAAACATATTTATCCTCCTGTAATTTCTTTCGCCCCAGAACCACCCGGTCTAACCCGGCCAGATCCTGCCTTATCTCAATATCTTCAAATTTATATTTCCGCAAAAGAGCTGCCACATCTTCTCCCTGGCTGCATCCGATTTCATACAAAAGCCAGCCACCCGGAACAAGATGATCCTGTGCCTGTTTCGTGATAGCCCTATAAAAATAAAGTCCATCTTCCATACCATCCAGCGCCATACGCGGATCATGCAATTTTACTTCATCCATAAGATCTTCAATTTCCGCCGTAGGAATATATGGCGGATTTGATATAATCATATCATAAGCTCTGCTATAATTTCTATTACTATTTTCGCATTCTGTCATTTTTACAGTATCTTTTACAGCAGTCCTTTTCATATACTCTGTTCCGTACACAATGTTCTGCATTTCAGAAAACAGATTACTCTGTACGAATTCCGCATGCTCTGCCACTTCCAGTGTCCGTGCATTCCGCACAGCCACTTTCAGTGCCTCATCTGACAGATCCACGCCTGTTCCGTGTGCATCAGCTCTCTCCTTCAGAATACTGATAAGAATACAGCCGGATCCTGTACACATATCAAGAATATATGGATTTTTCACAGCTTTCATGCATTCAAGAGCGGACTCCACAAGTGTTTCCGTATCCTGTCTGGGTACCAGTACATTCTTATCCACATAAAATTCATGCCCCATAAAAAAAGCCTGATGCGTCAGATGCTGCAGCGGTATGTGTCCCGCACGTCTGCTGATCAGTTCCAGATATCTTTCAGCAACACTTTCTGTGACACTTTCTTCTCCGTATGCAAAATAATACGCCCGGCTTTTTCCTGTGACATATTCCAGGAGAAGCCAGGCATCCAGCCCGGCTTCCTTAATCCCCGCCTGTGCAAGGATCATCTGTCCTTTTTTTAATAATCCTGTCAGAGTTTCTCCGTTCATTGTTCTGCTTCAACTCCAAATTCTTCCTTCAGATATGCTTTCCAGTCAAAAACCGCCTCTACAGCCCTGATTGCAACCTCTGCCATATCTGCTGTCGGTTCCTTAGTTGTAAGTTTCTGCATTGCCAGACCCGGTTTACTGAAAAAATCAGCAAGTTTGCTGTCTGATCTTCCAGCCCACTGAATAATCTCAAAAGATATTCCTGCAACAACCGGCACCATAAGAAGTCTTCCAAACAGTCTCACCCAGTAAAATGGAACCAATACAAAAATAAAATGCAGAAAAATGCTGACCAGCATAACCAGAAACAGAAAACTGGTTCCACATCTCTTATGCAGTCTGGAGCTTGCAAGAACATTATCCACCGTAAGTGGCAGTCCATGTTCCACACAGTTAATGCACTTATGCTCTGCTCCATGATACATAAATGTTCTCTGAATATCCTTCATTCTGGAAATCAGAAGCATATATCCCATAAACAATGCAAGCTTTACAAATGCCTCAACTATTGTAACTGCAAATTCCGAAGCGCCAACCCTTCTGCAAAGACTTGCAAGGGCGTATGGCAGCAACATAAAGGCGGCAACTGATACCACGATTGAGACAGCAACTGTCACATATAACAGCCATTTGAACTGCTTATCTTCTTTTGCCTTTTTTGCAGCAAGCTCCTCTTCTGAAAGAGCAGCATTCTTCTGCTTATCCTCTTCGTCCTCCTCGTCCCCTGCGATCTCCGCTGAATACATCAGACATTTTGTGCCGACCACCAGAGAATCCACGAAGCTTACCACACCTCGGATCAGTGGATATTTGAGAAATTTTGCATTTCCGAATACACATTTGTAATCTTCTACTTTTAATTCAATCTCATTGTCCGGTCTGCGGACAGCAATGGAATATTTATCCTTATGGCGCATCATAATGCCTTCCATTACAGCCTGACCGCCGATGTTCGATGATTTCATTATTTTCTCCTAAAGAAACAAGAAAGGCTGAGATTTCCCAACCTCAACCTTCTCAATTCTTACTATATTCTGATTATTTGTTCAGGCCGTATTTCTTATTAAACTTATCGATACGTCCACGAGCCTGAGCTGCTTTCTGCTGACCTGTATAGAATGGATGACATTTAGAGCAGATTTCTACGTGGATGTCCTGTTTTGTAGATCCTGTTACGAATGTGTTACCACAGTTGCAGGTTACAGTTGCCTGATAATAATTAGGATGGATTCCTTCTCTCATGATTTTCACCTCTCTGTAAAGATTCTATTTTCTATTCGTATTCATTTGACGAATTTACTATTAAACAGCTTTATGAGTATAACATATCGTCCCATGGAATGCAAGTTATTTTAAAATTTATTTTAAAATTTATTTAATATTTTTGTTACTGAGAACGGAGCGAACAGTAACTGTTTTTTTACAACGTTTCAGATAAACTTCTGTTTTTTTACAGTCTGCACAAATTCAGCATTATTTTTCGTACGGGTAAACATATTCAGGATCTGTTCTACCGCATCTTCTGACTTCATTCCATTGAGGGCTTTTCGCATAATGTAAACCGCTTCCTGTTCTTCTTTACTCAGCAGCAGATCCTCTCTTCTTGTACCGGATTTCTGGATATCAATTGCAGGGAATACCCGCTTTTCCTGCAGTTTTCGGTCAAGCACCAGTTCCATATTACCGGTTCCCTTAAATTCTTCATAAATTACATCATCCATTTTACTTCCCGTATCCACAAGCGCTGTAGCAAGAATAGTAAGGCTTCCGCCCTCTCTCATATTTCTGGCCGCACCAAAGAAACGTTTCGGCATATGAAGAGCCGCCGGATCCAGACCACCGGAAAGAGTTCGTCCGCTGGGCGGTATGATCAGGTTGTATGCCCTTGCCAGTCTTGTAATAGAATCAAGAAGAATTGTAACGTCTTTTTTATGTTCCACCAGACGACGTGCACGTTCTATTACCATTTCAGACACACGTTTATGATGTTCCGGAAGCTCATCAAATGTAGAATAAATGACTTCCACATTATCGCCGCAGATGGCCTCCCTGATATCTGTAACCTCCTCAGGACGCTCATCGATCAGAAGAATGATCAGATGCATGTCCGGATTGTTTCTCAGAATAGACTTTGCCACATCTTTCAGCAAAGTTGTCTTACCGGCTTTCGGAGGAGATACGATCATTCCTCTCTGTCCTTTACCGATAGGGCTGATCAGATCTACGATCCTCATGGCAACTGTGCCGCCCGGTCTTTCCATTATCAGTCTCTCATTTGGAAAAATCGGTGTCATATCTTCAAAATTATATCGTCTCTGCCCTTCACTGGGATGGAATCCGTTGATAGAGGTCACATATAGCAGGGCACTGAATTTCTCTCCCTGTGTTTTGATACGGATATTCCCCTTAATAATATCACCTGTTTTCAGGTTAAATCTGCGTATCTGAGAAGGTGATACATAAATATCATTTTCCCCCGGAAGATAATTCTCACATCGGATAAACCCATATCCATCCGGAAGTACCTCAAGGATTCCGTCTGCTCTCTCTCCACTGTCAAGCTGTACTGCCTCTGCCGGGGCATGATACTGTGTACGTTCCGGTGTTTTGTTATACTGGGGGATTCTCTCTCCGTTACCTTCCACTTCACTCTGCTGCGGTTTCTCCCGGACTGTTTCCTGTTTTTTTGTCTCACCTTCCAGTTCATCTTCGTGAAGCATTCTCTCGATCAATTCCGGTTTTCTCAATGCTGAAACCCCTTTTAATCCTCTGGCTTTTGCCAAATCCTTTAAAGTTGCCAGTGATAATGATTCATACTTTTCTCTCATAAAATAATCCTCTGCTTTTTGTTTTGATTGTTAATATTGATAATTATTTTTATTTTTGTTTTTCTGATTTCCTATGTATCTGAGCAATTTATTCTTTATTAACTTTTCCTGTAACAGTTAGTGGGATAATCTGTCTGAAGTGACACGAATATCAGATCTGCAGCAATGCATATCGCAGGAAAATTATACTCCTGCTCCTGTGTCGACAAGTTAATTCCTGTAGTAATCCTGTCTGCACACCGGTATCTTTATATTTATCTTAGCACATCTTCTTCATAATTGACAATACCATATTATTCCAAATCTTTATTATTGGCAAGCTGTTTTATACGTCATAAAACTGATATTATCGACATAAAAGCAGAAATCCGGAGACATAAAATATGTCCCCGGATTTCCGGTAATACTGTTATAAAATTGTTACTGTTCACTCCGTTCTCAGCAACACGCTTCGCGGGATATTACCAACGAACAGTAACATAAAATTTATCAAAAAATTCCATCAGTTACTTCCAGATCACACTGTAGGTTTTCTGTATTCTTGCAATACGGTCATCTGTAAACTTATCAACAGCATTCTTAACTGCTTCATAGGTTTTCGGTCTTGAAGATTTCAATACTGTCGGATTCAGTGTGTATTCTTTAAAAGACTCCGCAAAATACTCTGCACTGTTCTGTGTAACATAGGCTTTATTAAATGCTGTATACAGTGTCTTCTCCTGAGCAAAAATTGCTTTGAATTCGGCCGTCTGATCTGTATTACCGGAAATAAACGCTACAAAATGTCCTAATTCATGATAAATTGTATCATCCATCTTCCTGAGTGTGATCTTTCTGTTGCGGGTATCATAATACCCGGAATAGGAAACAGATGGATTCACCTCTGCTGTGAAGCCCAGGGTTCTGTATGCATTAAGTACGCGGCTGTCTGCCCTTGATGCATACTGTCCGACATCAATACTTCCCTTTACAGAATTATCGGAATTACCGGATGCAGCAGGCATGTTTGTACCTGCCGATGTATCTGTTTTTGCTGTTGTAGTAGTCGTTACGGTTGTAGTAGATGCTGTTGTAACCACTTTCACTTTTGATTTCTTCGTATATTTTTCTGTAATCCTTTTTATAACAGTTGTCTGAGTTACCACAGTTGCATTTGAACTTTGAGATGTTTTCTTGGAAGTCACTGATGTAGCAGGAAGAGTTTTTGTATAAGTTTTTGTTGCAGCTTTTTTCATTTTAACCTTTTTGGTAGAAGTACTATTACTCGTCTGAGTATTTACCTTTGGCTGTGCTGCAAGAGGTGTCTCCTCTTCATCAATAGTGGTCTCCATCACAGGATCCGTATAGGACGGCAGTTCCGGAATCTGATTTTGCTGTACAACAGCTACACCACCTACTGCAACAGCAAGCACTACCGCAGTAAGACCTGCTGCTATTTTTTTCTTCTTTAATAATTCGACTATTCTCTTCTTCATAATCTTTACACATCCTTTCTGACAATACCTCTATATGGATGCACTTCCGAAAATTATAAAAACCGCCTATATTTAAAATATAAACGGTTACCACAAAATCGACTGACAGCTGACAGCCTTCTTCTTATTTTCTGAAATCGCATCACAAAATCGGAATTAAATGCGGCAACCGGCTATCATAGTCTTCTTACGACCTTAGACCCCTGGCTTTGCGTCCCTGCCTTTCAACAGGTTTGCCTTTATTGTAAGTATATACTTTTTTTCTTCATTTTGTCAATATTCCTAACCCGAATTTTAACATAAATATTAAATTTTATACAATTTTCACGTAAAATCTGATATACTGTGAGCAGTAACCAGTAACGATATTTATGTGATATCCGGATCAAACATGACGTAATCACGATTTACACAGTAAATCTGCTGAATAGTCCAAAGATATCAAATTAAAATAAACAGTGAGGAAAATACACATGCGGATTTTTCATATCCGCCCCTTTATTGCATTCATACTGATTCTATTTCTTCTGACCGGTTGCGGCACTTCTTCCGGCCAAAAAGAAGAACCGCCTGTTTATTCCCCGCTTCAGGTTCTTGTACCGGAAGCACCTGGAAAGAAAACATTAGGAGCATCCCCGTTGACATTGGATATTTCCAATGCAGATCAGGGATACCTCACCGCAATTTCTGATTCTGACAGTCAGAAGATGAATGTCCAGCTCACCAGCGAAAATGAAGCGGTCTATTCATATTTTGTCAGTCCCGGGAAAAGCGCAGTCATTCCTTTTTCCAGTGGAAGTGGCACTTATCAGATATGCTGTTATCAACAGATTGACGGCTCCCGATATGCAGCATTATTTGCAGATACTCTGGAAGTCAGCTTAGAAAATGAATTCCTGCCTTTTCTTTATCCAAACCAGTATGTCAACTTTACACCCGACTCCGCTTCCAGCAAACTGGCACTTTCTATCATCTCTGAAGATGCCTCCGATGTGGATGCCCTTCAGGCTGTTTACAATTATGTAGTCCAGAATCTTACCTATGATTATGATCTGGCAGATACTGTAGACTCCGGTTATATTCCGGACGTGGATTCGACACTGAAATCAGGGAAAGGAATCTGTTTTGACTATGCAGCTCTCACCACTGCCATGCTTCGTGCGAGGGATATTCCCTGTAAGCTGCAGATCGGATATGCAGGCACAGTAAAACACGCCTGGATCAGCGTTTATATCCGTTCAAAAGGCTGGGTTGACAAAGCTGTAGAATTCAGTGGCGAATCCTGGTCACGTATGGATCCCACTTTCGATTCCAACAGCAAGGATAAAGAAAACATTCAGCAATACATAGGGGACGATGACAATTACAGCGTACAGTTCACACGTTAATCATAGCAACTCACGGATATCAGATCAGGAGCTGAATATCTGGCCCTGACCTGACCCAAACCTTCAGGAGGCAATTTATGCGTCAAAAAAACAAACTGACCAATGAAGAACTTTTTCACTTCTGTGAACAGTTTTCTATTCTTCTTCACTCCGGCATTTCCTGTGCCGAGGGGCTTGAACTAATGCTGGATGACAGCCGCACACAACGCGGAAAAGATTTCTTTCAGCTTTTACTGACAGATTTTGAGCAGAACGGCTCCTTTTCACAGACATTAAAAAATTCCGGATACTTTCCGGAATCTATGATTTCCTATATAGATATCGGAGAGGAAACCGGATGTCTGGATGAAGTTTTAAAAAGTTTGTCCGAACATTATGATCAGGAAATAGAAATATCTGAAAATATTCGCAGTGCGATCACATATCCGCTGATTATGCTTGCTATGATGGGAACAGTCATCATCATTCTTCTGGTAAAAGTCCTTCCTGTCTTTCAACAGGTTTTCCGGCAGATGGGTCTGGAAATGAATCACTTTTCCAACGGACTCTTAAACGCCGGAAATGTTATCAGCCGTTATTCTGCTGTTTTACTTATTTTGATTCTTATAATCACCGCCGGATTTTCTGCCCTTTTCTTTACAGAAAAAGGACGCTTTTATCTGCGCCGGCTCTCAGGCAGATTACCCTGCATAAAGGACATTCCCATTTCCGCTGACTATGCACGTCTGACTCAGGCAATTGCCATGGGAATCCACAGTGGTCTGGATCATGTTGTCACACTGGAAATGGCACAGAAGCTTCTTTCACATCCGAATATCAGAGAAAAAGCCGAAAAAGCACAGAAGCTTCTGGAAGATGGTGTCATTTTTGAAGATGCGCTTTCAGAGTCAGGCCTCTTTGAAGGACTGAATGCACGTCTGATCACAGTCGGATTACGTACAGGTACAGCAGATGAAGTCATGAGCAAACTTGCCATCCGGTATCGTGAGATGGCGCTCACAATAACAGGAAACATTCTTTCTATCGCAGAACCTTCCATCGTTATCATCTTTTCTCTCCTGGTCGGACTGGTTCTTCTCTCTGTTATGATGCCTTTGCTTGGAATTCTTTCAGAAATTGTTATGTGAGGTAATGGATATGGATATATTTGAAACAGGACATACACGTCTCAGAAGAACATTGCGAAACATTCTGCCTGTTATTATACCGGCTGTTCTCTGTCTGATCTTTTATCTGGGAATTTCCTGTGCAGGCAGGGAAACCATTTCCCGGGAACAAAGTTCCCTGCAACAGGCTTTGGAGCAAAGCGCAATACAAGCTTATGCACTTACAGGTCATTATCCCCTGAGCCTGGAAGAGCTACTGCACGATTACAATATTTCTTATGATACAGATAAATTTGTAGTTGAATATGTTCCGTCCGGCTCCAATCTTCTTCCTTCCATCAGCGTACTGGTTCTCTCTTCCGGAAAAGGAGGCAGTCTATGAATTTGAATCGCTCCAGCAGCCACAGTCATTCCGTTTGCAGACTTTTCACAGTTGTACTGCTTGGACTTTTCCTGATCTTTCTGCTCGTGATGCTTCTTTTTTCAGCTCAGGCCTACCGGACAGCGACAAAAGGAACTCAGCAGAACAACAACCTGTATACCGCTTCCTCCTACATATCTGTCAAATTTCACCAGCATGACAGTTCGCAGAGCATTTTCACAGACACTGTAAATGGTTCTCCGGCACTCTGTATGACTGATACAGTAAACGATCAACAGTATATTACTTATATTTATCTGAAGGAGCAGCACCTGAAAGAGCTTTTTACTGCTGCCGGAAATACACCATCCGCACAGATGGGTACAAATATTGCCAGTCTCAGTGATTTTCAGATTCAGCAGGAGACAGACGGATTCTACCGCATTACCCTTAAAGATCCAGACGGTAATACCAGCAGCCTGCTGCTGCACTCTGGTTTTGGCAACAACAGTTTCTGACATACTGACATCATACAGGAGATTTCAAGCATGAAAAAATTAATCACACATTCAAAATCCAGCCTGTTTTTAATAGAAATGATTCTTTCCATTCTCATCCTTGCACTTACCTGCACTGTCTGCGTCAGAATCTTTGCAGCAGCAAAAACGCAGCGAGAAGAAGCCAGAGAACTTAATCACATCCAGGAGCTGGTCACTTCTGCCGGCGAAACTCTGGAAGGGTGGAACGGTCAGCTTTCATCATTTATCAGTATATTCGGACAGCCCTCAAAAACTTCCGGCGCTCTGCTGCAATATTACTATGATGACAGCTGGAATCCCTGTACAGAAAATTCGGCTGAATATACCATGACCATACAGCCGGCTGCTTCTGAGACAGAAAAAACTGCAGATATAAATTTTTACAACTCGCAGCACGACAATTTATATCAGCTTTCTGTCACCTTCCCTTTTACATCAGAAAGGACGGTCAGCCATGAATAAAAACAGAACCTCGTTCCTCTCTGTGGGAATCCCATCCATGTGTACGATTTTCTCCGTACTCTGTCTGGTCATCCTTGCGCTGCTGACTCTTAATACTTCCGAACAGGATCTGCAAACCAGCCGGATTGCGCTTGAACAGACCACCGCCTATTATACCGCCTGCTCTGCTGCTTCCTCAAAATATCAGGAACTGACAGCCTACGCTCAACAGGCATTTACGGACTGTCAAAAACAACAGACTTATAATACCCTGATGTCGTCTGTCACACAACAATATCCGGATGCCAGATGGGATCCCAAAACACAGATTTTATCCTTCACTGTAGATTTTGCTGAGGAACAGGCAATATATGTAGAAATAAACATTCCATATTCTTCCGACCTGATACCGGAAATTCTCACATGGAAAACCATCAGCACCGCTGCCTGGAATCCAGACACAAGACAACCTGTTTACAAAGGAGATTCAAAATGACAGAACAGATAACACCTGAATATTTATCCTTCGCAACCGAACATCACGCATCCGATATTTTTATCATTGCCGGTCGTCCGCTTTCCTTTAAAATCAACGGCAAACTGTCAATATATGGCGAACGGTTAATGCCTGCTGATACAGAAATCCTGCTACGGCAGATTTATCAGATGTCCAACAACCGTAACTTTGACCGTTTTCTGGAAATCGGAGATGATGACTTTTCTTTTTCCATCCCCGGACTTTCCCGTTTTCGTGTTAATACCTACCGCCAAAGAGGTTCTCTTGCTGCAGTTATCAGGGTAATTGCTTTTGAACTTCCCGATCCCGGAATTCTCAATATTCCGGAAGATGTTATGTCTGTTTCTGATTTTACCAAAGGAATGGTACTTGTTACAGGACCTGCAGGAAGTGGTAAATCCACAACAATGGCATGTATTGTTGACCGTATCAATCATTCCCGGGAAGGTCACATCATCACCCTGGAAGACCCTTTGGAATATCTGCACAGACATGACAAATGTATTGTCAGTCAGCGTGAAATATGCACAGATACGGAAAGCTATCTGGTGTCCCTCCGAGCCACTCTGAGACAGAGTCCGGATGTGATCCTTCTTGGCGAAATGCGAGATTATGAAACGATCCAAACCGCCATGACTGCCGCTGAAACCGGCCATCTGATCCTGTCCAGTCTTCATACCACAGGTGCCGCCAATACTATCGGGCGCATTGTAGATGTATTTGAACCGGCTCAGCAAAGGCAGATTTCCATTCAGTTATCCATGGTATTGCAGGCAGTAATTTCCCAACAGCTTATCCCTGATATAAACGGGCACACTATCCCTGCCTTTGAAGTTATGCGTTTGAATCCGGCAATACGAAACATGATCCGGGACAATAAAGTTCATCAGATTGATGGAGTTATCGCTTCTTCTGCGCATGAACATATGCGTTCCATGGATCAGAGCCTTCTGGAACTTTATAAACAGAACAAAATCACAAAAGAAACCGCATTAAAATTTGCGTCCAATGCAGATATGTTAAAACGGAAGCTATAACATAATGAGAATTGCTCCGCTGATTTTCCGGTATACAAAAACAGTTCAGAAATGAGTTTATCCAAAATTTTGAATATATTTCATCTCTGAACTGCTCTTATTTTTCTGTTTTCTGTTCAAATATAGTCAAGCGGATAACTACTCCGCAGGGAACTTATCTGATCCGGTTAATGTACCAGATTTCCCACCAATCCATAAGAAACAATATACATAATCACAGTCGCCATGATAATCCCACAAAAAATTGCCAGGGAAGACTTCTTAATATCAATCTCCAGAAGAGAAGCGATCAGAGAACCTGTCCATGCCCCTGTTCCCGGAAGCGGGATTCCCACAAACAACATCAGCCCCCAGAACTCATATTTCTTTACCTGATCACTCTTTCTCATTGCCCTGTCTTCCAGTTTCATAACAAGCCCCCGAAAAAGTTTCGTCTTTTTTAAAACCTTGAAAATCTGTCTGATAAACAACAGAATAAACGGAATAGGAATAATATTTCCAACAATACACAGTGGAATTGCCTTTGCAGCCGATATCTTAAGTAAGGATGCTGCAAGCAATCCTCCCCTGAGTTCCAAAAGCGGAATCATTGAAATAATAAAAACTGCCCCTTCAGGTGAAATATATTGTGACAGATTCTGTGAAAACCAATGTACCAGCGCTTCCATAAAGCCTCCTAACTCTTACTTCAGATAATCTTTCAAAAAGTCAATAAATTTCTGCATTTCTTCCTTTGTTCCAACTGTGATACGAAGGAAATTGTCAATTCTGTCCTCCTGGAAGTAACGAACATAAATATGCTGCCCTCTCAATGCCTCAAAAAGTTCTTTCGCAGGGCAGGTTTTATGCGTAGCAAAAATAAAGTTAGACATAGAATCCTGAAAAGAGAATCCCAGTGCCTTCAATTCTTTCTTTGTCCATTCTCTTGTCTCTATGATTTTATTACATGTCTCATCAAAATATGCTTTATCTTCAACTGCCGCCACACCTGCAGCAATCGCTGTACGGTCCATAGTATAAGAATTAAAAGAATACTTCACATCATTCAGGAATCTGATCAGTTTCTCATTTCCACACGCAAAACCAATTCTCATCCCAGCCATAGAACGCGACTTGGAAAATGTCTGTACGACCAGAAGGTTGTCATATTTTTCAATCAATGGAAGCGCCGACTGACTACCAAAATCCACATAAGCCTCGTCCACGATCACAATCACATCAGGATTATGGCGGATAATATCCTCCACTTCCTCCAGCGGCATCTCCACACCTGTCGGCGCATTCGGATTCGGGAATACAATTCCTCCGTTTTCTCTGAAATAATCTTCCGTCCTTATATGAAAGTTCTCATCCAGTGCCGGTCTCTCATATGGAATACGAAACAGGTCTGCCCATACATCATAAAAAGAATATGTGATATCCGGAAAAAGAACCGGCTTCTGTGAATTAAAGAATGTAAGGAAACTCATGGCAAGCACATCATCGGAACCTACTCCCACAAAAACCTGTTCATCCTTCAGCCCGTAATTCTTTGCAATGGCATGTACCAGTTCTCCTGCTGTAGGATCCGGATAAAGTCTCATAGTATCTGTATCCATCTCCCTCAACGCCTTCTCCACTCCAGGTGCCGGCGGATACGGATTCTCGTTGGTATTCAGCTTGATCATATCCGGCTGATTGGGCTGCTCGCCTGGTGTATATGGTATTACTTTACGTATATTTTCTTCCCATCTGCTCATTTATCTGATTCCTTTCATGTTTTTATTGTTTTTCACTTTCGTCAGTATAACATTAATCTCTATTTTCGTAAATCAACTTTTTGCATTTTACTGATTGACAAACCCACTTTGCAAGTTTATAATAGGCGGCAGAAAAGATAAGAAGGATCAAAACGTTGAAGAGAAGAGTACGCTGAGGAACGTTACAGAGAGAAATGTATACCGGTGCAAGCATTTCATCGCGAACCAGCCGAAGACCACCTCTGAGTGACTTTAATACAGTCCGGTGATTCCGTTACCATCGAATGAAGCGGTTCTGATCAGATGATTTATCCATCAGTAATGTATCAGAACAACCGGGGTGGAACCGCGAGTAATGTTATCTCGTCCCCTACAGTATTTAACCGTACTGTAGGGGATTTTTTTATTCTTTCTTTTACCCCTTCGCAGTACAAAAACCTGTTACTGTTCACTCCGTTCTCAACAACACGCTCCGCGGGATATCAACAGTGAACAGCAACTATAACAAATCCATACTAACGTAAAGGAGATAATCATCATGATCGTAACATTAAAAGACGGCTCAAAAAAAGAATACGCTGAAGCAAAATCCGTAATCGACATTGCTTACGACATCAGCGAGGGACTTGCACGTGCTGCCTGTGCAGGAGAAGTAAACGGAGAAGTTGTAGACCTGAGAACAGTTATTGACAGTGACTGCGAATTAAACATCCTGACAGCAAAAGATGAAAAAGGACTTGCAGTTCTCCGCCATACAGCATCCCACGTACTTGCCCAGGCAGTACAGACCTTATTCCCGGATGCAAAGGTTGCTATCGGACCTTCTATTGATACAGGATTCTACTATGATTTCGACTGCCCTCCATTCTCCCGTGATGACCTGGATGCAATCGAAAAAGAAATGAAAAAGATCATCAAAAAAGGCGCTAAGATTGAACGCTTCACAAAATCAAGAGAAGATGCCATCGCATACTTCCAGGAGAAAAATGAACCATACAAGGTAGAACTTATCGAAGATCTTCCGGAAGGCTCCGAAATCTCTTTCTATTCCCAGGGAGACTGGACAGACCTCTGCGCAGGTCCTCACCTTATGAGCGTAAAGGGTGTAAAAGCATTCAAGCTTCTCTCCTCCTCCAGCGCCTACTGGAGAGGCAGTGAAAAGAACGCAATGCTCACACGTATCTACGGAACAGCTTATGCTTCCAAGGATGAGTTAAAAGAACATCTGGAACAGATGGAAGAAGCAAAAAAACGCGATCACAATAAACTTGGACGTGAAATGAAAATCTTCACAACTGTAGATGTAATCGGACAGGGACTTCCTCTTATCATGCCAAACGGTGTGATCATAATGCAGGAGCTTCAGCGCTGGATTGAAGACGAAGAGACAAAACGTGGCTATGTAAGAACAAAAACTCCGTTAATGGCAAAGAGTGATCTCTACAAAATTTCCGGTCACTGGGATCACTACAAAGACGGTATGTTCGTTCTCGGCGACGAAGAAACAGACAAAGAAGTATTTGCGCTTCGTCCTATGACATGCCCATTCCAGTACTATGTATACAAAGCAGAACAGCACAGCTATCGTGATCTGCCTCTTCGTTACGGTGAAACATCCACTCTGTTCCGTAATGAGGATTCCGGGGAAATGCATGGTCTGACACGTGTACGTCAGTTCACGATCTCCGAAGGTCATCTGATCGTAAGACCTGACCAGATGGTAAAAGAATTTAAAGACTGTATCGCACTTGCACAGTACTGTCTGCAGGTTCTTGGTGTAGAGGAGGACGTAACCTATCACCTTTCCAAATGGGATCCTAACAACAGAGAGAAATACATCGGTGATGCAGAAGTGTGGAATCAGACAGAAGCTCATATCCGCCAGATGCTTGAAGAACTGAACATTCCATTTACAGAGGATGTTGGAGAAGCTGCATTCTACGGACCTAAGGTTGATATCAATGCCAAAAATGTATACGGAAAAGAAGATACAATGATCACGATCCAGTGGGATGCTCTTCTTGCTGAACAGTTTGATATGTACTACATCGATGAAAATGGTGAGAAACAGCGTCCATACATCATCCACCGTACATCCATGGGATGCTATGAGAGAACACTGGCATGGCTGATTGAGAAATATGCAGGTATGTTCCCGACCTGGCTCTGCCCAGAACAGGTTCGTGTAATTCCGATCTCTGAGAAATTCCACGACTATGCCGCCAAAGTGGAAGCACAGTTAAAAGAAAACGGAATCCGCTGCTCCGTTGACCAGCGTTCCGAGAAAATGGGCTACAAGATTCGTGAAGCACGTCTTGCAAGAGTTCCATATATGCTCATCGTCGGTGCCAAAGAGGAAGAAGAAGGCAAGGTTTCCGTAAGAAGCCGTTACCTCGGTGATGAAGGAATGAAAGACCTTGGTGATTTCCTTGCAGCGATCAAAGAAGAAATCAAGAATAAAACAATCCGTAAAATCGAAGTACAGGAAGAAAATAAATAATCTTCCCTTTCAGATAAGTACAGAAACTGTTATTTCTGTTAAAAACGGTGCTGTCGTCAATGAACTTTTGGTTCATACGACAGCACCGTTTTATTATTCTTTCACTTTTTCCTCAAAATATCAGCATTTTAATCGAATCAAGTAAGTCCTTTGCGGAGGTTGCGAAAAGCAATAATCAGTGAGGAATTTGCTTGTATCAGGAGAAATACCAGCTCCTTCTGATATCCAAAAGACAGAAAATAGTTTTACGAAAACGAATAAGTTTAGTTTTTTTACTTTTCACAATTAAATCAGGTAACTTACTTGCTTCGTTTAAATCAGACTATCTCCCGTATCATTCAGTTTTTTACAGAAATTGTCGTATTTTTGCCTGTCAAGAATCTCACAATCATTATCTCCATTTATGCGAAAATATTATGAAAATTTTCGCATAAACAAAACTTTCTTTTTGTGAAATTAATAAATTATTATAAATTCTTTTTTGTGCAACAGGGATAAATTATGCAAATATAACTAAAACCACTTGATTTTTTCTGAAAACGTGCTACGATAAACTTACAAAAACGATTTAGGAACGAAAAACAAAAACACAAGTCAGGAGTCTGACCAGACTGAAAACTCTATATGGGGAAATATCAGGCAAAAACTGAAAATCAATCATTACAAGGAGGTAATAACATGATGAAGAGAAAAGCTATGGCAATCACATTAACAGCAGCTATGCTTGCAGGCCTTACAGCAGTTCCTGCATGGGCTGAAGATGCAGCAGCAGACGAAGGTAAAGTTTTAAACATTTATTGCTGGAATGAAGAATTCAAATCCCGTCTGACTGACCACTACCCCGGATATGAAGAAGTTGACGGAACTCATGGCAAGATCGGAGAGGTTGATGTTGTATGGAACATTACTCCTTCTGATGACAATGCATATCAGAATAATCTGGATGAGACTCTTCTGAAACAGGCTGATGCAGCAGCAGATGACAAAATCGATCTCTTCCTTGTTGAAGCCGATTATGCACTGAAATATGTAAATACAGATTATACAATGTCTGTGGCAGATCTGGGAATCACAGATGAGGAAGTTGCAGACCAGTATCAGTACACCAAAGATGTTATGACAGATTCGGATGGCAACTTAAAAGGTCTTTCCTGGCAGGGCTGCCCGGGTGCTATGATCTACAGAAGAGATATTGCAAAAGAAGTATTCGGAAGCGATGATCCGGCAGAGGTTCAGAAGAAAGTTGCAGACTGGGATACATTTAAGGCAACAGCTGAAGAGCTGAAGGAAAAAGGCTATCAGATGACTTCCACTGTAAATGATGCCTACCGTGTATTCTCTAATAATGTAACTTCCCCATGGGTTGTTGACGGAAAGATCACTGTTGATGACAATATCAAAAACTGGGTAGATATGTCCAAGGAAATGGTTGATGCCGGAGAAACAGCTACCTATGAATTGTGGAGTGATGACTGGAGCAAGGGCTTCTTCAAAGACAGCAATGTATTCTCATATTTCGGACCTGCATGGTTCATCGACTTCTCCATGAGCGCTGACCAGGATGGTTCAGTTGGTAAAGATGGCGGCTGGGCTGCAACAGAAGGGCCACAGGGCTTCTACTGGGGCGGAACATGGATCACAGCAGCTACAGGCACAGACAATCCTACACTGGTTGCTGATATCATGAGAACTATGACAACTAACGTTGACGTTATGAAAGAAATCGTTACTGCTGATAATGACTTCGTAAACAATAAACCTGCCATGGAAGAAATGGCTAAAGACGAGAGCTACGGCGATGCAGTTCTCGGCGGACAGAATCCTCTGGCTATGTTCTGTGCAGGCGCTGATAAGATCGACCTGAGCAACATGAGCATCTATGATCAGGGCTGCAACGAAGAATTCCAGAATGCCATGAAGAACTACTTCGAAGGCAACGCATCTTATGATGAAGCTCTCGACCTGTTCTATAAGGCAGTTGTAGAAAAATATCCGGAACTTTCCTATTAATCAAACATTGAAACCTGTGTGCCTGCCTGACCATCAGGCAGGCACACTTTGGATTACAGCAGACTATGGAGGAAGATAATGGCAAAGAATAATAACCATAAAGCGGTCAGCTATAACAAATGGGGATATATCTTCCTGATACCATTTGTAGTAGTATATCTCATATTCCAGCTCGTTCCGCTTATCAGTACAATTTATAACAGTTTCTTTGAAAATTACAGATCTGGATTAACGCAGATAGGACCGAATTTTGTGGGACTTGCCAATTATGCAAAGCTCTTTCAGGGTGGCGATATCTGGATTTATTTTAAAAACACAATGATCATGTGGGTAATGGGATTTATCCCACAGATCCTGGTTTCCCTGCTCCTGGCTGCCTGGTTCTCCAATCCAAGCCTCCGGCTTAAGGGACAGCGCTTCTTCAAAACAGTTATTTATCTGCCAAACCTGATCATGGCATCCGCCTTTGCAATGTTATTCTTTACCTTATTTGCAGACGGCGGTCCCATCAATGCAATGCTGATGCAGTCAGGAATACTGAAACAGGCATATTCCTTTTTCAGCCATGCCTGGAGTGCCAGAACCCTTGTTGCAGTCCTGAACTTCCTGATGTGGTTCGGAAATACAACTATTCTTCTTATGGCAGGTATGATGGGAATTGACTCCTCGCTTTACGAGGCAGCTGAAGTAGACGGTGCAACTTCCTCACAGATTTTCAGAAAGATCACTCTTCCACTCCTTCGTCCAATCCTGATCTATGTTATGATCACATCCCTGATCGGCGGCATGCAGATGTTCGATGTACCTCAGATCCTGACAAACGGAACCGGCGACCCCATGCGTTCCACTATGACACTGATCATGTTCCTGAACAAGCATCTGTTCAGCAAGAACTACGGAATGGGTGGTGCATTATCCGTATTCCTGTTCATTATCACCGGAGTGCTCAGCCTGATCGTATTCCGCTTTAACAAGATAAAAGACTGATGGAGGTGAGAAGAATGAATGAAAAAAACTCCAAAAATAAAAAAGGAATGAGCATGAAAGGTCAGCGTACCCTTGCCTATATCGTACTGATCATCATTTCCTTCTTCTGCCTGTTCTGGTTTTATGTACTGTTTATCAATGCCACCAGATCTAATGGCGCACTGAAAAAGGGATTCACAGCCATTCCCGGAGGACATCTCATTGAGAACTGGAAAAATCTTCTCGCAGGAACACTCCCTGTATGGAATGGTATGTTCAACAGTATTTTCATTGCTACCTGCTCCGCTGTTTTATGTACCTATTTTTCAACAATGACTGCTTACGCTATCCATGCATACAATTTTAAAGCAAAAAAATTTATGTTTACATTTATCCTTGCAGTCATGATGATCCCAACTCAGGTAACTGCTCTTGGATTCCTTCAGCTGTTGGGAAAAATAGGTCTGGACGACTCCTTTGTCCCACTGATCGTTCCAAGTATTGCTGCTCCTGTTACTTTCTTCTATATGAAACAGTACATGGAAAGCAACCTTCCTCTGGAGCTTGTGGAAGCAGCACGTATTGACGGTTCCGGTGAATTTAATACCTTTAACAAAATCGTATTCCCGCTTATGAAACCGGCTATCGCTGTGCAGGCAATTTTTACCTTTGTACAGAGCTGGAATAATTACTTCATTCCGGCGCTGGTCCTTCACTCAGATAAAAAGAAAACACTTCCTGTACTGATCGCACAGCTTCGAAGTGCAGACTTCCTGAAGTTTGACATGGGACAGGTGTATGTAATGATCGCCTTTTCCATCTTCCCGGTCATCATTGTCTACATTCTTCTTTCCAGATTCATTGTAGAAGGTGTTTCCGCAGGTGCGGTTAAGGGTTAGATGCTGATACAACAAAAGCTGTCTGTTCCGGATGCAAATACATCCGGAATCCAGACAGCTTTTTTAATTATTTGCAGTACTGTTCTGTAATGATGTTACTATTTACAGCTCAGAGTTTTATTTTCTTAGATCTCAGCCAGTTTCAGCAGATCCGGGATCTTGGATTCCCAGCCAAGTGCCATGATATGTACACCCTGACAGTATGGCTTGCACTCTTTGATAATACGTGCAGCGATCTCAACACCTGTGATACCTGCTTTTGTCTTTTCTTTGTCTGCTTTCAGTTCCTCGATCATTTCGTCCGGAACATGAATACCGGCAACATTATTGTTCATGAATTTAGCCATTCCAGCGGACTTAGGAATAATGATACCAACCTGTACAGGTTTTCCGAACTGTTTTGCTTTTTCCATGAATTTGATGAATTTCTCCGGTTCAAATACTGCCTGTGTCTGGAAGTATTCTGCACCTGCAGCTACTTTTCTTTCCATTTTTGCAAGCTGTGCGTCAACGGAATCGCTGCATGGAGATACAACAGCACCCTTGGAGAATTTCGGAG
>ERZ857775.532-NODE-532-length-54026-cov-9.066147_pt1 | contig 54026 bp, 41 predicted proteins | sample MGYA00519698_ERZ857775 | MGnify/ENA primary metagenome ERZ857775 (study PRJEB31778, sample SAMEA3449363) | human gut metagenome | biome: human gut; feature: human-associated habitat; material: faeces | place: United Kingdom | collected 2010/2012 ...
TCTACCCGAAAGACAAAATTGCAAAAATCGCAAAAATACTGAAAGAGTCGGAAAACGATACGAAAACAGGTACAGCGTTTGAAAGCGTCGAGGATATGTTTGCCGATATGGGGATTGATATAGACAATGTATAAGCTCAAATACACAAAGGAATTTGAAAGGGATTTGAAAAAGCTATCTGCGGCTGAGCAAAAGCAGACTGCAAACAAATTAAAGCTCTTAATGCAAAATCCCTTTTATCCGTCGCTTCGTACCAAAAAGGTACAGGGACTTGACAATGTGTTTGAAATGAGCGTTAATATGGATATTCGCATTTTATGGCGTTATGAAAACGGCGTTATAATTTTGCTGATAGACATAGGACATCACAAGGACATAATGGGACTTTAATTTAATATCAATCAAAACAGCACTCATTAACTTGGGTGCTGTTTTTGTGTTCAAAGGAGGAATTTAATTTGAAACTGATTATAGCGGAAAAACCGTCTGTTGCTCTTGCAATCGCAAAAGCGCTTAATATCAAGGGCAGCCGCGACGGATATATTGAAAACGGCGAATATATCATATCTTGGTGTGTCGGGCATTTGGCAGCGGCAGTGTTTCCGGAGGAATACGACGCAAAATATTCAAAGTGGAATTATGCGGATTTGCCTATTATTCCCGATAACTTCAAGTACAAGATTTACGGCGATAAGCAAAAGCAGTTTAAGGTTGTAAAAAGCCTTATGACCGGAAAAGACGTGAGCGAGGTTATTAACGCCTGCGATGCAGGACGTGAGGGCGAGCTTATTTTCCGGCTTGTTTACAATATGGCGAATTGCAAAAAACCTATCAAAAGACTTTGGATTTCATCAATGGAAAATGCAGCAATTCGTGAGGGCTTTGAAAACTTAAAGGACGGCAGCGAGTATGATAATTTGTATTATTCCGCACTTTGCAGAATGTGGGCGGATTGGATAGTCGGTATCAATGCAACAAGGCTGTTTTCGATTTTGTATAACAAGACCTTAAATATCGGCAGAGTGCAGACGCCTACGCTTGCATTGCTTTGTGATAGGCATAACAAAATAGCGTATTTCCGAAAAGAAAAGTATTTTACAGTTGAACTCACGCTCGGCGGCGTGAAAGCTGAAACCGAACGGCTTGACAATGAGAATACTGCAAAAGAAATTATAACGGCTTGTGAAAATTCACAGGCCGTTTGCGTTTCAGTAAGCAAAGAAACCAAAACCGAACAGCCGCCGAAGCTGTTTGATTTAACAACGCTGCAAAGGGCGGCAAACAGGATTTACGGCTACACCGCAAAGCAAACACTTGATTATTCACAGGCATTATACGAAAAGAAACTTATTACCTATCCCCGAACGGACAGCCGATATTTGACGGAGGATATGGCGGAAACGGCAGCGGCGGTTATTCGTCTTGGCGCGGATATACCGCCGTTTGACAAAGCGCCCGATTTCTTCCCCGAAATATCCCGTATGATAAATAACGGTAAAGTATCAGACCACCACGCCATAATTCCCACGCTTGAAATTGAAAAGGCAGATTTGTCGGCAATCCCGACGGGTGAGCTGAATATCCTGAAACTTGTTTTTTGCCGGATAATTTCAGCGTCGGCGGAAAGTTATGTCTATGAAAATACTACGGCAGTTTTCGAGTGCGGCGGATATACCTTTACGGCAAAGGGCAAGGAAATTGTTTCGGAGGGATTTCGTGCAATAGAAAAGCTGATATATCCAAAGACGGATAATGCGGAATCAGCGCCGCTTGTGAAATTCTATAAAGGACAGCTATTCGCAGGGGCAGCGCCGGAGCTTAAAGAGAAATATACGCAACCCCCGAAACCGTACACGGAGGACACCTTATTATCTGCAATGGAAGCGGCGGGTGCAAAAGAGACAACCGACAGCGCAGAGCGTAAGGGACTTGGCACTCCGGCAACCAGAGCCGCCATTTTGGAAAAGCTGGTACAAACGGGATTTGCACAGAGAAACGGTCGGCAGATAACGCCCACCAAAAACGGAATACTGCTCGTTTCCGTTCTGCCCGATACTCTCATATCCGCACAGCTCACGGCAGAATGGGAAAATAAACTTGCCGAGATTGCAAAAGGTAAATCAAGTCCGAAAGAATTTATGCAGGGCATTAAAAGCATGATAACAGAGCTTACACAGCGATACCGTGAATTTGACAGTGCAAGAGAAAATCCGTTTAAGCCCGAAACCAAAAATAACAGCTTGGAGGTGTGATTATGCGTGAAGTTGACAAGCGATATTATAAAATCAATATAGCAGGCACAGACCGTATTTTCACGAATGTTTACAGAGTCGGCGACCGTTATTCTGCATACGAAGCCGATAAAAACGGCAAGCCCGGTAAATTTCTTTACAGTCTGTCGCAGGCGGAAATTGACAGAGCCGTAATATCGGGCAGCGTTGATTTCAAAGAAAAAGATTACAGCTATATCTACAAAGGTTTTTTGGTGAACGCTGCCGAGTACGACAACGGAAATAAGGAAACCTCAGGCGTGTGGATATACTTTCCGGCAAAAGAAAACGAAGTCCGTACAGCATTTGAGAGTATAGGTCTTTCGCCGGACGCAGACAGCGGCAAATACTTTTTTGACGACTTCAAAAGCAATATTAAATCTATTGAAAATTTGCTTGACAAGGATTTATCTGTCGCCGATTTGCAGGACACCGCAGAGAAATTAAACGAGCTTCCAAACTTTGAAATATTAAAGCTCAACGCCGTTATGGAAACAAACGCAAAATGTAATTCGTTTGCGGAACTTACGGAATTTGCATATAACACCGACTATTACAATTTAATTCCTGACGCAAGCAATGTAAAGGAGCTTGGCATAAACCTTGTTTATTCCTCCGGGATATTTGAGGGCTTACCGACAATGTATAGGGACGCAATCGAGACTGAAAACTTTGGCAGGTATATAGCCGAAGCGGAACAGGGTATTTTCACTTCCAAAGGCTACATTTACCGTTCCGGCGACGAATGGCACAATGTTTGTTTGCAGAATTTTGAGCCGAAACCGTTAAAACAAAACGGCATTGACGACAGGCTTATTGACACAACGGAAATACTTGCGGTTGATTTGGATAGTTTTTTCCGCAGTTTAAGCGAAGATTACAGTTGGCTTGCAGGCGATCCCGCAAAGGCAAAAGATAAAATTGCATACGATTTGAGAAACGGCAGTACAGATGTTGTACGCCGTCAGCTCGGCAGTTTTATGAAAGAGTATCATTTGGATAAATCGGATATACAGCCGTTTTTAAGCCGTATTGCAAGATTTGGAAAGTGCAAGGGCATTGAAAAAGCAAAGCCGAACTCCATAAAAGAACAGCTAAAACAGGCGAAAAATTTACAGCAGCCGAAAAAATCAAAACATAGAGAGGAATGTTTGTAATGAATATTCCTATCATCGACAGCATAATGCGCATTGATACACGCAGAGATAATTTTAATATGCAGGATATTGAAAATCGCCGCTTTATGTTCAATCCGAAAACGGCAACGCTGATTTTAGGTTATCAGTACAAAAACGGCGAGCTTGTTTCATCACACGCGGGCGAATACGCAAGCGCAGGCACAGGCGAGCCGTTTGACGATTTTGTTCGCGGCTGGATAGGCACAAGCAAGGAATATACGGACGGGGTAATTCATTTTGCCCCGTCTGTTTCCGAAAAAAATATCACACTTTTTGAAAAGGCGTTTGATACGCTTGAAATGTTTAAGAATAACGGAGCAAGAAAAAATACGGTTGTTCGAGGGCTCGGCAGAGCTTGGGAGCAGCCTTTTTCAGATTTGATAAAGGAGGTCGATTTAATGGCAGAAAAAATTTCATCGGTAACACCCATTGAATTTACGGGCAAATCTCAAAAAGAGAAAGTCAAGGAAATTACCGACAAATTGGAGCAAGGCATTAAAGACTTGTTTAACAGCGACAGATACAAGGAGTATTTGTCGGCAATGTCAAAATTCCATAATTACAGTTTCCGAAATACAATATTGATTTTAATGCAGAAGCCGGATGCTTCGTACATAGCCGGTTTTAACACTTGGAAAAATGAATTTAAGCGTGCTGTCAAAAAGGGCGAAAAGGGTATCAAAATTCTTGCCCCTGCTCCGTACAAAAAAGAAATTGAGGAAACGGCACACGACAAAAACGGAAATCCGATATTGAACGCAGACGGCAGCAACCGTACCACCACAAAAACAATCACCGTTCCGGCATTTAAGATAACAACGGTGTTTGACCTGTCGCAGACGGACGGAAAAGAGATCCCCACAATAGCGAATCAGCTTACGGGCAATGTTGAGGACTACGAAAAGTTTTTCAAGGCGTTAAAGGCAATATCACCCGTCCCCATTGAGCTTGAAGATATAGACCGCGCGGCAAACGGATATTATCACCTGACCGAGAAAAGAATTGCCGTGCGTAATGATTTGTCGGAAATGCAGACAATAAAAACCGCCATTCACGAAATCGCCCACGCAAAGCTGCACGCACTTCCCGAAAAGGAAGAAAATGAGGTTATCGAGGACGACAGACCGGATAACCGCACCCGTGAAGTGCAAGCGGAAAGCATTGCATATACTGTATGTCAGCATTTCGGGATTGATACCTCCGACTACTCTTTCGGGTATGTGGCAGGTTGGAGCAGCGGCAAGGAAACGGCAGAATTAAAGGCGTCGCTTGAAGTGATACGCACTACGGCGGACGAAATGATTACGGATATATCCGAAAAATTAAAGGAACTTGAAAAAGAAAAATCCGTTAACTTAAATTCCGATATTCACGATTGGTATGCTCATACATTCCCCGATGATGAGCTTAACGAGGAAATTTATACGGGTATATCATTTCAAAAGCTCAATGATATGCTTTCCTCAAACGACCTTTACAGCATTATCGGAGTTGACGATACAGTAGTCAGAGAACGGTGTTTTACAAAACTTGCCGAGCTTATGCAGGTTGATTATTCGGTCATTTATGAAAAGTGGCTTAATGCGGAAATTCCCGATATGTTAAATCCCACAAAACAGCCGATAGTTACAATTTTGTGGTCGGAAAGTCCGCATTTTGAAACGGGGCAGAAAATGCCGCTTAACAAGGCTGATAAACTTTTTACATATCTTGACGAAAGCTATCCCGAAAATCAAGGCTACGATAAAACAAAATTCCGCATTGATTATATGTATAACGGTATGCGTGATAATTATATAGGCAGATACGATATAGGCGACCGAGAAAATGGGCTTATCAATCATATAGAAAATCATTTTAAGGGAAGTCTTACGCCGGAGTATTTGGAATCTGTACGGCAGGCAACAGGGCAAAAGGGCGTCGATGAAGTGACGGACAGCGCAAATACGGCGCTAAACCTTTTCGTTCCGTATCTGCGTCTGCATATCAGTATGTCTGAAATTGAGGAAACGGCAAATATGGCATTGAAAGATAAAAACGTTCCCGAAACGGATAAGACGTATTACAGCGCAATGTGTGATTATGTTCACAACAGCAGAGTAACTCTGAATACCGCTCTCGGTGAGGTTAAATTGCCGGAGCCGCCGCAAAAAGAGGATTTTATCGCTAAGCCCACTATGGCGAAATCAGAGCATAAAGCAAAGACGGCGCAGAAAACAGATAAAAAGCCCTCAATCCGCAAGCAGCTTAAAGAAGAAAAGGATAAAACGGAAAAAGCGCCGAAAAAGCCGGCAAAATCAAAGAAAAAGGAGGATATATCGCTATGACACGATTTTCGGACGAAGAAAAGAGCATAATCGGAATGTATAATACCGCTGACCGTGTGGGGCTTATTGTTAAAATCAAGGAAGCAATCCCGTATATCGAGGACGCGGATTTGAAAGATACGGCGGCAGATATTATTTCAAAATTGGTCGTTATGACCGATAAAGAGTTTGCGGATTTGGAGGTGTGATTATGGCAGAATTTTATTTTACGGCATCAATCGCAAACGGCTATGAATACAGGAATACGCCGGATAATTACCGGCATTTTTTAATGGAATTACCCGTAAACAAAGAGGAATTGACATATATTTTTAAGGAAATCGGGCTTGAACTTGACGCAAAACCCGGTGAATACATTTTTGAAATTACGGATTTTTATTTACCCGGCGTCAATGCAAAAAGACTGTTCAAGGAAACCGAAAACATTGACGAGCTTAATTACTTGGCGGATATTTTATCTAATCTTGACGGCAACGAATATCGGGTATTTACGGCTGCGGTCAAGGCACAGGAGCATACAAGGAGCGTTGCCGACCTTATAAACCTTGCCTTGAATACGGAAGTGTATAACTTTATTCCCGATATATCCGACTATGACGACTACGGCAGATACAAGGCGGAGGAATCGGGAATAAATATCGACGAGCTTGGCGACTTGGAGGAATTTATTGACTTTTGGCAGTACGGTGAGCAATGCAAAAGGGATAACAAAGCCGTATTTCTTGACAGCGGCGGAGTTTTGGAAAAGAATTATTACGGTTTTCCCGAAAGATATAACGGGGATTTGCACACGATTCCGAAAGAATTTTCTATAACAACTGACGCATTATCGGATATTGAATTGGAGGAAACATTGGAATTATCGGTGTTGATAGATAGATATTTAAGGGAACATCACCCCGACTATGACCGTATGTATTCAGATATTTTTGCGATTCAAAAGGATATATCGGATAATCTGCTGCTTGGAAAAACGCATAAATTAAAACAGTTATTCGGCGAAATGAGTCTGACCGAAAACGACACCCCGGCAAAGGAATTATCGGACTACGAGAAAAAATATCCGAAAAGGCTTTTTATGATATATCAATTAAAAGACGACGACAGCACAAGAGGGCTGCGTTTTGAGAGCTTGGAGCAGATTAAAAAAGATAAGCAGCTACCCGTTATCGAAAACTATGAGCTTATTTATTCCGCACGAATGAAAGCCGATACAACATTGGAAAGCATTTTTACGGAATTTAACACAAACCGCCCTTATGATTTTTACGGGCACAGTTTAAGCGTTTCGGATATTGTTGTATTGTCCGATAAGGGCAAAAATAACGCCTATTACTGTGATAAAGCAAGCTGGAAAAAGGTCGACAAATTTTTCGATTATGTTCATACACGCTCGGCGGCGATAAGCAATTACAAGGGTATGACCGCCTTTGTCGGCTGCGACGATAAGCTGTATTTGGGCAAGAGTGAAAATTATATTTTCGGCGAAAGCGGCTTTGCATACTACGACAACAGAGATAAATCCTTGACCTACATAACGGATAATTTGACGCTTTACCCGTTTCTGTACGGCAGCGGCTGGGTATGTACACAACAGGAAATGCTGGATAACGGCAGTTTTACAAAAGAAATCTATGCAGAGTATGACAGACTGCAAAAGGGCGTATTATCTCAATTTGAGCAGATACGGGAGCTGAAATTTGCAGACAAGCCCTTTAATTATCTTGAAACGGCTGAAAAGCAGACGGAGCAAAACTACAACAAAATTGACGGCATTATCAATAATGAGCCGCCGGAAAGTGAGGATAAAAATATGGACGATAAAATTTCGGTATTGGCGGTTGAGCCTATGAAAGAGCCTTATGTCAAAGAAATTAACCCCGGCTTGGACTCTTTGCAGAAAGAGGTCGGCGGACTTATACAGGCAACATATCCGTATGATGATATGGTCGCAATTATTTGCAATGATGAGGGCAAATTAAACGGACTGCCTTTGAATCGGGCAATCTATAACGATGATAAAGAAATGACAGATATTATTGCCGGCACATTCCTTATAGTCGGTCTGGGAGAGGAAAATTTCACGAGCCTTTCGGACGGCTTGCAGAAAAAGTATGCCAACATATTTAAGAATCCGGAGGAATTTGTACGGATTGGAAATGAGATTGTTGCAATACCCGTAAAGCCGTCTATCAAGCAGCAGTTAAATCAAGCGAAAAAGGAGCAAGGTGAGCGAGAGGACAAAAAACCGCCCTCGCACAAGCCGCCGGAGCTATGAAAGACAGAATAGACCTTACTCCGAAACAAAGCAGAAAGGTAAACGCCCTTATAAAACGGCTGTGCTGTAATTATGATAACGGAAATTGCATAAGGCTTGACGACGGCGATCCGTGCGTGTGCGTTCAATGTATAACCTATTCGCATATTATATGTAAATGGTTTAGAATTGGCGTACTTCCGGCAGATAAGGATTTATATATTGAGCTTGCAAGACCGAAAAACATAAAAATCTGTATTGTCTGCGGCAAAGAATATTTGATAACAGGGAAAAACTCAAAATATTGTCCGGATTGCAAAAAAAAAATGCGAAATCGTAAGCAAGCGGAATATATGAGAAACAAAAGGGTTGTGCGTTAGCATTTTAAGCATTTTAATTCCCCTTAAATCAAGGGTTTTAATACCTTGTATTGCATAGATGAATATCTTTTCTTTAATACCCCTCAAAAGCGGCTTAAAAATGCTAACATTTTGCGCATAAAAATACCGTGATACATTCTATCTTAAATGGTAGGCGTATCACGGTTTATTTTTTTATGCGGTTATCAGCTTAACCGCCGTGTACGGCACATAGCAGACGGCGACAAGCAATTTCCATATGAAGATTATGCCGCCGATTATGGCGCCTATTGCTATGTTGGCAGCAGTCATAAAAATGCTGACGCCCGGATTTCCGATAAAGACCGGCAGTGTGAACATAAACCGTATTCCGAACGGTATTCCGCAAAGCATTAAAAGATACATATAATTGACCGATCCGTTTGCTATGCAAAGCCCGGCGAACAGGTTATATAAAAGTATGGCGGTTATTATCGGAGCTATGCTCTTTTTGATAAACCGTATTAAAATATCCGTTCTCGTCATTTTTGAACACTCCTTGTCTGTGCTTCTTTAAGCAGCTTTCTTGCCTGTGTAAACATTACGGTATCGGCGGCGGGAATATCTAAATATATTCGGTCAATGCCGATTTCCTCATTCGGAACATAGGCGGGATTTATTGTCTGATAGATTTTTGTGTATGCCTCTTTGAGCGCGGCGTCATAATCTTTTGTCCCGTTCTCGACCTCTGAAATAATATCCGATAAGAGCAGTTTTGCGGCTGTTTCCCTTTCCGCATAGTATTCAGGTCTTAAATAAACATCACGGTAATATATGAGTGCGTTCCGTGCGACAGCGGCTAAATCAAGATAACCGTAACCGTTTGTGTTTCCGGCAAGCACGGCGTTAAATACTGCGTTATGAGCCTTGCACCAAGCAGGCTGATAACCAAGTCCGTTTTGTACCTCGTCAAGAATCGGACTTATCAGATTTTCCGTTATTGCAATGCTTTCGGGTGTTGCGTTTTCCGGCGCACACTCGACCGGGATTTCTGCGGCGTATGCCGACCGTGTAATTGCGGCTAAAATTGCCGCTGCCGTTAAAAATGTTTTGATTTTCTTCATAAGGTCATACCTCCTAAACCTTTTTAGTTATATTCATTATACCATATTATTTTTGCCGCGCCCAGCCCTATAAGGCTACATTTGCGCTACAATTTATTTTTCGATTTCAGTATTGCGTTCTCTCGGACGGTTAAGCAGCGTATCGACATTTGAACGGATAACCTCGATTTCTGCCGATTTTGATTTCAGCTTTTTGTATTCCTCATACAGTTTTGCTTTCCGTTCCGACAGATCCCCGTTGTCCTTTATAAGAGTTTCAAGCGGCAGCGGATTTTTGCCTTTCAGCTGTTTTTCGGCAGCCTCGTATAAAATCAGTTCTCTTTGGAATTTCCGTGTAAAGCCTTCTTTGTTTTTTACCTTTTTCAGTTTCAGATATATAGGTCGGTACTGCCGATATATTTCAAGCTGTTTTATCAATATCGCATTTTCGCCGATAGTTTTCTCAACCGCCTTTATCTTTTGTGCCGTGTCATCAAAATCGGAATGTATTTTATTTACGGCTTTCTCTAAATCCTCGTATGTAGTCAGATTGTTTTCGGTCAGAAAATTAAGCGTTCGGCTTGCCTGTTTCAGATTATATATTTTGCTCCAATGTTCGTAGCCTTTGCTTTCCTGTGCCTTAATGCAATTTTGAATGTCAATGATAAGATTGATACGGCGGCTCTCTTTTTTCGGATGATGTATAGCGTTCTTTGAAATGCGCTCTTTTATAGAATCCTCTGTATAATAACCGCCCAGAGTTTTGCTCCGTATAAACCGCTCTCTGTTCTTTGCACGGAACGATATATATTTCCCTTGCTTGACCTCATACCCGGCGATTTCCATACGCAGCAGAAAATCGGAGTAGTCAAGCGACTTTCGGACAGCTTTGTCAATATCCGCTTTAAGCTGTGCCTTATAGCTTGTACCTTGTTTTGCCGCCGTATATTCGATATAGCTTTTGCCTTTATTCTCATTCTGCGGAATAACCGACAAGCCGTATTCATCACAGAGACGGTCGCTGACCTTGCGTGTTTCGTAATACCATTTTTTATTGATATGACTGTGCCTGTAATCAACAAAGCTGACATCGTTAAAAATGATATGATTGTGAATGTGGTTTCGGTCGGTATGCGTACTTAAAATGTATTCGTACTTGCCGCCCAGAATTTCATCGGCAAGCCGCTTTCCGATTTCGTGTGCCTGCTGCGGCGTTGTTTCGCCCGGCGCAAAGGATTGTATCAAATGCCGTGCTAAATGAGTTGTTTTCTCGGCTGCCTTTTTATGTGTCCACGCAAATTCAATGTCGGCGGTTTCGGGCGTGCAGCCGTAGGAATCAATAAGCAGTGTTCCGTCCGTCTTGTCGGGATTGCAGATATATTCAATCGCTTTTTTCAGCGTAGAGTTGATAGGATGGTTCTTTGTAACTGCCATATATTCTGTATATCCTCTTTCAATTCCTCAATATCAGTCATATATATGCTGCTTGTAGAATTAACACGCTTTGCAATTTGATTTATGTTTCTGCCGATCCTCTGCAATTCCTTATTCATAGCCTGAATGTCTTTCGTATCGGTGTATATAATATATCCGTCAATCGCCATTTTTCGCAAATATGCTCCGATTTGATTTGTCGGTACAAGCGACATTTTATGTTCGATTAACTTTCGTTCCTCTGCCGTTACCCATATTTTCAGTTGTATGTTTCTTTTCCTGTTTTTCATAAAAACCTCCGCATTTTCAGATTAAAGGGTTTGGGAATATCCCAAAAATATTTTTATGGCAATTTCAGAGAAATGACCGCCGTAAAATCGCGAGTGGGTACTCACTCGCTTTGCTTGCTATTCCGTGAAAATTAGTTTTTCCCCTATATTCAATATCTGCTTAAAATCTTGATTTTGTTGCGCAAATTACGGTTAAAACCAATAAAAAAATAGCCTGTAATCGGCTATAATCTTCAAAAATGACTTTGCAATGACAAAAGGAAGCCGGAGACTTATTCCTCCGGCTCTTTGGCTTTCAATATTCCCTTCGCAGTAGCTGTCATAATTGTTAATTCCTTGCTGTTCATAGTATCAATCAGACTGTCGAGTTGTCGCCTTTGCGTTGACTTTTCAGCAGCATTATCAAGAAAAAAGAATTGATCAACTGAAATATAATAACGGGTTACAAGGTCATAAAATACCTGTAAACTTGGCTACTGTCCTTTATTCTCGATATTAGCAAGATAACGAGGAGAAATATATAGTGCGTCACTTACTTTTTTTCGGCTCTCTCCACGCTCGTTCCTTGCGGCCTTTATAGCTGCCCCGAAAGAACTAAAATCGTATAATGGTAATGGTCGCTTTGACATATTTGTTCACCCTATTATATTTTACAGTTCATGTTATGTTTTGTATATGTCTATACAGTTCTTATTATTAGCTTAAATAATTCGAATATTCTTTTATTTTCTATTGACTTTATTCGTATGTCCGTATATAATAAATATTGATAAACTATAACAAGGAGAAGGTTGTAGTATGGAATATATGTCTTGTCCAGAAGCGGCAAAAATATGGGGAATTTCTGAAAGACGGGTACAGAAACTTTGCGAGGAAAACCGTATACCGGGTGTTTCAAAAATCGGCTATATGTGGCTGATTCCGAAAAATTCAGAAAAGCCTATTGATAAGAGGTTAAAAAGGAGCATTGATAATGAACGAAAAAATTTTAGTGGTAGATGATGAAACAGAGATAGCCGATTTAATTCAAGTTTATCTGAATAATGATGGATATACTGTTTATAAATTCTATAATGGTGTTGATGCGTTAAAATGCATTGAGGAAACAGAAATTGATTTGGCAATTTTGGATGTAATGCTACCGGATATTGACGGATTCCGTATCTGTCAGAAAATCAGGGAGAAATTTTATTTTCCGGTAATTATGCTCACGGCCAAAATAGACGATAGCGACAAAATAATGGGGCTTACTATTGGTGCAGATGATTATATCACAAAGCCATTCAATCCTCTGGAAGTTGTTGCACGAGTAAAAACTCAACTGAGACGTTATCAAAGATATAATAATTCTAAACAAAATCAAACTATTGTAAAGAATGAATATGACATAAGAGGTTTAATTATCAATAGGGATAGTCATAAATGTTTTTTGTTTGGGAAAGAAATATCATTAACCCCTATTGAGTTTTCGATTCTTTGGTATCTGTGTGAACATCAAGGTAAGGTCGTCTCATCTGAGGAATTATTTGAAGCTGTATGGAAGGAAAAATATTTGGACAATAACAATACTGTAATGGCTCACATCGGTCGACTTAGAGAGAAAATGAATGAACCTGCCAAAAAGCCAAAATTTATCAAAACAGTTTGGGGGGTTGGGTATGAAATTGAATAAGAAAAACAATTTGCTGACTAACCTTTTCAAAAGTTATATTATACAATGTGTGATTTGGACAGTAATTATTGTTGTTGTTGCTACTATTTTAGGATCAGTTTTGCAAAAAGTTCTTGATAAATATGTTCCAAACTATTATCTTGTGTACAGATCGCTTTATCTTGGCATGGCAGCTATCGTTGTATTGGTAATTTGTATTATAAATATTACTTATAAACTTCTGAAAAAAGTTGTTGCTTATGTGGATGAGCTGCAGCATGCCATGAGTCAGATATTTGACAAAGATATAAATTATGTCGAATTATCACCGGAGCTTGGTGACATAGCAATAAAATTGAATCATTTAAAGCAAGAATCGGAAGATAACGCAAGACTTGCAAAAGAAAATGAACAAAGAAAAAACGATTTGATAATGTACTTAGCGCACGATTTAAAGACGCCTCTATCATCTGTTATTGGTTATCTTACCTTATTACGTGATGAAACACAAATATCAAAAGAATTGCAAACAAAATATCTTTCAATTGCCTTAGACAAAGCGGAACGACTTGAAGATTTAATCAATGAATTTTTTGAAATTACAAGATTTAATCTGTCAAATATTACATTACAATATAGTAAAATAAATCTTACACGACTACTGGAGCAGCTTGTATATGAGTTTAAGCCATTGCTAAAAGAAAAAAATTTGACTTGTAATCTCAAAATTAAAGAGGATATAACACTACAATGTGATGCAAATAAAATTCAGCGTGTATTTGATAATCTTTTGCGCAACGCTGTAATATATAGTTTCAATGATACAGAAATTCTGATTAATGTTGAAGTTCAAGAAAAGGATGCTATGATCATTTTCCAAAATCATGGAAACACCATTCCGGAAGAAAAGCTGGAACGAATATTCGAACAGTTTTATAGGCTTGATGGTGCGAGAAGTACCAGTAGCGGCGGCGCTGGTCTGGGGCTTGCCATAGCAAAACAAATTATAGAACTTCATAAAGGAACTATTCTTGCAGAAAGCGAAGATGAAAAAATTATATTTACAGTTACACTCCCTCTTTCGTAGGAAAATCGTAAGAATTTCTATAGTAAAAAAGAGAGTTTTCTTGTGGGCAATTTTATAAATAAAGGCTTTTAATCTGATATAATTACTATATTAGATCAAAAGCCTTTATTGCTTTTTCTCAAAGAATATATAACAAGGGGGTATATGATGCAAAAAAGCAAAAAAAGAATTGCAATGTTGCTAATATTATGTACGGCAATTATTCTGTCTGCATGTTCCGTCAATGAACAAACAGAACAAAATGTTGATTCAGTTAATACTAAACAACTTGACGATACAGTAACAGTTAACCGAGGGACTCTTACACCAACACTATCATCTCAAACTATGATTGTTAAATCTTCGGATTTTGTTGTATCTTCTTCTGAACATGGCGTTTTTGAAGCACATGTCACAAGCAGAGATAAAATTGCTGCTGGAGACATAATTGGAAAAGTTTCCGAAACAGAAATCAGATCCCCTGTTGACGGAACAATTATATCTGTCATTTCATCTGATGAAACTGTTCCCAATAATTATCCGATAGCAACTGTAAGATATACAGGATTTGCTTTAAATATTGAAGCAGAAAATTTTTTAAACACTTTACCGGAAAATGCCGAATTAAAAGCAAAATTTCAAGTTTTTGACGGTGTTGGTCCCACAGATGCAGTCGCTGTTGTAGCACCGGTATCAGAAAATAATGAAAATATATCAACGACCTCTCCCGTACAGCAAAACATTGTATTGCAATGTTTGATTGGCAGAGATGTTGATGTAAAGCCGGGACAAGGTGCTACGGTTGTTTTGACCGCAGAAACAGAAAAAGACGTGCTGTTGTTACCACTTTCTGTGATTGCAGGCAGACAAGGCAAAGGATCAGTAACAGTTATAAAAAACGGGGAGCGTGTTCAAACAGATGTAATGTTAGGTGCAACAGACGGAGCATATATAGAGATATTATCCGGCGTAGAAGAAGGAGATGTGGTCTCGTCTATTCCCCCAAATCTTGACCCAAGGAGTAATTCATAATATGGGAAAAATCATTAATGAAAATATAATTCAAATAAAAGATTTGTCAGCTACGGTTAAATTAAATAACGGCGATACTTTAGTAACAGTGAATAATGCTAATATGGAATTGAAAAGAGGTTATAGTTATGCTGTTACTGGTAAATCCGGTTCTGGAAAAACGAGCTTAATATCTATTATAGGATTGCTGAACCGTTCTTATAAGGGAGAGTATTGTTACAATGGGACTTCTGTTTCCTCGCTCACAGATCGCCAGTTATCTATGTTGCGTGCTAATAATATTGGATTTGTTTTTCAAAATTATTCTTTAATCAAGCATTTAAGAGTTTGGGAAAACATTGAGCTGCCATTACTTTATGCAAAAAAATTTTTAGATAAGAGGCAACGAAAAGAAATGATACAAAGTCTCTTGAAAAGTGTTGGGTTGGAAGAAAAAGAAAATGACTATCCCTCTAAATTATCTGGTGGCGAACAGCAGAGAGTTGCTATTGCTCGTGCACTGGCAACATCACCGGAAGTAATTTTATGCGATGAGCCCACAGGTGCATTAGATAAAAAAACCGGTCAGCAAATTATAGAACTCTTATTTCAGCTTGTGCATGAACGTGACATAATGCTTCTATTTGTAACACATGATTCTGATGTTGCAAATATTTGTAATATTATATATGAGATGGACGAAGGGAGGATTCAATGTGTTAAATATGATCCTTAAAGACCTTCGTATCTCTCCTCTAAGAAATATCTTAACAGGTATATCGATGTTTGTAGGAATTATTGCAATGATTAGTTCTGTCTTGGTGGGAACGCTTGGTAAAGAATATTTGATTTCTGTCAATGCACAGATGTATGGATGGAGTCCTACATATTCTTTTTCAATTACAGGATCAGATTTTCAAGATACCATTAAAATGGAGAATTTTTTTCGAGAAATTTACAATACTGATCATTTTGTGGCTGTTACCTTTTCCATGCTGGAAGAGATAACAGTTGCTCCAGTAGCGTCTGTCTCTTCTCTACAAGACATAAGTGACACTGTTTACAAAAAGACTGTACCCGTAGATGTTGTTTTTACTACAAGCACATATAACAAAATCTATAATTTGCCTATGTCATCAGGGGATTGGTTTGATTCTTCGGAAATAAATAAAACTCTGTGCATGGTAGTAAATAAAGCAGCACAGAATTATTTTGATACTTCATATGCTGTTGGAAATGTAGAAAGTAGTCTTTCATTAACACCATTTAATGTGGTAGGTACTGTGAATGACGGGACAGATATACCAACTGTATATCTTGACGCCCATTCAATAGAACTACTTGTTCCGAATATGTGGAAAGTAAAAAATGCAACTGTTCATTGGCATTCAGAAGCGGGAATTACCATGAGACAGATGTATTCGTCATTACATGACATTTTAGAAGATACAATAGGAGGAAATTTGGATATCATAGGGAAAAGTGATATTGGAGATACTTATAATTCCGTACTTTCTGTACTTCAATTAGGACTTTTGGTAACATCATTTTTATTGTTATTTGTTTCTGTATTAGGACAAATTAACATAGGGTTATCATCCTTGGAACAACGTACTCACGAATTACTAATTAGACGGGCGATTGGCGCTTCTCGTGCGAATATTGTTACTTTAGTGTTAGGCGCACAATTAACTATATCAGTGTTTGTTTGTATTGTTTCAATCCTGATATCCTTTTTCTTGGTTCAAGGCATGGGGTTATTTCTGCCTGTGGATTCTCCCGTAGCGGCACTGGAATATCCTATTCTTTCGGCAGTGGTAGCTGTTATAACATCCGTTGTTGTAGCGTTGCTTGGAGGACTATTGCCAGCGTTAAAAGCTGCAAAGCTTGAACCTGCATTGGCGCTTAGATAAAATAAATTTTATAAAATTGGAGGAAAAACATGAAAATATTATCTATGAAAACAACGATTTTTTTAGGAGCAATGCTTTCTTTATTGGTATGTCTGATGTTTACAGGTTGTTCAAATTCTGAAACAAATTCTACTTCAAGAGGACTCACGGATTTTGCACACATTGAAGAAGAATATCTTGCAACCATTGACAGTTTGAATTGGCCTGATGGCATTACACTTCCTGATAAACTGGAAGATGAAGATACAGGAGCTTCCTTTCAGGTTGGTTATGGAGAAACGAGAGCTTCTTATTTGTGGGAATATTCATGGATGAAAGAATGGCTTGATACTTATAATACAGATCCAGAGCGAGCCGAAAAAGCATTAGAAGAATTGGAAAAAGCCTTCGACATGCCATATATGGGAATAGACCGGTGTGATGACGCAACTCGTAATTATTTGCGCGAAAATATAGATAAAGCAAAATTAGGTGACCCCTCTGGATTTACAGAAAGTATAAGAGCAAATTATGCCAATTAGATTTACCTATTAAATCTGACTGATTACTGTCGGAGGTGCAATTTATGAAAAGAAAATACAAGAGAAGGACGTCTCGTTTCGGAATATTTTTTGTTTTCCTTACTGCTGTAACGATAGCAGGTGTATTTTTCATACCGTGGGTGATGAAGCCTGAAAATTTTAGAAACGAGAAAAATGCGATCTATTCATTTTTATATGGCGGGTTTCAGCAAGATTCATACAATGCAAAATCGTTAATATTGGTAGACCGTTCAAATAATGAAATTTTCATTTCTAAAAAGGAAAATGAGCAACAACTTCCCGCCAGCTTAGCAAAGCTATTTGTTATTGAATATGCTGCAACAATTGCGGATTTGGACAGTATTGTTCCAGTCAGCGATGAAGCAATTTCAATGACGAACCCCGGTTCATCTGTTGCAGACATAGAGGTAAAAGATTATTTTCTACATAACTTATTTGCTGCAATGTTAGTTCCTTCAGGAAATGACGCTGCCTATGTGGTTGCTGATTATTGTGGAGGTATTCTTTCTCCACAAGCCGCAAGAGGACAAGAACGTGTCAATGTATTTATGGACAATTTAAACATCCACTTACAAGAGGAAGGATATAGTAACACTATTCTGTACGATCCCAGCGGATATGATATGGATGCCCTTACTAATGTTTTAGACCTTAATGCTGTTGTAAATCAGCTTTTGGAATATCAATGGTTTCGGGATATTGTATCTCAAAGTTCTTATATGGCTACCTTGCCTGACGGCAGTACGCAAACATGGAAAAATACGAACACTTTTCTTGATCCTAATTCAGAATATTATAACGAGAATGTAATTGGGGTTAAAACAGGCTCTCTATCTGATGATTATCATTTAGTTATACTTTATAAAAAGTATGATAAGGAGTTTTTGATATGTAGTTTAGGTTCTCAATCAGACTCATCGAGATATGATGATGTTACTTATATTATACATACAATAGATGAATCTGACTACCTAAGATAGATAAAATAATATCAAAATATATCTAACAATTTGTAAATTCATAATTATCAAATATCTGCCGTACAACGGAAAAAGAAAAAAAGCCGTTGTACAGTAGATGTCATTTTGTGTGCTATTCTAATTTTGCGGCGGCTTTGAATAATCAAGGCCGCTGCCTTCATTTTTTGTTTTCGAAACCCTAATGACGACCGTATAAAGTGGCGGCTCACAGGAGGAATCGCCATGAAGCAAAGAATATCACAACAAAATATAACAAACTTTATACTGAAAAAAAACTTGTGCTTGTCAACGGAATACTTTGGTCCTGAATATGAACTGTCACATCATATAAATATATTATATAATTCTAATGCGTCTATCTATATTTTGGGGATAGGTGCATTTTTTATTTCTCAATTTGAAGTTGAAAAACGCAACAAAGAGCCATCTCCCGAACGGGTACGGAGCGAAAGGGGCAGAGGGGACAAACCTTTAACTCCTGTCCTCTACTCCACGCGGGAAGGAGGTGAACTCTATGGGGCTATCTTCTTCCGACAAGGAAAGAATACAACATCAGTACGACGCATTGGCAAAGAAAACGTTGGTAGGCGAAGCAAAAAGCTACCGCCGCACCCTTGCGAAACGCGCAGCACGCGAAGTAACTTTTTCGGATTTGAGCGAAAGCGAACTCGCGCAGCTTTTCACAACGGACGAATACGAAAGCGATTATTTCCGTTTTCAAGTGTCCGGCTTTGATGTACTCGTCAAAAATGAACTGCTTGCCGAAGCCCTTAACGCTTTGCCCGAAAGGAAACGCGACATTATCCTTTTGTCCTACTTCTTGGATATGAGCGACGCGGAAATTGGCGAACTGCTGAATGTTGTACGCACGACGGTTTTCCGGCACAGGAAATCCGCGCTTGCGAAAATCAAACAGTATTTGGAGGGAAAAGCAGATGATGAACACCGTTAGGAAATCTAAAAATCTTTTGCCGTTCCCTGTCATTTCGGCTGCGGCAAACGGCGATACCGAAGCAATGTGCGCTATTCTCAAACATTATGAGGGTTACATAGCAAAACTTTGCACTCGTACGATGAAAGACGATGCGGGCAATACCCATTTCTATGTAGATGAAGAAATGAGAAACAGGTTGCAAGTGCGTTTGATTACTCGTACACTTGCTTTTCGTGTAAGCTAAGTAAGTTTAGTTCATGCGGAAGTGCGTTCCCCTTTCCGCACTTTCCGCTATGGACAACAATTTATCATTCCGTAAAAGCACATTTTAAGAAATGTGTTTTTACAGGCTGATAACAGCTTTTACTGATCTTTGACAAAGAAAGCGACTCGACCGCAGTATAGGCAGTCTTTCAACATTCAGTCATAGCAGAGCTTATACAGTAATGCGCGATAATGGCACAGGCTTAGATTTTGGGCTTCATTTTCCTTTATGCCGGAGCGAGAAACATTTTTACCGTAAACGCAAAATAAAAGGCAATTTTGCATTGCGACGACGCTATGATGAAATAATGATACTCCCGTCTTGAACGCGTCACTGCATTGGGCGGTTGCGTAAGACCTACGCAGAGGGTGAAAGTCCCGTGAGCCGTGCCATCGGCTGTCAGACTGTCGTTAAACAAAATGAAATTGCAAACTACGATTAAATAATAAATTGAGTTTTCAAGGAAGGTGAAATATGTGGAAACTACTATTGATGTACCCGTATGGGAAAAATACACTTTGACGATTGAGGAAGCCTCAAAATATTTTCGTATCGGCGAAAACAAACTGCGAAAACTTGCGGAAGAAAATCTAAATTCGGGCTGGGTTATTATGAACGGCAACCGTATTCAGATAAAACGCAAAAAATTTGAAAAGATAATTGACGATGTTGACATAATTTAACGAAGAGCCTTGATTTTTCGCTTAAAGCGCGGTAGAATATTTATAAGTTATATCAAAGGCTCTTTCCGTTGCGGAAAGGAGCGTTGCAAAATGTCGGAAAAAAGACGCGATAATAAAAATCGTATTTTGCAAACGGGCGAGAGCCAAAGACAAGACGGCAGATATGCTTATAAATATGTTGACAGAAACGGGAAATCAAAATTTGTCTATTCGTGGAGGCTTGTGCCGACAGACAAAACGCCGAACGGGAAGCGCGAGGATTTATCGCTTCGTGAAAAGGAAAAAGAAATACAAAGAGACCTTGACGACGGGATAAACCCTGACGGCAAAAAGATGACGGTATGCGAGCTTTACGAAATGCACACCAAACACAACGGCAATGTTAAACCAAACACCGTTGCGGGGCGCAATCATCTTATGAAAATCATCTCCGAGGACAGGCTGGGCAGCTGTGCTATTGAAAATGTCAAACCGGCAGATGCAAAAGAATGGGTTTTGAGAATGAAAGAAAACGGTTTTGCTTTTAAGACGATTAAAAACTATAAGCGTTCGTTAAGCGCGGCTTTTCATACGGCGGTGATTAACGATTTCATACGAAAAAATCCGTTTGAATTTGAAATTGCCGACGTTATCGAAGATGACACGCAGCCCAAAGAAGCGCTTTCTTACGAGCAGGAGCGACAGTTTTTCGACTTCATAAGAAATGACAAAACATTCGGCAAGCATTATTATGATTTAGTCATTTTACTCGGTACGGGACTTCGTATTTCGGAGCTGTGCGGATTGACTTATGAAGATGTGGATATGGAACGCCGCATAATAAATGTTAATCATCAGATACTTTACGATGCAGATAACGGATATTATGTTTCGGAGCCTAAAACAAAAAACGGAGACAGACAGATTCCTATGTCGGAAACGGTATATGACGCATTTTCGAGAGTGATTGAAAATCGCAGACCTTCAAGCTATGAAATTGAGTACAAAGGAAAAATATTGACAAATTTCATATTTTGCAAGCAGAACGGCGAGCCGCTTACCTCCTGCTGCTATGGAACGGTGTTTAAGCGTTCAAGACAAAGATTTAAGAAATATTCAGATGTAGGACTGCCAAAAGCTATGTCGGCTCATACGCTGCGGCATACATTCTGTACCAAAATGGCAAACGCCGGAATGAATCCCAAATCGCTTCAATATCTTATGGGACACGCAAATATCACTATGACGCTGAACTATTACGCTCACGCTACATACGAGTCCACAAAAGATGAATTTGACAGGATAACGGGTACGAAGCCGATAACGAATTTGCCAAAACGGGCGGTGAAATACATTTCCGCATAAGTTGTAAACATAGGTTTTACTACTTAATTTACTACTTTTGAAAGCGAAAACATAAAAACATTTAAGAAATTATAAGAATATCGGCTAAAAACCAAAATGCCGCAAAGCCTTGTAAAATAAAGACTTAACGGCATTTAAGAAGTTATAAAAGGATATTGAAAAAATTAAACTATTTTTAGCATAAAATTGTTTTCCATTTTTACATTTCTCCTTTTTCTTATTTTCATCTGCAAAAATCTTGCTTGCTGATGATCTTTTATATAAAACACTCTTTTATAATCACTACGGTTTATTTTTATAAAATAAATAATTCATTCTGTCAAATCTCTTATCCGTACGAGTTTTGTACCAAAACACTCTTTGTTTTTTATCTACATTTACCACCAAACCGACTATTTTAAATTTTTATGTTTTGGAAATTACAAAATCACACCCTTTTGCCACAATTCCGTAAATTTCCAGATTATCATCTCCGTCAGCAATATTGATAATTGGACTTTCTTCGTTTGTATGTACGTTATCGAAAATAATATTTCGGTAACAGCTCTTTATTTCATCCATATTATCGAGTTTAGACACTTGCTGATTACCCACAGCTTTTCCTAATTTTTCCGGCGCAATATGTACCGTCTGCATTTCCTTTTTATGCCTGTTAACATATATAGGGGTTTTCTCTGTTTGATTCAGTATATTCATATATCTGTCAAGCGAATCACAATTAAAGTATATGTTTTTATATACAATATTTTCCACAAGTGACATTTCACTACCATACCACGTTGTTATATTTATTCCTATATAGCTTAATCTAATCAAATAAATATCTTCAAACGTTATATTTCTAATCGCACATGGTTTATCACCGCACCATATTTCAATCGACTTACCCCAATCACACCACAGAACACAATTTTTAACTTTAATGTTTTCGACGTTCTTAAATTCTCCCGTTAAATATGGTGCTCGTGCTACAAAGCAATCATCGAACGAACGAATAAAACTATTTTCTATTGTTACATTTTTTGATGCACATATATCTATTCCATCGCTGTTGTATCGCCATTGACCTATTATTTTAATATTATTGATAATAATATTTTCACAATGGTTTCTTACTGTAAACGCCCAAAACATTGAGTCCACAACCGTTATACCCTCAACATAGACATTTTTACAGTTATAAAGCACTATGCTTGAACAAAGATGTCCCTTTTCTTTTAATTCAACAGGAGCCCCCATTCTTTCCATTTCATCAAAAACATCTGCGCTTCCTTCTTTAGGATCATCGCCTCGTCTGTAGATAGAAGAATCGATAATCCCTCTGCCTGCTATTTTTACATCTGTTGCATCTTTTGCATATATTATTCCATACACTCTGGCACCTTCTTCAAGATACAATGTCTGTCCCGACTCAAGCCATATCAATCCGGCATTATGCTCTCCTTTGCCATAATATAACACATCGCCATTCGGCTTTATACTCGGTTCATTAATAAAAATATGCAATGCATTATGAAAACCGTCAGCTTCAAACGTAAATTGCATGGGTTTATCTATAGTTAGTCTGACCGTATTTGACTCTCGATGATCCGATAAATTATATTCAAGCGGCCTATTCTCATAGTTTTCAAACCCTTCGTTAACTGTAATTTCCATAATAGCGGAAGCTGATATATCCGCTGTTACAAAGTACGCTACTTCGGTTTGATCGATAGGGCGTTGCACCCCATCAAAAACCTTGTTAAACGGCATTGCTGACACTCGGGTTGTGTATATGTTTAACTCTTTACCGTTAAGTTTAACCTTATATGTTTTCATATAAATCCTCTCTTAAAATCTTAATCATCAATTCATTTTAATCACGCTGTCTGAGGCGCAGCGTTTTTGCAGCGTCTCAGACAGACTTATCTTTTGATTTAATAAATTATTCAGTTCCGTTATCGCCCGATGTTATCGATATAGGTAATTTGAATTTTCCGCACAACGGTCTAAGATTATTTACCTCCCAAAGATATGTTTCCAAGCTTCCGGCTGCATTATCCGGGGTAAACTCGGGAAGTTCAAGAGTAAATTCACCGTATGATGCGTTAACCATATCAACCGCAAAATCTGTTAAACGGGTCTCATCATAATCTCGAGCCGCACGTCCGAGCATAATCGTTGTATCCGCACCTGTGTTGACACCTTTTGCAATAAATTTAAACTTATCTGTCGATTTTATATCTTTAATCTCGCTTTCCGCAAAAGGAACCCAACACTCAGGATAATCTCCGTGCAACGAATCAGTTCCGGCATCATATTTTTTGTACAATCTGAAATCATTAACTATAAGCTTTGCGGCAACGGGTTCCTTAACAGAAAATGCTACCGCCTTAGCCTCAACAAAACAAAGATTTGAGTCAGACTGAGTTTTGATTGTATTCGGAATTTCAAGTTTTAATCTATCCCCAATAGTTAATTCATCATTTACTGTAATCGATACTGTTTTGTTATCGCTTGCGAGTAAAGTGGTTGTATTAACAACTGTATCATTATTCTTATCATTTTTATATAACTTTATTTTACCAAGTTCGCTCTCTTTAATCGGCGCAGAAAAAACAATTTCCGCTTTTTGACCCTTTGCGGCAAATCCATTGCTGAGAGGCGCCGTTTCGCCGGTTGCTATATCAACAGAAGATGTTCTTGTCACATACACGTTTGCCGCTGTATTTGTTTCTTTTGCACTGAAATTATCAATATAAACTTTGTTGTTTTTGAAATCGTCATTTACTTGATATCTCATCTCCATTCCAAAGCCTTCGAAAGTTTCATTTGCAGGATATGGAATGCTTTGTTCTTTTGAAACTTGCGGGGTTTTGCCGTCTTCTGTTATTGTCGCTTTAAGCGTAAGATTGTTTTCTGCATCAGCAGAACCTACAATTGATATATGATACCATACATTCGATTTATCAATCGAAATTTTATTACCATTTTCTGTAAGAAACTTCTGCGTTGAGTTAGTGCCTGTTTCCTTTCCGTTTTGATACACAAGATAATTATTTGAAATTTGATCGGTTGCTGCAGAATCTGTATTAATTCCGAAAAACACATTTGCTGAATATGTTTTTCCTCTATCCGTTGGAACGTTAACAAGTCCTTTTTCGTCTCCTATCGCTTCTACAGGTTTTTCAGTCGTCTTAGTGTTTTCAAATTTAGAATAAAGCTTATCTTTTGGTAACAGTCTAAAGTTTATTAAATTTGATTTGTTAGCGGCATCAAACTTTAAATCAAATTCAATATTAAATCCCGTCTTTCCTGAAATTGACTTACCAAATTCGTGAGCTATAGCTACATCATTCCATGTTGGGCTGATTTCCAAAGCCTTGTCAACATTGGTCTCCGATTGAGTTTTACCTGTATTTGACACAACAGCTTTTGTAAAATCCTCCGGTGAATTTTGTCTAATCCAAGCGGCAGGTTTTGTTATCGATGTATTGAAACCCTGATAATCAATATAGGAATTATCAGTATATACTTTGAAGTTATCATACATTGTTGCATTTTTAAGAACACCGATTGATACGCCTTTTATCCCGTACTCCCATGTTTTCACCCACTTTAATTCTCCGTTAACCGTCTTTTGTCGATATCTTACAGTGGGTCTGAATCGATCCGGGTCTAACACAACCGTCTTAGGCGTCCCGTTATTTACAGTAACGGTATATGTTGCTGCGTCAATATCGACATCTACCTTTATGTGATTCCACTTCGCTTTTTCACATGACAGTTCTGTATCATTAGAAGAAATAAAATAATTCAATTTTGTATTTTGAAAATATATTTTTTCATCTTCTGATGTTGTTCCTATTGCCACAGTGTCTCTGTTCTTTATAAAATCATCTTTTTTCTTAGCTTCTGTTATTTCTACAGGGTCTACAGCGCCAACCGTTGTTTCATATGTTCCTTTTGAAATCGTATCTGCTTCAAAACCTTCTGCACAGATAACATCGGTATACCAACAACCATTTGTATGATTAACATCGAATTCATACGTGAACTTTCCACTTGTTAATTTATACGGAAATTCGTATACAAGCTGAGTTCTGCTGCCGTTTGTGTTATTAATTTTTATTGCTTTTCCGCCATCACGTTCAACAGGTTCAATGCTTCCCGTAAAGGTCTTATCTCCGCTGAGGCTAACTGCATTAGCCGGCATTCCGCCGTTATAGCTTTCAAAATCATCGCTTACAAGAATGCTCTGTCCGAGTTTGTTTTGTTCGGTCCCGACAACACTGAACGAATTGCTCGGATTTGGTTGCTTTGAGCTTACTAATCCATTATAAGATTCGCCACTGTCACACACCACATTGTATACTCCGGAATCGATTTTTCCTATATTTAGTTTAACTGCATTTGGAGAATTGCCGGTAACTTTATTTATTAATTTTAATTCTGCTTTTGAGCCGTCGGATAAGCTATAAACGTTAAAATCATTCTCGAATATATTCCCTGATTCATCGTTAATAACACCTGTTGCTTCCGAAAAAGCAACGTTAACCAGAGCATCATTTTGAGGTATCGCTGACCCAACATAGTCGACATACATTTCTGTGTTATTGACCTCTCCGTTTGGATAATGCTTTATGAACAAATTATCAAGATATGCCGATGTTTGTTTATCATCGCTGCCTTTCATAATAAATTCCAATGCTTTTATACCATACGAACAGGATGTTTCTAATTTTGTATGTGCGCTTCCATCAACAATAAGAGATATTTTCTTTGTTTCAAAATCGACAGTTATATCGTACTTATGCCAAGAATTACCTATTGCAGACAGTTCTATAGCTTGTTCCGCATTTCTTTGCAACATCAACTTTCCGTTTTCAAACTGCAATAAAGGCGATTCCGAGCTTACTTCTCCCGCTGAATAATCATACGGATTATCGTTTTTAGTGTTATTTCGAGCGTTCATGTAAAAACTCAGCAAATTATCGATATTGTCAAATTTCAAATCAAAACTTATGCGTAACTTGCCCGTTCTTATTGTTTCCGAAAAAGGCATTCTCATTCCGGGCCAAGAATTTTTGTCAGCGCCAAGTTTTAAATAATGATTCGCATTATCATTATCCGTAACCGTTGATAAAGTTTTGGTGAAATTTGGATTGTTCTTTGCGTATGGCTCAAAGCCATCAGGAACAACATCTACCGTACCAACATCTTTGGTAAAACTTTGAAATCCGTTAAAATAATCCACAACGCACGGTTGACTGTATGTACTGTTGGCGAACACTTGTGGACACATAGTCAACGCTACCGCAACCGTTAAAATAATTGTTGTAATTTTTTTCATTTTACTCACCTTTCTTGAATAAAAATATATTTTTTAAATTTTTTACATTAATTTATTGTTCCGTCGTCAGAACAGTTTATCCGTTCTATTTTTGGATACCTCCACAAAAAAGTTTTATACTCATCTGCACTATTATCATCAAGTTTAAGATTATATTCAAGCTTTCCTCTATCTGATGCTTTAATTTCAATTGGAATATATCTGACGCTTGTCATCATAATTGCATCTACTTCACCTTCATCGGTATATTGTTTGACATTTTTGTAACCGGCAACAGCGTAAATATACATTCCTTGAGAATTATTATTCTTAGAAAAAATAACTTTCGCTGTATTTGTTTTATTATCATATCCAAAATTTTTGATTTTAAAGGAAGCATCATTATTTGATTTTATTTCGATTGAGCTATCAAGAAATGATGTTATTTCATCGGAAAATGCCGATGGTATGCCTTTTTTTATTGTAATCTTATAATCCCTCAAACGATTCAGTAACTCATCAAACTTTATAACCAATACAGATTTTTGAGAAATACTGTCATCTAAAACCTCGTACGAAATCGGTATTTGACTGCCATCTTCCGTTACAGAGATATATTCATCAATGTCATGCGAAATCAAAGTGTTAAACTCCGTTTTGATTTCACTTATCATTGCAGATGAGGCACCTGTAATATTTTCTTCTTCTCCAAAGCTGTTGTATACTTTTATGCTCCCTGCCTGAGGATAATAGATTATCATTTCTCCTTTTGCATATATATTATCTATTTTAACCGATGCGGCGGATGCAGAAGTTCTTAAATACCCTACTCCTATGCCGTATATTCCGTTTTTGCAAAACATTCTCTCTGATTCGAGTCTATACTCCTTATCATTGTCAAACACTAAAGTCATATACTCAATCCCTGATGTTTCTTCGTATTCAAATCGTATTTTTATATTGTGCCACTCACCGGGAGTTAGCACAAAACTTGAATCCAGTAGTTTGCTCGGATTGTCTGTTCTTGTATTCGTATAACTTATATATCCATTTGAATTTACGGAAAGAACAGCGTTATTCTTGTTATCGGGATTATTCTTGTCAAAATCACCCTTATCAGCCAAATAAATATATTGCGTTGCGTTTTGAACATATATATCAAAGCTAACCTCAGTTCCTATGTTACCGGAAACAGGTGCATCGAACTGATACATTAATCTTCTACGGATTCTGTCTGTCGGCATTTCCTCAAAACCGAGAGCAAAATCATCAACATTACCTGTTTTTCCTATTACACTTTTCGCAAATTGCTCAACGCCTTCTTCCAAACACTCAAAACCCGCAGGCAGACTACCGTCGGTTTCGCTATAATCATTAAAGTCTAATTCAGTGGTTTTATTAACGGTCACTGTTTTAAACTCTGTTTCTGCCACAACGTTTTTCGAAATCGCTTCTTTGCTTATTTCACCAATCACATCTTTGAATAAAATTTCGTATCTTCCATAATCCACTGTCCCGTGGATAGCAATATCAAACGTTTGTCCGGTAAAATTTTCAATTGAAAAATCCGTTATTTTATCTCCTGTCGATATGTTGGTGATAATCAAATTCTCTTCGGAAAAATCACTGATGATTCGTTCTGTCATTGCCATGCTTATTCTTCCGTCATTTACCGAAAATCGCTCGTTTCCCCGTATTTCAGCACTAAAGTCATCGCTGCCGGTATATTGTTTTATGTACATATTGTCAACAATAAATCCGTCATCTTGAGCTGGAGTTTTTCCTTTTTGCGGTTCTATCAAAAACGTCCATGTGCGTATTCCCTGTGCGCTTGATAAATTCACGTCCGAATACTTAAGTTCACCATCTATATAACAACTCAACATCGGAATGTTTCCGGATAGATCTGATGCAACAAAATCATAGTGATGCCATTGCGTTGCATCAAAATCATTAGCAATGTTCCTTGATCCCCAACCGGTGGGCGTAGGAAAACAGTTGAGAGAACCGTCTCCGCTTGTATTTATGGCAAGAGCTCTGCCATATGCATTTCGCGAAGGTTCAGGTGTTTGTCCGTCATAAAAGATAATATATCCCATAAGATTATTTGAGGTAAATTTCGCATCGAAACCAATGTGCAATTTTCCGCTCGTCACTATCTTAGGAAAGAGAAATGACGGTTCACCGCTGCCGCGTATTCTCATTGCTGTTCCGTGTCCCTCGCCTATATCAACTGAACCAAAATTTTTGCTGTAATAATCAACAACCCCAACCCAGTTATCATCAGGACCTTTTCTGGATCCCATTTCAGCGCTGTATCCTTCGAAATCATAAAAATATAAACCATTCTGCCCTGTTTGGTTCTTTTCGGCATATACAGATGTACCGCACACTAAAGCGGTTATCGCCATGCAAACTGTTAAAAAAGCACCTAAAATTTTCTTCATTATTGCATCCTCCTGTTTTATTTTATCAGCTTCATTTTTGCAAAAAGTGTTGAATCTTTAGATTCGCCGATTCCGCCGGTATATTCTATCCATCCTCTTCTTCCGCTTCCATCATTATCGTTAAATAAAAAAGTAAAAAGAATTTCATCACCCTCCTTAGGTTGCTGATTTGGCTTTAAAAGTGTTTCCCACGGAATTTTTGCCTCATAATAAGTCTTTTCCCCTTTATTTATGACCCTTAAATCAATATTATTAATCAATCCTACCGGTATAGCGTCATCTTGCGCGCTCCATCTGTATGCCTCGGCTCCGTTTTCGGTAAGTGCAAGACCTATTTCGTGAAACGATGTATTGGCCTGACCTATCGCAACATGACCTCCATCGCCATAGAATACACCTATTTGAATATCATCACCTTTGTATTGGTTGCCTCCGCTTTCGGCAGCATTAAAGTAATTGTCGGTTACGTCGGCCGCAAAATACATATTTTCTTCGTCCCACATGACCATACATTTTCCGGATATATCGGATTTACCGCTCCAGTCCGGGATAGCTTTTACCCTATCCTGAGTTTCAGCATACATTGCTGTGTCATAATACCATTCTTTTCTGTCAAGTGTTCCGTCAATCACCGGCTTTACGTTTGCATACCTTGCAAGAGTTATGTCAAACGTAGACGCTCCGGGATAACGATTGCCATCCTCGGTTATGAGATCATATTCGATTGTATGTTGGCCTTTTTTATAAATATTTCCAAATCCAAAATTTATTTCTCCCGTTGTCATTGGTGGTATCAAACCAATATCTATGTTTTTGAATCGTTTTGTTAATTCTCCGTCCTTAAACTCTATATGTCCTCTCAATGCAGTGCTATTGGCCAAATTTGTTATTTTTAGTTTCGCATTCCACACATTGTAATTATCGCCGCTCATGCTAATTTGTAAATTTGGCGATATAACAACCGGCATCTTGGATGTTATGGTATAACCGGTTTGAAAAATTGTTTTCATCCCATCTTTAACACTTACATTCACCATGTAATTTGTATCTGCGTCCGCATTGTTTTGAATAATAATCTTGGCAGAGTCCCTGTCAAATTTTTCAATTTTAATTGCTTTCGCATATTCCGGTAATTCAACATCTATGCTTAACTCTTTAGTTGTATTTTTTTTGAGTTCTATACTAAAACTATCCGCTGTAGATGCATCTATATTTTTTTCTCCGGTTTCAATCGTTTTGATTTCTGATGTTTTTACATCTTTAAAATCACCGACAACATATATAGGATCACCATCAAGTTCAAATGTAAATATACCGTTTTCTCCGTATATTTCCGATTTGTTGCCTTTTATATCATATACATCAACTTTGTCAACCCCTAAATCAAAAGATGAAACTCGATTCACGTCATCGTTACAATACATAACAGCAATTTTTTTATTGAATTTATTACTGTTGTATGTATATACATTCACATTTTCATCATCCACGTCCACAATCTTGTCAGGTGTTGATTGAGCCATTACGTATGCGTGCCCTGTAATCATCAGATACGACTCACGCGGAAAGCATATTGTTCCCCACTCTTTACAATCTTCCATAAGAGGTGAAATGTGTCCAAACATATCCTCGCGGTCAATCTTTACTATGCCTTTGCCTTCCAAATTATAAATTGCGTTCACATCACCCGCTCCGCATGATGTGAAAATAAGGATTGAACGACATATATACCTGCCTTTAAGTCTGTCTGAGCCTGTTGCTTTATCAGCTGAAGTACAACCCATTTCGGTATTCCACACTTCTGCATCCGGTTTATACTTTCTGAACTCACTTGAATAATATTCCTGATCCAAAACCAAATTCGCTTTTTCGGGTGCTTTTTGTGCATATGGATGTAATGATACAGCATCTAAATATTTCCACATACCGTATTTCATTGCATCATCAAAATATTCTTTGCCGGGATAGCCATCTGCTATTTTATCAATCCATAATCCCGTATGCGCAATACCCGGTCCGCCGAGCTTTGCTCCGGGATCTATACGTTCTATTTCCTCTCTTGCAACCTTGCAAATATTTGCATATACTTCACCCTTACATAATTCAAACAACGGATTAAACGATTTTATATTCGGCTCATTCCAGATTTCATAGCGTTCAACATAGTCTTTTACCTTGTTGGTTATGTCTGAAACGACTTTCCTCCAACCTTCAATTCCGTTTGCCGTATATGGCATTCCGGCATCCAACGGATCTATCTTTGACTCGGGATACGTGCGCATAAATATCGGCATAAATTGCATATTGTTTTGTGCAAGATATGGCAAAAGAATGTCAGCAATAGTATCAACGCGACTCAACACCATATCCTCTCTCATTCCCGCAGCATTAGATAAAGCCATAACATCGACGCCTTTTTTCATTAACTCTTCCCGGTATCCGTCTATGTGTGATGCAAACCATACCGTACTGTCTTTTATGCCATCAGGGTCGGTTTTGAGTATTGCGAATTTTGTAACCAATTGCGTAAACTCGCTGCCGTCGTTCAATTTTATTTCGGCCTCTAATTTATAAATATCACAATAATCGACACTGCCGAAATTTAAACTAATATCTTTGTCGGAATCTTTTTGGATGTCGACATTTTTTGTTATTTCTCCTTTTATAAACCCACTATCTGTTATCGCTCGATATGCTATACTCGCATTTGCGTTCTCTCCGCTGTAATTATGAACAGTGGTATTTATGACCTTATCTTTTGAAAACCATTTAAAACTGTTTCCGGTCTCGTCAATCTTCGCCGTTATATATAATTTATTTTGATTTGGTCTGCGTGTTACTCTCACTCGTTTAATTGCGATTGATTCATTTGATATAGCAACACGACTTCCTTTTGCCCGTATCGATAAATAAAAATCATACTTCCCGTTCGCCTTTTCTATAAAATCAGCATCCGTCAATGTAATCTTCTGTGTTTTCCATACGCAAGTGTTTTGGGTGTAAATTGTATCCTTATACTGTCTGTCGCCTTCGATGTTATTATAAAACAGAAAACAATATCCTTTTCCTGAATCATAATAATCAACCTCAATATCATATACGCTGCCGTCAAACGATGTTGGCTTTAATTCATCTGACAATGTAAAGTTTATTGTCGAGTTTTCTGTGTTTTTAAGTTTATCCATAAGCCAACAATTCTCTCCGGATCTTGTTGTCAGTGTCGGTACTGTGCTTGAGCCGGATTCAACAACTTTAAAGCCTGAAATCTGCGGCGTGGCTGAGTTAAAAACAACTTCAGCTGTATTGGGATCATTCTCTGAAGTTACTGTAGCCGCAGCTATCGGTAAAGGGTACTCTATTGATAAAAACCCGGTTAATAAAACAACAGCTAAAGCTAATAGTCTTTTAATTGTCATAAAACATCCTCCTAATCGTTATTAAATCGTGCATAACATCATATTTCCAACGGCTTAGCCAATGGTTTTATTTTTAACTTGTCTGAAAAAAGCATAAATTTAACATTATCATAATTCGCTCCATCAAAAGAAATGCCTGATATTGTTTCGTATTTCTTGTCTTTGGGAACCTTATATGCCTTAACATTAATAAGCATATTGTTTTTATAAGCCGCCGTAACAAGAACAATATCTTCATTCTTATCCGAATTATTTGTGTCAATCCCGATAGCAAAATTTTCATCATCAGCAAAAAGGTTATTATTTTCAAAACCTATGCCATCTTTTGCAAAATATATTTTTGATATTTTTTCGGAATTAAAACACTCCGGCTGATCTCCCGTAACAGCCCAATACGGTTCCCCCGTCAATTGATATTTTCCGTTTTTATATATATTGTCTTTAGGAATCTCATTTCCGTATAAGTCATAATACTTAATATTATTTTTACCAAAATCATAGGTTACCTCTTGTACATTGTCAGCCGAGGTCCAAAGCATATATGCATCGTGATTACTTGAATGATATTTGGTAATAAACTTATAATTATCATCCAAAACATTGGCTGCACTCGTCGCTCCTTCTGTAAGTTTATTAAAAGCAGCAAGAGCTATAAAAGCAGGTTTTGCCGAATATGGTATTTTGTTAGTATATGAATGTACAATACCGAAATTAAATTCTTTTTCGTTTATTCTGTCACCATCATCTGCAAAATCATAAAACCAAACCTTATCATCGAAATTATTCAGTTTTATCTGATTAAACCCTCTGATAAGCCAAATCGCCTGATCGTATTCATTTCCGACAGACAACGGATCAATATCGTATTTCGCAGTTGAAATTCCGTATTCTGTATACCACATAGGTTCATTTAGCATGAAGTGATATTTTTTGTTTGAATTTACCCCTATAGGGGATTCAATCTGTCCTGTTACATCGTTATACACATTTCCGCCTGTTACCAAAGCCTTTAAATAATTTGTTTTATAGTTTAAATAGTCATTGGGGTCCGATGAACTCCTTCCATGCCTCCCTTTTTCCGGGTCTTTTAACGGATACATATACGGGTGCATTGTAATTGCATCAAAATAGTTTCCGCCCTCCAATTGTTGGAGCACCGAATCCATGAATACCTTTCCCTTATTCACTGTTATATAATCTGTCATACTAAATGCACCGATTTTATATTTCTTATCAAGTCCCCTAATCAGTTCACCGGTTTGTTTAACAATATCTCCATATATTGCACCTCTCTCTTCAAAAGTTTGAATCGTTGTATTAGCACAAGTTGTCACAAGATCCGGCTCGTTCCATATCTCAACCGAATCTGCAGCAGCCTTAATTTTTTCTTCATCTAAAATTTTGTTAACAAATTCAAGAAATTGAGTCATAGATTCTTTGCTTATAAAGCCGCTTTCTGTTCCATCATATAGTTTATTATTTCCATATATGATAGGCAAAAGATTTAAATTATATTTTACAGCAGCCTCACAGAGTTTTTCGTGTGCGCTCGGAAGCTTATATACTCCTTTTGCCCTTTCATAATCTTTCCATCTGAAATCATCACGAATAAGTCCCATACCCGCTGATTTCAACAAAGATAATCCAATGTCAGCATTTCCGTCCGACGTGAAATGCGTCGACACCCCCATTGTATAATTTTGAGTTGAAGCAAGAACGCTTTTCGAAAATTCTGTTTCTGCACCACAATCAACTGTACCGTTACTTAGCTCAACTTTTATTTTATAAAGACCGAATTTTTCTATCGGAACAATAATTTTATTGTTTTTAATTTCTCCGCTTTTTATATTGACATTTCCCTCGGTTTGATAAATAATCGTATCGGTGTTCACGTCACCGGTATTATCTTTATTCTTTTCTAACACACTGATTTTACAGTTTACGGATAAATTCTCATCAGAGCGGTTGCTTAACGTCATATTAAACTCAGGTGTATCATCAGAAAAGAAAATATTGCCTGCATTGTCAGAACGGAGATTCACATCAATCGGGGCTGTTGTACCATCTTCATAAACTTTGACAGATTTGATTATGAACGGATATTTTGAAAAATTTCTGTCGTGGGAACTAACGACTCCATCATTTACAGTTGTATATGTCTTGAGTAAAATTATATAACTGTCTGTTGATGCATTTTTTCGCCATCCGTCCAATCTCAATTTTGCTGTTTTAATATTTCCGCTGTTTATTGCACATATCGGATTCGTATATACTGTACCATTATTTGAATCATATTCTCCATATGCCCATCCGTAACCATTATCCGAATATTCTATTTCCACGTACGTGTTGTAAAAGTCACCATGACATAAATCTGCGTCTGAATCAACTTCAATCTTAAGTGTCCCGTTTTCTTTTGTAATATTATAGCGCTCCTCTTCGCTTGTTCCTTCAATTTTTTCTGAACATTTTAATGTTCCCATACTTGCATCCGCACAGGAAGAATAGAATAACGCCCCCGAAAATTCTCTTTCATTTTTAAAATTTGCATATATAGCATTTGATACGTTATTTCTAACCAAAATCTCATCAATGCAAACCTCCGTTCCTGCGGAAATTCCTGTTCCGTTCTGCACAAAGATACCTATTCCTACTACATTTCCCAATGTATAATCAAACTCAAAATCATATTTCTGAGTTGCTGTAACAATTGTGTACTTCTTGTTTTTTCTGTCAACAATAACCTTTAATCTGTTATACTTCTCACTTGAACCATCAATTTTAAAATCCGGATAAGGCGTTGAAAGCCGTCCGTTAGATACAGAGTTATTGGTGCTTGATGCCTTGTTATAGCACCCAATCACACCGTTAATTTTTACTCCTGCAACGTTTACAATATTCTCATCCTCATCCAAGAAAGCGATGTCAAACGCCGCATTATATTTTAATGACATTTCAACACTGAAGTCATCATTAGTAATAGCGGAAGTGAAGAAATGCATAATTCCGCTATTATCTCCTTGCTCCGCGCTTACTATTTTGACAGCTTTATTTTCATCTTCAGAACCAACAAGTGATACATTTTCAGGGACAGTTTTTTCCCATTCTCCCAAATCATTGTTTTTGTATGAATCAAAGTTATCAAAAAAGTGATAATCGTTATCTTTTGCCACTTTGTATATAAGATTATCTTTGCCTAATCCGTTATGCCGATTCCCTCTGATTTTACTCAAATCTATGATATACTCATTGTTTTTGATAAGATTTTCAATATCTATTTGAATCCATCTTTCTGAGCATATCATATTAAATTCAACAGATGATCCATCTCTGTTCCTTACCAGAACATCACTTTTTTTAATTTCGGCGATACTATCCTGTATATGTATATAAAGAGTCTTACTGTTTTGGTTTTCAAAAGAATTAACGATATACCCTAATCTTTCGTTATTTTTATATTGCACAACCGACAGATTATCTATACAATAGATATCCGTTGCGGACTGTCCTACAAAAAACAAAGATTTGAAGCCTTTACTTTCCTTTATTCCGATAGGAACTGTGTTAAGCGCTTTTCCGTCAAAGAAATAATTTGCTTGTTTTATATCAAAATCATAAAACAAATCAACCGTATGCCATTTGTTTTTATCATAAGTTACTCCTTTGTGATAATTTGGAGTCCATCCAATCATATCATTTGCATCTGTTGTATCATCAAATCTTTGATATGCAGCAACATTGCCATTATTCATTTTTATTGCATAAGAATAACTATTTCTCTCAATTGTTGAACAATCAACGCTTTTACGTGTATCATAAAATCCAACATTTATCCCTCCTGTATCCTCTGTCCCGTTTGAACGAATATCAAAACTTATGTGGAGTTTGCCCGAATCCAATGTTTTCCCAAAATAAAAATCAGGTTGTGCATTTTTAGTTATTGATATGGCTTCGCCGTATTTTTCATCCGCATCACAAAACAACGAGATACCATGTTTCCTGTTAGATTGAGCTTTTACACCATCCGGAAGGTATCCAAATCTGGCTTTGTTTGAATAGCCATTGAAGGAGTTATATAACTCGAACAAATTATCCTGTAATGATTCGGAATAAACCGTTTCATGTGGTATGTAAAAGAACATTTGTATAATTACTAAAAATGCTATCACTGTATTAAGCGCTCTTTTAATCATAGTAACCTCCAAATAACGTTTGTGCTTTATGTATATATCCGCCACTTCGCAGAACTATTGCTCTTGTCTTAATACAAACAATTGCTTTAACGTTGTATTTTGGCTTGATACAAGGATAAGATCACATCCTGCACCTACAGTTTTATAAGACAATAATTCAGAAACCTTACCGGTGAATATCTGATTTTTGTTTAGCTTCTTGTCATATATCGTCACCGGCAGCCGCGATACATCGCTGATTTCAGAAATAATATCTTTATTCGCCATAGATAACGTATAGGATAAAGATATTATATTATCTTTTTCACAAAACAGATACCCTTTTGACATCTGATATGACGGTCCTCTCCAACTTGAAGCAGCCCCCGAACCTTCAATATAATTTCCTCCGTACCAATATCGGTCAGGATCCACCCAAGTCTCGTTTTTCTCGAATTGCATATTCTCTGCATCAAACATCTTTACAATTGAGTATATTCGATTTTTTTTATTGTTTGTTTCTGTTCTTACTATATCGCCCTTTTTAAGATTTAGTGTTGATAAATCAATACTTTCATCTATTGTAAGTTCTACTTTTCCGCCTGTCGAAAAACCTGAAAGTTTTTTCACTGTATCAGTTTCGTTTTCTAAACCTGTTATTATCTCATCATACATTATTACATCGTAATTTGGCATATTAAAATTTGGGTAAACAACAACCAAATCCATTGATAATGCATTATCTGAAAACTTATATAGTTCCGCTGTGTATTGCTGGTAATCTGTAAATGTAAACTTATTTGAGTACATTTTTATGTCATCTTGTGCAACTTTTCCATTTATAATAATCTCATCATTATCATTCACAGCAGGAACAGCGATTACCATAGTTTGGTTAGCTTTCATATAACCTATCATTCCAAGTCTGTTTGTTACGGCACTGTACAAAAGAGTTTCTGCCCCTGATGACATTCTGTTCAATGAGTTATCTTTATCTTCGGATTCCGAAATATTTCGAGTGTCAATCTTATCTATAACCCCTGATGCATTTGTATGATATCTTATTACTTGTCGTTCAATCTTAATTGTATCATTATCCGCTTTTACATTTCCCGGAAAAGCACTCACTATATTCTTATAATTTTCGGATTTATAAGATATCGAATCTATCGAAACTTTATCCGCAACTTCAAATTCACTAAGTGTTTCATCCTCAGGCGTATAAATTTTAAGACAAACCTTTTTTTCAAATACGTTATCTCTCAACGCTGAATCTGTAATATATCCTATTTTCATTGCATCGGATGCAATGTTCGATATTTCTATTATTTCACCAAGCGAATCAATATACATCGTATATGTTGATCCAAGTCTTATTTTATCACTGTTTTCTGTCCAAAAATGTTTGTCAGCAGTGTATTCAATTCCATCAATATTAAAAATGCGATTATCTGTATTAATCGATTTAACGCTTCCGCTCACAGAGCTTTTACAAATAATAATATTTATACTTTCTTTGTCATCGGATGCAGCAATCATAAAAGGTCCGTTAGAAATGCTTGTCTTGTCAATTTTTGTTCCGAGTGAATCTATTGCGGAAAAATATTCAAATTCATCTATTTCAATTGTTCTTTGTTTGTCGCTTGAATAAAACTTTCCCGTTTGAACATTATATGAGTTTGAAGCAAATATCTCATAGCTCGTTATGATTAACAAATCAAACGAACTTCCGCCCTCCGTTGAAACAAAATCTATACGACCTTTTTTGCTTCCGCTTGTAAACTCGTTAATTTTAGGTTTTATCTCGTTAATATACGGCTGACCGTTAAAAACAACCGATGCATTTTCAGTCAAAGTTTTTGTCTTTATTTTAGACGTTTTTTCATCCGTATAGCTCAATACCCTTGATTTTTCATTGTAATCCGCTATATCTTTAGATAAAACTGTCATTTTATCATTTTTATATGATGGTCGTACATATATAACCGTATTTTCATCCTTTACAGAATCGACTACATAGACAAAATCTATGTGCCGTCCAAAATAATCTTCTAAATCAACATCGCTTGAAATAATATATTTCTTTGAATCGATATACGCTTGACCTTGTTCCGCATTTTTTGTATTCAAGGTCTTTCCGTAAAGACTTTGAACCTGACCGTCTTCAAACTTTATTTTATGGTAAACCGAAAAGATATTATCGCCTTTTTGCGGTTTTAGATAGTAATCGTCACCTTTTTTTGATACAAGAGTCATCAAATTAGTTCTCATCGCATTATACAAAAGAACTACCGCTTCAGCAAGAGTGATTTTTTCATTACTTTTAGGATTAATACCAAAACCGGCTTTTTGGGCAACAAGAATATACTCATTCATTATTTTATCCGGATCCGCATATGCCTTATAACCTGTTGCAGCAGATAAAACTTTACATGCTTGAGAATACGTAATCGGCTCGTCGGGATTGAATTTTCCGTCATCTGCAATATCGATAATTCCACGATCAACCAAAGCATTTATGCTGTCTGCCGCCCAATAACTCATCGGCACGTCCGAAAAATATGATACAGACATTTTCTCATCGGCTTTAATCGCTGCAGCAGTATAATTTACAAACTCAGCTCTTGTAACAACTGTGTTCGGATCGTATTGTTCTGCTAATTCGATTACGCCCGCATACGTTAAAATATTTACCTCTTCATCGATACTTTCTACGAGATTTAAAGTTTCGTCAATATCGACCGCTTGAGGAGTTTTTACCTCAGCAAACACATTTAAGGATATGGAACAAATCATTATTAGGCATACTGTTAACAAACTTATCTTTTTCATATTATATCCTTTCCTTTCCGAAAAATGAGACTATCTTTTTATCGCATTGAGTGTAAGATATATAATTTTTGCAGCTTCCGCTCTCGTTGCATTCATTTTTGGGTTAAAATTTTTTCCGTCTCCCGAAATAATTCCCGCCTTTGCAAGCCTTGAAATACTTTCGGATGCATATTCAGATATTTGATCGGTATCATCAAACACTATTTCTTTTTCAGTCATATCCGATTCAATCTTATCCCCGCCTATATTTATTGCACGTTCAACCATAACGCACAAATCCTCACGTGTTACATTTTCACCGTAACCGAATTCAGTGTCTGAAAACCCTTTTACTATTCCGGCTATATATGCTGACCGAATATATATATACGCCCAATCATTCTTATCCACATCCAAAAACGGACACTCAACATCTACCAAATTCAATTTAAAACCAACTGTCACGATTTTCGCAAATTCCTCGCGTGTTATTTTATCCAACGGTGCAAATTTTCTATCAGACTTTCCGTTAATAATACCCCTGAATGCAAGCTGCGTTATCGCATCTGTTGCCCACGGTAATTCGGAGATATCATCAAAAAAGCTTGCGGTTTGTTGCTGGGTGGTACTTTTATCCGGCATTTCAGCGATTTTACCATCATAAGTGTTTTTGCCTCCAAAAGAACTTCCTCCGGATGAGCCCCCTGATGAACCCGATTTTGGGGTTTCTGCATAACTTGCAATAAAATTTTTTACATCCTGTAAACTATTAAATTTTTCTTTTGTCATTGCCTCAGCAGTACTTTCAGATATCCTGCCATTTACACCAATCTTGTTTCCACAGTCAACAGAAATATTAAGAATTGTTTTTACATCGCCGTTATTTATAGCACTTAAAAGTGCAGCATCAGCTATTGTATCATCAAAAACCTTGAATGAATAAAACGCTCTTCTTGAAAGTTTTGATGAAATATCATCCAATACCGCTGCACTTAAATATTTTTTATATGATTCACTACCCTTGGTCAGAATCTCTTCGTAGCCTTTCAAAGAATCCAACCGACCGGCATTAAGTTCGGTTATCATATTACTCTTTTTTAAGATAAATTCGCTTTCCTCAATATCAAGTTTTGTTTTTTCTTTTATCTCATGATAGACCAAATCAGAGATTGCTTTAAAATCGATTATTTGTTCTTCCGATAATCCCAAATCCGCTGCTGATTGTTTTAAAATTTCCGCAATCCTGTCAGCGCTGTCAGCCGAAATCAATTCCGCAGATGCAGTTTCAAATTTATGCTTATCAACAAATTTAAAATCGATTGTTTTGGTTTCAGCAAGACCATCCGAACCAACATAGGCTCTGTATGACCCGGATTTATCGAGAACAAAGTTGAATTTCCAAATTCCGTTTTTATCGGTTTCACTCTCATACATAAACAACACTTCTGTGCTGTCTTCAGGCAATGCCGAATTACTTTTTGAATCAACAACAGTTATTACAACGCTATCACCTTCGCCGCAAAGTGCTATTCGTCCGGACAGACTAATCAGCCCGTCGTTTATAAAGACAAGCCGTCCGTCACTTTGTGACTCATCTTGAGCAAATACCGGATCTATTGATTTGTATACGGATGTAACCGTAAATGAAGTTATTAACCCACATAAAATTACGCCCAATAGTTTCGTTTTCCTTATTTTTTTCATTACTGCATCCTCCTTTTTATACATTCATTCTCTATTCAAAGTATATCGGAACACTTCTGTCTGTTTTTTGGTTTTTAACTCAAATCCATCATTAAACTTAAATATCACTTCATCCTCAAATCCGTATTCTATGTTCAATTCTCTAACCTTACCCTTTGTCCACTTAAACGAAATCGTGTGTCCGCCAACGGTTTTGATTCCGTTTATCTCACCGTCTTGCCAGTTCTCAGGCAATGCGGGCAGGAGATAGATTTTTCCGTCATTACACTGTAAAAGAGCCTGTAATATTGCCTCCGCACCGCCCAAATTCCCATCTATCTGAAAGATTCTCGGCGGATGAAGGTCGAGCAGCGACGAAGTCGAAAAATTGTCAATTAAGTATCTGATATGCTTGTAAAATTCAGAAGCCCTTCCGAATCTTGCATAAAGACACGCACACCATGCTCTGCTCCAGCCGGTATGCCCGCCGAGATGCTTTAGCCTGAAATCAAGTGATTTTTGTGCCGCGCTGAATTGCTCTGTATTTCTTTCGGGAGTAAAGAGGTTTGACGGGAAAACACCGTACAAATGCGACAAATGTCTGTGTCCCGGCTCTTTTTCTTTAAACTCCTTGTTCCATTCAAGCAATCGCCCGTCACTCCCGATTTTAAAATCCGGAAGATTTTCTCTGATTTGTTTTCGGCATTCTGTCTTATCCGAGTCGATTTTTAAAATTTCCGCCGCTTTGATGGCATATGTAAAGCAATCATACGCAAGCTGTACATCCATTGCCGATGATATGCACAAGCTTATATGTATATCTTTGTTTTCCAAAAAAGAATTCTCAGGCGAGATACTTGGTGTTATTTGATATACTCCATCCTTATCGCATACAAGATAATCTTCGTAAAATTCTACAACAGCATCAAAATACGGATAAGCTCTTTCTTTCAAAAACTTTGTATCACCGGTATACTCATAATGCTTGTAATAGTGCTGTGCAATCCACGGAGCGGCACCTATCCATATATCCCAGCCGTACGAGTCCATAGATGCAATTCCCCGTGCGTCCGATGACAGCGGCAGAAGTATTCCGTTGCATCCGTATATTCTTTTTGCCGCTTTCCGTGCGCTATCGTTAAACGAGTCGATATAATCAAACAGCGAAGATGTCATTTCGGATAAATTTCCGTTTTCGGCAATCCAATATGCCATCTGAAGATTTATGTCAAAGTGATAATCACTGTTCCATGCGGGCTGTAAATCATTATTCCATTTTCCCTGTAAATTTATCGGAAGTTTTGCGCATATTGACGATGAAATCATCAAATACCTTGCATAATTCAAATAAAGAGCGAACATATTTTCGTCTGCACTTCCGTTTTTAAATGCTGCAAGTCTTTCATCTGTCGGTAAATCCACCTTATCGCAATCAATTTTCAGTGACAGCCGTTTCATATACGATGAAAAATGTTCGGCGTGTTGAATCATTGTACTTTCGGCTTTATCTGCTATATTATCTTTATCGTATGATTCCAAAGTGAATGGCGCATTTTTCTCAATATATTTGTTGTTTAACAACTGTACGTCAACGACAATAATTAAATACTTGCCGTTTTCTATATTAATCTTATTGGATTTTTTTGTCATAGCTCCGTCGGTATGAATTTTAACGCTGACTTCAAAAGCTGTTTTGTCTTTAAATTTCACAGAATAACAAATACAGCCATCAGAAACATCAACGCTTTCCGACACATTCTCGTCAAAAGCTCTCTCGATAAAAATCTCACCCGATATTGCGCCTTTCCATATACCGTATATTTTCTCATCTATGCAGTGAGCAAATATACGTCCCGTACACTCACTTCGGTCAGATTCTCTCTTTACCGTTACAATTCCGTTCTCCAGGCTTAATTCTCTTTTTGAAAGCGTTAAATCATTAAGCTTTATATGTAAATTTCCGACAGGCTGATAAGAATCGGTTCTGCTTATTTTATTTGTATCGCCGGCGTTTCGTCCCAAATTATCAGTCGCATACAGGGTTGCTTTTTCATACTCCCCGTCAGATAGCATTCCCCTGACTTTTTCGAGGGCATTATCAGCGGAGGAATATATCTCACGGCTTACATTGCTTCCGACCCACAGCCCTTCGTGGTTTAAAGTCAAAACATCTTCACTGTATTGGTTTAACACCATTGCCGCAAGTCTGCCGTTTCCTATCGGCAAACCTTGATCCCATAATTCGGATGCGGTTTTGTACCATATTTTGTTTTCATCAAGAGATATTTCTCTATTTGTTATTTTTCTTGTTGTTATTTTTCTTGAATAATTATCCAATTTATTCCTCCAAAGCATTTGTTTTTTAGTATTTCACAAAATATTAAAATTTGCAAACAATACTTGATTTTTGTCAAATTTAATGATATAATACTTAATAAATCACCAATGCATAAAATTAATTTACTATAGTTTGCCCTTGTTTTCAAGAAGATTATAGCATATGTGTTGTTTGTTTACAATATGTATTTTTACAAGAAATATGAGGTTTTTAGCATTATGTCTTACAGAACAACTTTAACCGAAAGAATTTTCAGGAATTATAAAATTGACTTGCAGTGGAGCGGTTTATCCGATGTTGACAAACGTTGGAAAAGAATTAACCAGTCCGCACCGTTTTCTCGACTGTATTACGTTCAAAGCGGCTGCGGAATAGCAAAAGTAAACGGTGTTGAGCACGAAATGAAACCCGGTTATATGTATTTGCTTCCGAGCGGAATGCACTACAGCTATTATTGCAAAGACCATTTTCGCCACCTGTTTTTTCATTTGACCATGGATACGGTAATAGACTATGATTTTTTAAGTCGTGCCAAGTTCACCGAACAATATATTTCGCAAGACGAAATAAATCGCATAATAAATCTGTATAAAAGCGAAAGTTTTTTGAATCATCTTGAATTAAAGACAATAATTTATAAAAGTATTCTCTCGTTGCTCTCGCTTCAGACAGTGCCTATAACCTTTGATGTCAACCTATCTAAAGATGTTATTGCGACTATTGAATATGTTAAAAAAAATCTTTCCGTTCAGCTGACCGCAAAACAAATATGTGAAAACCTGTATGTTTCTCCGAATACATTGCTTAAAAAATTCAGAAACGAAGTCGGTACTCCATTGGGGCATTATATTGACAAGTTAATATTTTTCGAAGCAACCAACAAACTCACCAACACGTCTTTGACGATTAAAGAAATAAGTGATGAGCTTGGCTTTTGCGACCAATTCTATTTTTCTCAAAGATTCAAACATGTTGTCGGTGAAACACCGACAACGTATAGAAAACTGGCGAAATAATATTGCAAAAATGGAGGTTAATATATGAAGGATAAAATTTGTATTGTCGTTGTTATGACGGTCATAGTAACAATAATTGCAAGCGGCATTTATCTAAATCACAAAACAAGCGACACGGCATATAATTTGGCGGTTGATTTAATAACTATCGCTAATATTATTTTATTTTTGACAATATTTTTGCCGCTGACCTTTTATCGGTACGCAGATAACGACCAAGCATATAAAGGCTGTCCGGGTTATGCCGTTCGGGATAATTTACCTTTTCTTCACAAGACAGAGTTACTTTAAACCCCATTTCTTTCAGTATGTCATATGACGCATTGCTTATGCTGCCGAAAGGATATGCGAACAATTGCGGATAATAACCCAAGTTTTGATTTATTTCTTCCTGCAACCTGCCGATGTCATTATGAAAATAATTGCTGTATGCCTCGGCGGATTCGCCGCTTTTTTTCTTTGTTCCGTTTCTTCCTTTATCTGTTGTATGTGAGTTATAGCTGTGATTCTCAATCTCAACCAAACCAGATTCTATCATCTCTCGCGCCTCGTTCCAAGTAATATGCGAATACAGCGGATTTTCTTTTTCGCCCTCACTGTACAGATCGGTATACTTACCGATTATGGATATAACAGCCTTTGCGTTATACTTTTTAAGCAAAGGATAAACATAACAATAATTATTATAATAACCATCGTCAAAAGTGAGCATAACCGGCTTTTGCGGAAGTTCGGCATCGCCGTTGACATACGCAATTAAATCCGCCGAGCTTATCGGTGTATAACCGTTTTCACTTATATATTTCAAGTCCTCCTCGACCGCATCTGAGCTTACAACAAACTTACTTTGTTTTCCGCCGCTTTCGCAAACCGAATGGTACATAAGTATCGGCATCGGAACTCTGCCATCCGTTTCATCCTCTTTTGCGGCTGTCGGCAAAGCGTGTGTATTCGCAACCCAAGCGAGCGAAATACAAACCGAAATAACAAGCAAATAGATTATAATGGTTTTTAGCTTTATTACATACATAATATCACCTTTTTGCGCATATTTCAATCATCAAAAAACACTCCTGTGTTCAGACTTTTACACTCGCGGACACAAAAGTTATTTTCGCCTGAATATATTAAAGCATATGCGCCGAAATAAAAAATATCCGATGTACTCGGATATTTTTTACAATATTGAATTACATATGATTAAATTCAGTCAATAACCTTGAATGTTTCGTTTAAATAATCGACAATAACCTGTCTGCCCGATGAATATAATACTTTATGTATACCGTTCTCGGCTATTTCGTGTTTTGTTATGAACTCTGTCTGCAATGCCGTTATATCATTAACGGAATCACAACCCTCTTTAATTTTTCTTGCCGCAAAATGCATAGTTTCGGGCGTTCCTATCGTCAAATCTTCAACACCGAGCCAATCGTCTTGATTTCCGCCATTCATAAACTTTGAACATATATAAAAAGACGGTCTTGCGCCGTACTCGGCAACAGTCAGCAAATTCTTTTTATCCTTTATCGAAAAATTAACGGTGTCCGTTGTCGGGTTGGACAAAATTATTCCGTGATACACAATATTCCAAAGCGGAATAATTTCATCGAGCATATCGTCATCAACAGGCGGCCACGAGACATATAAGCCGTAATCCAGGTATTTTGCCGCAAAATCAAACACCCCTTCGGACGCAAACCCGCCAAACAGTGTATGACACATACTCATAATATTGTTATAATGTTCAAGTGTTTCGTTCGGATTGGATTCGTGTTCGTTTGAATGGCACCACCTTAACGGAATCACCGACATTACATCGATATAGTGCAAGCCCTCAAAGCCGAGTTTTGCCACTTTTGGCAAGTCCTCTTTTGCGAACTTCTCCGCCGCTTTGGGGCATAAGTTGTACATACGGCCGCCGCTCCAGCCCATATCATTTACATCTTTTGAACCGTCGGCTTTTCGTGATATTATGTCATCGGAAAACCGGTCTGCAATCGAATAACAGTCGGTGCTGTTGGTGTGACACACAATTTTATATCCCGATTCTTTTGCGTGCGAAATCAGTGATTTAAGTCCTTCCTCTCCGCCGAGCTTTTCTTCAACAGGGAAAAGCTGAGGATAGCGTCCGTCGTGACCGCTTTTATTCCAGCCTACAAGGCAAATTTCCGCTTTTTCTATACCGCAAGCCTTTAACTCATCTATAAACATTTCAACCTGTCTGAATGTGCAGGCAACAAACATCTCGGGTTCGTTTTCGGGCGTTTGTTCGAGTATTGTCGGCGGCGCGGGTTTCCAGCCCATTCTGATGCGTATCTCGGGCGCGGACAGAGCATAATCGAGCGCATCGCGCTTTTTGATTTTTTCGGACAGCGGTTCGCAATCACCATTTTTTAGTTTATATTCACGATAAGCCACCGCCATATCCGAATAATCGGCGTTATCGGACAGGCGAATAATTCGGATTTTTATATCCTCATATGGCTTTGAACCGTTGAAAACGAATCGGGGATAAATATAATATTCTCCGTCTTTTACTCCGAACACAATATTTAGCAATGCCGCCGATTTTTCGGCAACGAAAAGTATACAGCCGTTATTGTTTTTCACACCGAATATCGGCATAAGCGCTTGTTCGTACACGCGTTCACCGTTGTTTTTTTGCGTAAATTTGCATAGACGGCTGCCTTTTCTGTCCGCATCGGCTATAACATAATATCCGTTATCACCCGTGTGTGCAAAAAGGCTTTCATCGATTATGTCAACATAGTCACTTTTTTGAGGAACATCCGCGGCAGAGATGACGATAGAATCATCCTCTGTAATAAATTCTACGTTTTCGAAATTATTGTTTAAAACTTTCAATGTCAAACCTCCATACATCTCTTTTGCGGAACGGAGTTTTAAACTTGCGCTTTAACACCCCTTTTTCCTCTAAGTGGACATAACATTCCATATCACAGGCACGACCGCATATTGAACACTGATACGCGTGCTGTGCCGGCGGATAAAAGAATATTTTATCGAGTATCTTGCGAGCTGTTTCGGGTGTAACATCCGCCTCGCCCGCGATAATTTCAAGACGGTCATCCATATCCGAAAACGCATCGGGCGGCATAAACGGATTTTTTGTGCCGTTTGCACCGTTATAATACACCGCGCACTGCCATGGGTCAACTATACCGTCTTTATCTATCGCGTGCCCGGGACAAGCCTCGGCACATTTGCCGCAATTATCGCAAAGATGCGGAACATATTCGTCTGTCGGCTCGAACTCAGCATCCGTTAATATAAAACAATATCTGAACATCGGTCCGAAATCATCGTTTAGAATTGTTCCGGCAAACCCTTTCTCACCAAGTCCGCATTTTACTGCTGCATTTACAAAATCCATCTGCGTTTCGGCTGTTTTGTCACGATAGACTGCGTCATACGCAACCTCGGGATTGGTACTGTCGTGTTCCGCCATTATCTGTTGATGTCTGCGCTGTGGCAAGGCGATAAAATCATTCTCTTCGAGCATCATGGAAATCCGCATTTGCGCCATCGGCATAACGGTTTCTTCCATATTTTCAACCGCCATGGTTGTGTACTGATAATATGTGCTTCCTTCTTCAATTCCCCGATAGATTCCGCGCAGAATCCTAAACCCCAAACCGATAACCGTTTTTGTTTCGGGCATAATTTTAAAAATCGGGTCGTCTTTTTCAAATCTGTCCGCAGAGGCAAAACCGACTACATCCGTTCCGTTTGCCTTTGCAAACCTTGTTACTTCGTTTTGAAGCTGAGTTATTATATTCTTTTCCATTATAATTCCCCCACTATATGCTCATAACACGCAATGTCGCACTTTCGTCCGCAAAGACAGGGCGAATATCCCCATTGTGTATTGGGAAGAAAGTTCATTTCTTTATATATCTCTCTTGCCGAAACGGCATCAAAACGTTTTTCGCCGTTTAAAATTGCCTCTCGTTCGGGATTGCCTTTTAAAAATTCGTCCGTGATAAACGGATTGGATTTGTGCGCACCTTTGTAATAAACACTGCATTGCCATGTATCAAGACCGTTTTTATCAATCGCGCCGCCGGGACAGGCTTTTGCGCACTTGCCGCACTCATCGCATACGTGTCCCTCAAAAGGCTTATCGATTTCAAGCGGAGCATCCGTTATTATAAAACAATAACGCATAAACGGACCGTATTTTTTGTTGATTATTTTTCCGCTCATTCCCATTTCACCCAAACCGCATGAATACGCCGCTTTTCCGAAATCTATTATAACATCGGGTACGGGTTTTCCCGGTTCAACCGCCTCGGCGTGGATAAGCTCATATGTATCAACAACCTCGGGATTTGTTGTCTTGTCCCCTTGTATTCTCAGGTTCGGTATTGCTTTTTGCAGACAGGCGTCATATCCTTCGTTTTCAATCAATCCGCCAATTTTAAGCAGAAATATTTCAGCCATTTCTTCATCCGTGTACTTTACGCCGAGAGATGTATATGTATAAAATTGACTTTCTCTTTTCATTGCCTTATATATTCCTTTCGGAACGGCAAATCCAAAGCCTATTATGCATTTTGCATTTGGCAGAATCATCTTCGGGTCGCGCTGTGGGTTCGGTTCATCGTATACCGCACCGATTCCGCAAACGCTTGCGCCGAGTTCTCTCGCCTTTTGCTTTATGTATTCGCTGTTTAGCATCGGTATCTTCCTTTCTTAAATCAGAGTATAAAATACTTTTTCGGCATTAAATTATCTGTCGAGTTTCCACGCTTTTTTGGTTCTGAGCGGTTCCTTGAATCTGCCTTCCATACAGCCGCCTTTTTTCTCAAGAACCGAAACGCAAGCACGGATACATCCGCCGCATTTTGCCATATTATATCCGACCCAACTCGGAAAGTATTTTGACAAAGCGGTATATACCTTCATAATCTCTTTTTCGTTTGCGACATCCGTCACGCCCTCCATAAGGTCAAGCGCGCCGTCCTTGTTTTCGTCCCATACCTCTTTGGGTACAAACGGGTTATAATATCGCCCTGCGTGGGTGTAAAACGCATAACACCTCCACATATCTATATCGCCCCACTCACAGATTTTTCCGTCAAGATTCACCGTCACTTTTTTATCCGATTTAAGTGACGGAATACATCCCCCGGGACATTCGCGGACGCACGCGCCGCAGCGGCGGCAAAGCGGCTTTCCGCTATACATCTCGTCATATTCAAGTTCGGCATCGGTAAACAAAAATGCCACTCGCTGGAGAGGTCCGAACTGCGGCGTCAAAAGCATTTTTGACCAGCCTATTTCGCCCAAACCGCACGCAACGGCGGCAAGCCTGAATTGAAATTGCAAATCAGGTGCGATGCTGTTTTCATCACGTGCCGGGCGTGTGAACTGAACGCTTCTGTGATGTGCGGTTGATGTCTTTGCGTTTTCGTTTACCTCAATTTGTTCTTCGGGCGATAGTGTGTTTCCGGGGCTTCCGTCCATGTCGGACACAACTCCTCTTGCACCTGTGTTTCTGTAAACAAACGCCTCATACCCCTCGTCCTCAATAACCTGTCCGACGCGATACAAAACGGCGGGAGCAAATATTTCGTTAATACCTCCGTATGCCATTGACGGGTATTGATAAAATTGTGTTCCCTCTTCTATTCCTCTTTGTACTCCTCTCGGAATACGGAAAACAAATCCGATAACGCTCTTTGCCTCGGGAAAAAGAAACTGTGGGTTCATTTCATCGGGCGCGCCGTCAAAGCGTGACATCGGACCTATGCCGCAAGCATCTGCGCCTTCTTCGAGTGCAATCTGTTTAATCATTTCTGCTGTCAGCATAAAACCATCCTTTCTTATCTTGATTTTCTTAAATTTCAGGTGATGTTTAAATCACATTTTTTCGATATTACAATTACTACTTGATTTTATAATAAGGCGGTGGTATAATCAATATATAAAACAAACAGATTTTTGCACAAAACAAATTTATTATTTGAAAACAAAAATCGGAGGTGCCGATATGACTAAACAAGAGGACTTTTGCAAGAGCGCAAAAGAAAAAAGTAAAATCAAACTTAAACTTGTCGAAATTAATCCGTATATACGATTTGCGGCAAAGATAAAGCTTTATAGTTCAGAAAATATAACAACGAGTTATGACTGCCGCTTTTTATACATAACAAAAGGCAGCTGTATCCTGACGATAAATAATCGGGAATATGCTTTAAAAAGCGATGACGCAGCACTTTGGAATTCGGGACAAAAGTATTCTTTTGCCGCTTCCGATGATTGCGAATGCTATATAATAAACTTTGATTATACACAAGATGCCGCCGATAAAGATAACTCTTTTTTGCCTGTTGAGGCAAAGGATTTTGACAGAAATAAGCTCGTAGACACGCCTTATTTTAGTGACGGGGCGGTATTGAATGAACCTATTATTCGCAGGTTCGCCGATTCAATGCGAATTAAAGCATCAAACCTTTGTTCCGAGTTTAACCAAAAAAAGATATATTACAGCGAGTTGTGCGGAATAAAAATGAAAGAAATAATTTTTGAAATGCTGCGCGAAATTGTATTTGTATCAAAAAACACAAGCGAGATGCTCGACACAATTTTGGCATACATAAAAGAACATTATCGCGAAAATATTACGAATGAACAACTCGGAAAACTCGTTGGCTATCACTCATATTATATAAATAAGCTTATGCTCGATTATGTGGGAACAACTCTGCATCAATATCTGTTAAATTATCGTATGGAAAACGCCTTAAAACTTTTGCTTGACCCCGATAAATCAATTGCGGATGTCGCTCTCGAAAGCGGATTTCGTTCTTTTTATTACTTTTCGAGATACTTTAAAGAACGAATGGGATTAAGCCCGGCACAGTACAGAAAGGCGCGGCGTTCGATGATTTAAAGTATATTATAAAATTTAAATCATCGCATTACTCTGCATTTGACAAAACGGCAGGTTCACACACAGGCGAAATATTCGCAATATCTGTAAAGCACATAACCTTCACAGATGAATTTTCATTGACGGAAACATCACCAAAAACAACTGTTTTTTCAGAAAACGGCGCAATAGTTTTATATTGAATATCGGAAACATATTGTAAAGTATTATTGCTGTACACAGCCAAAACAACGCATATATTTTCTTTTGCGGATATTTGACTAGGATTAAAAATATCTATCGAAAGCTCATTTGCAGTTTTGTCATATACGGGTGTCGACATATATACTGCGGTTGATTTAGGGTTTGCCAAATCAATCATTTTCTTGATGTTCAGCACGCCCCAGCCGTAATATTCGCTATAACCTTTTTTCGTTACATCATCAGACGCGTATTTAATAATTTTTTCAAAGTTATCGTGATTTAAATTCGGGATAATTCCCTTTATAACAGCAGCCGCCGCAGCAACATGGGGCGATGCAAACGATGTACCGCTGTCGTAACCATAGCTGTTGTTTAAGCTTGTACTATAGACACCTTTGGATAATGTTCCTTCTCCACCCGGAGCGGATATATCGACTTTATCATTGTGTGTGGAATAATAAGTTATTTTTTTATACATATCAACCGCACCGACGCCGATAACCTTATCCGAATAAGCCGGATAATTCGGCTTATTCTTATCTTTTTCATCGCTTGCATTATTTCCCGATGCCGCAACAACGATTATTCCTGCATCATTTAGCTTTGCGAGTGCTTCGTTGACGCTTTGCAGCTCATCGATATCGGTCTCTTGGGATGAATCAACCATAAATCCTATACTCATATTTATTATGTCGCATTTTAATTCAAGGGCCGCTTCCATTGCGGAAATAAAATCACTCACTTTCCCTTTTCCGCTTGAAGTAATAATATTAAACGAATACAATTCCGCCTGCGACAATCCGGCAACACCGATTTCGTTATTCATCTGAGCGGCTATAATGCCTGATACTTTTGTTCCGTGACCGAATTTATCCTGACCGCTTATCGTTGTTCCGTCGGGCGGATTAAGGTTATCTTCGAGGGTCTTTCCATCAGACATATCATATGCGGCTTTGACGGAATTAATTAAATCGGGGTGTGTCGGTGATGTTCCCGAATCAATAACGCCCACTTTTATACCACTGCCGAGATAATTAAAATTCCATGCGTATTCGGCATTTATCATCGGCATATTCCATTGTAAGTTATAATACTCATCGTTGACAACATCGTCCAACAAATAAATATCCAAATCGGGGTCAGCATATTCTATGATTGACTTATCAAAAGACTCATATTCCTCTTTTGAAATATAGTACATCCCCCAATCTTTGGATATGGGTTGCAGAGAGTTAAAATTATTTCCTTTGCTCATAAGGCTTATTTTTGTGTTTTGTGTTTGATAATCATCCTTAATTTTTATGATATATCCGTCAACGCTGCTTTCGGCAGCATATACGCCCGAAAACATTGTTGCAAGCAAAAATAAGAAAACAATAACTTTCTTTTTCATACGAATACTCCTTTAATCAGTTCCGGAACTAAAGTTATCTTCTGAATTCATCCTCACGTTTTTTCTTTTTGTTGTCCGATGATGAGCTGAATACAATCTTTGCGCTTATGTATTCCATAACGCTGAATCGTCTGAGACCTACGCAATATCCGATGTACACAAAAATCGGTTCAATCAAAAGTGCAGCAAAATACGCAAAAGCGTTTCCTGAGGGAATAAAACCCGAAAACGCAATCTGCCAAATACGATATACAAAATCGGGCGTTCCGTTAATAAAACAGCCTTTTATAAAAAATTCCGTATCGCCGCGCATAATCGGAATGTCGACACGCAAAAAATCGGGAGCAATAAGCCAAACAACAATGAATATAAGCGGTAAAATCGTATAAATCAACGAACTTTTTATCGGCAAGCCTTTATCAGGGGAAAAACCTTTTATCTTTCTCGCATCACGAAATCCATAGCGCCAACCACAGGAATAAACAAGAGCGATTGCGATTGCTGCGGTTATTCCCGAAAAAAGGTATTGTTGATTTTCCGCCATTGCATAAAGCGGCATAATCAATATGACGCTTACAGCGATTCCTATCAAATGTCTTAAACAAATATTTCCTGCAAATTTTAAAATTTTCATTTGAAATCTACTCCCGAATTTATATATTAAAAAAGGTCTGAGCATATAAAGCTCAGACCATGGAGCGGAAGACGAGATTCGAACTCGCGACGTTCACCTTGGCAAGGTGACGCT
>ERZ857775.541-NODE-541-length-53487-cov-8.167128_pt1 | contig 53487 bp, 59 predicted proteins | sample MGYA00519698_ERZ857775 | MGnify/ENA primary metagenome ERZ857775 (study PRJEB31778, sample SAMEA3449363) | human gut metagenome | biome: human gut; feature: human-associated habitat; material: faeces | place: United Kingdom | collected 2010/2012 ...
TTTAATCAGCGAGTCAGCTTGGGAAGAAATGACCTGCTTATTCGCACCTTCCTTAAGAGAATAATTACCAACCCCCTTTTCTCCTAAAAATACAAGCAGCCCTTCTTTATTCTGACGTTGTTTCTATTTTTCTCTCTCCAGTCGTTGTGGCGGTGGATTGAGATTGTCCTGCCGGAATTGATACGTTGGCGCTTATCGGTACTTGGGATCTTATGCTAAACATACAACCTCCTTATTTTGATCAACTTAGGTATATCATGCTCATAAAATGATGTAAATTATGTTAATGCCAGATTGAGTTTTAATTGTATTTTGAGATTTATTTAATTATTAGACTTTTTGTTTTGATGTTCATTTTTACTATTCTTTTTGTAATAGGGAGCGGTGTTGCCAAATTTGGTCGCTCAATATTAAGATCCGTGACCGACTTACTTATGAGGGACAAATTTAGCGAGGATATCAGGTTCACTAGCAATATAAATGCTTTCATCAGGCAACGTTACAATACCTTCAGGTTGGGGCAAGTCACGGGTTAAGTTATGATTTCCTTTCGTCAGGTCCATCATCTCAACGAAAGACATTTCTGTCAGGTTAAACTTGAGTAACTTACGTGATTCGTCGGACAGAATCATCAGACTTTCATTATTAAAGTCCAGACCGGATATATCGTTAACACGTATATCATTTAGTGCCTCTGGAATCGTTACTTGCTTTGCACTTCGCAAATCTGGAGAAAGCTGATAGGCAAACATGCCTGCAGGGCGTCGTTCTTTTGCGACAAACAGCATCCGATTATCTGCTTTCCATGCCAGTCCTTCAAAACCACTATTTTTTTTATTGAATTTTTCTAACTGAATTCTGTTTCGCAAGGAGATACTCATATCTTTTGTAACTGTAAAAAAGAATAGTTCAGACGTTTTTTCATCTACTGCTGCGAAAAGGTTTCCTTGTATGTGCTCAATGGTTTCGGCATCAGAGATAAAAGGCAGCGGGGCTTTGTTGATGATGTCGCCATCCCTGGTTATTTTGATTAGCTGCGCAGGACTGTTCTGGGTGGCATACAGGAATTTATCCTCTTTATTATAAGTAAGAGATGATAAATTCACCGTATCTGGTAATTGTTTTATAAACGAAAGAGAATATTCTTGTGGTGATTTTGGGTAGTGATGGCTACAGGTAAAGAAAATAAATGCAATTACTGTTGTCAGTATTATAATAAAAATTGCAATTGATGTATTTCGTTTCATTTTTTATTTCTGCGAGAAAGTAGGTGTAAAAGATTAATTTGTATTTGTGAAATGATTAAGGGTGGAAATTTTTATTATGCGGGAAGCAATAGGGCACCACTATTTTAATTTTGATAAATAAAAATAGTCGTGCCCTGGTTCTCACATTTTAAATATTTTACGGATATGTTTCAGATGCGGCATATTGTGGCTTTATGGCGCTTACCATATCATTAATTTTACATTTTAGATCTTTTGGCACTGAATAAGTGGTTCGGTTTGTCAACATTCCTAACTCGTTGGGGCGATCCTCTGGTGCCATTATTTGAACCCCGGTATGGCTGGCAACGTAAATGTCTCCGCCTGGTGTTTGAGAGAGACTTATGTTGAGGCAAGCATTAGGCAACGGTTGTGAATTTCCCGCATTGAGTTGACTAGCTTGAGCAACTCTTGTGTGGGTTAACGTTAAGCTTGGTACATTGAAGGATTGATAGAAGGCTGAGCATATGGCAGTCGCTGCCCCGGGCTGACATAAAAAATCCACAAGTTGATCTTTCTGCGCATCAGTGCCGCTACTGTTCTGTGCGACCATCTCTGCATAATGGCGAGAAATGCCATTCTTAACAACATATTGAGCGGGTGATGAGTTTGTACTTCTAAGCCCTAGCGCATTGCGAAGTGTTTCTTGTGCCTCTCCTGGGATATCAACGCCATTGATTGAAAGTTTTTCACTGGGTGAATATTTTGGACTCCATAAACCAAGACTAAGAATTTTCAGTAATTTTTCTGCACATGACATATCATTCCACGACTTTGTAAAGCCGTTATTAACTTTATTTGCAGCATCTAAAACTATTGAAGCCGCGGAATTGGTATTATTAAGTCCGTTTATCATGAGAGGCTCCTCTTGTCTCATCTATTTATGAAGAATCCAACAACAAGTATCATAGAGCATTATATAGTGTCAATAATATGCAACTTATCTATAGTTGGGACTTTAAATGATTGTGAAATAATTTTTTCTTCCAAATCACTCAGTGAAATATTTATCTAATATCAATTACGAAATAATATTAATGTGTTATTAACGCTTATTGGTTTTTGGGCGTGAATAGTAACTGTTTGCATTAATGATAATATTCAGAGAGGCCTCTTGTTTTTTATGATGATAAAAAATACTGTTAATGTTTAATCCAGGAATATTGGGGTTGAACCTGATTCCTCTTTGTCTGCATATAATGGGCTGATTACTAAAGGGCACATCGGTATCCGTTTGCTTTCCCTTTTCGAGGGGGAGCACATTAATCAACATCAGGGGAGACTAACCTTTAGCTCCTGGCACTTTTGAACTCCCAGCTTCTCGGCGAACGTTCTTAACCGTTTCCAACGTCAACCGACCTTGTCACGGCGATGAGCTGATGCTCGGCGTGTTTTCTTTAGTGAAGTGAGTATTGAGTATATGGAGCTATTTCTTGATGCGAATGGTGTGGCTATGCGGGATATTTGCAAACACTACAGCCAGCTCTGCGATTTACCTCTTGTTACTTTTTATACTACAACCACTCCTGGGCGTGCCGGGAAATGAGACTTAAGCTATATCTGCACCTCGTGTCCTGAGGAAAGGTCATGGCTATATAGTGAACAAAGTCAGGGCGGTGATTATTTCATTTAGCCATTTGTCTAATAGGATTAATCTCAAAGAAAACAAGATGATTAACTGGTGAGAAAGTAATTGTTAATGCTGTTTGCTAACGAGATGATAGTTTTCTATTTTATTGATTTTAAATGATTTTTAAGAAATGCGATTTTTTTGTTGACATTTAATGATAATGTATTTTACACATTATACATCGGTGATTAATAAGTTTTATAAGGATTTTGTTTGATGAAGTAGATGTGTTCTAAATTTGATAGATAAAACGTTATCTCACATAAATTATATAATTCGATTAATTGTTGACCCTTCCCCGTAAGGATTAGGTCATTAATAGCTTAATATATTAAAGCATGCGGAGATTATTTATATGAATATGGAAGCTAATTCGCACACAACAAGCCCGTACATTCAACTTATTGAGCAAATTGAAGTGCTACAGCAGGAAGCAAAGCGACTGCGAGAGCAAGAGATTCAAAGTGTAATTGAGTCGATTCAGAAACAGATTACTTACTACAATATAACTCTACAAGAACTGGGATATACCAATATACCTGATGATGACCTTGCTCGCAGGAACTCATCGAAAGGTGTTTGCTATCGTAATGAAGAAGGACAGACTTGGTCGGGAGTTGGTCGACAACCTCGTTGGCTCAAAGAAGCACTGCAAAATGGAAAGAAGAAAGAAGATTTTCTTGTTAAGGACACAGAAGAAGAATTAATGCCGCTGAAAAATATTTAATATAAAACCATTAGATGATAACGATAACTGAACTGGAAGATGAAATAATAAAAAACAAAGAAGCTGCCGCCATTTTTATTGAAAAAATAAACGATAAAAAAAACGAAATCCATGAGAAAATGAAACACCCCCTGGATAAAGTTACTTACAATGAAGCAAAGGAACTGCTCATTGCATGCGATGCGGCAATTAAGGTCATTGAGATTATGTCAATCAGGATCAACAATAAATAGAGGGCGAGCATTTTGAGTCAAACAAAAAATAAACAATTATTAGATAAAAAAATAAGAGCAGAGATTGAATTAATAAAGAAAATAATCGCTGAATTTGATGTTGTAAAAGAAAATGTTAAGATTCTAAATGAAAAGGCCAAAACGGATCCTCAGGCCGCCGAAAAGTTAAATAATCTAATCGAGGGATATACAAATGGTGAAGAGAGAAAGTTATATGATTCTGCTTTAAGTAAGATTGAGAAATTAATAGAGACCATGAGTCCTCTGAGATCTAAAAACCAACTAACGAAGAATCAACGGAATAAAAATAATAGAAAAATAGTATGACGATTCTTAATAAAATAGACTATAACTACTATAAATTAATCAACTATCCAATCATGATGATTCATGATGAGTGGCTTGGTGATTTAACCGGCGTCAATCAGATAAGTTTCCGGCGCTTAAGAGAAAGCAGCTCTACACGTAATCAGCTGAATAAAATATTACGTCAGGAAATACAAAGTAAAATTGGTGGAGTAGAATTAACTGATATAAATAAGGAAGGTTTTTTATATCAGTCTATTGGGAAAATAAGATTACTTGCTCTAAGTAGTGCATTATTTGAAATTCAATGCCCCGATTATATTTTTTCACGTTTATACCGAGAAACTCTGATCAGAGAAATAGGATATCAAAATGTGAAACAATTATCATTCTATTGGCAGGGCGGGCAATGTAAACCAGAATATGGCGAAGAACGATTTTGTTCTGAACTAATAAAATATGGTGCAGGGAATCTTGAATGGCTATTTTCTGATAATCCCTTATGGACAGTAGTCAAGTATCTTTTACCGAAAAGTGGAGAAATAAAGCCAAACCATATTAATAATTTATTTCTTAACCGACTTAATAAAATTTTATTGCCTTATGAAACTTTATGAATATAAAAAGATAAAAATTGATTTAGTGCTTACGGAAGATCTCATATCTGAAGATAAGCTACAGGAAATTATTCAATCTGATGACATAGTCAAAATAACGAGAAAAAAGACATGTGAACATTTACTGAGGGCGAGGAGAAAATCGAAAGAGTTAAGGAACGAGTCCAGAAAAAAAATCGCCAAAAAAATGATAGCAATGAGAGAACGGATTCGAAAAAATAACGAAATAAAGTTAGAGAAAGAAATAACCAACTCGATAGAATGGATTAAGGATGTTCAGGATATTGAATTGATTTTAATGCAAGATGTAATGAATAAAGTTCATTTGTCATTAACCAATGCATTATATTCTTTAGATACATCATCAAGAATTAACTGGAGTGACTTACTTAATGAAATGGTAAGTGAAACGCTTTCTCATAACAATATTGCGGGCACCATTAAGATTACTAAAAACCCTGATGTTAGGCTTGAGCCCGATGATGATAAAAATATACAGTTCATTAATGATGCTGATATACCAGTTAATAAAATAATAATAGAAAATGAATACATCAGAATAACATTAGACCCGCTAGAACAAATAAATATCTTATTAAACTCATTTAAAGAGAATTATTCTAATATTATTCAGGAATGATAGCATGTCTCAGTTAATGACCATTGGTTCACAGCCAATATTTTTAATTATTGTATTTTTTCTTTTATCGTTGCTGCCTATATTTGTTGTTATTGGTACTTCATTCCTGAAAATTTCAATTGTACTAGGGATTCTGAAGAACGCATTAGGCATTCAACAAGTACCACCCAATATGGCATTAACATCAGTATCTCTGATACTGACAATGTTTATTATGTCTCCGATAATATTACAAATAAATGACAATATTTCTCAGGAGCAAATTAGCTATACTGATTCTGATTTTTTTCAAAAGGTTGATGAGAAAATATTATCACCATATCGCGTTTTTTTAGAAAAAAATACAGATAAGGAAAATGTTGCGTTTTTTGAAAATGTAGCCCAAAAAAAACTGGGTAATGAAACTATATTAAAAAAAGACTCTCTGTTTATACTGTTACCTGCTTTCACTATGGGGCAGCTTGAAGCCGCATTCAAAATAGGTTTCTTACTCTATTTGCCCTTTATTGCCATAGATTTGATCATTTCCAATATCTTGTTAGCCCTGGGTATGATGATGGTATCGCCAGTTACAATTTCGATACCTTTTAAAATCCTGTTATTCATTCTTGTTGGGGGCTGGCAAAAATTATTTGAATTTCTGTTGGTGGTAAATTAATGGAAACTGGATATTTTGTTCAATTATGTGTGCAAACTCTATGGATCATATTTATCCTGTCACTGCCTACGGTTATAGCAGCTTCTGTTATCGGTATTATTATTAGCTTGATCCAGGCTATAACACAGTTGCAGGATCAGACATTACCTTTTTTGCTGAAAATAATAGCAGTATTTTCTACACTTGCTCTGACTTATCACTGGATGGGAACAACAATCATCAACTTCTCGTCGATAATATTTGAAATGATTCCAAAGGTGAATGGCTAATGAATGAAATAATGACTGTCATAGTTTCATCATTCTTTTGCATACTCAGACCATTGGGGATGTTTATTATTCTGCCAATATTTTCAACAGGCGTTTTGCTCAGTAATTTTATACGCAATTCGATTATGGTTGCATTTACGCTACCCATTATCATCGAAAACTATACATTCTCAGAAAAATTACCCTCTGGAATTTTTCCATTGACTGGCATTGTGTTAAAAGAAATAAGTATAGGTTTTTTTATTGGATTGTCATTTACTATACTTTTTTGGGCAATAGATGCGGCTGGGCAGATCATTGATACCTTAAGGGGTTCAACAATATCTTCAATTTTTAACCCATCTATAAGTGATTCGTCTTCTATTACCGGCGTTATTTTATACCAATTTATCACGGTGATTTTTGTTATTCAGGGAGGGATACAAAGTGTTTTGGATAAGTTATATCTATCTTACGAGATATTGCCATTACAAGCAGATATAATGTTTAATCGTGCTTTAGTCGACTTCTTATTTTCGCTATGGGATTCATTTATCAGACTGATGTTATCATTCTCAATTCCCATGGTTATCGGTATATTTTTATGTGATATGGGGTTTGGGTTTCTTAATAAAACAGCTCCTCAACTGAACGTATTTACATTATCACTGCCAGTAAAAAGTTTGATAGCAATTTTTATGTTGTTATTAGTTATTCACGTTTTTCCAGAATTTATTACAGCAAATATTCATTCTGACATAATTGATAGATCGTTGCCGAGTATGATTAATGAGTGAAAAAACAGAAAAGCCTACACCTAAAAAACTAAGGGATCTAAAAAAGAAGGGCGATGTAACTAAAAGTGAGGAGGTAATGGCTGCGGTGCAGTCATTAATCCTTTTTTCATTTTTTTCTTTATATGGTGCAAGTTTTTTTATTGATATTGTCGGGTTAGTTAATACGGCAATAAATTCACTAAACAGACCATTCCTATATGCCATTCGTGAAATATTAGGTTCGGTATTAAATATTCTCTTATTATATATTTTACCCATTTCTTTAATTGTTTTTGTTGGAACTGTTGCAACAGGTGTATCACAAACAGGATTCATCTTTGCGGTAGAAAAAATAAAGCCCTCGGCTCAGAAAATCAGTGTAAAAAATAACCTTAAAAATATTTTCTCTGTGAAGAGTATTTTTGAGCTATTTAAGTCGGTATTTAAACTGGTGATAATTGCCCTCATCTTCTACTTTATGGGACATTCATATGCAAGCGAGTTTATTAATTTTACAAACCTCAACGCATATCAAACTCTTGTTCTTGTGGCTTTTTTCGTTTTTCTTTTATGGAAAGGTGTGTTATTCGGATATTTACTCTTTTCGGTATTTGATTTCTGGTTCCAGAAACATGAGGGATTGAAGAAAATGAAAATGAGTAAAGATGAGGTGAAGCGAGAAGCCAAGGATACTGATGGTAACCCTGAAATTAAAGGGGAGCGTCGACGCCTTCATTCCGAGATACAAAGTGGAAGTCTGGCGAATAACATTAAAAAATCAACTGTTATCGTCAAAAACCCTACGCATATTGCAATTTGTCTGTACTATAAACTCGGTGAGACTCCATTGCCTCTGGTGATTGAAACAGGGAAAGATGCTAAAGCTTTGCAGATCATCAAACTAGCGGAGCGCTATGATATTCCAGTGATTGAAGATATCCCTCTTGCAAGAAGCCTCTATAAGAATATAAATAAAGGACAATACATAACAGAAGACTTTTTTGAGCCTGTGGCACAATTGATTCGTATTGCGATAGATCTTGATTATTAATCGATGATTTGTTCATTGTTTTTTAATTTAGTGTATGTTTTATATATTTTCATCGCATATTGTCTTCTGAGTTCTACTACATTTGGTGTGTTAAAGTAGCCCGCATTATACGCACCAACTGCATCCCATGTATTCCCTCTGGATTTGATGTTAGAGGCCAGAATATAGCCAGCGACCGATATGTTTATGCAGGCATCATGTAATAAATCATCCTCTGATATGTTAAATTTACTTAACAAATTTAAATGAGATGAATTTATTTGCATTATGCCTATATCATATGTTCCATTTTTGTTCATTTTGCTTTTTATTCCATTTTGATTTCTGGATTCATTCCATGCAATTGCCTTTAATATTAAAGGATCTATATTATATGCTTTCCCAGTAGTTTCAAAGCAATCAGAAGCATAACAAAAGTTTGAAATGAGAATGATACTTAATATGGCCTTTTTTGTTTTCATTTTGGATATTCAATGTGATTCATCAAAAATTAAATATGTCAACCACAGGAAATAACAGGTTTGAATATGAGTATATTTAATGATATATTACATTGCAATCTGGAGAAAAAGAAACATCTCCATTATTCTTGTGTCGCTTATGGATAGAACAAATTGAAAGGAGTGAGGTTGGTATGAAACTGAGTGAGTTATGATTATGAAGGATGGTATCTATAGTCTTATCTTTATTAGTAGTGAAGATTCCTGTGGAGAGGGTGTACTGGTTAAAAATGGAAATTTGATTACTGGTGGAGATATTGCTTTTGTGTATCAGGGGATCCTGTCTGAAGAGGACGACATCATTCTTCATGTTCACCGCTATAATCATGAAATACCCTCGGTGCTAAACATTGATCAAGATTATCAGTTGGTTATCCCTAAAAAAGTACTGAGTAATAATAGTAATGCAGCAGTACATTGCCATGTAAGAGGAAATGAAAAGTTGTTTGTTGATGTTTATGCCAAATTCATAGAACCATTAATAATTTAAAATTCAGATATTTCATAAATTTTTGTCTAAAATGAATTGTTTGTGAATATTTTTATGCCAATTTGTTTTATTAAATAAAAATAACATGGAAAATGGAATCTAAAAATAAAAATGGCGACTATATAGTTCCTGACTCTGTAAAGAGTTATGATGGTGAGCCTCTGTATATCTTGGTTTCTCTTTGGTGTAAATTGCAGGAGAAATGGATTTCTCGCAATGATATTGCCGAAGCATTCGGTATAAACCTGAGGAGAGCATCATTTATTATAACTTATATATCAAGAAGAAAAGAAAAAATTTCATTTCGTATCAGATATGTCAGATATGGTAACTTGCATTATAAACGCCTCGAGATTTTCATTTATGATGTTAATCTCGAAGCCGTTCCGACTGAAAGCCCAGGATCGGCTGGACCAAAAAGAAAAACCTACCGAGTTGGTAATGGCATTGTGGGGCAGTCGAATATCTGGAACGAAATGATCATGAGACGGAAAAAAGGGAGTTAGACATAACTTTTCACATACATTTGTAGAAAAATAAAAATAGAGCATTATTCGGGAGTTTTGTTTTTCAAGATAAACCTTCTCCTCTGTCAAAGTTTGAAAATCATTTCCTAACAAATACGCTCTGGTTATAGACGGTTGAAACGTTCAGCATCTCTGATGCTAAGTTAAAGATATATACCTGATTATTCCATGAGCGGAGATGACATTGAATACAACGAAAGATGGTTTAGGCGCATAAAAATCCTGATTATTGGAGTGGCCCCGCGCCTGTAGACGTAGACAAACCTACCTATAGTGGTGGTCCAACTTGGGATCACTTCATCAGACTGCTTTATTATTCCCAACAGAAAATCCCCAGACAGGCTGGGGATTGGTATGCAGAGGTTTAATCTGTATTACCTAACAGTTTTTTTATATTTTCTTTATACGTAGAGTATTTTTCTTGTTCATTACACCACATTAAACAAGCCTTAAAGGCTTTTTTGGCCATTTTTCGATTTCCGACAAGTAGGTAGCTGATGCCTGAATAATAAGATGCTCTGGGATCTTGCATAATTAAGGTTGCACAGCGAGCGAAACACAGTTGTGCATCTTCATGATTTGATAAACGCTGATGACATAAGCCCAGAGATAAGGTGTAGTCATAATTCCAGTGCTCCAGATATGTTAGCAAATGGAATAAATTTCTCGCGGTTATAACATCACCAGATTGATATGCTGTATAGGCATAAGAATGAAGGTCATTGAGATCTTGTTGCGTCAGATTTGTTAATGACGCTAATGTACCACCATCCTGGTAGAAATCATAAATATCCTCTAGAGAGCTAAATTTCCTGCTCATAAAGCCTCATTTATTATTCGCTAGATGCAGATTTTATTGGGGTCGCTTTAATCAAAAAGAGTCGAACAACACTGTGTTTTTGTTTTACTGTACTGGAGAATAAGCTACCAATAACAGGAATATCGCTTAACAACGGTATACCATCTTTACTTGAACTTTCTTTATCCTGGATAAATCCGCCAAGCAGCAGACTTTCTCCTGCGCTTAATGTTGCTTCCGTTGTCATTTCTGAATTTTGGACTTCAGGTAAGAGACTGCCGGTATCCTGAATATTGCTTTGGCTAGTCGATTGATTGCCATCCTGAATATCAAGTAACAAACGAACTCGTTCCCGGCGTTTTCCGGTAAGACTATTTGGAGTGTCATCAAGTATGCGTGGGGTCACTCTCAGCAATGTCCCACTGGTTATACTCTCCAGCGATGCCACCTTTTCACCAGAGACTTTTGTATAAAACGTTACGTTTTTATCAAGAATCGCCTGCATATTATTTAAGGTTATAATTGATGGCTGAGAGAGTATTTTAGCCTTCGAGTTCTGTTGTAACGCATTTACTCTGATCATAAAATTATTTGCATTACTTATCACCGAAGAGCTGATATTAGCTTGTGCAGCAGAGCTATTAAAGGCAATAGTACCTTGCCCTGCATTTAATGTACCAGACCAGTTTACGCCTAGCTGCTGAAGATCGTTTGCATCAACATCAATAATTGAAACAGAAATTTCAATTTGCCTTTGTTCAATATCAAGCTCAGAAATTAATTGCTGATATATATCCATAGTTATTTCACGGTCTTTTACAACAACCGCATTAAGACGTGGATCAGCGGAAATTTTTACGCTGTTATCAAATAGATTGCCGCTTCTCTCGACAGCGCCTTTACCGGTACTGGGAAGCGATCCATTACTTGCCATTGTCTTCAGAATGGAAACGACTCCAGGCACGACAACGTTTTGGTCGCGGTATTTGTATGTTATATCTGTCGCTGACGCATAGTTTAATTTAAAAACTTTAACGACATCTTTATTTTTGGCTTTAGACTGTGCCTCTTTGTCAAGACTTTCAGATAAAGATGTAATGTATTTTATGCACTCAGGAACGCCACGAACTTCAATCGAGTTAAACGTCGTGATTTTTCTCACATTGCAAGAGTTTTTGTTTACTGAGATTGTATCGCTCAGATATTTTAGCAGTGAGTCAATATCCAGATATGTCGGCGTAATTATACTTCTTGATATTTCATTTGTTTTATAAATATACAAAATATTCTCATCATAATACCATGTAAGATGATAGAGCCTGGACAGTTTTTCCAGTACTTTTACTGGTTTTTCGTTTTTTATTTCGCCAGAGAAATCATCATTTACAGAACTACTGATGAAAACAGGAATGCTGTAGTTAGCGGCAAAATCATTAAGGATTGCACGTACCGGAGAACTTTTTGTAATAATAAAATACTCGTTCTTGCCTAATCTTTTTTCCAGAGAGGACGGAGCAGCTTGCGCACTGCAGCAAAATAATGCTGTAAAAATAAAAAAACTTATTTTTTTCATTACACAATTCGTCCTATATCAGAAAACAAGTGTGTTGGTGGCGTCATTGTATCTGATGAAGATGATTGCTCTAGTTTATCAAATTGCTTGTCGAGCAAAGAGGCGAGTGTATGTTGCATTATTGCTTTTGACATGTTTGCACGATGATTATTGTCTTTATTAAAAAGTTGGCAAAGATACCATTTCTTGTTAGACAGGAAGATACCCATTTGTTTATATTCTTTACTAACGGCCAGGATATTGCAGAGTCTGATAAATGTATCTGTTGGAACCTGGCGAAAGTCGCCACTAAGCTCGATATACAGAACCCAGTAGTTTCCAAAATCGTGCAAGAAAGCATTTTTTTGGTAGATATGAAAAGTAAGATGCGTTGGCGAACCTTTGACATCTTTTACAAAATCAAGAGCCGTTAGCCAGTCACTATCATTCTTCGCTATGCCATTATTATTGTTCATACATATTACCCGTCCTGTCCTGAGGATGACTTGATAACGACACTAATATTTTCTAATTTAAGATCGTCGACACTGTTCTTAACCAGGTTTTTTATCTGAATGACCGATGGTGCTAAGTTAACCTCTGGCGAGCTAATGACTAAAACGGCTGCTGAGGATGGTTGACTTTCGTTATTGTTAACATTTAATGAAACGCTGCAATCGATAACACCAGGAATTTTACTTAGCAACCTTTCGATATCTTGTTCTTTGAGATAGTTGATCTTTGCATTTTCTTGTGATGGCGATGCCACTAACTGACTGGGTGGAAAAATAACCTCGATATCTGCAAATTTCTTTTTCGGGAAGCCATTATTATTTAAAATCGTTATCGCGCGAACAAAGTCCTCTTTTTCCACACTGATCGTCACATTTCCACTTTTGTCCATTTCTTTAGAAACATTGACATCATTGGATAGCAACAGTGCTTGCATCTGATTCGCTTCTTTTTCCGTTAATCCTGTATACAATTGCTCTTTACATGCCACTGTCAAACAAATAGCAACTAATAAAAAAGTGTTTTTAATGTGTTTTTTCATTTTATTGCATTGAGACTAATTTTGTAACCGATGTTGAAAGGAGGCTTGCTAACTTGGATACGACATCAACGTTGACGTTTGCGTTGAGCACATTCTTTTGTAAGGTGAGCACGTCTTCTGGCGAGAGCCCACCTGCAGATAGAGCATCGAAACTGAGATCGCTGTTCATTGTTGCGAGATGTCTCTTTTTAATTTCTTCAATCAATACTTGTTCTGGAGAAGACACTCCCGCCGTTTTAGGGAGTAATTGATCAAGAAACTGAGCCGCACCTGCCGCAGAGGGGGCTGGGGCTAACGGGGTATGCTCATCAACGAAATTTGTTTGGGATGCTTTATTTAATTGAATATTAATGTTTTCCGATTGATTAATGTTGTTCATATTTACTGTTAGTCTCTTTTTATGAAAGAGGCAAGGGCATAATACATCCATTACCTCTCTCTTTTATTTATGCGATGGGCCGGTTAGGCATATTTCATCGCTAATGCACCGCCAATCGCAGTAAGAGTACCTAGTACGCCAGAAGTAACACCCAGGGCTAAGTATTCTGTGCTGCTCGCCTCTGAGCATGCCGCTGCAATACCTGTACCTACAGCTGCCAGAGCCGTAGTGGCAAGGATGATTCCGCCGATAACTCTAATGGTACGATTTGTTCCATTTTCTGCTTTAATCACTCCTGTCTTCTCATCCACTGAGTTATTTCCACTGAGTGAGGCCGCCAGCGGCAATACTGCGCCAGAAGGACTTAAATTTGCTGCTTCCATTGATCTTTCTCCTTTTGTCTAATATAGACATTTATCTGGTTATAAATAACCAAATTATCCCACGCGCAACTATTATTTAAATAGTTGCAATGTACATAAAGTACATATACTGTATATATTATCCAATGCGCTTTTTCAAGCAATAATATTCACACATATACTTACTTCAGAGCCTGCATATGAATCTTTTAATTAAAAGAAATGTAGAAGAGTTTTTAAGGTTGTTAGGGAGTGATTTTTATTTATTTGATAATCGCGTTGAAATTGATTTTAATGGGTTTTCTTTTTTTATTGAGATAATTGATAATAATGTTTTTGTTACATTTGCTTTGGAATATAATGAAAATGCATTTTTTTCCTTTTTCAGTGCCCTTGCCCCTGAACGGACGCAGGGTGTGATTGAACATATTTTTGTCTACGATAATAAATTATGTTTAAGCTATTTATTAACTAATATCGATGTATTTTCTTTAATGAATACTTTTCAACAGCATGTGCAGATTATTGAGCGAGTTCGCAGGATGACGTCATGAATAAACTCTTAAATATATTTAAAAAAGTGGAGTCATATCACGATCTTATTCTGGCTCTCTTCTTCTTTATGGCTGTAATGATGATGATTATTCCACTGCCAACAGTTGTGGTGGATATTATTATCGCGATTAATATCTCAACAGCTTTACTCTTATTAATGCTCTCAATCTATATAAAAAATCCTCTTGAGCTAACTTCTTTTCCTACAATCCTGTTGATTACAACATTGATGCGCCTGTCACTCAGTGTTAGTACAACCAGACTTATTCTGTTGCATCACGATGCGGGTGACATCATTTATTCCTTCGGTAACTTTGTTGTTGGCGGTAACATTGTTGTTGGTCTGGTTATTTTTACCATTATCACCATTGTTCAATTTATGGTTATTACAAAAGGGGCCGAGCGCGTTGCTGAAGTGAGTGCTCGTTTCTCTCTTGATGGTATGCCAGGAAAACAAATGAGTATTGATGGCGATATGCGCGCAGGCGTTATTGACCCGCTTGAGGCAAAAGTTCTTCGCTCCCGAGTCCAAAAAGAAAGCCAGTTTTATGGCTCAATGGATGGGGCGATGAAGTTTGTAAAAGGGGATGCTATTGCTGGTATTATCATTGTTTTAGTTAACCTGTTTGGTGGCGTTCTCATTGGTATGTGGCAGTTTGACATGCCATTTGGTGAGGCGCTTAGCCTGTTTTCTGTATTATCCGTCGGTGATGCACTGGTTGCCCAGATCCCTGCACTTATTATTTCGGTCACCGCAGGGGTGGTTGTTACTCGTGTTCCTGGCGAAAGTGAAAAAGAAGAAAACCTCGCAGGAGATATTATTCAGCAGGTTTCCGTTAATAGCCGTCCCTTTTTAATCAGTGCCGCCCTGATGCTCGTAATGGCGATTATCCCCGGCTTTCCTACCCTGGTCTTCTTGTTTCTGGCGGTTTGTCTGCTGGGTATTTCCTGGAAATTGCAGAAAAAAAGAACATTTGGATCTACCAATAGTAAGGATGCAATGGGGGGAGATTTGTCGAATAGCCAAAATATCTCGCCAGGCGCCGAGCCATTGATTGTAAACTTAAGTAGTAATATTTATAGTGCAGATATTACACAGCAAATGGAGGTTATGCGTTGGCATTTCTTTGAGGAAAGTGGTATTCCGTTGCCTAAAATCATTGTTAATCCGGTTAAAAATAACGATAGCGCAATAGAGTTTTTACTCTATCAAGAGTCAATATATAAAGATACCCTGACAGACGATACCGTTTATTTTGAAGCCGGGCATGCGGAGATATCATTTGAATTTGTCCAGGAAAAACTTTCAACTAACTCTATCGTGTATAAAACGAATGAGGCTAATCAGCAGCTAGCTCATCTTTCTGGTATGAATGTTTATGCAAAAACAAATGATAAGATTGCGTTTTTGCTAAAGAAACTTGTCGTGTCTAACGCCAAAGAGTTCATCGGTGTACAGGAAACGCGTTATCTGATGGACATCATGGAGAGGAAATATAACGAACTTGTGAAAGAGCTTCAGCGTCAGCTTGGTCTGAGCAAGATTGTGGATATTCTTCAGCGTCTCGTAGAGGAAAATATCTCAATTAGAGATCTACGAACTATTTTTGAGACACTTATCTTTTGGTCAACAAAAGAAAAAGATGTGGTCATCTTATGTGAATATGTTCGTATCGCTCTCCGTCGGCATATTTTAGGTCGCTATAGTGTTCGTGGTACGCTTCTGAATGTCTGGCTTATTGGCTCTGATATTGAAAATGAGCTGCGAGAGTCGATCAGACAAACATCATCAGGTTCGTATCTGAATATCTCCCCAGAGCGGAGTGAGCAGTTAATCGGCTTCTTAAAAAATATTGTGAATCCGGCGAGCAATGGCGTCATTTTGACCGCTTTAGATATCAGACGCTATGTGAAGAAAATGATTGAAGGTTCGTTCCCGTCAGTCCCTGTGCTTTCTTTTCAGGAAGTTGGGAATAATATCGAGCTGAAAGTATTAGGAACGGTAAATGATTTCAGAGCATAATTCTGTGTTGGAAAGATACCCACGTATCCAGAAAGTGCTCAATAGCACTGTACCGGCATTATTATTGAATTCATCTACAAAGTATGAAGGCAAGATTACTAATATCGGCGGGACGATTATCAAGGCACGTTTACCAAAAGCGCGTATTGGCGCCTTTTACAAGATAGAACCCGGTCAACGTTTAGCTGAGGTGATTGCTATTAATGAAGATGAAGTTTTCTTGCTGCCTTTTGAGCATGTTTCAGGCATGTATTGCGGTCAGTGGTTAAGTTATCAGGGGGAAGAGTTCAAGATTCGTGTTGGGGACGAACTCCTCGGGCGACTGGTTGATGGCATAGGCAGGCCAATGGGAAGCAATATTGATGCGCTTTATCTTCCGTTTGAACGCAGTCTGTATGCTGAACCCCCCGATCCTTTATTAAGGCAGGTTATTGATCAGCCATTTACGCTTGGTGTCAGGGCAATTGATGGTTTGCTCACGTGCGGCATTGGGCAACGTATCGGTATTTTTGCAGGTTCCGGCGTTGGTAAAAGTACGCTTTTGGGGATGATTTGTAATGGCGCATCTGCGGATATTATTGTCCTTGCGCTTATCGGTGAGCGTGGTCGTGAAGTAAATGAATTTCTTGCGCTTTTACCTCAATCCACGCTTTCTAAATGCGTACTGGTTGTAACAACTTCAGACCGTCCTGCGCTGGAAAGAATGAAAGCCGCATTTACGGCGACAACCATTGCAGAGTACTTCCGGGATCAGGGGAAAAATGTATTATTAATGATGGATTCCGTAACTCGTTATGCCCGAGCCGCGCGTGATGTGGGGCTTGCATCGGGGGAACCTGACGTAAGGGGGGGATTTCCTCCGAGTGTTTTTTCTTCGTTACCCAAATTATTAGAGCGTGCGGGACCTGCGCCAAAAGGCTCAATAACTGCGATTTATACGGTGCTGTTAGAAAGCGATAATGTTAATGATCCCATCGGTGATGAAGTTCGCTCTATTCTTGATGGGCATATTGTGCTTACCCGAGAACTTGCAGAGGAAAACCATTTCCCTGCAATTGATATTGGTTTAAGCGCCAGTCGTGTTATGCATAACGTTGTTAAATCGGAACATTTACGTGCAGCGGCTGAATGCAAAAAGCTTATTGCAACCTATAAGAATATTGAACTGCTTATTCGTATTGGCGAGTACACGATGGGGCAAGATCCTGAAGCGGATAAGGCAATAAAAAACAGAAAAGCAATCCAGAGCTTTATACAACAAAGTACTAAAGATATCAGTAGTTACGAAAAAACGATTGAAAATCTATTCAAAGTGGTTGCCTGAATATGTTGGACAGAATTTTATCTATTCGTAAAAGCAGGGCGAATCGTTTGAGAGAGTCAATGTCCAGGATTAATGCTCAGATAAAAGAGGTTGATGACAAACTCGATGATTGCGAGCAAGCCATTAAAGAGTCGATCGCCTCTAAGCAAGCGTATTGTGCATCGTTGGTGAATCTGGATAAAGTGTCTTTATATAAATATCAGATAAAAAACAACGCATTTGATGAACAAAAACAGCGATTATATGAGAAAAAATCCACACTTTCTAAAGAAAAACGTTCACTACTTGATTCGCAAAAACGCACGAAAGAGAATATACAACATGTTAATAAATCAATAGAAAAGTTATCTTTTGCCATAAAGGAACATTACTTTGACTAGAGTTTCTCTAAAAAGAAATTTGATAGAGCCTGTTTCTTTTCAGCCATCAGATGATTGGTCGCAAGGAGAAGAAAACTTTAATGATATTTTTAATCGTATAAAAAAAAGATCACCTGATACTTTGTTCATACGAATGGCTTCTTTATGGAAGAGGTTGTTTTACTCCTCTGGCCGACGGAGGCGCTACTTTGAGCAAGGGGAGCACTCGTTTAGTATTCTTTGTGGAAGATTACGGGGAATTGTTTTAACAATTAAATGTCGTAGCGGGATCATTTATCTGTCCATTATAGTAAACCCTAACAATAGAAATCATGTTTTTTTATATCATAAAAAAGACTATGTTTTCGATAAATTAAAAGAAATCTTTCCCGATGAAGCCATTGAGTTCTTAATTGAATATGAAAATTAATGATTTTTACTTGCCATTGTTACCCGTCATAGGCACTGGTCGCCTCTATATTACGTCAGAAGGGCATGCTTGCCATGCATATTTTCGTGAAGTCAGCGGTAATGGTATTCGTTTCACGTTGACATACTCGGGTTATGAGGGCCGTTTTTGGATATCAGAAGAACAGTTCATTCAGTGGTGCCATGAGTTATTCCCGTATAGCGACAGTCGATTGATTCCTGAAGATACGATAAAGCTCATGGTCTTATGGGTGATGCAGGCGGTGTTACCAGAAGATGATGTGTCAGTTGATGATGTTCAATTTACGGCGCTAAAGAAAGATATTTATCCGGTAATAGAAAACAATAATGGAACAAATAGGCTTAATGTCATTATACTTGAAACAACGGTACAAAGTTTACAATATCTGATTAATGAAAATTGGCAATTTGTTCCTCATTCTAATACCTTTTTTTTTGATGGTTATATCGTTCCGGGGTGGACTGACTACCCAGTTACAGCATTGAATGTGGGTGATAGTTTGAGACTCTATCATGTTGATGATAGTCAAGAGAGAAAGTGTTGGCTTGTTATTAATAACCCTTTGGCAACAGTAAAGTTGAGCGATAATAATTTATCTGTTACCGATATTCTGACTGCGGATCTGTTATGTACTCTCAGCAACGATACTGTAATGAATCGCATCTATTGTGCGATCGGTACAGTCCACATTGATATACATATGTTGCGTAATATTAAAAAAGATGACATTATCAATACAGATGGATACCATCTTTTTGGTGGATGCCAGCTAATACGCAATAATACGACTATAGCATACGGGAGCATTGTAAAAATCAACGAAGATTTTTATTTTACCGTTAGTTTAGTATGTAATTAATCAGGAATACGTTATATAGGGAGATGTATTATGCCGTCATCGTTATCAGGACCAATATTCAGAACTACTCTGACAAGCCAGCATGCGTCATGGAACAAGTTCAGCAGAACGCTTCATATACCGAATAACGATACCGTAGATGAAATTCAATTTAAAGCCCGAATGCAACAGCGCCACCATCGAGTATATCCAGATATAGAGGATTATACCGTTGTCTCTTTTCGGGGAAAAGAGTATTCTGTTCGCTTTATTAAAGATAAAGAAACAGAGAATTATGTGTACAAAGTACAGAAGATGACTACGGAAAATGGGTGTTTCTCAAAGCTATTTAGCTTTCTTTCTGGCGGCGTGACCAAGGCTTTGGAAAGAAAATTAAATGAGAGACATATCACTCCACTTTCTTCAACCTGGTTTCCTCGTACTCCCCTGGAGGGGATCCTGATGGAAAGAGGATTATCTTCTTTGTTACGTCGCGTACAGTCTACGGAACGTCTTGAGTATCCTGGGGCTACAACATCAACTCCTTTTTCTAATGCAGTAGTGTGATTATCATTTGAATCCTCCTCCTGACTTAACTCCAGAATTATTATGATTCTGGAGTTTTCTTTTTTGTTTTAGCCGATATTATATTATTTTTAATAATATAGTTGAATGTTCAGAGACGTTAACCAGTCGAAGTCAGAGTTTTCTGTGATGTGGCGCGTGTTAAACTGAATGGACGATTCCATTCAGCTCATAAGCTATCAAGGAATAATATCTGTAGGTCAGGAAGACAGAAGTCTAATCACTTCATTTTTTAATAGATAACCATTTTCCATTAAATTAGTAAACTCCGTGATATCGATTTTATTTGCAGGAAATGCAATGTTTAAAAGTAGTCTATCTTCATTTGATGACAGAAAAAACATACCGAGCAGTTCTCGATTGTTATTTATTTCCAATATTTTATCACTTTTTATTGATTCGTTATTAAATAAGTGGCAATAAAAAAACAGGATCTCAGATTGGGGGGCGCATTCCAGTATCCATTCATGGCCATCGTTATCGTGGAAAGAGAGGGCATCAGTTTGCTCTTCAAGAGCTATCCCAAACGTATGTGCAAGATCTGTGCGAAATTGATCATTCATATTATTGTCCTGCCATTCTTTTCATGCTGATATGCTCAAATGTAATTAATCCGAGAATTCTGATACAAATAATAAGACGTAGATATAAGATTCCGGGAATAGTGTTGCATATCCATGATAGCATATGATAAATGTAGTGCAACTACCTGTAGATTAGGCAGGAGGAAAATTAAAATATAAGGCAATTATTATTCAAAATTACTTTTATAAGTATGGGAATAATTATTTTACTGTCGAAATATAATTTATAAAAGGTTTATTGAATGTTTAGTCCAATGACAATGGCAGGTAGATCGTTAGCTCAGGTGGCTTCACAGACTCTTAGACCTGCGTTTACCAGAGCTGCAACGCAAGCGGGTATGGGAGCCTCTGGTATGAGGGTCGTGCCTGTGCAGTCGAATTTGTCGATTAATTATGGCAAACTGACTAATCAGCTACTACAGACTGTAGCCAAACAAACTCGTGGTGGCGATACCCAGCAATGGTTCCACCAGGAACGGATTACTTTTACGTCCAGAACAGTAAATAAAACACTGGATGAGTATTGTATGAGTAATCGTTCGACAATTAGTCCGGAAACTAAAGGCCGTATTTTTAGAGCGGTTGAAAGCGCGATACAGCAGCCTCTTGATGTAAATTGTGCACAATCATCGATTGATCACTTCTTGCAGTCCAACAAATACTTTAATAAGAAAGTTGATGAGCACTGTGGCAAAGGGGTGGATCCGATGACTCGCTTTAACACCCAGGCTAAGATGATAAAACAAGTCTCGCAAGTAATCTTTGAGCAGAATTTTGGCGGCTTAAAAGTCAGCGATATCAAGACTATTACTCAGAGTGCGATTGCTGATAACGTGCAGGATACTCGGTTGTAAGGATGGCCTTGTTGGGCATAGGTTAAGCTTCCTAGTGTATAGCATGGTCTTTGTTGATGTAAGAAAAGTCTATATGCAGAAACTTAATAAATTTTATTATTAATTAAATTTGATAACTTATTTGATGGGTTTTGATTTAAGCTCGACTTTATAATTAAAGTGAATGTTGGTTACGGTTTTGTTTGTAATGTGTTTTTATTAATGTTTTGCGTGGTGTTTATTTTTATATAATGTGGTTTTTTATTTTTATTACACGGATGTGTGTTTTTAGTTCATTATTTTCTTGCATCAAAAATCAGATTATGATTTATTTGGTTGATGTTATATCCAGTCGTTTATCGACTACGTGCTGTATACCATTACATTATTATGTAATAGCAAGATAAAGGATTGTTATCTATTTACATAAAATAAAAAGGAGATATTTATGCCTATTGGTAATCTTGGTCATAATCCCAATGCGAGTGCTTCAATTCCTCCTGCACCGCCGTTGCCTTCGCAAACCGACGGTGCAAGAGGTTCTCAGGGGCAGTCCATTAGCTCAAGTGGTGCGCTGAGTTCTCGTTTGCTATTTACACCTATAAGGCAGTCTGTTGCTGATGGGGGTGATGCTCGTTCCAGCGATGTTCCGGGACTTCCTGTAAATCCGCTACGTATTGCTGCATCTGAAATAACATTGAATGATGGATTTGAAGTTCTTCATGATAGAGGGGCGCTTGATACTCTGAATAAGGCTATTGGTTCCTCGTCATTTCGTGTTGAAACTCAGGACGATGGTAGTCATGTTGCTATCGGGGAAAAAGATGGTGTTGAGACTAGCGTTATTCTCAGTGAACAAGAGTTTGCCAGCTTGCAGGCTATTGATCCTGAGGGTAATGGTCGATTTGTATTTACTGGCGCTCGTGGTGGTGCTGGGCATTCTATGGTCACAGCAGCTTCAGATATAACGGAAGCTCGTCAGAGGATAATAGATAAATTTGAGCCAAAAGACTCAAGGACGTCAAACAGTGGCGGGGTAAACTCTGCTGAAACTCAGACTTCCTCAAGTTCAAGCGCAAGCTCAACTTCTACACTCCGTTCAGAACCTAAACTTTGGCTGTCGCTGGGGAGTATTGCCGCAGGTCTGATAGGGATGGCTGCGACGGGGGTTGCACAGGCTATTGCGTTGACGCCGGAACCGGATGACCCAACCACTACCGACCCTGATGCTGCTGCAAGTGCAACTGAAACCGCGACAAGAGATCAGTTAACGCAAGAAGCATTCCAGAACCCAGATAATCAGAAAGTTGCTATCGATGAGTACGGAAATGCACATCCGTCAGGGATATTAAAAGATGATGTTGTTGCACAAATAGAAGAGCAGGCTAAAGCTGCCGGGGAGCAGGCCAGACAGGAGGCCATTGAAAGTAATGCTCAGGCGCAAGCACGATATAATGAACAGCACGAGAAACGCCAGGAGGAGCTGAATACTTCATCTGGGGCTGGCTACGGTCTTAGTGGCGCGTTGATTCTTGGTGGAGGAATTGGTCTTGGTGTTACCACTCTTCTTCATAGAAGAAACCAGCCGGTAGAACAGACCTCTACTACTACCACTACAACAACAGCGACACATACGACAGCCGGGAATAAACCTGCGGATAATACACCTGCGTCAGGTAATACCGAGAGCAGTGGGGCAGAAGAGCCCACGGCGAGCAGACGTAATTCGGAGACCGGCACTGCATCGGCGAGCCCGTCTGACACATCCAGCATAGACACCGTTGATAATCCGTACGCTGATGTTGGAAGGACAAGTAGGCAAGAACTTCCAGAGGATCATATTTATGATCAGGTCGCTGCTGATGAACCTATATATGCCAACATTCAACATAGTGCAGGAGATGCTCTTGATGGCAGAGTACGGTTAATGGGAAATCCTGGCGCAGGCATCCAGAGTGTTTATGCACTTCTGTCACAGGGTGGCGGATTACAACATGGGCTGGGAGGATTAACGGGTAGTGGTGATAGCAGCGCCGCGAATAATTCGAATAACCCACCAGTGCCGGGATCCAATCGTTTCGTTTAAAAATACCCACAAGTATCTGGTTGAGAGCCAGGGGGGGAGGGGGGAAAGTCTTACTAACGTCAATGTTTCAGGGAATAACGTTGCTGGATGGGCAACTCTTGAGTTTCTGTAAATATAAATTCAATTAAGAGAAATTATAATGTCATCAAGATCTGAACTTTTATTAGAAAGATTTGCAGAAAAAATTGGTATTGGGTCTATTTCATTTAATGAAAATAGATTATGTTCTTTTGCCATTGATGAAATTTATTATATTTCGTTATCTGATGCTAATGACGAATATATGATGATCTATGGCGTCTGTGGGAAATTCCCAATAGAGAATACCAACTTTGCTCTCGAGATTTTGAATGCAAATTTATGGTTTGCTGAGAATGGTGGACCATATCTGTGCTATGAGTCAGGAGCACAATCGCTGTTGTTAGCGTTACGTTTCCCTCTCGATGACGCGACACCAGAAAAACTTGAGAATGAAATAGAAGTCGTCGTTAAGTCAATGGAAAACCTGTATTTGGTATTACATAATCAGGGCATAACATTAGAAAATGAATATATGAGAATAGAGGAAATTAGTTCAAGCGATAATAAACATTATTACGCCGGAAGATAAAATATTATCTATTAATATAATTTATTACTTATTCTAACTCATTGTGGTGGAGCCCATAACATGATTACTCATGGTTGTTATACCCGGACCCGGCACAAGCATAAGCTAAAAAAAACATTTGTTATGCTTAGCGCTGGTTTAGGATTGTTTTTTTATGTTAACCAGAACTCATTTGCAAATGGTGAAAACTATTTTAAACTGAGTTCAGATTCTAAACTATTAACTCAAAATGCCGCTCAGAATCGCCTTTTTTATACGTTGAAAACAGGTGAAACTGTTGCCGATCTTTCTAAATCGCAAAATATTAATTTATCGACGATTTGGTCGCTGAATAAACATTTATACAGTTCCGAAAGCGAAATGATGAAGGCTGCACCTGGTCAGCAGATCATTTTGCCACTCAAAAAACTTCCTGTTGAATATAGCGCCTTACCACACTTAGGTTCGGCGCCTGTCGTTGCAGCAGGTGGTGTTGCCGGTCATACGAATAAAATGGCTAAAATGTCCCCGGACATGACCAAAAACAACATGACCGATGACAAGGCACTAAATTATGCGGCACAACAGGCTGCGAGTCTCGGTAGCCAACTTCAGTCTCGCTCACTGAACGGCGATTACGCAAAAGATGCTGCCCTTGGTATGGCCGGCAACCAGGCCTCGTCACAGTTGCAGGCCTGGTTACAACATTATGGAACGGCAGAGGTTAATCTGCAGAGCGGTAATAACTTTGATGGCAGTTCGCTGGACTTCTTATTACCGTTCTATGATACCGAAGAGATGCTGGCATTTGGTCAGGTCGGAGCGCGTTACATTGACTCCCGCTTTACGGCAAATTTAGGTGCTGGTCAGCGCTTCTTCCTTCCTGAAAATATGCTGGGCTATAACGTCTTCATTGATCAGGATTTTTCTGGTGATAATACCCGCTTAGGTATTGGTGGGGAATACTGGCGAGACTATTTCAAAAGTAGTGTGAACGGCTATTTCCGCATGAGCGGTTGGCATGAGTCATACAACAAGAAAGACTATGACGAGCGCCCGGTAAATGGTTTCGATATCCGCTTTAATGGGTATTTACCATCATATCCGGCATTAGGCGCCAAACTGATGTACGAACAGTATTATGGTGATAATGTCGCTTTGTTTAATGCCGATAAACTGCAGTCGAATCCTGGCGCGGCGACCGTTGGTGTAAACTACACTCCGGTTCCTCTGGTGACGATGGGGGTTGATTACCGTCATGGGACAGGTAATGAAAATGATCTCCTTTACTCAATGCAGTTCCGTTATCAATTTGACAAACCGTGGTCTCAGCAAATTGAGCCGCAGTATGTTAACGAGTTAAGAACGTTATCAGGCAGCCGTTACGATCTGGTACAACGTAATAACAATATTATTCTGGAATACAAAAAGCAGGATATTCTTTCTTTGAGTATTCCACATGATATTAATGGTACTGAACACAGTACGCAGAAGATTCAATTGAGCGTTAAGAGTAAGTACGGCCTGGATCGTATCGTCTGGGATGACAGTGCATTACGCAGTCAGGGCGGTCAGATTCAGCATAGCGGAAGCCAAAGCGCACAAGATTACCAGGCTATTTTGCCTGCTTATGTGCAAGGTGGTAGCAATATTTATAAAGTGACCGCTCGCGCCTATGACCGTAATGGCAATAGCTCTAACAATGTACAGCTCACTATTACCGTTCTGTCGAATGGTCAGGTTGTCGACCAGGTTGGGGTAACGGACTTTACGGCTGATAAAACATCGGCTAAAGCGGATGGCATCGAGGCTATTACTTATACCGCGATTGTTAAAAAAAATGGGGTTATTCAGGCTAATGTTCCTGTTTCATTCGATATTGTTTCAGGTGATGCAACTTTAAGTGCCAGGAGTGCCACTACTAATAGCAGCGGTAAGGCGACCGTAACGCTGAAATCAAATAAGCCGGGCCAGGTAGTCGTGTCAGCTAAAACTGCGGAGATGACTTCAGCACTTAATGCCAATGCGGTTATATTTGTTGATCAAACTAAGGCTAGCATTACTGAAATTAAAGCTGATAAGACTACTGCAGTAGCAAATGGTAAGGATGCTGTCACATACACTGTTAAAGTAATGAAAGATGGTAAGCCGTTATCCGGTGAAGAAGTGACCTTTACGACGACCTTAGGGACGTTAAGTAAGTCCACTGAAAAAACGAATACGAATGGCTATGCTAAAGTAACGTTAACATCGACGAATCAAGGAAAATCACTCGTTAGTGCCAGCGTTAGCAATGCCGCAGTTGATGTTAAAGCTCCTGAAGTTGAATTTTTTACACAGCTTACAATTGATAACGGTAATGTTGAAATTGTTGGAACCGGAGCTAAGGGGAAACTACCTAATGTATGGTTGCAATATGGCCAAGTTAATCTGAAAGCTAGCGGAGGTAACGGGAAATATACATGGTACTCAGCAAATCCGGCAATTGCTTCGGTGGATCCCTCTTCTGGTCAAGTCACATTAAAAGATAAGGGGGAAACAACAATTACCGTTGTATCTGGGGATAAACAAACGGCCATCTATACAATTGCTATGCCTAATAGCATAGTGAGCGTTAACTCAAGTGGTAGGGTTGATTATAATACAGCCAATAACATTTGCAAAAATATTAAAGGTTCGTTACCTTCTTCAATTAAAGAGCTGAAGGATTTATATGATGATTGGGGGGCTGCAAATAAATATCAACATTATTCCCAGGAATCTATAACTGCCTGGACATTACAAACTAGTGAGAATAAAGTGCAAGGGGTTGCAAGTACTTACGATTTGGTAAGGGAAAATCCACTGATAGATAAAGTTGATATAGCAGGTAATTATGCCTATGCAGTCTGTGTGAGATAATATTTGATAAATGCCCGACTAATATATGGTTATTTTTCTCGGGCATCCTTATATCCTTCCACAAACCACCCCTCTAGGGGGTGGTTTTTTATATGGATTTTCTCTTGTATTTTTATAAGTGATGCTTTGGTGTTGATTTTTTATATTTATTATTTTCGAATGTATGATATTTAGCTTCCTAAGTGGATCTCCAGTTTATAATAAATCGAGCTCGTTAAGAACTATGATTATGATAGTATTTAACACATCTTGTTAATAAATAATTCCTCCCGAGGAGGGAGGGGTTAATAAGACAACGGAATATGTATATATTCGTCTGGGCGGGAGATGTTGATACCATCTTTAGGATCAATCGCGTCTATGACATAACCTCCTTTCAGTATGCTACCAATTCCCAGGCTTGTACCGTTATCAAGAGCAATCGTTGGATTCTTCATCGTGCCGCTGATTCTAAGTATTTTCCCTGGGAAAATATCTGCTGAAATGTACGGCTGGATATTCTGAAAGAGTATCTTGACGTTACTCTTTTTGCTCATTTCGTTTATGATGGCAAGAATCTTGCTCTCGTTCTGTTGAGAAACCTCTCCGGCAACAATAATGGCGTCATTCTTTTTGAAAATATTAACATAGTTTATTAATTTATTCTTTTTGAACTCAGATACCAATTCTCTGATCTTATTGTTACTGTTATTGTGTATTTCCCATCCGGCAATGCCTGGCGTATTTAGCAATAAGTTTTCAACCTCACTCCATTTTGGCGAAGGAGGAATGTATCCCGATAACAGGAAAAATCCAGGCTTATTGCCTTTTGTAATAATGATATCTTTATAACCGTATTCCGTTAAAATGTCATTAATCGCGGAGATAACCTGGTTATTGCAAATGATATTATTGTAATAAAAGATATTTTTTTCTTTCAGGTAATTAAAAATGGGCGTTAAATCGGTAGTTGATTCGCAACGCCCATAAAGTGCGACGTTTTTCCCATGCCATACCAGAGTGATTGCATGGAGCTTGTTTTCTTTTAGCTGTTGATATACATCCGCTCTGGTAAACGTTGGCTGCTCAGCTTTTGGAGAAAGCAAAACGTAACTGCCGATGGCACCAGACAGTGCAATAGCAGCGCCAATCACGCTCGCCAGAATAAGACGCTTTTTGCGTTGATTTTTAGCAGAAAACCTTTCTGGTACATCAGACAAGGGCAAGGTCTGGTCAATGTCACCAATGATGAAGCAACATCCCGCTATATCGATGACCTTTCCGACAGGTAATGGTTTATCTGCTTCATAGGGCGTAGGTTGCCCATCAATCCAAAATTCAACCGAAGATAAAAGGAAAACACCTTCATCACGAACATCAAGTAAAAACTGATTAAGGCCTTGTTCAAGGGGAACATAAACAATATCGTTATCTTCCGTACCTAGCGTTAGGTTTCCCATCGGAAGTTGTAATTCCCGATTACGCATCGCACCATTGAGGAGTTTTATTTTATATGAGGATAACATTTTTAAATTTTATTCATCCTGGTGGTTGAACAATGATAAAAAATATGGTGAACTTACACCAACCAAGAATAGAGTAGAAAGGAAGCTGTTGTACAGTACTATTTAATGGAATATTCATAATTAATGATTACGTGAGTTTCCAATGGCTAATGGTATTGAATTTAATCAAAACTCCGCATCTGTTTTTAATTCTAATTCATTAGATTTTGAATTGGAATCCCAGCAATTAACGCAAAAAAGTTCTTCTAATACTTCTTCTCCATTAATAAATTTGCAAAATGAATTAGCAATGATTACTAGTTCATCGCTTTCTGAAACGATTGAAGGGTTAAGCCTGGGATATCGCAAAGGTAGCGCAAGGAAAGAAGAGGAAGGTACGACAACCGGGAAGTTGCTCAATGATATGCAAGAGCTGCTTGCTCTTACCGATAGCGATAAATTAAAAGAGCTGTCATTAAAAAATAGTGGGCTGCTGGAACAACACGATCCTACTTTGGCGATGTTTGGCAGTATGCCAAAGGGGGAAATCGTCGCGCTAATATCTTCTTTATTGCAATCTAAATTTGTTAAGATTGAATTAAAAAAGAAATACGCCAAATTATTATTGGATCTCTTGGGCGAAGATGATTGGGAGCTGGCTCTGCTTTCCTGGTTAGGGGTGGGTGAGTTAAACCAGGAAGGTATCCAGAAGATCAAGAAGCTTTATGAAAAGGCTAAGGACGAGGATTCTGAAAATGGCGCCTCTTTACTTGACTGGTTTATGGAGATTAAGGATCTTCCCGAGCGTGAGAAGCACTTAAAAGTTATTATTAGGGCACTGTCGTTCGATCTCTCTTATATGTCTTCTTTTGAAGACAAGGTAAAAACATCTTCAATTATTAGTGATTTATGCAGGATAATCATTTTTCTGTCACTTGATAACTATGCAGATATTATTGCAATCTCTATTAAGAATGATAAAGATGTCATTTTAAATGAAGTGTTATCGATTATTGAACATGTCTGGCTAACAGAAGACTGGCTGCTGGAGAGTCCTTCTCGGGTATCGATTGTCGAAGATAAACATGTTTATTATTTTCATTTATTGAAAGACTTTTTCGCATCGTTACCAGATGCTTGCTTTATTGATAGTGAACAGAGAGATAATACATTACTAATGATTGGTAAAGTCATCGATTACAAGGAGGAAATTATCTGATATTTATTTTTCAATAATTTTTTGTCTTGCTAAGAAATATTATCAAGAGGTATATAGATGGATACACCAAATGCAACATCCGTTGCTAGTGCGAGCGCGAGTTCTTCGACATCGACAGTCTATGACTTAGGGAGTATGTCGAAGGATGAGGTAGTTCAGTTATTTAAAGAACTCGGTGTTTTTCAGGCTGCGCTTCTTATGTTTGCCTATATGTATCAGGCACAAAGCAATCTATCGATTGCAAAATTTGCTGATATGAATGAGGCATCTAAGGCATCAACCACGGCACAAAAAATGGCCAATCTTGTTGATGCTAAAATTGCTGATGTTCAGAGTAGCTCAGACAAGGATAAGAAAGTCAAACTTCCTCAAGAAGTGATTGACTATATAAAAGATCCTCGTAATGACATTACAGTCAGTGATGTGAAAAACATTGATGCTGATTTAGGTGCTGGTGAGTTGCAATCAGTGAAGGCGGCTATTTCTGCGAAAGCAAATAACTTGACAACGGTAGTAAATAATAGCCAGCTCGAAATTCAGCAAATGTCAAATACATTAAATCTCTTAACAAGTTCTCGTTCCGATATGCAGTCACTGCAATTCAGAACTATTTCGGCAATATCCCTTGGTAAATAACCGGAGATAACTATGCTTAATGTAAATAACGATATCCAGTCTTTAACGTCTGGGGCTAATGCTGCTTCGGCTACTTCAGATGTTAATCAATCTGGAGTGAATTCAGCGCTGGATTTACAACTGGTTAAATCCACAAACTCGTCAACAGGCTGGACAGAAAGTAGCCCTTTACCGGTGCCGCCGGCAGGCCACTCATTAGTGACGCCCTCTGCTGCTGAGGATGTCCTTAATAAATTGTTTGGAGGTATCAGTGCTGAGGTTGAGAGCCGCACCGGGGGGATAGAGACACAGCGTAGTACACAGAATACAGGTAATGGTTACCCTTATCTTTCTCAGGTGAATAACGTTGACCCTCAGCAAATGATAATGATGGTTACTCTGTTATCCCTGGATACCTCCGCGCAGAAAGTCTCGAGTATGAAAAACTCCAACGAGATTTATATGGATGGGCAAACTAAAGCGCTGGAGAATAAAACGCTGGAGTATAAAAAACAGCTTGAAGAACAACAGAAAGCCGAAGAGAAATCACAAAAAAGTAAAATTGTTGGTCAAGTCTTTGGTTGGCTGGGCGTTGCATTAACAGCGGTTGCCGCTGTTTTTAACCCAGCTCTCTGGGCTGTTGTTGCCGTTAGTGCAGCAGCAATGGCACTGCAAACAGCAGTTGATGTAATGGGTGAGAATGCCCCTGAAGGGTTAAAGACCGCAGCAAAAGTCTTTGGTGGACTGTCTATGGCTGCAAGTATTCTGACAGCCGGCCTTGGCGGGGTGTCTTCACTGATGTCTAAATTTGGCGATGTCGCTAACAAAATTGGTTCAAACGTTGTGAAAATCGTCGAGAAGGCGGCCGAAGCGTTGGTTAAAAACGTTTTTGCAAGAATTGCGTCGGTGGCCGATGGAGTGACGAACGGTGTTCGTTCTGCCGGGACAACGGCGTTGAATCATGATGCTGCACAGTACCAAATGTTATCTCAATTAGCAGCTTACGCAGTGCAAAACTTAACTCGACAGAGTGAAAACTTAGGCGAGAGTGCGAAGCTTGAGCTGGATAGAGCGGCTGCAGAGTTGCAAAACCAGGCAAACTATTTACAAAGTGCTTCTCAGCTGATGTCCGATTCCGCACGAGTAAATAGCCGTATTGTTAGTGGTCGAATTTAATTATTAAAGAGAATTTAATTATGAATACTATTGATAATAATAATCCAATAACGACGAATACGAGCGGCGTTCCCGGTGTAGTTGCCGCATCTAATTTATCAATTGATTCATCTCTGCTTACTGATGGTAGGGTTGATATTTCTAAGCTGATGCTGGAAATTAAAAAGCTTTTGGGCAAGATGGTAACTCTATTGCAGGATTACCAACAACAACAATTGTCGCAGAGTTATCAGATTCAGAAGGCCGTTTTTGAGAGCCAGAATAAAGCCATTGAGGAAAAAAAGGCTGCTGCAACCGCTGCTTTGGTTGGTGGGGTTATTTCATCAGTATTGGGGATTTTAGGCTCTTTTGCAGCAATGAATAACGCGGCGAAAGGGGCAGGCGAAGCTGCTGAAAAAGCAAGCTCCGCATCTTCAAAGGCTGCTGATGCTGCAAGTAAAACACTGGTTAAGGCAACGGAAAGTGTTGCTGACGTTGTCGATGATGCAGCCGATGCGATGCAGAAAACTATGGCTACAACAACGAAAGCGGCCAGCCGTGCATCTGATGTTGCTGATGATGTTGCGAGAGCCGCTGAATTGGCTGAAGATGCAGCAGAGGCCGCCGAGAAGACGAGCAGAATGGCTAAGTTGTTGGAGGCTGTAGAGAAGCTTACTAATAATACAGCATTTATAGCTGTGACCAGTCTTGCGGAAGGCATAAAGACATTGCCAACAACAGTATCTGAATCCGTCAAATCCACCCATGAGGTTAATGAACAACGAGCTAAGTCGCTGGAACAATTCCAGCAGGGGAATCTGGAGCTGTATAAACAAGATGTTCGCAGAACGCAGGATGATATCACCAGCCGTCTGCGTGAGATGACTGCCGCTGCTCGCGATCTCGTTGATGTTCAGAATCGTATGGCGCAATCTGGGCGCATAGCCGGGTAATTGATCATGGTCGATACGTTTAATGGTGAAGTGCTTAATCACTACCTTGAACAAAAAGGGTACGTAATACAAAAAGAGTTTCTTTATGGTAGTGCCTTTTTTATCGGATGGCGGATTGAGACACCTTTTTTCTCATTAGCGTACAGACTTGATGAACAAGAACTGATTTTGTGCTCTTTTGAAGCACGTAGCCAAACAGGGCTTAACGGCCCTGTTTTATCACTGACTCGCTTGCTTGAAGAGTTGTACCACAACTTTTCAGGCATCAAGAAAATCAGTGCGATGAAATCTAAGATTGGTTCAGATTCAGAACGTCAAAAGCGCGAAGAGTTGTTTAATTACTTTATCAGAAAAGGAGCCGTGCAGCAGGAAACAGAAGACGAAATTTGGTTTGTAATGAGTGTAAATAATTAAAAAGTTTTCTTTTATTATCCCTTGAGGAAAATTTAATGAATTTATCTGAAATTACTCAACAAATGGGTGAAGTTGGTAAAACGCTGAGTGATTCTGTTCCCGGGTTACTTAATAGTACCGATCTGGTTAATGACCCTGAAAAAATGTTAGAGCTGCAGTTTGCGGTCCAACAATATTCTGCTTATGTTAACGTGGAAAGTGGAATGTTAAAAACGATAAAAGATCTGGTTTCAACTATTTCCAACCGTAGTTTTTAATTTTTATGGTTAGTGATGTTTCTGCCAATAAGATATTGGTGTGGGCGGCTGTAGCAGCGGCAAATCATAAGCTGCCCAAACATGCAAAATCTATCCTGAATGTATTGCCGCAAATTATACCTGATAAAAAAGATATTGCACATTTAGAGTTTATTATTTTATATGGGTTAAATAGAAAAAATGATGCTGTAAAGGCCCTGGAGAACTGTATGGATGATGAAACAAGTCAGTTGTTGTACAGTTTGGTCCATGAGAATAGCAGAAACTGGGGACGAGGATTTTAATTTTCATTGAGTTAAAAATAAACTGTATTATTCGTTTTGATATATTGTAAGATTTCGCCAGACATTCATCATATCAAAATGATAAATACAGATGTATAAAACTCTCCATGTTTTCATGTATATTTCATTTAATGAGTTATAGTTTTAATATAAGTTAATAATTACCCTGTCAATTAGATATAAAAAGGCATAAATTATGCTTAATGGAATTAGTAACGCTGTTTCTACACTAGGGCGGCATCTTACTGGGGTCGCAAGTCGAGTGAGTTCTGCGGGGTTATCTGGATTTTCTGTAGCCCCTCAGACTGTGCGTCTGAATCCGGTGAGAGTTCATTCCCCTTTTTCTCCCGGTTCGTCGAATATTAGTGCAAGAACGACTTTTAATGTGAGTCGCCCTGCAACCCCAATGACCCCCACTCGTCCAGCACCACAGCCACCGATAAGTGGTCGGGCATCTGCTCCATCCCAACATTTACCACCAATTGCTCAGGCATTAAAAGATCATTTAGCTGCCTATGAGCAATCGAAAGCTTCTGGCACTTCAACCCTTAAACCAGCCCGCCAGGCGCCACCGCCACCGACAAGTGGGCAGACATCCGGGCCAGCCAAGCCTTTACCACCATTAGCGCAGGCATTAAAAGAGCATTTAGCTGCCTATGAAAAATCGAAAGCTTCTGATACGTCACCCCTTAAACCTGCCCGCCCGGCACCACCGCCACCGACAAGTGGTCGGGCATCTGGTTCATCCCAGTCTTTACCCCCACTTGCTCAGGCATTAAAAGATCATTTAGCCGCCTATGAACAATCGAAAAAAGGATAAACATCTAATTCAAAACAATTGACCAGTATTGATTATTTGTTTTCTAGTTAATAAAAACCGATATTAAACTGCGTTGTGGTAAACGTAATTAATAATATCGGTTTTTTATTGGTGTGGTAATTGTAATAAATCATGTATTATTACATGATGAAAGTGGAGAGAGTCATTTTTGTTAAAAGCGTACAGTGCGCAAAAGCCTGTCCGTTATTGATTGTGAGAATCTGAAAGTCAGTGAACTGTCACCGACAGTAAGAAGCTTGTATATTAAATACTCGTCTTTTATATATTGTTTCAGGGAAGGGATTTATTGAATTTAGCTATCTGATCAAATGTCATATTCCTGATGTAACTCACGCAAACTATCAGCCCAATGAAGAGAACAGAATTACAAGCCTGAACTTGAATAGAGAAAATTGAAACGATGTCCATGAGTCACACACATATCAGTGTTAGCGCATTTTCAGGCATACATATATAAAGCTACGACTTCTCTTTGGGCGTGATGGCGATACAACTTTCTCCACGTTTCCCTCTCTTGCCAGTTGATTGAGCATAGCGGCAATATCTCTTGGTGTCGTAAATAATCCAGGCCTTGAATTTTTTTCTACATAACGTCGGCAGGGGGCTGAAGCTCCTTCAGTCAGTATTCTACCGACAATATCTGCACAGTTTTTCCCTATCATACGATAGTGAGGATTGCTCTTTGTTTTTATCCGTTGCCATGCCGCCTGTATTTTTACCAGATCGAAGCAATCTGGATGCAGATGATAAGTAACATGAGGCTGTTCATTTTCAGCTTGAATATCATATTCTTTAGGTATAAGAACGTAGGGAGCCTGTTTAATCTCGTCATTATGAAGAACAAAACTGGTCAAAACATTATTTCTTCCAGAAAACTTTGCCGTACCATCTGGCCACCAACTGACATAATTTTCAGGAGAGTTGTTCTCACCTATTTGTAATGAGCAGTGCCCCACATTTCTATCCTTTGGATACCAGATATAAACACTTCCACTTATTCTATTCATAATAGAAAATATATTCTGATATAGTCTCCTGAAAATTTTTTTACAGTGTCTATGGAAACGAAATAACAACTAATATCTCAGGGGAGATGGTCAATTAATATGTATTATATCCTGTATTTCAGGAAGGATTATAATAATATTTTTTTTGCATAATCGGATGTGAATCGTTAACTGATTCACATCCTGCCAGAACACTCTGGGAATTAACACTTTTTTTATAAGGTATCTACTGCTGAATATTGTTGTTTGTGGCGATGTATATGACTCAAAAGAATAAACCACAGAGCACCATGGATATATTACGGAGACGCCACTAACGGGGGCTATCAGGATGTACCAACAGGAACATGCCAGCCCCGTCAGTGGGCTTTACTGCCGGATTTTTGCGTCAGTCCGTTCCAGAGCTCAGCTTTCTGAATGCGTTAAAGAGAGTACAAATTCCGTCGAACTGGGGTATCCCTGCACAATGAGGTTTATGTGGGGAGAATCTGGTTGAGTCTGGTAGAAGTAATTTGGAGGCAGAACGCTTAAATACTGGCGTTCTGAAACGAAAAACGGACCTCCGTGGAGGTCCGTTGATATGAAATTGGTGCCGGACTCGGAATCGAAGAATGCTTCTATCATGTTGATATTAGTTTATTTTGTTTGGTTTGGTGAAATATGTACCCTCTTTTGTACCCGCAGTCCCTTTTGATATCGAAAGGGAATCAAACTCGGGGTCAGGCTGAGAGCACAGAAGGAAAGTGCCTGGCTATTATATCGTTAATTCTGTCAATCAGCTCCAGCCTTTTGAAAGTGATGTGTGCAGATCCCTTCTTAAAGTATTTAATGATGAACATCTCATCTTCATAGCGTCCTTTACCCTGAACGGACTGTATGTGGTCATCCAGATTAATGGTGATATTCCCTCGGTTGTCGGGGATCGGTTTACCGCTGAGCAGATGCAACATTCTTTCCAGGTCAGCCAGGCGATCTGCCTGCATTCCACTGATAAGATGAAATCCCCACTGGTCCCATCTCACCAGATTGTTGACGATAATTTTACTGCCAAATTTACAGGGTGAGTTGGTTTTGTAATCCCAGCTCAGCCCTTTGAAGACGTTGATCACTCCCCGTTCAAACACTTCATCTTTGTTCTGGTGCAGTTGTTCAAATGTGCTCAGAATGTTCGCTTCGCTGATTTCCGGAAAATTATCATATTCCAGTGACCTGTACCTGACTGAGGTGGAGCAGATAACGTCCGTATTCTCGTTGACCACTTCCGGACGGGAGACTGTGATTTCAGACATAATCGATATTCCTTTTTGCAGATAAATGAAAACGCCAGCCGTGTTCAGGCTGGCGTCAGTGGAATGAAGTCTGGTGAGTGAGATGATGAGTGAGACTCACCGGTTCTGGTGCTGAAGCTGCAGTTGGCGCAGGGTACGGATATCCTCTCTGGCCTGTTCGATACAGGGCAACAGTGCTGCTGAATCCGTTTTATCCTCATTGTTGTCAAAGATAATTCCCGATTCGCAGTCGATATTGTCCTGCAGCCACGCAATCAGAATATCCAGTGCGGTTTCCGTGGTTAATGATTTCATGTTGTTCCTGGTTACCAGTTGAAAGTGGGTAAACCCGGCAGGCATTCAGCGCTGGCATCCAGATGAATGAGACTGACGCCATAACGTCGGTAAGCGTCGTCTCAGCACCGTCTGGCAGATCCTGAAATTCCTGAGAGAATAGTGGACACCAAATATGGTGGACGCTATCCATGAAATCATTAACCGCAGTGCGTAAAAAAAGCCCTAATTATCCCGTTGAGTTCAAAATCAAAATGGTTGAACTCTCGCATCGACCAGAGATCTCCGTAGCGCAACTCGCTCGTGAGCATGGGATCAACGATAATTTGCTGTTCAAGTGGCGCCAGTACTGGCGCGAAGGAAAACTACGTCCTCCTTCAACAACAGAAAACAACGTGCCTGAGCTGCTCCCGATAACACTTGATGCCGAAGATGTTGTCCCTACAACCTCCCCCCGGTCACAACCTGTAGCTGCTGCGACACCTGAATCACTCAATATCAGCTGTGAAGTGACGTTCCGGCACGGATCACTCCGTCTGAATGGTGCCATCAGCGAAAATATCCTGAACCTGCTGATACGGGAGCTCAAACGTTGATCCCATTACCATCAGGGACAAAGATCTGGCTGGTCGCTGGCATCACCGATATGAGAAACGGCTTCAACGGCCTGGCGGCAAAGGTGCAGACGACGCTGAAAGACGATCCGATGTCAGGTCACGTTTTTATCTTCCGTGGGCGTAATGGCAGTCAGGTAAAGCTCCTCTGGTCTACCGGCGATGGACTGTGTCTGCTGACCAAACGGCTGGAGCGCGGCCGCTTCGCCTGGCCGTCAGCCCGGGATGGCAAAGTGTTCCTCACACCGGCACAGCTGGCGATGCTGCTGGAAGGTATCGACTGGCGGCAGCCTAAAAGACTGCTTACGTCCCTGACTATGTTGTAAGCCTCTTTATCCTGGTCGACGCTGAATGAGCCTGGTAATATACCCGGTATGAGCAGCTCACTTCCTGACGATATCAATGCACTGAAACGTCTCCTTGCCGAACAGGAGGCGCTGAACCGTGCCCTGCAGGAAAAGCTGAACGAGCGTGAACGCGAAATAGACCATCTGCAGGCACAGCTGGATAAGCTGCGCCGGATGAACTTCGGCAGCCGCTCGGAAAAAGTCTCCCGTCGTATCGCACAGATGGAAGCTGACCTGAAGGCACTTCAGAAAGAAAGTGATACCCTTACCGGTCGGGTTGACGACCCGGCCGTGCAGCGCCCGCTGCGTCAAACCCGCACCCGCAAACCGTTCCCCGAATCACTCCCCCGCGATGAAAAACGGCTGCTGCCGGCAGCGTCATGCTGCCCGGAATGTGGAGGCTCGCTGAGCTATCTGGGTGAGGATGCCGCCGAACAGCTGGAGCTGATGCGCAGCGCCTTCCGGGTTATCCGGACTGTACGTGAAAAGCATGCCTGTACTCAGTGCGATGCCATCGTGCAGGCCCCCGCGCCTTCACGGCCCATCGAGCGGGGTATCGCAGGACCGGGGCTGCTGGCCCGCGTGCTGATCTCAAAGTATGCAGAGCACACCCCGCTGTACCGCCAGTCTGAAATGTACGGCCGCCAGGGCGTGGAGCTGAGTCGTTCACTGCTGTCGGGCTGGGTGGATGCATGCTGCCGGCTACTGTCACCGCTGGAAGAAGCGCTTCAGGACTATGTGCTGACTGACGGTAAGCTCCATGCTGATGACACGCCTGTCCCGGTGCTGTTGCCAGGCAATAAGAAAACGAAGACCGGGCGGTTATGGACCTACGTTCGTGACGACCGTAACGCCGGGTCAACGCTGGCGCCGGCGGTGTGGTTCGCTTACAGCCCGGACAGAAAAGGCATCCATCCGCAGACCCATCTTGCGGGGTTCAGTGGTGTACTGCAGGCGGATGCATACGCCGGGTTCAACGAGCTGTACCGGGATGGCCGGATAACGGAAGCCGCTTGTTGGGCTCACGCCCGCCGTAAAATCCACGATGTGCACGTTCGCACCCCGTCAGCCCTGACGGAGGAAGCGCTGAAACGGATCGGCGAACTGTACGCCATCGAGGCAGAGATAAGGGGAATGACGGCGGAGCAGCGCCTTGCCGAACGTCAGTTGAAAACGAAACCGCTGCTGAAATCCCTGGAAAGCTGGCTGCGTGAAAAGATGAAAACCCTGTCGCGACACTCAGAACTGGCGAAAGCGTTCGCATACGCCCTGAACCAGTGGCCGGCGCTGACGTACTATGCAGATGATGGCTGGGCTGAGGCGGACAATAACATCGCTGAAAATGCGTTGCGGATGGTCAGTCTGGGCCGCAAAAACTACCTGTTCTTCGGTTCGGATCATGGAGGAGAGCGGGGAGCGCTGCTGTACAGCCTGATCGGGACGTGCAAACTGAACGGAGTGGAGCCAGAAAGCTACCTACGCTATGTCCTTGACGTCATAGCCGACTGGCCGATAAACCGGGTCGGCGAACTGCTCCCCTGGCGCGTAGCACTGCCGACTGAATAACACATCCCCGTCAATACGGTTCTTGCTGCACGCTTACAGAGAGATTGGCCGTATAGAACGAACACTGTTTATGCTGGACTGGTTTCGGGATCCGGCATTGCGGCGACGTGTCCAGGCCGGGATGAACAAAGGAGAAGCCCGTAATGCTCTGGCCCGTGCTGTATTCATGCATCGATTGGGGGAGATTAGAGATCGGAAACCGGAAAATCAAAGTTATCGCGCCAGTGGATTGACTTTATTGACGGCGGCTATTTCCTTATGGAACACAGTTTACATGGAAAGAGCGGTTGATGCTCTGAAGCGTAAGGGCATGAAAATAAATGCTCAACTATTATCGCATTTATCACCATTAGGTTGGGAACATATCAATCTGACAGGCGATTATATCTGGAAAAACAGCCGGATACCGACTTCAGGTAAGTTTCGTCGTTTGAGATCAGTTAAGATCGACAAGGTCAAAAAACAACCTTAACGTACAATAATTTTCGATATCCAAACTGACCCCAAGTATAAAAAACAGCCTGTAACGGTATAAAAATCGACCATGCAGAAATTATGCTGGTTATTTTACCGCTGCTGGTCCCTCATTCAGTGACTGCCCAGGGGTTTTCATGCTCTCCTTATAGTACAATAATTTCCATATCCAAACTCACCCCTACTTTGACTTTTATCATAGTCAAAACCTCTTAACGTGAGTTTTCGTTCCACTGAGCGTCAGCCCTCTAAAACTACTGAATAATCAGTTAGAAAACAAACAATCGGAAAAATCTGGGGTTCCGGCCTAGAACCCCATGAACAGGCATAGCTGTGATTTCATTTAATTATTGGCACAAATCAGTTGATCGTACAATGCTGTGCCAGTCTCGTTTTCTGGAGATTCCTCAGCCTCATGGAGCGGCGTAACAGGCGTACCGGCAGGACAGAGATGTTTGCTTTTCCTAGTCCGGCCAGTTTAGTGGAATAACGGAGTTTTTATCCCATGTTTTTTCCCCCCGATCACGACTTTTTCAAATCAATGCTCAGAATACGTTCTTTAGCTCCTTCCACAAACACATCAGGATCCCAATCGCGGTTAAAGCCTTCTTTGATGCCAATGTAAAGGGTATCCATATCGTCCGACAACACCATCTGGTTTGGGTAGACCGGCATGTTAAATTCACGGGTGATGCTGTATTTGGTGGCATCCACTACGCTGATGGTGCCGCTAGTGAAGTTGGTGACATACAGTTCGTTATATTTCGGATTGTATTTCACCGCGTTAGCTCCGGCTCCTGTGTGCACATAGCCAAGCTGTTTACCGTCGCGTAAGTCAAAAATATAGAGTCCATCTTTTGTACCGGAACGATCGTCATGGTCGAATACCACCACAAAGGCACGGTCAGAAGCGGAGTCCACCGCCAGATTCTGCACACTTGTGATTTGTGGTCTCGGATCTTTCAACGGGATGGTACGCAGCAGCGTCTGATTTTTCGCATCAATTTCGTTGATGTAATCTCTTCCGCCAACGTAGATTTTCTGTGTTTTTTCATCCATCGTCAGACCATACGCTGTACCTTTGTAAGCATCCTTAACCTCGCCTTTTAAGGCAAGCGTCGTCCCGTCGAGCATTAACAGCTTATGCAGAGGCTTCATGCCCTCGGCCGTTTTCAGCATATTGCTATAACTCACAAACAGGGTATCGGAATCCTGGCTGTAAACCATATGGCGAAAATGCTCAAAACGCGAATCTGCAGCGTTTGCCGCTTTAAAACTTAACCTGTCGCTGGTTCTTACCAGTTTGCCGGTTGGGGTGTCAAACATACTGATACGCAGGGACGCTGACTGGGTGTGTCCGATATAGAGCTGATGTTTATCCTGATTTATCGCCAGCGAAAATGCCCGGTATGGCATCGTGTATTTATTTTCGACTTTCAGCGAATCTGAATTAAACGAATACAGATAGCCTTTATTGGCTTCACGATTTACACGATCGGTGACTGCTGCAAACACCTTTTTACTGGCATTATCAAACGCCAGTTCATAGACGCCTTCATCAGGGGACTGAAGGTAATTCGTTTTCAGGGCAAATCGCGAAAGTTCGCGTTCAGGTGGATCGATAGCCATGGCCATCGTGGGTAAAAATAGTGAAATTAACAGGTATAGCGGTGCTTTGGATAAAGTGAAAATATTCATTTTTCGTTCCTGCAATAAAATTGACATAAGAGAGAAAACGTATTGTCTGAACCTAGCGGAAATTGTCATCAGAAACGAATGTCTCCGCCAAATATCCATGTTCTGCCACGCGCGGAATTGGCTGGGTGGGTCTCGTCACCAAGACCTGGCATCATGTTGAGCTTATTCAGCGCCTCCGAATAATCTCTGTTCATCAGGTTTTGTACCGAAAGTTTCAGTGTTAGGTTGCGGTTGTACTCGTAAGTACCATAGAGATCGATAATCGTTGGGATCTGCGGCAAATCCTGTTTGATTATTGCGCCGGTATGTTCGTCCTGCTCAAAATCAGGCGACAGGCGACGAGCCTTGCCTGTGTATTTTATGATAGTGCCCAGGGTCAACGCGTTATCGAAGAAGCGAACACCAGTATCCAGCGTCATGTATTTTCTGGGCAGTTCGGTCATATCCCCTGCGCCAAAGTAGGTGCTGGCGATGGAGGTTGGCTGGTCTGTTTGCTGCTGGCTGAAAGAGAGTCGGCCAAAAGCAAAACCTGCATCATAATCCATCTCCAGTTCGAAGCCCTTTGCGATAACGTCGCTTGCCGAGTTAACGTAGATGTACATATTGTCGCTGTATTCATCGCTAATGCCCTCCCAGTCATTGCCAATCACCTCAGGCATACTGCATTTACGACCTCCAGAACAAACCAGATAAGACTCGCTGTAGATGTAGTTCTGGATCCTGCTGCGGTACGCCAGAGCCTTAAAGCGCAGGGCATCCTGTTCGACCAGTAAATCTCTGGTATCAATGTTAAAACCCGCCTGCCAGGTTTCTGCACGTTCAGGCTTCAGGAATGGGTTCATGGATGCGCCTCCTGAATTAGAGAAGGACATCTCCTGGATGTTCGGGGCGCGCATGGATTTGCTGTAGCCAATGAACGGATGAAGCCATGGTGTTACCTGAGCAGAAAGCTGAACTGAAGGGTTGAAGCCACCCTCTTTATCGTCAATATCGTAGCTACCCTGTGGCACGCAGATAACGCGTGAATCGCAGGCGGGCTTGTACCCTGTGATCCTGTTACGTGTGTAGTTGAGATTGAAATCTGCCTCCCAGATGCCGCGCGTAACCTTCAGCCCGGTATACAGCGCTGAAATATCCTGCTGGCCGGAGGGTGCGAACGGATTGTTCTCGATCGATTCCTGATTCGCTTTCGGGTCGCCCGCCGCTGAGTGAATGGTCCGGTCATAGCGGGTACGCATCAGTTTGCTGCCCAGCATAAACTCCAGGTCATTGTCCGCGACAGTGAACCGGCTGGTATTGTTGATATCCAGCGCGTCAGAACGATTTTGCGCTGAGGTTTTGTAGAAAGTATACAGCGAGCCATCACGATACTTTTGATTACCGCGACTGGTACTGGCCGTTACGTTAAAGTCAATTAATTCAGAAAAAGGGGTGTAATGATATTTAATGTAATAGTCGTCACTGGTTATATCACGACGTGTAAATTTATTTTCATAGGTTCGAGCGGAAAGTTCGAAGCTGTTAAATTCGTCTGGTCTGATATCCATTTTATACAGTTGGGATTTGGGGTTCTGCTTCATATATTTATCATAACCAAACTCTTTGCTGTTAATTCCAGAACCATTTGAGAAATTAGAGTACACAGAACTGCCGCTCACAGCAGCCATAACGCCAATGCTTCCCGTATCCGTAAAAGCGTCGCTTTTTCCACCAAGGGCGATCATTCCGCTGCGTCCCAGCCCATTACTACCGACAGAGAAACGTGAACGAAGGCCATATGTATTACCGTTAAATATTACATCGTCAACGCCAATAGTACGCATATTTGCACTACCGGCAAGGGCGTTGATCCCTTCAGAGCCACTGCTGTCACCGCGTGTAACATCAACTGCTACCAGTAAGTTAGGATCTATAAGTACGCCAGCCATATTGTTAGTTGAACCATGCGTCGTTGTTCCGGAGGTAGAGGTTCCGTAAAAACTCTGGGTAATACCATCGACCATAGTGTTTACACGACCAAATCCGCTCATGCCTCGAATATTCACACTGATTGCTCCCTGACTAGGATCTATTTGAGTATAAGTACCAGGCATACTACGCACTGTTGCGTCAAGTGATTGCGGGTTTTTGTCCGTTGTCCGGGAACTGGTCGCGCCTGTTTTCTCGAGAGCTTCCTGCTCACTGGTCGTCTTCCCGACAGAAACGCTGAGCGGACTGAATTCTGCCGCTCCTTTTTTGTCGGAATTAGTTTTTTCACTGATGGATTGTGAGTAAGCACCGCAGCTGAGCAATAATATGCCTGAGCCGATAGCCAGTTTTATAACGTTCATAAATTTCCTTGGGTATAATATTAATAAAGATAAGTATAACTATTTGTTTATTAATTATGTTCTACTGTCTTTTTGATTTTTTTCGACAGTGGAAAAGTTTGATAAAATATTCAGCATAAAAATGAAAATTAAATTTCAGTTAAATGAACTTGAACGGCCAATTATCCCTTTACTCCTTCAACTTAAAGGTAATCGGCATTTTTACTTTAAATAATCCTCCCTCCAATATTTCAGGCGGTGGTTTGGGAAGTGGTTGAGCGCGTTCTAAAACAGCAATAGCTTCGCGGTCAAGAGAAAGGGTTCCTGAAGAGATTTCCAAGAAACTACTGACAATAGTGCCTTCCGTGTTTACGGTAAAAGTCACGACGGCTGTGCCGGTTCGTGCACGTTTTCTGGCATCGCCAGGGTAACGTTTATAACGGTTTAGGTGGCCTTTTACTCTGCTTTCCCAAGATGCCTCAGAATTATCTCGCTTTGTTGAGTCACTGTTAAAAGGCGCAGCAATACGGGACGATTCGACCAGAGCCTGAGGTGCAGCATTACTGGAAACGGCTGTGGGGTTGCTGTCGCTGGTTTGAGCCTTTATCTTACGAGGTGGACGTGTCTTTTTCTTTTCTCCATCGGATGACTTTTTCTTCCTGGTTATTTCAATGGTTGCATCACTGTCTTCAGTGACAGGACGTTGTTGTCTGTCCTCAGTTTGTTGCTTTTCTTCTGTCACTGCGGACTCCTGTTGAGCGATTCCCACCGGAAGCGAAAGTGGAGAAGAAGGAGCCTCTATAATTTCTGCCCATTGCAGCATGATCGCCGGTGCAGGAGACATAGCGGGCTGAACTTCGGAAAAACGCCAGATAAACGCAAGGAAAATCAGTCCATGAAGCAGTAGAGAACAGATAAACCAGCTGCTCCATTTTACCGACTGTGAGAAGTGGAGAATATTCATCATCCATGGTTTACCTTTTTGTTGTATCTGGCGCTACAAACCACACGTAGTCAGCATGATCTACTGTGATGTTCATTCCTTTTTCTGCAAGCATCAACACCACTGGATGGGTGCCGGTGGCAAGATCTTCCATGTGTAACGGTACGCCCATGCTTTTTGACGCGTGATAACCACCTGCAATCAACAACGACGGTACCGGGGCACTCAGAAGCTGGCGGGCCATGTAGCGATCCCGCTGCTGCTGAATAGAGAGCATTGACGTCAGTTGCTGGCTTTCAAGGTTGCCTTCATGCATAGATATGATGGTTTCACGCAGAGCTTCTTGTACCACAGGTGCAGTGGATTTTTTTCCTTTAGGAAATTCGTTTTTTTTGTACAGTGCCAACATCTGCTCCCGGCCAATGTTGGCATTGAGCAGCGGGTAAGGCCCACGTAATAGCTGCATGACGATGTCGCCATACATCTCCCAGGACCACCCTTTTTGCCAGTTAAGTAGTTCCTGAACACGGCTATCTCGAACCACAGGATTATCTTTCAGCCAACATTTAACTTGGTTAACTCGGGGCTGTTGCTCTGACGTCAACATCTCAAGCAACACACTCCCCTGTGGTCGCTGGATGAGCAAATTTTGAATAAGCCAAAGCTCAATCTGATGATGCTCGGCATTATCGTGTTTTTCACCAATAATAAGATGTCGAGCGGTAGCAAGATCCGCCAAAAGCTCGCTGCTAGAAATAATTTTGCCACTGTGCAAATCGTAAATCTGCCCGTCAGTCAGGAAAGCTTTCTGCCCTGGCGCATCCTGCTTTATGGTGACATTCTGTCTGCAGGCTCCCAGACTAACACTAGCTAACGTTATCATAGAAATAAGGATGAACTTTCTCATATTCCCATCTGAAACAATATGTTTCCATATATTTATTGACAAAACATTAATTATGATAAAACATTAAAGAATGAATGTAAATGATTATCATTACCAACAAAAAGAATGCACTGGCGAGTGATGTTTACCAGCCGATATTATGGGGTCCGCTTGGAAAACGGATCTATGGTCACTCCCGTTTTTGCAACACCGATTTTGACGATAAGTGGGCTTGCTTGAATCTATCCGGAGTCTGAATGGGATTTCATTCCCGCGCCCCGATGAGTTCCGCGCCTGATGTACATGTCGAAGAAAACGGCCGGCGGGGGGAATACGGCGCGCTACCTAGGTCGTTATCGGGGGGTGAGGGCCAATGGAACGAAAACGTACGTTAATGTGTGCGTATCAGCCACATACTGTGCGAAAGTTTCCGGCGTGAAGTTCCTGTGCGTGTATTTCGCAATACTCTTGCCAATAGCCCGACATTCAGGCGGTGAAAGCGGAACGGGAAGCGATGCGTTGTACATTTCAACACGCTGAATCACGGCATCAAGCCACTGTGAGAATGCTGGCCAGCCCTGCCGAATCGCCCTGTAAGCCCATTTGCGCGTCATTTCGAACAGATGGCAGTTTCTCCCCATTCCGTAATGTTTATCGATGCTACGGCGCGCTGAGGCGCTCAAATCGAGATAATCAGCCAGTTCATCGAGGGAGTAGGGTTCCTCGCGCCACTCCTTCACCTGCCATTCCAGGTGGAACGGATTTTTGCAAATCAGCCCGCTGTAGTTCGCGTCTGCGTCAAGTTTCTCACACAACGAGCGTTCAATTGCGGCAGCGTATTTCAGTGCCTTAACCGAACTGTCCGGTGCGGTTCTCACGGCGATATTGAGTGCGTAAAGCAGGTGGGCGTGCCCGTTCACAGGATTTTTAACGGTGACGTTCGGTGCGGGTGAGTTCCGGTCGCTCCAGTCGATCGCTGCCCCCACGCGGTCAACGTCAAAAACCAGCCAGAACTGCGCATGAGGCTGGTTCTGCTGGATGTACCGAGCAAGAAGCGCACGCCCTTTGCCGGAGATGCGAAGACCAAAAGCGAGATCATCCGTGTGATAGGGACGGTGGGGTAAATTTTCGTCGAAGTATTGAAGCGCGGCGCTCATGTGTTACGATTCCTTCCAGGTTATCGACCGACCTCGCCCCTGTATTCTCGTGACAATCTTGGCGGAGAGACACGAATTTCAGGGGCGTTTGTTTTTCAGTCGCTTACACTACACCCAACGGCAAATCCTGTCGATCCTTCCCGAAAAACCGATCCATTTACCATAACTCCCGTTGTACGTACCCCTTAAAACGCCCTCAGCCGCTTTCTGGCGCAAAAAACGCAAAAAGACAAGAAAACACCAGGCCAAACCAGAAAAACGCGCCAGAATCGTTTTTAGAGGGCTGCATAACTATGCACGAAAGCGATGCGCGATCGATTTCGACTGTTCCGAAGGGCGAACAGGTCAAAATGACAAGTTTTCTCGCCCTGGGTGGAAAGTTCTGCACGGGGATTTTCTGTTTCAGAGCTTCACGTTTCGCCAGGACAAAAAAAACCGACCTGGGGTCGGGGCAAGAATCAGAGTCTGTGAGAAATTTTTTTTAGTTGTGGAATGCGTCAATGTTCGCAACCGCCCCAAAATACCCTGAGGCTGATAAAAAACAACTGGCACTATCCCGTTCCGGATAAAAAAACCACAAAAGTGGGGAATCCAAGAGAAACGATAGGTGTCAAATTGAGTCAGAATATTGACAATGAAATAGTTACGCAAATAAATTTAGCTGCATCACTTATTCTGATTCAATACTCAATAAAAAATGCCCGCATAATAAACCACATTTACAAAGATATATATCAAACGAAACAACCAAGTTCACAGCTCAGGATAAGAATTTTTCTCTATGTAATAGATAAAACACAGTTTTTTTATAAACTGTAATATATGAGCTGTAATATTCATGTATTAATTGTTTTTTTGAAAAGCATCACAAATTTATTTTTTACGCATACTGCCCTATTGCAACCAGCAATGGTTTTCACTTATTTTCAACATCTCATTTAATACGAGTTATACTTCAACCCGTTTAAAGTGCAACACTAACTGAGTATCATTTGTTTTCCTTACCTACCCCTGGATTCCCAGGGGTTTTTTATAACTACAAACCAGCACAACAAAAAAAACAAAACACAATAAAAACAATGAATTATATAAAACTCAACGATATCTTTGTACGGAGATTTACATTCAGGAACATTGGGGTCAGTTTGGATATAGAGAATTATTGTACGGTAAGCCTGTTTTTTGAACAGTCCACATTATCGCAATAGGGTACCATCCAGGGCGTTAATTATTTTTGTAGATTTCTATTCCATATAATACGTTTTCAATGAATCTGGAAGATGAGGTGCCATGTGTATGGCACCTCATCTCTTATTGACTCATTGATTCCGTAACCGCCTGCCAAGTTATAAAGCCACCACTCAGATTATATGTCCGGAAGCCGTGAGACTGAAGCATACGGTATGCCACATGCCCCCGCAGACCACTCTGACACCCGATAATAATCTCTTTATCTTCAGGCAACTTATCAAGATTCTCCCGCAGGGAATCAAGAGGGATGGATAGCGCGTCAGGATATTCACCAAATTGTTTCAGTTCCGCAGGAGAACGAATATCAAGTAAACAATAACTGCCCGGTTCCCGTTGTAACACATCGCGGACATGACAGATGACCGTATCGCCCTTGATAACATTTGCCGCCACCATTCCAGCCTGGTTAACGACGTCCCTTGCACTGTTGAAAGGCGGAGCATAGGTCAGCTCCAGATGCTCGAGATCGTTAACGGTAAGCCCCGCGCGCTGTACGACAGCCAGGACATCGATGCGTTTATCAACCCCTTTTTTCCCTGACGCCTGGGCCCCGAGAATTTTACCGGTATCGGGGCTGAACAGCAGTTTCAGGCTGATCATTGTTGCCCCCGGGTAGTAACTGGCATGATCAGCGGCATGGACGTAAACCTTCTCGTATCGGGTACCATGGGCTTTCAGCTGCTTTTCATTCGCCCCGACACTGCCAATACTCAGCGAAAATACCTTACAAATGGATGTCCCCTGACTGCCATGGTAAAGGCTGTGACGATCGAGCATATTATCAGCAGCAATGCGTCCCTGGCGGTTGGCTGGCCCTGCCAGAGGAACATTAGCGGGTTCCTGAAAGACAAGGTCAGGTGTTTCAACTGCATCCCCCACGGCATAGATGTCAGGGATACTTGTCTGCATACAGGCATTGACACTTATGCCTCCCCGTTTACCCACGGCGAGCCCGGCTCCTGTGGCAAGGCTGCTCTCAGGTTTTACCCCGATGGCGAGAATAACCATGTCGGTCTGCAGAAACCCACCGTCAGACAGTGCAACGCGGAATCCCGTCTCTGTCCGCAGTACCTCGGTGAGCGCCGTTCTGAGACGCAGATCCACGCCATGACTCCTGATTTCCTGATGCAGGGCCGATGCCATTTCAGGATCAACCGGAGCCATAACCTGTTCCCCCATCTCCAGCAGGGTCACACTGATCCCCCTTTCGCTCAGTGCCTCCATCACTTCGAGCCCGATAAATCCCCCCCCGACAAGCGTGGTGTGAGCGATATTATGTTGCTCAATCCACGCCTGGATAGCATCCATGTCAGTAAGATTTCGCAGTGTAAAGACACCCGCTTCCTGTAGTCCGGGCAAGGGGGGAACAACCGGAGCGGCACCGGTACTGAGGAGCAGACGATCCCATTCTTCGGTATAGACCTCCCCGGAGGTCAGATTTTTAACCGTCACCATCTTATTAACCGGGTCTACTGACATCACTTCATGACGGATACGGACGTCTATGTTAAAACGGGATTTAAAATCCTCCGGGGTTTTCAGAATCAGCGACTGCCGTAACGGAATTTTTCCGCCTATATGATAAGGCAATCCACAGTTGGCGAAAGAGACATCGCTTCCCCGCTCAAACACAACAATACTGACATCCTCTGATAACCGACGAGCCCTGGCTGCAGCGGATGCTCCCCCGGCAACACCACCAACAATCACTATTTTCATTACATCCTCTCTGTTCACTCGGGGCAAAATATCTGCCATATATAATTAGTTACCCGGTCCAGCTGGACGCTGCAGACCTGAAGATCACGGTGGCAAAATTACGCCACTATCATTATACTGAACAATATTATATAAAAATACATAATATAAGAAACCAGCAATGCCCATGAATGAAGACACAAAACGTCAGACTGATATGAAAAATGCAGCCCTGGGGGCAGCAGATGTCCTACGGGGACTGGCCAACAGCGACCGGCTATTGTTGATGTGTCAGTTAAGCCAGGGGGAAGCGAATGTGACCGAGCTGGAAGCGGCGGTCGGTATCACTCAGCCGACCCTGTCTCAGCAGTTGGGTGTCATGCGTCGCCTGAAGCTGGTCGAGACCCGACGGGCAGGTAAAATGGTATATTACCGTATCGGGGATAACCGCATCATGACGTTGTTGAATACCTTATATGATCTCTACTGCCCGCAGGCGGACCCCGACAAGGTCAAAAAACAACCTTAACGTACAATAATTTTCGATATCCAAACTGCCCCCAACATTCACCAGCACAGTTAGACATTAGCAATGCAAAATCAATGCGATTCCGGTGCCGTATGTCAGGGAGAATTATGTAAACGGGGGGGGCCGGAATCGCATTCCAGCTCATATCATTAAATACAGAAAAAAACCTCTGAGAGCACAGAGGGGATAAGGAATATGAATACTCCGGTCAGGATATTATCCTGGCTTTTATATACAACATGCTCACAAGGACAACAACTAGCTAGTTAGTTAATAGATATTAAAAATTTTAGAGCTGAAACCTTAAAGCTTGCTTCCATTCCATGTTTTATTATAAACCTTATCTTGAAAACTGAAAGGAAGTACGGCAGATTAATTAAGTTGCGTGCATTCTTTTCACGTTGTAATACAAACAAGAACACCTGCGAAGTTATTTCTCCTTACATATCCCCCTATGCCAACGGGGGATTTTTTCTGGTTCACTAACGCATAAATAATAGTGACATACTATAATTCACGAACCGTGATAATATCAGATCAATCATCATGACAAAATTAGGTGAAAATATCCCACATATTATCGATGCAGCTGTAGATTTTATGGCATCAAGCCAGGCATTTCGTGAGTATCTGAAAAAACTTCCCCCTGATAACACAATACCGCCAGATCTTACTGATGAGCACGTACCGTTATATATACGAAGGCTGGAATACTATCGACTGCTTTATCGACCAAAGCAGACAGAATCATATTGGAAAAAACGGTGAACGGTTCGCGAAATCCTTTCGCGCTCCGTGAGGCGTTGGACAAACGAAGCGCGTCAGTTTTTCCGGCTCTTACCCGTGACAGGTTTCTCCGCCAGTTTATCTTCCAGTGTCACAACTTTCTGATACACCGCCGCTGTGGCGTTGTAGTTCCTGTCGAGTATTGTTTTCATTCCCCATCCGAGCACACAGAACATAACCAGAAAAGCCACTGACACCCCACCCAGCCATTTCCAGCTATACCCTTTAAGGGTGTTGTATTCCTGCACGATATTGCTGTGAATTGTCGCAATATCCCTGTTCAGGGCATCCGCGTTTACCTTCATGTTTGCGACTGACTCTTCCAGCCGCTGAAAATCATGGCTGATGCGCTCACCTATCAGCCCTGCTACGTCCAGCTTCTGCACCTCGTTTCTGACTTCATCCCTGACCTGTTTTGCCACACCGTCAGAAATATCCCGATATCCGCGAAGTGTTTCCCTTGCCACAGCCAGAGAATCAGCAACAGCTTTCTGTTGCTCCATTGCGGTATGTTGCAGATGCTCCACCGATAACAGGAGCGTGAGTAATTTTTCTTCTGTGCTGGCCATGTTCAGAATCCCATAGAAAATCCACGTGACGGTGATTTAACCCGTTCAGGTTCAGTTCGGTCCTGTCTGCTCACTCTGTCTCTCATGTCAAAGCCATGCTCCCGCGCAACATCATGTTGAAGCCTTCTGACCAGTTCATGTTGCTTAACCGGAGTGTCCAGCCATTCCCTGATGTCATGCCCGACCGTTCGCGCCTGTTCAAGATGGCGGGAATAGTCCGGTTCAGACCGTTTTTGCATGATGTCATGACGCTGGGCATCATCAAGCCGTCCGGCAGCTTCAAAACCCAGATGCACTTCGGGACGTCGTTCAATGCCCTGTTCTTTCAGCGTCCGGCAGTCAATGAAGCCCCTTTCAAAGCCATGCTTTCTCATATGTTCGTTGTGCTTCACCTCCCAGCGTTTTCGCAATTCCCGCAACTGCTCTTTTTGCTGAGTGGGGGTCAGGTTTCCGGAATCCTTTTTCGCACCTCCCCGGTCGGGATACCTGGCGTTATAGCGCCGGAAATACTGTTCCGGTGTACGTTCAATGCCATCATTCACACGCTGACTCATCATGATATGCGCATGAGGCTGTTCGCCGCCGTCAATGCTCGCTTTCGGATTGTGAATGGCAAAACTCCAGGCGTGCCGTTCGCCAGCTTCCTGACGTACAAAATCCTGCACCAGTTCAAGGCGCTGTTCCGGTGTCAGTTCACGGGGTAATGCAATTTCAAGTTCCCTATAGGTCGAACCGTTCGCACGTTCAAACTGGTCAGCCGCCTGCCAGAAATGGGAAGGATTATCCCTGGCCCATTCCGGCATGTTTCCGTGTGCGGAATATTCCAAATCCTGACGGTCGCGGTATTTCTCTTTGCGCTCGATGTAATCGGCGTGGTTTGCAGCCTGCCCCTTGCCACCAAATTTAACGCTGAGGTGATAGGTTGCCACGGTTTCAGCCCTCTGCAGGAGCGCACTGTTTCTCGACGAAGGAGAGAAACATATAAGTGCGCTTCCTTCTAATTTTACGAATTAGCACGGAAGATACCCCCTGCACCCGCCGACCGCAAGCGATATACTGCTCGACCACAACACACCGCAAAAAAACACCAGGGAGCACCACGAACATGCGCATCAGCAACATCGAATGGCTGAAGAAACGGCTCGGATTCATCAGGAAGCTCGGAGAACAGACCGCGCGACAGAGACAGATTATTGACCTGCTCGACAACGAAGCCGGACTCACAGAACAGGAACGCAAACTTCTCCACGTGCTGGCAACAGCGGAAAAAAACGACTTACAGGCACAGGAGAACGAGCGAAAACAGACGATCCAGAAACGAATCGAGGGAAAAAAACAACGACGGGAACGCAATCACCGGCTCTTTCTCGCGGCTGGGCTACTGATCGAAGCAGGACTGGTAGACACAAAAACAGGCGAGCTATGCTATAAAAAAGACAGGATATTACAGGCACTTAAGGAAATTAAGTACGATCTGGAGACATCCCCAAACCCAGACGCGTAAGTGCCTCCATCCGTGTTCCGGTTCCCTGGTGCTTCCTCGCTCATTCGCTCGCTACGCTCGGTCATGAGACTGCGGCGAGCACTACCAGCACAATCATGCGGAAAGCAGCACCATTGCAGGGCTGAACGGGGAAAAACGGCAAAAAACCTACTGCTCAAAAAAACGACAGAAAGGCGCTGTTATCTGATATAGGCTATTTTCCGCTTTTCCAGTTTCGAATGGTTCGAGTAGAAACCTCCAACATCGCCGCAATAGCTTTCTGAGAATATCCATTCTCCAGCATACATAGCGCCATGAAACGCTTGTCATCGTAGGCTTCGCCTTTAGCGATGCCACCTTTCCTGCCTCTCTTGGCCTGTATTTCTGGCGTGTGCGTATCAGCCACATACTGTGCGAAAGTTTCCGGCGTGAAGTTCCTGTGCG